>WNGL01010041.1_pt1 | contig 15201 bp, 17 predicted proteins | sample 5400591 | NCBI WGS metagenome assembly WNGL01 (sample SAMN13153377, study PRJNA577476) | soil metagenome | isolation source: 80 cm soil or saprolite under Garry oak tree replicate 1 | place: USA:California | collected 2016-06-15
CATCACCGACGCATAGAGGGGCAGGAAGTTCCTGAGGGCGGTCGGGTGATGCGCCATGACCCCGTAAAAATCCGGCACGCGGCCCGCCCGCTTCGACAGGCTGTCGTAGGTGGCCCGGAGATCTTCGGACGCCTTCTCGGGCGGGATCGGATCGATGACGGGCATGCAGGGTCTCCTCGATCAGTACAGCGTGTCGCGAACGCGCTTCTGCAGCTCGCTCGCGTAATCCTCCACCGAGGCGGCGCCCCCGTGGGCGCTCGGGATCTGGTCCCAGAGCATCTGGGCGAAGGACGGCAGCTTCTGCGGATCCGACCACGTCGAGGGATCCCACAGACTCGACCGGATGAAGGCCTTCGGACAGTGGAGATACGCCTCTTCCACCTCTACTCCGAGGGCGATTTTGGGGTCCTTCCCCCTCATGGCGAGGCGGCTCAGCACTTCCTGGTCCCGGATGATGGCGGCCCGCCCATTGACACGCAGGGTGTCCCCCCGCCCCGGCACGAGAAAGATCATGCCGACGTGCGGGTTCTCGATGACATTGCTCATGCCGTCGATGCGATTGTTGCCGGGCCGGTCCGGCACGACGAGGTGCGTGTCGTCCAGCACGAGCACGAAGCCCGGGGCATCGCCCTTGGGCGAGACGTCGCACTGCCCGGCGGCATTCGAGGTGGCGAGGAGCAGGAACGGGGAGGCGGCGATGAACGCCCGCGCATGCTCGTCGAGAGACGACTGGCACTTCAGCACGGCGCGCTCGCTGGGCTGGCCGAAGATGGCCCGGAGCTCCTGCGGGGACGTCACGATGTCCTTGAACATGTCTCCACCTCCTGGCGGGAGCATAGCATGCCGCCCTCTCTCTTTTCTTGGTGGGCGCGGGGGGCGGGCGCTATCCTGAAATCCTCTACTCGTTCGAGGGGAGACTCCCAATGGCGCTACGGCTCGGTTTCGGCATTTTCCCGAAGCTTCTCCTGACCATGCTGGTGGTGACGCTGACCCCGCTCGGCGCGATCTGGTATCTCGACTACCGAACCGAATCGGAAAACCTGTCGAGCCAGATCGAGCAGCGTCTGAGCAGCCAGGCCGACACCATGGCCGGCTACGTCGACGCCTGGGTGGACATGCACCTGCGCATGTTGCGACAGAACGCGGCGCTCGAAGACATGGCGGCCATGGACGGAAAGAAACAGAAGCCGCTCCTTCGCGCCATCGCCGCCGAGTACAAGTGGGTGTACCTCGCCTTCACCATTGCCCCCGACGGCAACAACGTCGGCCGCAACGACGAGGAACCGCCCCGCTTCTATGGCGATCGCGGCTATTTCAAGCAGGCCATCGACGGACGACAGATGGGCCAGGAGGTCGTCATCAGCCGGACGACGGGCCAGCCCGCCGTCATCCTCTCCGTGCCCATCTGGCAGCTCGACAAGGTCCTGGGCGTGCTCGCGGTGGGCACGAGCATCAGCGACGTGACCACCACCATCGCCAACGCCAAGATCGGACAGACGGGCTTCGTCTTTCTCGTGGACGAGCAGGGCAAAGTCATCGCCCACCCCACTGCGCGGGAGAGCTTGAAGGCGCATCCGGCCGTGGTCGCGCTGGGCGGAGAGCCGAGGAAGCAACTCGCGTACACCGACGCCCAGGGCAAGCACGTCATCGCCTTCGCCGAGAAGACGAAGTACGGCTGGACGCTGGTGGCCCAGCAGGATTACGAGGAGGCGTACCAGCCGCTCGCCCAAGCCAATCGCAACGCCCTGATCCTCCTCGGGGTGACCGTGCTCTTCGTCATCCTCGCTTCCTATGCGCTGGCCAGCGGACTGACGCGCCCGATCCGGAGACTGACCCAGATCTCCGACGGCATCAGTCGGGGCAACCTCGCGGCCGCCATCGCCGAAACGAGGCGCTCCGACGAAATCGGCAGCCTCGCGCGCGCCATCGAGCGGCTGCGGGCCAGCGTGAAGCTCGCGGTCGATCGCCTCGGCACCCCGTAGCCTCTGGGAGTGGCATGAGCCCCGAGCCGGCCCCCGTACCGTATGCCGAGCTCCTGACCGAGCTCCGCGCTCTCTGCTCGGCCCGGCGCACCGGCACCATGTTCATCGCCACCAGCGACAATCAATCGGCGCGCATCGTGCTCAGGCAGGGCGAAATCGTCTCCCTGGTCTTTCGCACCCAGCGCGGGCTCGAGGCGGTCGATCACATCCGCAAGATCGCGGCGGGACGCTTCACCTTCTCGGACGCGGTCGTCGATCGCGTCTCGTCCGCCGACCTTCCCGATACGTTCCTTCTCCTCAGCCTGCTCGCCGGCAATGAGCCTGCCCCCGTTATCCCGGCGCCTCCGGTAGCGCAGCCTCACGCCGCGCCACGAACCGTCGCGCCCGCTCGGCCTCTCCCTGCCGCCGGTCCTCAGCTCGCCAAAGTGCAGGCGGTCATCGAGGCCGAGCTGACCGAGTTCGTCGGCCCCATCGCTCCCCTCCTCTGCCGCGACCACATGGCGAGGGCAGCCGCCGCGGGACCGCCGTGGGATTTGCCCGCGCTGGTGGAAGCGATCTCCCGTGAGATCGGCGACCGAGCCAAAGAAGACCGCTTCAAGCAGCAAGCGCTTGCCCGCCTTCGTTAGCTCTCCTGCTGTCACTCAGGGACGGGGCGGGAGGCGATGCCTCGCATTCTGAGGTGACTCCGGGGCGGGGCTGGGGGAGGTGCCCTCCCGGGACCACCCTGAGTCGCATTCCGCTACACCACTCAAGCCCGCCACGAGAGGGTGGTCGCAGGCTTCGAGAACCTCCGCAGAAGACAGGGGTCCCGGGAGGGCACCTCCCCCAGCCCCGCCCCTCTACGCCGGCGCCAGACCCCAGTGTCATCTCAGGCTGGCGAATTTTTCTTGGTCGTGCGATCTGCCACGCGGAAAGCCGGATGGGGGCGGGGGCAGCCTCCGCGGACCCCTATCTTCTGCGTGTGGTCGAAGCCGCCAACTCCTCTCTCGTAGCGGGCCAGAGAGAACACGACGGATTGCGAGTCAGGGTGGTCCGCGGAGGCTACCCCCGCCCCCGTCCGGCGTGACTTAAGCTGAGATCCTAGCCGCGCGTCAGAGGCTTGTAACGCAGCCGATGGGGCTGGTCGGCCGCGGCGCCGAGCCGCTTCTTGCGGTCCCCTTCGTAGTCCTGGTAGTTGCCCTCGAACCACTCCACGTGGCTATCGCCCTCGAAAGCAAGCATGTGAGTGGCGATGCGATCGAGGAACCAGCGATCGTGGCTGATCACCACCGCGCAGCCCGCGAAGGACAGCAGCGCGTCTTCGAGCGCCCGCAGCGTGTCCACGTCGAGGTCGTTGGTCGGCTCGTCGAGCAAAAGCAGATTGCCCCCCGACTGGAGCAGCTTGGCCATGTGGACGCGGTTGCGCTCGCCCCCCGACAGATCGCCGACCTTCTTCTGCTGGTCGGAGCCCTTGAAGTTGAACGAGGCGACGTAGGCTCGCGAGGCCATCTGACGGCTGCCCAGGGTGAGCTGCTCGGCGCCGCCCGAGATCTCCTCCCACACGTTCTTCTTCGCGTCGAGCGAGTCCCGGCTCTGATCCACATAGGCGAGCTGTACCGTCTCCCCCACGCGCAGCGCGCCTTGGTCGGGCTTCTCCTGTCCCGTGATCATCCGGAACAGCGTGGTCTTGCCCGCGCCGTTGGCCCCGATCACACCGACGATGCCGCCCCGGGGAAGGCTGAAGTTGAGATCCTCAATCAGCAACCGGTCGCCGTAGCCCTTGAAGAGATGCTCGGCCTGGACCACGACGTCGCCGAGCCGCGGCCCCTGCGGAATGATGATCTCCGTCGCGCCGTCCCGCTCCTTGCCTCCCTCCGCGAGGAGCGTCTCGTACGCCTGCAGGCGTGCCTTGGACTTGGCCTGGCGCGCGCGGGGCGACATGCGTACCCATTCGAGCTCGTGCTCGAGCGTGCGCTGGCGCGCTGATTCCTGCTTCTCTTCCTGGGCGAGGCGCTCGCGCTTCTGCTCGAGCCACGAGGAGTAATTACCCTCCCACGGGATGCCCGCGCCGCGATCGAGCTCGAGGATCCAGCCCGCGACATTGTCGAGGAAGTAGCGGTCGTGGGTGATGGCCACCACCGTGCCCGGATATTCCTTGAGGTATCGCTCGAGCCACGCCACGCTCTCGGCGTCCAGGTGGTTGGTCGGCTCGTCCAGGAGCAGCATGTCCGGCTTCTGGAGGAGGAGCCGGCAGAGGGCCACGCGCCGGACCTCGCCGCCCGAGAGGGTCGAGATGTCGGCATCGCCGGGGGGGCAGCGGAGCGCGTCCATGGCGATCTCGACGGTGCGGTCGAGATCCCAGCCGTTGGCGGCCTCGATGGTCGAAGCGGGTCAAGAGCCCGCGCACTTCGCCCACCCCGTCGTCCACGTTGCCGCGCACGTCCTTGGTCGGATCGAGATGAGGCTCCTGCGGCAGATACCCGATGCGCACGCCATCGGCGGGATGAGCCTCACCGAGGAAGTCTGTGTCCTCGCCCGCCATGATGCGGAGCAGGGTGCTTTTGCCCGCGCCGTTGGCGCCGAGGAAGCCGATCTTGGCTCCCGGGTAGAACGACAGCCAGATGCCCTTCAAGATCTCCCGCTTGGGCGGGACGATCTTGCGGAGGTCTTTCATGAAGTAGATGAATTGATGTGCCATAGGGTCTGGATTATACCGGGCGTTGGGCGGTTTTCATTGACAAACCACCCGCGCCCCACTATAAACAGGCCCCATCCATGTGCCTCCTGGGGCGATGATGCCACCTCCCGATTTCTCCCTCCTGTCCGTGCGGGACGTGACGATGCGCTTCGGCGGCATCGTGGCCCTCGATGGTGTGTCCTTCGACATGACCGCCGGTCAGATCGTGGGGCTGATCGGGCCCAACGGTGCCGGGAAGACCACGCTCTTCAATTGCGTCGGCCGGCTCTACACGCCGCAGCAGGGTGACATCCTCTTCGAAGGGCAGTCCATCATCGCCGCGCCCACCCACCACATCGCCGAGCTTGGGATCGGGCGCACGTTCCAGAACCTGGCGCTCTTCCCCACCATGACGGTGCTCGACAACGTGCTGGTCGGCGTCCACAGCCAGACGCGCGGCGACTTCGCGAGCAATGCGCTCAAGCTGCCCTGGGTCGGACGTGAGGAAGGTCGCGCGCGCGCGACCGCCCGGGAGCTCCTCGCCTTCCTCGGTCTCGACGATGTGGCCCACCTCCCGGCCGCGGGGCTGCCGTTCGGCACGCTCAAGCGCGTGGAGCTGGCGCGGGCCCTGGCGAGCAGGCCCAAGCTCCTGCTCCTCGACGAGCCCGCGGGCGGGCTGAATCACGAAGAAGTGGCCCTGCTGGGCGCGTTGGTGCGCGCCATACGCGATGCGCGCCGCGTGACGGTGCTGCTCGTTGAGCACCACATGAGCCTCGTGATGCAAGTGTCGGACAAAGTCGTCGTCCTCGACTTCGGCCGGAAGATCGCCGAGGGCACGCCCGCCCAGATCCAGCGCAACGAGGACGTGATCAAGGCCTACCTCGGGAGCCCGAACTGATGGCGTGCCCCTGATGCCCGCCCTCCTGGAGGCCCAGAACCTGGAGGCGCAGTATGGATGGACCAAGGTCCTCCACGGCCTGGGCTTCGCCGTGGAGGCGGGCGGGATCACCGCCATTCTCGGCGCCAACGGTGCGGGCAAGACCACCACGCTGCGCGCGGTGTGCGGCATGGTGAAAACGGCCGGGACGGTGAGCTTCCAAGGGCAGCGCATCGACGGCAAGGCGACCGAGGACATCGTCAGGCTGGGTATCGCCCATGCCCCTGAGGGGCGCGGCACGTTCATGCACCTGTCGGTAGAGGAGAACCTGAGACTGGGCGCCTACATTCGGAGTGACCGGGCGGCCATTGCCGCCGACTTCGAGCGCGTCTACGAGTATTTCCCGGTCCTTGACCAGCGACAGCGGCAGCAGGCGGGCACGCTCTCGGGCGGGGAGCAGCAGATGCTGGCGGTGGCGCGCGCCCTCATGTCGCGCCCGCGCCTCTTGCTGCTGGACGAGCCGTCGCTCGGACTCGCGCCCCTGGTCACCCGTGAGATCTTCCGCATCGTGCGCACCATCAACAAGGAGCAGGGCGTGAGCGTGCTGCTGGTCGAGCAGAACGCCTCGATGGCGCTCGAGCTCGCTGACCACGCCTACCTCCTCGAAACAGGGCGCGTCGTGATGTCCGGCCCCTCGGCCGATCTGCAGCGGGACGACTCGATCCGCCGCTCCTACCTCGGCTACTGAACATGCGCCAAGGAACGCTTCCGAATCGGTGGGGGGGGCTGGGGGAGGAGCGGCGCTCGCTCCCCCCCAGAACGTAATGGATATCCTCATACAGCAGGTGGTGTCGGGACTGGCGACGGGTGGCATCTACGCGAGCCTCGCCCTGGCCCTGGTGATGATCTATCAGGCAACGGACGTGGTGAATTTCGCGCAGGGCGAGATGGCGATGTTCAGCACCTATATCTGCTGGACGCTCTTGCAGGCGGGGCTGCCCTACTGGGTCGCCTTCGTGGCGACCCTCGTCATCGCCTTCGTGGGTGGCCTTCTCATCGAGCGAGTCGTGATCCGGCCGGTGGAGAACGCGCCGATCCTGACCATCGTGATCGTCACCCTCGGGCTCGTCTTCATCCTCAACAGCGTGGCGGGCTGGGTCTACTCCTATATCCAGAAACCCTTCCCGAGCCCGTTTCCGAGCAAGCCCATCAAGATCGGCCAGATCGTCCTGGGCGCCCACGACCTGGGCGCGATCGGCATCACGCTCGTCGTCCTCCTGCTCCTCTTCCTCTTCTTCCGCTACACCACGCTGGGGCTCGCCATGCGGGCGGCGGCCCAGAATCCGGCGTCGAGCCGGCTCTGTGGCATCCGTGTCGGTTGGATGCTCGCACTCGGCTGGGGGCTGGCCGCCACTTTCGGAGCGGTGGCCGGGATCATGATCGCCCCCAATATCTTCCTCGATCCGAACATGATGACGGGCATCCAGATCTACGCCTTTGCCGCGGCGACGGTGGGCGGCTTCACCAGCCCGGTCGGCGCGGTGGTGGGCGGCTTCATCGTGGGCGTGACGGAGAACCTGGTCGGAACCTACGTCTCCTTCATCGGCACTGAGCTCAAGCTGACGGTGGCCCTGGCCATGATCATCATCGTGCTTCTCGTCAAACCCAGCGGACTCTTCGGCCGCTCCATCGTGCGGAGGGTCTAGGCGTGAGTTCGGCGGGAGGCGTGACGATGAAGAGGGCGGGCCTGGTGCTGGTGCTCGCGGCGGCCTGCGCGCTGCCTTTCTTCATGAGCGGATTTCGCGCCTTCCAGTTCACCCAAGTCTACATCTACGCCATCGCGCTCCTCGGTCTCAACATGCTCACCGGCTACAACGGCCAGTTTTCGCTCGGCCACGGCGCCTTCTATGCCATCGGCGCCTACACCACCGCCATCATGATCGACAAGTGGAACATCGGCTACGGCTGGACCATCCCGACCGCCGGCGTCCTCTGCCTGGTAGTCGGCTTCCTTTTCGGCTGGCCGGCGCTCAGGCTCGAAGGGCTCTACCTGGCGCTGGCCACGTTGTCCCTCGCCCTGGCCATTCCGCAAATCCTCAAGTACTTTGAGCACTGGACGGGCGGCTCGCAGGGCATCGTGCTGTCCAAGCCGAAGGCGCCGCTTGGTCTGCCCCTCAGCGAGGACCAGTGGCTCTACTTCCTGACCCTCGCCATCCTGATCGTCCTCTTCGTCATCGCGGCGAACCTCCTCGGCGGACGCACGGGCCGGGCCATCGTGGCCATCCGCGACAACCACATCGCCGCCGAGACCATGGGCATCAACAGCGCACTCTACAAGTCGGTTGTCTTCGGGATCAGCGCCGCCTATACGGGCGTGGCGGGGGCGCTCAGCGCCGTCGCCATCGCCTTCGTCGCGCCCGACTCCTTCAGCGCATTCCTGTCCATCACCCTCCTGACGGGCATCGTCATCGGCGGGCTGGCCACCATCTCGGGTGCAATCTTCGGCGCCATCTTCATCCAATTCGTGCCAAACTGGGCCCTGGACATCTCCAAGGCGGCCCCGTGGGCCATCTTCGGCATCTTCCTCATCGCCTTCATGTATGTGATGCCGCGCGGGATTGCCGGCTCCCTGCGACTCCTCTGGATCCGGATGACCCGGCCGGCGGTTGTGAATAGGCAGGCGGAGGGAGACGTCTCTCCACGGAGTACCCCACATTCAACTTGAACTCTGAACGGGAGGGAAGCATGAGTCTATCCAAGCGGTTCGTAGTGCTCCTGGTCGCGCTCGCGGTGGCAGGCCTCACCGCTCCCGGCCTGGCCGCGGCCCAGACGGTGGTGGGGGTCACCGCCACCGAGATCAAGGTCGGCAATACCAACCCCTACAGCGGGCCCGCCTCGGCCTACGGCACCATCGGCAAGGCTATCGGCGCCTATTTCAAGAAGGTCAACGACGAGGGCGGGATCAACGGGCGGAAGATCAACTACATCAGCTACGACGACCAGTACACTCCGCCCAAGACGGTCGAGATGGTCCGCAAACTCGTCGAGCAGGACCAGGTCGCACTCCTGTTCCAGACCCTGGGGACGCCGCCCAACAGCGCCATCCACAAGTACATGAACGAGAAGAAAGTGCCGCACCTCTTCGTGGCCACGGGCGCCACCAAGTGGAACGACCCCAAGAACTTCCCCTGGACCATGGGCTTCCAGCCCAACTACCAGACCGAGGGCAAGATCTACTCGGCGTACATCCTGAAGAACGTGCCCGACGCCAAGGTCGGCATCCTCTATCAGAACGACGACTACGGCAAGGACTACCTCAAGGGGTTTGAGGACGGTCTGGGCGACGCGGCGAAAAAGCTCATCGTGATGAAGCAGAGCTACGAGGTAACGGATCCCACGATCGACTCACAGATCGTCAACCTCAAGAACAGCGGCGCCAATGTCTTCTTCAACATCACCATCCCGAAGTTCGCGGTGCAGGCCATCAAGAAGTCGAACGACATCGGCTGGAAGCCGCTGCACTTCCTCAACAACGTGTCGAGCTCGCTCGGCACGGTGCTCAAGCCGGCCGGACTCGATGCCTCCAAGGGCCTGATCACGGCGCTCTACATGAAGGAGATCACGGATCCGCAGTGGAAGAACGACAAGGGCTTCCAGGACTGGGTCGCGTGGATGAAGAAGTACTATCCGGAAGGCGCGCTGGACGACCAGTCCAACGCCTACGGCTACAATGTCGCCATCCTCATGACGCAGGTGCTCAAGCAGTGCGGCAACGACCTCTCGCGCGAGAACATCATGAAGCAGGCGGCCAACGTCAAGAACTTCGAGCTGCCGCTGCTGCTCCCCGGCATCAAGATCAACACGAGCCCAACCGACTTCGCGCCCATCGAGCAGGAGCAGCTCGCCAAGTTCGACGGCGAGCGGTGGGCGCTCTTCGGAGAGATGTTCGACGCCGTCAGGAAGTAATCGGTCCGCCCGGAGGATAAGCACAACGGCCGGCGGGACATGTCCCGCCGGCCGTCTTCATGTTCGCGACAGGAAGCGCTACTGGCCTGGACTCGGCCCGTTGGTCACCGGGTCGAGAGGCTTGAGCTCGAGCTCCATAGTCGGGATGGGCGGGGGCGCCAGCTTGGGCGCGGTAAACGGCTTGTATCCCGTGGGAAGGTCGGGCGAGCCCTCGAAGCCGCCGTTGTGGGGCGCCCAGCAGATCTGGGGCACCCCGTCTTCCAGACCGCACGGCGTGCCGTTGGGCATGGCCACACCCTGCTGCTTACCATCTTGACCCATGCCCAAGGTTATCGCGGCGGCCACTCCAGAGAGGAGCTGGACGCCTCCCATGATCAGGCTCAGTGTGATGGGATCGAACTGGGCCCGCGCGGGAGTGGCCAAGGACACAACGAGCGCCGCCCCGACGAGAAGGCCCACCGAGCGGCGAATCAAACCGGGGCGCTTCATGGCAACCACTATACTCCGCCGACTCCCGGAAAATCCACAATGGCGAAATGCGACTCCCCGGGGGCGGCCCCCCGCCTCCCTCGGTCCCGGCGTGTGGTGTATGGTTGGCGGACATGGTAGCCCGCAGCCCATGGACAGGACCGGATGGAAGCCCGGCCAGATGAAGACTGTCCCCCGACGGAAACACCTGATGTTGTTGGCGGTCCTGGTGCTCACGCAGCTGGGGCAGCCGCTGCTCGAGCACCGGAGCGCGGCAACCAGGGTGTCCTCCGACGCGATCTTCGTCGCCATATGCCTCTACGTGTTCTTCATCGTCTGCGCCGAGCGATGGCAGAGGGTAGCCGGCCTCGCGTTGTTTCTCCCCGTCCTGGGGGGAAACCTCGCCCTCTACACTCAGGATCGGCATTTCCACCGGATCTCGGGCATCGTGTTCCACGCCGCCCTCATCGCCTTCCTGGGTTTTGCGGTGGTCGTCATTCTCCGCGACTTGTTCGGCAAGAGCGTGATCAATGGTGACGACGTGGTGGGAGCGGTGTGCGGCTACATCCTGGGGGCCATGGTCTGGGGAAACCTCTATGCGTTGACCTACATCTTCGTCCCTTCTGCGTTCAGCGTGAACCCGGCCATAGCGCGGCAGCTCGAGGACTGGCAGCTCAAGCGCTCACTCTTCGACTATCTGAGCTTCACCACGCTGACCAGCCTGGGCTATGGCGACATCACTCCCGTGGGTCAGCCCGCCTACTCGCTGACATGGCTCGAGGTGCTCTTCGGGCAGTTCTACATGGCGGTGGTCGTCGCGCAGATGGTGGGCCTCAAGCTGGCCCAGGCGATCAGAGGGCGCGGTCAGGGCTCGACGTAAGGTCGCCCGCGGCCCGCGCGGCCTCCTTGGCCGCCATCTTGCGCTTGAGCTCGTCGGGGGTGAGCCGGACGATATCCTCGTTCTGATGCGCGTAGACCTTGTGGGCGGAGGTGTCGCTCTGCTCGAGCGCGATGCGTCCCTCCAGCACCCCTGATTTCCACCGCTGATGCTCGGTTTCACGCGCTTGGAATTCCGGCATGACCTCGCGCGCGAAAAGGTCGAGGCTCGAGCAGATGTCCTCGTGCGGCGTCCGGCCCGTCTGGTTGAGCAGGATCACCTGGTCCACGTGGGCAGCCTCGAACTCGCGGAGGCGGCGCCTGATCGTCTCGGGCGAGCCGATGAGCCCCGCGCGCAACGTCTCCTGCGCCTTCGGCGTGTTTCGCCATTCCTGGTAGAGGGCCCACATATTCCCCCGCCCCGGCTCCGCCATGCCGTTCCGGCCATAGTGCGAGAGGCAAAAAACGAAGAACGTCCAGCCTGCGGCTTTTGCCTGAGCCTCTTCGTCCGTGGGGGCGCACATGAACGCGCTCACCATGGCCACGTTGGGATTCGCCGGGTAGTCGGCGAGCTTGGCCGGGCGCTGAGTGAGATTGATGTAGTACTCCGTGACCCACGCCCGCGCCGCTTCGGGCGTCACGAACTGAAAGCCGAGGGCCCCCATGCCCCACTGCCCGGCGCTTCCAATGGTGCTGATGTTGGAACACGCGACCCACAGCGGAGGATGCGGCTTCTGAAACGGCTTGGGGATCACGTTGCGGGCGGGAAAGTCGAAGAAGCGGCCGTGGAACTCGACCGCGTCCTGCGTGAAGCACTGCACCATCACCCGCACGGCCTCTTCCCACACGTCGCGCTTGTCGCGCACCCGTCGCCCAAACGGATGCAGCTCGATAGGCCCCTGCCCTTCTCCCAACCCCAGCTCGACGCGCCCGCTGGAGAGGAGATCGAGGGTCGCCACCCGCTCCGCGACACGGATGGGATGATTGGTGGGGAGCTGGATGATCCCGTGACCGAGGCGGATCCGCTTCGTGCGCTGGCTGGCCGCCCCGAGAAAGACTTCCGGGGCCGAGGAATGCGAGTACTCCTCGAGGAAGTGGTGCTCCACTTCCCAGGCGTAGTCGTAGCCCAGCCGGTCCGCGAGCTCGATCTGCGTCAGCGATTCCTGAAGGAGCCGGTGCTCGCTATCGGCGCCCCACGGTCGCGGCAGCTGGTGCTCGTAGAAGATTCCGAACTTCATGGCTCCGAGAGCCTAAGCTCTCGAACGCTTCCGGTCAAGGGCGGGGCGCTTGCGGCGCGTTCAGCGCCGGTCTATCCTCGGCCGCCATGAGAGCAATCCCGGAGACGCCGTGGTCAAGGTGATCACGTTCCTCAAGCGAAAGGCCGGCATTCCTGTAGAGGAGTTTCAGCGCTACTGGCGGGACCGGCACCCCGAGGCCGTGCTGCGACTACCCGGGATACGACGCTATGTCCAGTCCCACACCCTCGGGTCCACCTATCAAGCGGGCGAGCCGCTCTACGATGGGATTGCCGAGGTCTGGGCCGACGACACGGGGGCTCTTCGGGCGATGACCCGGAGCCCCCATCATCCAGCCCTGCAGGAAGACGAAGCGCGCTTCATCGACCGCGCGTCCATGGGGGTGGTGATCACCGAGGACCACGTGGTCAAGGACGGCCCCGTTCCGCCCGATGCGGTGAAGAGCGTGGCCTTCCTCAACCGCAAGCCCGGCCTGTCCTTCGAGGAGTTCCACCGCCACTGGCGTGACGTGCACGGTCCCCTCGTGTCGCACCTCCCCGGCCTCAGGCGCTACGTGCAGAGCCAGACTCGCCGCTCCGCCTACGAGGGCGGTCGCGTCCCCGCCTACGACGGCGTGGCGCTCACGTGGTTCGATTCGACGGAGGCGATACGCACCACCTCGGCCGCCGCCGAGTACGCACGTGTGGTCTCCGACGACGCCGTATTCCTCGCGCCGGGAGCCATACTCTCCATCCTCACGCGCGAGCACGTCATCGTCGCCTAGTACCGCCGTCCCTCGTCTCATGCGTGGCGCGGGCGGACCGGGCCGCGACGGCCAAAGAGACGTCCCGCGCGACGCAGCGCCACCTTCACCGTGTCCCACACCCCGGGTTGGCCCCGCTTCACGGAAGCCAGCGTCGTCCTGCGCGCCGCTTCGGCGCGGAGCTCGTTCAGCCGGGTCGTGGTGATCCGCTCGAGAACGTACGGGTCGAAACACATGGACCTTTCCTCCTCCTCAGGCCGCGAGCGGCCTGTCGGTTGGCATCGGCCGGGACGTCTCGGAGCGTACGGCCAAAGGCCGGACATTCCAGGTGGGCGGTGTCAGCACGATCTGGAGACGCTCCGCCGCCGTGTCCGCGCCGAAGTGTTTCGCGACCAGACCCACGAGCGCCGCCACCTCGATCGACCGGTCGAGCGGTATGGCCATGGTCACGCGCCACCCTCCGCCACGGCGACGGCGCACCACCGGCGCGGCTATGGCCCCGAGCTCCCAGTGGATGGCGTCGGTCAGCTCCACCTGCCGGTCGCGCTCGAGCTCCCGGCGATCCTGAAGACGCTCGGAGAGCTTGAGGAGCGCGCTCACCCCAAGAAACGGAATCGCTACGATCACGAGTGCCGCGAGCAACACAGTCATGGTGTCCCTCCCTTTGCTCCTAAGACACCGGAGGGACGCGCGCGTGAAACGCGCCGGCGGAATGCTAGGCGGGCAGAGGGTGCAGGTCCGGCCGGCAGCTCGTGCACGGGCTGAGGCCCATGGCCTCCGCGTGCCGGCGCGAGCCGAACAGCGTCAGCTGAGCGAGAGGCATCTCCGATAGCGCCCCGCAGCTCGGCACGCAGTACTCCTTGTCGGGGGCAATCCAGACGTACATGTTGTTGCGATCGATCCGGTGGGCATCCCCGCTCACCCGCACGCCCTCGAGCGTCAACAGCTGCTCCTTGAGGCCGATCCGGGTGCCGGCGTAGCCGGTGAGATCGCCCGTGCTGCCGATCACGCGGTGGCACGGAATGACAATGGGCAGCGGATTGTGCCGGAGGGCCTGGGCGACGGCGCGCACCGATTCCGGAGCACCCATGCGCTTCGCGATGCCGCCATAGGAGGCGACGGCCCCGTACGGGAGCTCGGTGGTGACGGCGAGCACGCGCCGCTGGAATTCACTTTTCGCCCAGCGAAGGTCCAGGGGCCAGCTGAGCCGGGTCCCGCGGGCGTTCAGATAGTCGAGCAGCTCGCGATACACGGGCTCGATGGCCGTGGCGTCCTCCACCACTTCGTCCCCGGCCAGGCGAGCGATATGCGATCTCGCCGAAGCATCCGAGTCGATATACCGCAACATCGAGACCCCGAGCTCCGAGCGCGCAATGAGGATCCTCCCCAGCGGCGACGGGTAGATGCCGTACGTCACCATGCGGGAGCGGATGTCGCCCAGCCTCGATTCGAGCTCGGCCCGCGCCAGCGTGGGATCGACCCCGGGCATCGGCGCCCTCCGAAGGTCCGACACCATGCCTTCGAGCACGCGATAGCGGCCCAGCTCGTCGCGGCAGGGTGGGCAGATCGCCACGTGCCGCTCCACTCCTTGCGCCGCGCCGGGCTCGGCTTCGCCGGCGGCTACGGCCACAAGATCGCGCGCAACTTCACGGCAGGTCGGGATCTCGCTCATGGCTATCACTCCGTATGGACGACGTCGAGGTCATCCAGTCCCTGGCGGATCTTCCGCAAGGCTTGAAATACATGGGCTCGGGCGCTCTCGGCCGAGCAATCGAGACTCTGGCCGATGGCGTCGTAGTCGAGCTCGTGAACCTTTCGCATGGTAAAGGCCACCCGCTGCTTGAACGGAAGCGTCGCCACAAGTCGGTCGATCCGGGCACTGGCCTCGTTGGCAATGGCTTCCCCTTCGGGCCAGGATGGACTGTGCCCCGAGGCGCCTACTGCCACCACGGCCATGGCCTGACGACGCCTCCCCTCCGAGCGGAAGTGATTCCGTGACAGATTGGTGGCGATGGTAAAGAGCCACGCCCGGACATTGGCGTCCGGCGGCAGCGCTCGGTAGGCCTTGTACGCTCTCACAAATGTCTCCTGGGACAGGTCGTCGGCGTCACCCGCGCGCGAGGTCGCGCGCACGAGATAGCGATGTATCTCGGCATGATGTGTCGCCACAATGGCCTCAAATGGATCCCCAGTCATGTCCCTGACCATGAGACACCGTAGCGCCCCCGTTGTGAAATGGCCAGAGCCCCTTCACCAAACCGGCGAGAGGGGGATAATGGGGCGACCATGGCGTATCTCCCTGATAAGACGCATCCCATCGAGACGGGGCCCGACGTGGATGTCAGCGCCAGAATTACCTGGAAGCTCCACCGAGAGGT
>WNGL01007297.1_pt1 | contig 15195 bp, 11 predicted proteins | sample 5400591 | NCBI WGS metagenome assembly WNGL01 (sample SAMN13153377, study PRJNA577476) | soil metagenome | isolation source: 80 cm soil or saprolite under Garry oak tree replicate 1 | place: USA:California | collected 2016-06-15
GCGCCTTCCCGCACCACGGTACGGATCCCCACGGCTTCCGGTGACGAGCTGGAGGCTTGGCTGTACCTGCCCGAAGGGGACGGGCCGCACCCGGCCGTGGTGATGGCCCACGGCATCGGCGCGATCAAGGCCGGCGGACTCGCCCCGTTCGCGGAGCGGTTCTGCCGAGAGGGGTTCGCCGCGGTCGTGTTCGACTACCGCCAGTGGGGCGGCTCGGCCGGGCAGCCCCGCGAGGAGCTTTCTTTCCCTCGCCAGCTCGAGGACTACGGCACCGTCGTCGGCTGGGCGACCGCGCACCCCGACATCGATGCGCGCCGGGTGTTCGTGTGGGGCACGTCGTTCGCCGGCATGTACATCGTCGAGCTCGCCGTGTCGGACTCCCGTCTCGCCGGTGCGATCGCCCAGGCCCCGCTCGTTGACGGGTTCGCCGCAGCGAGGTTGGCCTCGCCCGTACGCGGGCTCCAGCTTCTGGCGGTGGCGTTGCTAGACCGTCTCGGCTCGGTCTTCGGCCGCCCTCCGCGTTACTTGCCTGGCGCCGGCCGGCCCGGTGAGCTGACCATTGGCGCCACCCCGGACGCCCTCTTCGGGGAGAAGCTCATGACCCCGAAAGACGGTACCGAATGGCGTAATCGTGTCGCCGCTCGGTCGCTGCTCAGCTTCTCCTGGCGTCGGCCGGTGCGACGTGCCGCTGCCATTCGCTGCCCCATCCTGCTCGTCGTCGCGGAGCAGGACACGATGGCGCCGGTCGGCCCGGCCGTCCGCGTCACCCGAGAGGCCCCCCGTGGCGAGCTGTATCGCAGTCGCGGCGGCCACTACGACGTCTACCAGGGTGGTAGGAGCTTCGACGAGGTGGTGCGCGTCGAGGTCGAATTCCTCCACAGGCACGCAAAGACTCCGGCGTCGTGATTGCGAAGGGCGCGAACGCTGAGAAGAGGAAGCTGCGAGCGAACGCGGAAGCGGCTCACGGTGATGCGTCAGCCGGAGTTGAGGATTGAGCCGGGTCAGGGCTCTCGCAGCTCCTCGACTCTCATCATGACCGCTTTGGGCCGATGCTGTTGAAAAAGGAGCTCGTGGTTACATAGCGTGCTCCTTGACTTTGGCGCCCCTGGCAAGGTTCGCTTGCCGGTGGGGCAGGAGCACGGCCGGACCATCCCATTCCGCGGGAGCGAAGTGTCCGGCGTGACCAGCTCGTCCGAGTCGTGCCATGAGCCGACATTGAGTTACCGATTCGATCACCTCTTCGGCGCGCGGGCAGTATCGACGGCAGGTTGAGGCCGAGCGTCCCGGTGGTCCCCACGATGGATTGACGGCTGGCGACCGCTCCCCGTTTCTCGCGGTCCGTCAAGCGATGTGCCATGATATTCACGCCCCGCGGTCGTTCTCGGGCGTGCGGCACTGATGGTGAATGAGCACAAGTATGTTAACGGAACCGCGATTTCACGCGCGATGGCGCTGCGGCCCGCGAGTTCGTGTACCAAGTGCGTTTGGCATGGCTGGAATCAACGGGCCAATCCCGATCGCGTATGATGTGGCGAAATGACAACCGGGGGCCGCGCTGCCGCCGCCTGGATGCCGAAGTAATCCGATGATCTTATCTGTCGCATGCTCAACATCTTCAGCAGAGCGGACATTCGAAATGGCAATTGAGCACGATTTTCCGACCAATCGCACTGCCTTGATCCGTTCTTTGTTCCCGAGCGGTGTCCCGCAGCTTTGGGTACCGACGCTGGTGTTCTATGACGAGGCGGGTAGGATTGATCGCGAACGCCAATTCGCGCACTTGGCGTTTATGGCACCTTACCTGAAGGGATATCTCATACCTGGCTCGACCGGTGATGGATGGGATATGACTGACGGCGAGGCGATCGCAGCGCTAGAGTCGGTTATTCCATTCGCGCTAAAGCACGGCTTGGATTTAATCGTCGGTATTTTGCGTCCAACGCCTGATTCCGTCCTCGCATTGCTCGAGAAGGTACTTGATCGCCTCCGCAGCCGGACGGGAACACGTTCGCTGGCCGAGGCGTTCGCTGCGGCTCGGGTGCGGGGCCTGACCATTTCGGCACCAACCTCCGATCCACCGCTCTCTCAAGCAGCCATCGCATCGGCGCTAACGCCGATCTTCCGGCTTGGTCTTCCGATCGCGCTTTATCAGCTGCCACAGGTCACCGGAAACACGATGATGCCAGAGCTCGTCGCTGACTTGGCCGAGGAATTCCCAAACCTGATCTTGTTCAAGGACAGCAGCGGAACGGACGAGGTGGCCCTATCCGGCAGGATGCCGTCGGATGTTGCGTTGCTGCGCGGCGCAGAAGGAGGTTATGCGCTGTGGAGCAAGGCGCATGGCGGCCCCTATGATGGCTTTCTGTTGAGCAGCGGAAACTCATTCCCGGCGCAGCTTGCGGGTATCCTGGATGACTTGCATTCTGGGCGAGTAATCCAGGCTGAGCGGTGCTCGGCTGCAGTTTCTGCGGCGATTGCCGACGCTTTCGCCGCCGTGATCGAGGTTCGCCAGGGCAATGCTTTCACCAACGCGAACAAGGCGCTCAGCCAAGTTATGGCTTATGGCGATCAAGCACTTAAGGCCCCACCTCCAAGGCTCTATGGCGGCGGGCATCTCCCACGGTCGGTCCTGGAGACGGTGAAGTCTTCCCTTGCGCACCATGGACTCTCGCCCGCGCGTGGGTATTTTGAGCACCAGTTCCGTAGTTCGCCGTAGGTGCCGAGCTCCGCCTTGGGTGCTTCCCGCGTCGCACGCAGCTTCTCGATCTGCCTCGGAAACCGAGCCAGCCGTTCCTCGAACAGAGCCCTCGCGCTTTCCGTGAGCCACTACTTGGCTCAATCAGAGGAAGCCGATCGAGATCCACGGCACGGCAGCCACCAGAATGAGGCCGACGGCCAGGGCGAGCATGTATCCTACGATCGGTTTCATGCCTTCATCAGGAAGGACGCGGCTGACCGCGCAGGCCGCGTAGTACCCGACGCCGAAAGGCGGGGCGAAGAGACCGATGCCCATCGCCAGGATAACCACCATCGCGTAATGGACCTCGTGTACGCCGATCTGCCGCGCGATGGGAAACAAGAGAGGCCCAAACAGCACGATGGCCGGAATGCCCTCGAGAACGCTACCAAGCACGATGAAGGCAACAACCGAGACCGCGAGGAAAGTCGCTGTACCGCCGGGGAGCCCAGTCATGGCGGAGGCGAGAAGGGACGAGAATCCAGATTGGGTAAGCGCCCAGGCCATCCCGGTTGCCGCGCCAATGATCAGCAGGATCGCTCCGGAGAGCGCCGCAGTCTCGATGAGCATCGGCCGGAGCCGGCGCCAGTCGAAGCGACGATAGATCAGCAAGCCGGCGAGGGTCGAGTAGACAATGCCGATGGTCGAGACCTCAGTCGCCGTTGCGACACCTTCGATCACTGCGGCCCGGATGACGAACGGCAAGGCGATCGCCGGGAGCGCGATCACAAAGGTCCAAGCGATTTCGCGCAGCGTCGAACGGCGCACGTGGGAGAGATCTTCCGTTCGATACCGCCACCAAACCACGCCGCAGAGCGTCAAACCAAGCACCACACCCGGGAGAAGCCCGCCGGTGAATAGCGCCGCAATCGAGACCCCGGTGACTGAACCAATGGTGATGAGGACGAGGCTGGGCGGGATGGTTTCGGTCTGAGCGCCGGTCGCCGAGAGGAGCGCGACGAGGTCGCCGGACTTAGCGCCGCGTCGCTTCATCTCCGGAAAGAGCACGGGCGCCACCGCCGCCATATCGGCTGCCTTCGATCCCGAGATGCCGGAGACGAGATACATGGCTCCGACCAATACATATTGTAATCCGCCCCTTACGTGCCCGAGGAGGCTCGCCAGAAATCCCACCATGGCCCGCGCCATCCCGGTCATTTCGATCAGCAGACCGAGAAAGACGAACAGCGGCACCGCGAGCAGGATGAGGTGCGACATGCCCTCGTCCATGCGACCGACTATGACGACCGTCGGCGTGCTGGTGGTCAACGCGATATAGCCGAAGGTGGCGAGCGCAAACGAGAACGCTATCGGAATGCCGGCTAATACCATGATGCCGACGAAACCAACGAAGAAGATAAGGAGATTGATGTTGCCGAGACCGCGCAGAGTGGGTTGCAGTACGACCACCACTGCGATCAGAGCCACCACGAGCGCCAGCGCGCCGACAACCGAGCGCCAGCTTGCGACCTGCGCGAGGCGTAGCAGCGCCATCAGCACCATCAGGGCCGTGCCGACGGGCAGCGCCGCCGCCCGCCAAGCATTGGCGATTTCAAGCGCCGGCGTCGTGACGAAGACCTCGTCGGCTGCGAACTCGTAGGCTGGCTCGAGGAGCAGAACCAGGAATGCGAGGGCTGCCGCAACGGCGACGACGTCGAGAAAGGCTCGAGATCGCGGCGACAGCATGCCCACGATAGCCGTCATGCGCATATGCTCGCCGCGTCGAAACGCCACCACAGCGCCCAGCATGGCCAGCCACAGGAACAAGATCGAGGCGAGTTCGTCCGACCAGATGATCGGCTGGTGAAACACATAGCGGCCAGTCACACCCGCGAGCAGGACAATGATCTCGGCGACGACGAGGAGCACCGCCGGGATCTCCACAAGGGGAGCGAGGACGGCATCGATCGAGGCCACCCAATGTCGTTGCGACGGGCTTGCGGCCGTCGCGTCAGGTGCGAAGCCTCCGGCGTGGGCCATGGGTTTAGGCCAGCTTGCCGGAGAATTTCTCGAGCTGGGACCAGGCCTCCTCGCCGTACTTGGCCTTCCAGTCCTTGTAGAAGCTCGTCTTTGCCAGCGCTTGCCGGAAGGGCTCCCGGTCGACCTCGAAGAACTGAATCCCCTTCGCGCTCAAGTCCTGACGAAGTGAAACACTGAGTTTGGCGACATCGGCGCGCTGATCGGCTGCCGAGCGGTCCAACTCGCGCGTGACGACCTCCTGCATATCTTTGGGCAGGCGGTCGAAGGCGCGTTTGTTGCCCAGGATCCAATAACCGTCCCAGACGTGGCCAGTGAGGCTGCAAGTTTTCTGTACCTCATAGAGACGGGTCGTGGCGATGATGGCCAACGGGTTCTCCTGGCCCTCCACTACCTTTGTCTGCAGCGCCGAGTATAGTTCATTGAAATTGATCGGCGCCGGGCCGGCATCGAGGGCCTTAAACAGCGAAGTCAGCATCGGCGCGGGCGGTACGCGAATCTTAAAGCCCTTGAGATCCTCGGGAGTCTTAATGTCGCGCGTCGACGAGGTGATGTGGCGAAAGCCGTTATCCCAGGCGCGCGACACCGTCATAATCGGCGTCTTGGCGATCTGCGCCCGGACATACGCGCCGAGATCGCTGTCCATTGCCTTCCACACGGTGTCGTAATCCTTGAAGGCGAAGCCGGTGTTCAGCATGCCGGCGATCGGCACGAAGGTCGCGAGGATCGAGGTAGAGAGGTTGAAGAACTCGACGCTGCCGTTGCGCACCTGAGTGAGAAGGTCGGTGTCGGAGCCCAGCTGGTTGGCGGGAAACAACTTGACGTCGAGCCTGCCGCCGGTTGCCTCGCGAATGCGGTTCAGCGCTTCCGCGGCGCGCGTGTTGACCGGATGCGTGGGATCCTGTCCGGTCGCGAGTTTGTACTCGAACTCGGCCGCCGAGGCGGGGTGCCTCAGGATGCCGACCAACGGTATTGCCGCGCCGGCCGCGAGAACGGCACGTCGGGTCAGGCCGCGGCTCTTGGAAGTGCTCATGATTTCCTCCTCTTTTCCTCTCCTAGGTCGTAACGACCCAAAACTTCGATCCTCGCCAGTCGGCAGGGCTTCTATTGTTTGGTGCTTTGATTGAGCGCTTTGTAAGCCCGAATGACTTGGCTATCGTCGGAGTCTCCGTAGCCTTGCCCGGACACCGCGAGGAACATCTGATGCGCTAGCGCGGCGAGAGGTAGGGCCGCTTTGGTATCCCGGCCGGCTTCTAGCACGATGCCGAGATCCTTTACGAAAATATCGACGGCGCTCGTCACCGGAGGCTCTTCCTGGAGCATCCGGGGGCCGCGATCCTTTAGCATCCAGCTTGAAGCGGACGAGCCCCCGAGAATTTCGAGCAGTACGTTGAGGTCGACACCCACCTTGTCCGCGAGCGAAAAAGCCTCCGCCGCCACGGCGGTGTGGACACCGCACAGAAGCTGGTTGACGGTCTTGACCATCGCACCTTGTCCGGGACGCTCGCCGACGTGGAACACTTTCTCGCCGAGGGCTCCGAGCACCGGCTTCACGGCCTCGAATGTGACGCGAGGCGCCGCGGCCATGATGGTGAGCGTTGCGGCTTTTGCGCCGACGACCCCGCCGGAGACCGGGGCATCGACGAAGCGCCGGCCCGCGTCGATCACGCGAGCTGCGATGGCTTCCACCGCCGCTGGCGGGCACGTCGCCATCAGCACGACGACACCGTTCTGCCGGAGCGCCGCGAGCGCGCCGCCCTCGAACAGGACGGTCTCGGCCTGCGCAGCATTCACGACCATCAGGATAAGAACGTCGACATTGTCCGCCGCGTCCTCGGGCGCGGAGGCCCGCGCTCCTCCTGCCTCGGCCAAGCCGTGGACGGCGCTCGCCCTTACGTCAAAACCGCGAACGGCGAATCCCCGCGTGGCTAGATTTTTCGCCATCGGCAGACCCATGGAGCCGAGCCCAATGAAACCAATCGTGGTCATTGCCGTGGCACTCACTGCGGCCCTGGTAGTCACTGCGTCTGCCACGACTTGATTTTCCTGGACATGGCTTCGGTCGAGATACCGTAGCGTTCGTGCAAGGTCGGGAGCGCGCCGGCATCGAGGAACTCGTCGGGAAGCCCGATTTGGCGAAAAACCGGAGTCACTCCGGAGCGCAGCAGAAGACCCGCGACTGCTTCGCCGAGTCCGCCCACAAGCGTGTGATTCTCGGCCACGATCACCATGCGGCCGCTTCGGGCGGCTTCCCTGAGGATCGTCGCCTCATCGAGCGGCTTGATCGTCGGCACATGCAGGACCCCAACGTCGACGCGGTCGTCCTGCATGGCCTCGGCGGCTTGAAGCGCCCGCATGGTCATGAAACCCGTCGAAATGATCAGGGTATCTCGACCGTCGCGGAGGAGCTTGGCCTTCCCGAGTTCAAACTGGTAGTCGTACTCGTCCAGGACCAGCGGAACATTGCCGCGCAGGAGCCGCATATACACCGGGCCCTTATGGGCTGCGATCGCCGGGACGACCTGCTCGATCTCATGTGCATCGCATGGATCGATGATCGTCAGGTTCGGCATACCGCGGAACATCGCGATGTCCTCGGTCGCCTGATGGCTGGGTCCGTAGCCTGTGGTCAGGCCCGGCAACGCGCAGGCGATCTTCACGTTGAGGTTTTCCTCGGCGATCGCAAGGCAGATGAAGTCGTAGGCGCGGCGGGACGCAAACACCGCATAAGTGGTCGCGAAGGGCATGAAGCCCTCCCGCGCCATCCCGGCGGCGGCGCTCATCAGGAGCTGCTCCGCCATGCCCATCTGGTAGAAGCGGTCCGGATGGGTCTGCGCGAAGATATGCAGATCGGTGTACTTGCCGAGGTCTGCCGTCAGGCCGACGATTTCGGGCCTTGTTTGGGCGAGTGCCGCGAGTGCATGGCCGAAGGGCGCCGGCTTGGTGCGCTGCCCCGGCGCCGCCAGGGATGCGATCATCGCTGAGGTGGTCAGGCGGGAGGCGCCTTTTTGGCCGCCCTCACCCTGTTCTGTGAGCCTGATAGGTCGCATGTATTTCGAGCGCTTCATGTGTGCCTCCCGGCATCGAGGATCTGGATCGCCTTCTGCCATTCGTCCGGCTCGACGCGCAGGAAGTGGTTCCTTTCGCGCTCCTCTAAGAACGGCACGCCCTTAGCCATTTTCGTATCGCAGATGATGATGCGCGGCTTGGGCTCGGTCAGCTCGCGAGCGTTGTCAAAGGCCTGGACCAGGGCGTCGATGTCGTTGCCGTTCACCCGCTGGACGTGCCAGCCGAACGCCTCGAATTTTGGCGCCAGCGGCTCGAAGTTCAGAACCTTCGTCGAGGGGCCGTCAGCCTGTTGATTGTTCACGTCGACAATGCCGATCAGATGGTCGAGCTGGAAGCTACCGGCGGACATCGCTGCTTCCCACGTCGAACCTTCGTCGAGCTCCCCGTCAGAAAAGAGATTATAGACGAATGACTGGGAGTTCTTGCGCTTGAGGCCCAGCGCAAAGCCGATGGCGATAGGCAGACCGTGGCCGAGCGACCCGCCCGTGATCTCCATTCCGGGCGTATAGGCGGCCATGGCCGACATGGGCAGACGGCTGTCGTCCGTGCCGTAGGTTTCGAGTTCGTCTTCCGGCAGGATGCCGGCCTCGATCAGCGCCGCGTAAAGAGCGATCGCGTAATGACCGATGGACAAGAGAAAGCGGTCGCGCCCCTCCCATTCGGGATCGTCGGGACGGTAGCGCAGCGCATGGAAGTAGGCGACCGCCAGGACGTCGGCAATGCCGAGCGCCTGGGCGATATAGCCCTGCCCTTGCACCTCACCCATCCGTAACGCGGCCCGGCGGATGCGGTACGCTCTGTCGGTCAGGGAGACATTGGACTTCACCGCTTTGGGCTCGGCACGTTGTGCAGTTTGCATTCCTTCCTCCTCGCAGCTCGGCGTCGTGCCCTATCAGGGGCAACGGGATTATCCCTCAGTGGATCAGCATGCCGCCGTTGACGTCGATCACGGCGCCGGTGATGTAGGACGACAAGTCGGAGGCCAGGAACAGGCATGCATTGGCGACGTCATCTGCGACGCCGAGACGCTTTAGCGGAATGCCTTCCAGGATCTGGATCTTGAGATCGTCCGTGAGCTTGCCGCCGGTGATGTCCGTCTGGATGAGGCCCGGCGTGACCGAATTTACGCGGACGTTATCCGGCCCGAGCTCCCGAGCCATGGCCTTGGCGAGCCCGAGGACACCGCCCTTGGCGGCACTGTAGTGCGGCCCGCCGAATATGCCGCCGCCGCGTTGGGCAGAGACTGAGGACATGCACACAATTGCCCCCGATCTCTGCTGGCGCATTTGGGGAATCACCGCCTGACTCATGTAGAGCGTTCCACGCAGATTGACGTCGAGCACAGCATCATAATTTTTCGCCTCGATGTCCATGATCTTCAGCGGCTGCGTGATCCCAGCATTGTTGATCAGCACGTCGACCCGGCCGAACTCGCGGACGATCCAATCGACCGCTGCCAGGCAAGCGCGCTTATCGGTCACGTCACAGGCGAGACCGCGATGCCCTTCCCCGATATCCGCGGCCGCCGACTTCGCCTGACTCTCGTCGATGTCCAGGATAATCGTGCGGCCGCCGTTCTGCGCGAAGGTACGAGCCGTTGCGCGGCCGATGCCCCGCGGCGAAGCAGCGCCGGTGACAATGCAAATTTTCTCGGACAACAACATGCAACTCCCTCCGGTGAAATGCCGGCTGTTCAATGCAATTGTGATATTGGTCAGCTACGCGGGCGCCTCAGCGCACTCGTCTCAGAGCAGAGCCGACATGCGCCCTTGGACGCCGGCGGACCGCTTCGTCTTATCTCGGCTTGAGCCGGAGCCTCTCCTGGGTCACCATGCATTTCCTCCTGTTTTTTATCTGCAGTAAACGTATCATGATCGGAAGCCGGGACAAACGCAGGTTTTGCAAGAACTCTTGAATCCAATTCATGTATCCCGAACTCACGCCGGAAAGGCTGGTCGAACTGCACATCTAATGGAGAACTTCATCATGGGCGAGACAGCAAACTCCACCAGACCGTCGAGGGCTTTCATCGAAAGCGACCGCGTCGAGGGGACGGCCGTTCACGACACTGACGGCAAGCCCTTGGGATACATCAAGCGCCTGATCATCGAGAAGGTAAGCGGCCGCGTTGGCTATGTAGTGATCTCATTGGGCGCCGCGGACGAATCTCCGCATGCGGTGCCTTGGGGGAAGCTCCAGTACGATCCAACTCTGGGTGGCTACCACACTGACATCACGGAACGCCAGCTGAAGGAAGCGCCGGCCTTCGCTCGTCAGGAAAATCATGATTGGTCAGTTCTCGAGCGAGGCGATGAACTGGATGCCTATTACAACATCCCTCCGCACCTGCGCGCGATCTGACCGGCTTGACGACTGGAGGGCGGTCGTCAACGGACGCTGCTATGATCGAGTTTTAGCTCGCGAGTTACCCACTCGATGAAGAGCCGCAGCGTCTTGCGTTGGTGGAGCGCTTTAGGGAAGACTAGATGGTGGCCAACGTAGCGGATGCTCTCAGAGCGGCTGGCGAGCGGCGCAACCAGTCGGCCGCTCGCAATCTCCTGTTCGGCTAGGAGCGTGGACTCAAGCGCCACCCCCAGACCATTGGCCGCTACGGCGATGGCCAGGAAGCTCCGGTCGAATCGGAACCCACGGGGGGGTGGCGCGGCAAGACCATTCAGCGCGAACCAGTCCGGCCAACGGACTTGCTTGTTGTCGCTCTGGATCAGGGTCAGCTCAAGAAGATCGGCCGGGCTCTTGATCGATCTGGCGATCCGAGGCGCGCAGAGCGGGGTCACGGTTTCCTCTCCCAGGGGCAGAATGGAAAGACCGGCGTGCCGGGGTAGGCCGTAAATGATATCCGCGTCGAACTCGTCGTCCGTACTGAACTGGGCGTAATCGGTGCCGGCCGCGAGACGCACGTCGACCTGGGGGCAATCGGCCAGAAATCGGGCGAGTCGCGGCGCCAACCATTGGGTAGCAAAACTCGGCGCTGAATGCAGCCTCAGCAACTGGGGGCCGCGCGTGGAGACCAGTTCGATGCCGCGGCGCAATTCCGCAAATGCCGGTCCGACATGCCGCATCAGCGCCTCGCCCTCCGCACTCAAACTGAGGTTGCGGCCGTTGCGCTCGAACAGCACGACCCCGAGCGCCTGCTCCATCTTGCGGATAGCGTGGCTCACGGCGCTGGGCGTCAGATGCAGTTCCGCAGCCGCCGCTTGAAGGGAGTTTCGGCGACCTGCGGCCTCGAATACGCGCAGCTGCGAGACGGGTACTTTCGAGAGCATGAGCAGTAGAATGAACTCGATTCAAGTACCTTGTAAACGAGAATACCGCCCAGGGCGCAGTCCATGATCACCGCTAAGGCGCCTGTTTTGGCGTGATCGTAAGCGGGTCTGCGGAACCAGCAGTGCGAGCTCACCGACCGCCAGCCTACTCCGACTATTTCGTGCTGGCGGCAAAGTGCAGGCTCGTTGTGTCGCTCACGATTCTACCCAAGAGGAACTCGACTGCTCGGGCCGGCTCGGCGGCTTCATGCTGGGCCAGTAGGGACCGCAAACGGCCCAAGGGCGTATCAAATCCTGGACAAGGAGGAGGCATGCGACTCTCCGCGATGGCTTCGGCAATACCACCTTGGACGACCTCTAGAGGGCGCAACAGCTCCCTTACCTCCGCATCAGGCAGCGCAATGCTGCCGACGTGGGCCGCTAGTGCGATCAGGTGCCGCTCGAGTCTCTGAATGTACGTCATAAGGACGAACGCCCGAGCGATGCGGCCCCTGTGGATTCTTGGTTCCGACAATAGGCGCTGGAACCCCGCTTCGGCATTTCCGGCAGCGATCTCTGCCTGTCGTCTGAGCTCGCCGATTCTCTCCGATGGCCTCGTCGCGCCAGAGAGTGCGTCGAAAATCTGCAGCATGTAATCGCGGTTCGCACGAATTGCCCGAGCCAGTTGCGCTGGAATGCGCTCGCGCTCCCACTCGGGCCATAGCAGGTAACCGGCCGTGATACCCAAGGCAGCACCCGCAACTGTGTCCATGATGCGATCGAGCGTGTCGATCCAGGGATCGCCGGTACTGGTCGCAAGCAGCAGGACGATCAAAGGGGTTAGGAACGTCACGCCAAGGCCGTAACGTCGACGTTGGACGAAAAGGGCTGCAAAAAGCAGGATGATGACGGCAATTTCCAGTGCGAGCGTGCCATGTAGGCCAGCAAGGAGCAGCCCGGCAATGACGGCGCCGGCCACGGTTCCGGCCGTACGTTGGAATGCACGCGAAAGAGTGCCTCCGAACTCGGGCTGAAGGACGACAAGTGTCGTCATCGGCAGCCAAATGCCGTGGGGCACCTCGAACTTGATCATGATCGCGGTCCCGGCGGCTGCGGCGACGGCAACTCGAAGCGCGTGTCGAAAGATGGCCGACCGCAAACTGAGCTGAGCACGAAGAGCCCCGAGGAGGTATCCGCGGGGATTTTCGGTTGGCAAGGGGGGCAGAAGAGTTTCCGAAAAACGATACCCAGCACCAAACAAGACCTTGATCGCCTCTTCGGTATTCTCCAGATGGCGCATGGCTTGCGTAAAAGGGATGACTTCGAGATCGGTAGCTCCCAGCGTGGAAATCATCTCCTTCAGTCGAGCCCGCATGGATACCGGCGAAAATTTTGGCCGACCGGCGAGTACCGAACCAGCTACCGCTCTGCAGGTGCTCTCGAGCTCCTGGATCGAGGCATCGCTCAGGTCGACACTATCCTGCCGCACTTCGTGCAAAACGTCCCCGGCGCGCATTTCGGCGAGCGTCACGCCTGCCGCTCCGATCCGCGAAGCCGCGCGAACCAAGATCATAAGTTGAGCAGTTGTCGTCCCCGGACCCGAGAGCTCGACACGGAGCATTCCAAGAGTTCCCCGCGCCCGCTCCACCGCTTCGCGCAATGCTTGGTGACTCTTGGCCAGCATGCGCTCCTGTCGTCTGCGTCGAACAACGCTCGTCGAGCGCACCTGAGCAGCGCGCACGGCGGCGATAAGAGATGCAGTCGTTTCCCAGACGGCGGCGACCTCTTGCTCGAGGCGCTTGAACGGACGAATTCGCCAAAATATGAGCGCGACGACGATCGTCCAAAGGCCGCCCGCCAAATACAGCACTGCCGATTGGAGTGTCTCGGGCAGGTCGGCAGGGACATTGGTCCCTATCAGGAACGCTACGCCAACCATCAGGCCCAATGGAATCCCACCGGGACCGCTCGCACGCGCCAGCCCGGAACCTACCGCGACGAAAAACATCAGCGCGGTCGCTATCCACCATGGTTCCCTGGCCTGAGATCCGAGAACCAGAGCGAGCGGCGAGACCACACTGTTGAAGGCCATCGCAATGAGACGGCTACGATAGGAGCCGCCGATATCGACCATGGAGGTATTGAGGGCTCCGACAGCCACGAAATGTGACGGCAAACCGAATCCGAGAACCGGAAGCAACAGCAATGGCACTCCCGCGGCAATCGTGCCTCGCAATGCCCATATGAAGGCAATCTGGTTTGGGCTGGTCGTGAGTAAGGGCTTGATGCGCCCTAGGTAAGAAAGAGTTCTGGCCATCGCTGAAACAAACGGGAACCTGTCGACAAGCCCCTCGTAGGGTAGGAATCCACGCGCCGCAATCCAACTGATTACGTCACGATTAGCCCGCGCGCCAGGGGAAACCGGCAAAGTTGCCTTCATCGGTTGCAAATCTCGCGTCGCTGCTCGAATCTTCTTCGTTGCGGGATTCGCGAACTCTGCCGAGGTGCGGCGGGCGAAGGCATTTTGATAGACACTGTGCGACAACCAGACTAGCAGGGTCTTACAACTGGCAAATGTCCGTCTTGGGTTAATCGCGTCATTTCGAGCGTGGAGTCACCTTGACCGCTTCACCCTTAATTTCAAAAGAACCGCGCCCGTGTGAAGCCCCCCTCATGGGGATAGTCGCCGGAGCTCGCATTCCGCCGAGAATCTATGCTGCGCTCGAACAATGACCCGCGCCCTCGCCGAGCCGGCCCTCCGTTTTAATTTCGGACTTTGGACCTTGACCCCTGTTTACGAATCCCCCCACGCGAGAGGTGGAATTTGCGTCGTATTGAAACGACCTACTTAAACAAAACAAGGCCAAGTCACCGCAGCGCTCGATCATTGCTTCGTCACAGCACCGGGGCGTCGAACCAAGACAGTTACATGGCCTTGCAAAGAGCGGGTAAGTCGGCTTTATGGAATATTGGGTGAGGGCGGCGGACGCGTTCCGCGTCGGACAGTCGCATTATTTCATATTGGGATCACTCGGATGCTACTTCGTCTCTTGTTCTTGACGGCTCTCGTCCTGCTCGCATCCCTGACCATGCCGCCGTCACACGCGATGGCGCAGACAAGCGATCGCGACCAGCCGGGGATGATCCCCGACCCTGCTGATGAGCAGCTCGATCCCAGGCTTCAGCGCCAGATCGTGTTCTTCCGCTCCAACGAGCCGCCTGGAACGATCATCGTCCACACCTCGGAGCGGTTTCTCTATGTTGTCCAGCCTGGCGGTCGCGCGCTGCGCTACGGTATCGGCGTTGGCCGCCAAGGTTTTCAATGGCAGGGCCTATTGAAAATTTCCCGCAAGGAGGAGTGGCCGGACTGGACGCCGCCTGAGGAAATGATCGAGCGTCAGCCCTATCTCCCGCGCTGGATGGCAGGCGGCCCCGGCCGACGTTGTGATCGTCCTGCTGAGGACTGACCATGCGCAAATTTTTTGGGGTAAACTTTCACACCGGCCTGCTGATTGGGTGTGCGATCGCAGCCGCAATCGCCGGGGCCGCTGTCGCCTACGAGCGCTACGACACCAAGACGCTTAAACGGACGATCAGACGGGATGCCGTGTTTTGCGGCGTGAACACCGGACTGCCAGGGTTCTCCAGCGTCGACGACAAAGGCAACTGGTCGGGATTTGACGTCGATTTTTGCCGCGCCATTGCGGCAGCGATCTTCGACGATCCGAAGAAGGTCAAGTTTGTCCCGCTCGACGCTAAGGAACGGTTCGTCGAACTGGGGAAGCGCAAGGTCGACGTACTGGCGCGCAACTCGACGTGGACCATCTCGCGCGAGGCCGAATATGCCCTGCACTTCGCGGCGGTATCCTACTACGACGGCCAAGGACTCATGGTGCCGAAATCACGCAACGCCACGTCCGCGCTTGAGCTTGATGGCAGCAAAGTTTGCGTCCAGTCGAACACCACCACAGAACTCAATCTCGGCGACTACTTCCGCGCCAATAACATGAAGCACGAAGAACGGAAATTCGGAACAGTCGACGACGTGTTCAACGGCTACGTTTCCGGTCAGTGCGACGTCTTGACCGCAGATGTCTCTCAGCTTTACGCGTTGCGGCTGAAGCTCTCCAACCCGGGCGATCATGACAT
>WNGL01013415.1_pt1 | contig 15188 bp, 10 predicted proteins | sample 5400591 | NCBI WGS metagenome assembly WNGL01 (sample SAMN13153377, study PRJNA577476) | soil metagenome | isolation source: 80 cm soil or saprolite under Garry oak tree replicate 1 | place: USA:California | collected 2016-06-15
CAGCATGTAAATCAGCGAACAGGGCATTGATTCGGGTGCGGCTGTTCTGTGTCCCGCCAATGGGATTTCCGCCCGGGGTGCTGGTCGCTGTATTGCTGCCTATTCCTAAAACTTTGACCCCAGGAACGGGAGAGGTAGCAAGCCCCAAAAACGTGACAGTAGCTCCGGCGGCTTGCGCGGGAGCAAAAAGAATAAAAGCTGTAGGCTTGGTAATTCTGTCAGCGGATATTGCGACGTTGCCTAGGAGGTAGACGTTAGCGTTGATGCCGTAGCTGATCGGCGATACTGGCGCTGTCCTACCGGTTTCCGAGGGAGAGCGTGTGTCGAAAGGCGATTGAAGGACCCCCCAGGCGGAAAGGTATTTTGGGTTCAGTTGCGACATCCACGTTACTGTGGCTGAGCCAGGTAGAACGCCATCGTTGTCATTCATATAAGTCTGTGTCGCGAGGCCGATCTGGCGCAGATTGCTCATGTCCTTTGTCACTTTCGCGCGTTCCTGGACACTTGTGTAAACCGGGTAGGCGATGGTGGCGAGAATGGCGATGACTGCGATGACAACCAGCAATTCGATCAGCGTGAAAGCGCGCGGGTAATTTCTAGCCATTCAATTGTTCCGGTTAAAAGGCAACGCTATTGGTTTAGATGGTGAAGGGGAAGCGAAATCGAGATTCATGATCGAAGATTGCTTGACAAGCCATGTGCCAGTTTGTGTATGTAGATCATGCCCGACCCAACTGAACCGAGCCAGCCATCTCCGCCTCCGCCGGGTCCAGGACCCGAAACGACCGCGACATCTCAGTCGACCGGTTTGCCTTCGAACGTGGCGGCAGCCATCGCCTGCATCCCGTTGATCGGGGGCATCATTTTTTACATTCTCGAAAAACGGGACAGCTTTGTCCGTTTTTATGCCATGCAATCGATCATTTTCGGTTGCGCGTGGCTGCTTTTTAACATTGTCTCTACCGTAGTGCACGCTGTCTTCGGCGCTATTCCGGGAATCGGTGGAGTCCTGGTATTTTTCTGGGCAATCATCGCCGCTCTCGTCCATATCGCGTTCCTTGTAATCTGGATCATTGCAATGGTGAAGGCGTTTACGGGTGTGCGCTGGGACATTCCATACGTCGGCCCGATTGCCCGCAGACAGGTGGAGGGCAGCGCAGGCTAATACTCCGCGGCCGCAAAGGTCATGGCTTCGCGGCAGGCGATGTGGTTTCCTTCGGCGGTGAACTCGGGGACGGAGAGGACGCTGCCATGAGCGGCACTTTCAATGCGTTCAGATCGGAGTCGCGAATGATGAAAGTGCCTTCGCGTTCTTCCGTCCGCGCGAACCATGTTTCGTTGCCAGAGGCACTGCCAACCAATAGCTTGTGCGAGACTTTGTCGTCCGGCGAAGTCGTAAACGTGATCGCAAGCTGTGGCTTATCGAAGCCCTGCTGAACTGCGGTTGGTCTGGCCCAACGCACTGCACGCAAGCTCGACAACGTGTTCAGGAGCGATTGCACATTAGTTTGATTGATCTGGCCAGTTCCTTTAAGCCAGCGCCATTGGTTGTTCTCGTCGCGCTCCAGCGCCAGATCTTTGTCTGTGCTGACGCTCAGGCGATGAATCTGCTCCGGCTTAAACTTGAAGATCGATAATTCCTGCCATTGCAAAGGATCAATGGGAATTTGGTCGAGCAAGCTGCGTCGAACCGCCACGACGAATGGCTCATCGCCCAGCCGTGCGTAAACATTATCGCCATCCGCATTTCCAAATGTGACGGTAGCAAAGGGCTGCTCGCCAGCTTTGGTCTCGGAGGTGTTCTCCGAAGCGAATGAACTGAAAGTCAATTGCAGTTGCGCTTTATCGAGGCCGTACTTCGGCAAATTTGAAGCGACGTCTTCGACAAATTTTGTCACCCGCTCATTCTGCAGGGTATCAATAAAACGGCGGACTTCGCCTGAATTTGCCGGCTCATTGTTGCGGCTGGCGATTGTCCAGTTGTCATCTTTCCGCGCAAGAACGGTCTTGCCTCTGCCCGGGGCATCGATCGTGATCCGATCAAGAATGTTCGTGTCGATTCGAACCAGATGGCGGTCGCGTAGATCGTCTGGTTTTGTATTGAGAATCTCTTCGATCTTCTTCGGCAGCGTGTAAACGAATCCGCGCGGTGCGAACCGCACGTAGATTTGGTCCTTCTGCTTCTCCGGGACGCCGCCGATCTGGAGCAGCTGCCCCGCTTTGTCCTCCTGACCAAACAGTGTGATTGCGCCGCGCGGTTCGGCCAATCCATAAGGATGAAGGTCGCCGTGATCGTCCGCCACGAATTGTTGAATTCGGGAAGCAGTAACTTGCGCGATCAGATCGCCAATCTTTTGGTCGTCGCCGGGTGCGCGCAGCGGCTTTAGAATTTCCCAGTGATCGCCTTTCTTCTCCAGCTCCATTTCGCCAGTGGGCGTTTTTAGAATGACGCGCGACACCTGCGCGGTGATGAGGTCCGTCAGTTTCCGGTCGCGGAATTCCTCCGGTTTTTTATCAATGTCTTTCTTAATCGATTGTCCCGCGAGATACGTTTCCTTTGAATCCTCGAAGCGCACATACATCTTGCCTTCCAAGGCGGCGTCTTTTCCGAACAAGATTGCCGGGGGTTTATCCGGGCCTAGCAATTTGAGCCGCAGTCTGGGCTTGTTCAGACCATATTCACTGAGCTTGCTCTTATCGGCGTCGATTTCTTTGGCTGAAATCGTTCCCTCCTTCTGCCAGTTTCCCAAATCCGACAGCAAATTCTCGATCAAAAAACTATCTGCCTGATCCTTGATTGGTGTTTCCAGGCGCCATCGGTTGTCGCGGCGGCGCAATTCAATCTTCTCATCTCCATTTAGAATAACGATCCCGTCGATTTTGTCTCGATCGAAGTTGACGACATTTTGCGCCTGACGTCTGGCTTCTTCTGTGCCCGGTTGTTTGAGCTCAAAAAATTTCAAATAAACGAAAACACCCAGCGCAATCGCGGCTAAAACAATGGTCGTTCTCCAGTTCATAGCTCGACGCGAGGAATCAAACGCGGCGCTGCCACCAAACTACGGTCCCGATTACGGCTGGAATCAACGGCATCAACACCAGAATGATCCACCGCAAATTGCGTAAGGTATCTTCGTTGAGAGTGAAGGTGAGGGGCTTTGGAACTTTCGGTGCGATACCGATCAGCTCTTCCCGCCTGAGCAACCAATTTACGCTGCCAGAGATGAAATCGAGCGCTTGCTGGTCTTGTGTGACCGCATTGTCTTGAACGAAGGTGGCGTTGCTCACGACCACGAGACGCGACGAATTTACCTTTACGCGCTGGTCGGCACTACCGCCTTTTTCGATCGCTGCGCCGATTGTAATGGACGCGTTGCTACTTCGCTGCGCGTCGGCCTGCAGCTTGGCCTGATCGTCTGTATTATAATCCGTTTCGGCGAAGTAGCCTTTTTCCGCCTGAATTAGCGGCTCGATCCGGACATTGGCGGCGCGGACCCGGTCGGGCTCAAGAGTAAGCGAAGATGTGCCGCCGAAAAAGAGCGCCCCGACCTCAGCCAACCGTTGCGTGATTGGACTGCCGCCTAGAAAATGCGCTCGCACATCTCGCGTGAGCGCCACTTCCTGGATTCCCGTCCGCAGGAAAGCCATCAGCCGATCGTTGTTCTTTTTTACGCCCAGCTCGTTGAGAAATCCATCCAACTTTGACGTTTTGGCCGCCGGATCGAGAAGCAGCAGTATCCGTCCCTGCTTATCCCAGAAACCGCGCAACAACTTCATCTCGCGATCGGAAAAATCATATTGCGGCCCAACAATTAGGATCGTCTTCAGTTCCGCCGGAATTGCCTCGACATCGAAAAGATTCAATTCCTGGAACGTGATGTTCTCGTTCTCGATGAATGTCTTCAGGATGGAGATCGGGCTGGCCCCGCCCAGCGCCGGTTCCTTATGACCGAGCACGTAACCAAGTGTGTTCTTTTTCCCTTCAACAAGGTCCATCATTGCGCTTGTGATAGCCTGCTCGCCTTTGAATGCGGCGATGCGCGGGGCTTCGCCCAAAGCCATCCCGCTTTGATCGATCTCCGCCATCTCGGCGCATCTTGCCCTTCATGGAGTCGAGAAAACGCTTCGTCTTGTCCGAGAGCCCGTATTTTTGGTCGCGGGAAAAATCCCAGCGCGCGTAGTGTTTGAAAGCGATGGAATTCACCATCACAGCGATGAATAAAACCAGAACGATCTGGGCGAGAACGTTAAGGCCGATCTTGATCCGGCGGATCTTTTTTTGCCTTGGAGCCTGCTGAATTTCTTTAGCCATTTCCTACAATTTTCGTTTGCCGTTGGGATTATCCGGCGCGCCCGGCGGTCGCGCCGTACCAACGCTGGTTACAGCCTCCATTTACGGGATTGGAACGCCTGATAGGTAAGTGTCAGCATCACGATGGTCATGCTCAGGTAGAAAACGATCGGCCGCGTATCGATCACACCACGCGAGAAGGTCACCATATGGTCGATCGCGGAAAAGTAGCCGAGCAAATCGCGTGTTGCCGAGCTAACGTCGAGGAGAATGAACTGCACCAGCCCGAGGAAGAATAACAATGTAATTGCGCAGAAAGACGCAATCGCGGCGATGATCTGGTTCCTGGTCAGAACCGAAGTGAGGCAACCGATAGAAAGATAAAACATTCCCAACAACAGAAGCATCAGATACGAACCGAAGTATGCGCCGGCAGAATGAGCGGCCGGCTGGTTCGTCAATTTGAGAAAGATCGCAAAGTAAAGCAGGGTCGGAATCCACAGGACGAGATAAAAGACCAGCGCGCCAAAAAATTTCGCGAGCACCACCTGCCAGTCGCGCACCGGAGCGGTCATGAGCGGCTCGATAGTGCCGAGCTTAAATTCTTCCGCAAACAAGCGCATCGTGATGAGAGGAAAAATCAGAACGAACGCGAACCAGAAGAAGATCGAATTAAAAAAAGCTTCCTGCACGGTGTATTGCACCTGCCGCTGGTTCATGAAGGAAATCTGAAAATAAAAATCCACACCGCTGATGAGCAGGAAAAAAATCAGGACGACGTAGGCGATCGGCGAGTGGAAGTAGCTGCGCACTTCGCGGGCGAGCAGAGTGTAAAACTTACGCATAATGCCTCCTAGTTGGGTAGCGCATGCGTCTCGCGTGCCTGGCGATGGCGTCCTCGCCATCGCGAACTTTTCCTCTTCTGCCCATCACAAAAAAAGCCTGGTGGAGCGAGGGCGCTGCAACCAGCACGCGAGACGCGCGCGCTACCCAAGCCGATATCGAGGTTCTATTCTCCATCACACAACATCAGGATGGGTGAGTTCGACGAAGACATCCTCCAGCGTCGCTCGACGTTGAGTCAGTTCGCGCACGGTCCAATGGCGAGCCGTGGCAAGCCGAAAAATTTCTTCCCGCACGTCAATCCCTGATTCCACCCGCAGTGAGAATATTTTCCAATCGCCATCCGCATCGGCAACTACGTCACGGACACCTGAAATCTTCTTTAGCTCCTCGACCCCGTTATCAGCTCCCACTTTTGCTTCGACCACTACGCCGCCAGCCTGCCTGATCTTGCCGAGCAGATTTTCGGGCGTATCGCACGCCTCGATCCGGCCTTTATGAATGATGACGACCCGGCTGCATGTCATCTCGACTTCCGGCAAAATATGGGTCGAAAGCAAGATCGTGTGCTGTTTTCCCAAATTCTTGATCAACTCGCGCACCTGGCGGATTTGATTTGGATCGAGACCAATGGTCGGCTCGTCGAGAATGAGAAGATCGGGTTCGTGTAAGAGCGCGTCCGCCAGCCCGACCCGTTGGCGATAACCCTTAGAGAGGGTGCCGATCAGTTGCTTTTCCACCTCTTTAAGGCCGCAAAGTTCCTTTGCATCGCCCACGCGCTCGGCAAGGCGGCGGTGTGGCACCCCTTTCAGCGCCGCACGATAATCAAGGTATTCGCTTACGCGCATGTCGCCGTAGAGGGGCACATTTTCCGGCATGTAGCCCAGGTGGGCCCGTGCCTGAAGCGATTGTGTAAAAACATCGAACCCGGCGATGGTGGCGCGACCCGAAGTGGGCGGCATGAAGCTGGCCAAAATGCGCATAGTAGTTGTTTTGCCGGCGCCATTTGGTCCCAGAAATCCCATGATTTCGCCCTGGCCAACTTCGAAATTCAAATTCTGGATCGCCGGCTGGCCGGCGTAACGCTTCGTCAGATTTTCAACCTTAATCATTGCGCGATATTTCCATGAGACAATCGAACGGCAATTGCGTTGCGATTTTTTTGTCAACGTGCCGCCAAGGTCAAAGTAGCCAACTGATGGTCCTCTCTGCTGGCGCGGATTACACCGACGGTGAATGTCACGTTTGCGCCACTTTGCACCCGGCCAAACAGGTTCTCGATTTGTTTGACAGAGTTCACGTCGGATTGGCCCACGCGGTAAATGACGAGCCCGCGTTCAATGCCCGCTTCATCCGCCGGGCTGTCGGGTTCGACTGCCGTGATCAGAACGCCGCGTCCCTGCACGTAACCAAGCGCACTACTCAATTCGCGGCTCAAATTCTGAAGTTGCATCCCAAATAAGCGTTCCGCATTGGATACCGATACTTCGTTGGTTCGGACTTGGCTTTTTGGCGCTGGCTGTTTCTGTGCAATTTTTTTAAATCGGTTAACGCTGTCGCGAACCACGTCCGCCGGGATGGCGAAGCCCAATCCCTGGGTAGGGACACCCTGCGGAGTGAACGCCATTTTAGCTGAGCTAATACCCACCAGCCGTCCGGAAATATCAATCACTGGCCCACCGCTGTTACCCGGGTTGATGGCCGCATCGGTCTGAACCAAATTTTTGTACTCGATATCATCCACCGTGATATTGCGATTGGCCGCGCTGAGAACGCCGCGGCTGATTGAACTGCCGTAGCCTACAGCGTTACCGACCACGATAACTGTCTCGCCAAGAATATTTGGAGAGATATCGTCGAGGCTAACGAATGGAAAATCAGTTTTGGCGTCGATTTTGATAAATGCCAGGTCAATCTTGTCATCACCGGTAACATAGTGGGCGTTGTAAGTTTTCCCGTCGTTGGTCGTCACGTGAATTTTCAGATCCGCGGCGCGTTCGACCACGTGCTGATTGGTTATGATGTAACCCGCCGGATCAACGATGAAACCGGACCCGAGGCTTTGCAGGGTTTGGCGAATTTCGCGCGGCCGGACCCGATTGTACCCGAAGAATTGCGCGTAAAAATCCTCAAACGGATCGCGCACTGTCCGTCTGACCACGCGCTCCGTGTTGATATTCACCACGGCTGGTAAGACCTTCGCTACCGCCAAAACGGTTGGTTCCGAAGCCGGATCGGCTTGCGCGAGCAAAGACGTCGATGTTGCGAAAATCAGCAGCGTGACAACGAGCGCGCGACGCACAGTTCCGGGTAGCGCGCGCGTCCCGCGCGCTGGTTTCGGCGTCGCGCCGAAACAATGTTTTCTCTGACTTCCGCTCGCAGCGAAGAGGTGCGAGATCGAAGGAAAGTTCGCAGGCGCGAGGACGCGCTCGCCAGCACGCGAGACGCATGCGCTACCCGGACATGTGAATACGGCTTTCATAGTTGCGCGACGATTTCATCTGGAATCAGACCCTGCAGTTGCGGATATGCTTCGGCGATGCGAATCAAATCCAGCTCATCTTTTTTCCGCTTCGTGGATCTGCGCTGTTCATCCTGCCACGCCCACACTTTGCCACGGACAAGATCTTCCAAACTTGCTACCGGAACGCGGATTTCAAGAACTTCGCGTTCAGTCGCGTTAGTGAGAAAATCTTGATAACGAGAATCGGTCGTGAATTGGACGTTGAGTTTGCTGCCGGGCCGTTGCGCATTTGTCAAATGCTCAAATCGCGTGATTTTGAATCCGGCTGCCTCGAGTTCGCGCCCAATTTGAGGAAGATTCTTTGCGGCCACCACCAGATCGACATCCACCGTGTAAACCGGTTCAACATAGCAATTCACCGCCAGCCCGTCGATCAAACACCATGGCTTATTTCGGTTCAACACGGTGACGGCTTCCGCGAAATCGCTCGCACCGCCATTCGTTACCGATTCGTAGATTTCAGCCGCGGTCATATGCGCAGAAGTAACGGAGCGCCAGACGCAGTGTCAACTTGGTGCGCGCAACTGTAGCCGCGCCTCTGCCCGCCTCGCCGAAGCCTTGCGAAGGCGGGTGAGACGCGTGGCGCGCGCATAGCTAACTCGTCAGCGCGAGGCTTCGCACAGCCAGGCGGCTACAGCACTTGCCGCCCAGCGTAATAGTCGCAGATTAAATTTGCTATGCGCTCTTCCATTGCAGCTCGCGCGAACCTCGATCTAATCGAGGAGAACTACACACGTTGGCAACGAGACCCCGAGTCAGTCGATTCGGGATGGGCTGCCTTTTTTCAGGGCTTCGAGCTGGGCGAGCTGCCGGACCACGATGGCGCAGTCACAACCGCTGTCGAAGCTGCCGAGCCTTCGCTGCAATCGCGGGTAGATGGGCTGGTATACGCTTATCGCACACTCGGGCACACCATCGCGCGCGTGAACCCACTCGCCGAGAGGCGACCGGAGAATCCATTGCTGACCCTGCGCGAGCTCGGTTTCAGCGAGAAGGACCTCGGCCTTCGAGTTTCATCGAAGTTCTTCCAGGACAACCGGCAGATGACGCTCCGCGACATGATCGCGGCGCTGGAAAGGATTTATGCAGGGTCGATCGGCTCCGAGTTCATGCACATTCAGAACACCCGCATCCGCAACTGGGTCTTACACCGTCTCGAATCGCGTCCAGCGAAATTGGATGCTCCTCGAGCAGTGCAAATGGCCTTGTTGCGGGTATTGCTGGAAGCGGAATCCTTCGAGACGTTCCTGCACGCGCACTACGTGGGGCAGAAACGCTTCTCGCTTCAGGGCGCCGAAGCGCTAATGGTCATTCTCGACGTAATTCTGCACAAATGCCCGGATGCCGGGGTCAGGGAGATTTGCATGGGTATGGCGCACCGCGGCCGTCTCAATGTGCTCGCGAATTTTCTGAAAAAATCGCTCAATGTCGTCTTCACCGAATTCAGCGAAAATTATATCCCGAACCTGGTCGCGGGCGACGGGGACGTGAAATATCATCTCGGTTATCGCACGGTGCGGAAGCTTCCTTCTGGCGCGGAAGTCGAGATCAGGCTTTCGGCCAACCCGAGCCACCTCGAAGCGGTCGATCCCGTGGTCGAAGGCACTGCGCGAGCAAGGCAGCGCATCCGCAACGATACCGAACATCGCCGTAAAGTTTTGCCGCTGCTTATTCATGGCGACGCGGCTTTCGCGGGGCAGGGGATCGTCGCCGAGACACTCAACATGTCGCAACTGCCCGGCTACAGCACCGGTGGCACCGTGCACGTGGTCGTAAACAACCAAATTGGGTTTACAACTTTGCCCGAGGAGGGGCGCTCGTCCATGTACGCGACGGACGTCGCGAAAATGATCGAAGCACCAATTTTCCACGTAAACGGTGACGATCCCCTCGCGGTGAAATTCGTAACGGACATGGCGCTCGATTTTCGCCAGGAATTTGGACGCGACGTGGTGATCGACATGTATTGCTACCGCAAATACGGTCACCAGGAAGTCGACGAGCCCTCCTTCACGCAACCCGATCTGTACGCCAGGATCGACAAGCATCCGTCCGTTGCCGAGTTATATAAACGGCAACTGCTTGGGGCTGGAATACTCAGCGAAGACGACGCGGCCTCGCTCGAAACGGAGTTTCAGCTTCGGCTGGACTTGCCCCTCGAAAATGTAAAAGCGCGCGAGAAGGAGAAGACAGACGAGCAGGCGAAGTTCAAAGAATCGACCGCTGTATTCCAGCCGGAATACACAAGCGAATCCGAGCCGACCGCCATTAGCGAGGAAACTTTGGCGACTATTGTAAATGGGCTAACGCGTGTGCCCGATGGCTTCGATGTTCAACCGAAGATAAAACGCATCGTCCTTGGGCATCAGCGAAAAGTGTTTGAGGCCGGCGGCCCCTATGAATGGCATTACGCCGAGGCACTCGCGTTCGGGTCACTCCTTCTGGAAGGCATCCCAATCAGATTGTCGGGGCAGGACAGCGCCCGGGGGACCTTCAGCACCCGGCATTCCGTGCTCTATGACGCTAAAACAGGTGAACCATACGTTCCTCTCATGCATCTCGCCGAGAAGCAGGCGCGCATTTGCATTTACAACAGTCAGCTTTCCGAAGCTGCCGTGCTCGGCTTCGATTACGGTTACTCGCTCGATTACCCGAAAATGCTTTGCCTGTGGGAAGCCCAGTTCGGCGATTTTGCCAACGGCGCGCAGGTTATCATCGATCAATTTATCGTCTCAGCAGAATCGAAATGGCAGCGGCCGAGTGGGATTGTGCTGTTGCTTCCGCATGGATACGAGGGACAGGGGGCGGAACATTCCAGCGGCCGGCTGGAGCGCTTCCTCCAATTGTGCGCCGAAGACAACATCCAGGTTTGTAATCTCACTACTTCCGCGCAGTATTTTCATGCTTTGCGCCGGCAGATGAAACGCGATTTCCTCAAACCGCTCATCATTATGACGCCCAAAAGTCTCTTGCGCGCCCAATTCGCTTCTTCGTCGGCAGAAGAATTCACTCATGGCCGGTTCGAGGAAATTCTCGGCTCGCCCGAGGCCGGCCCTGTCGACAAAGTGAAGCGGCTCATCTTTTGCTCGGGCAAAGTTTATTACGACCTGCTCAATTATCGGAGTGAGCGCAAGATTAACGATGCTGCGATCATTTGTGTCGAACAGCTTTATCCGCTGGCCGAAAAAAGGCTGCGCGAAATGCGCAAGCCGTTTTCAAAGAATGCGAAGTTCGTCTGGTGCCAGGAAGAACCACAGAACATGGGCGCGTGGAGTTTCATCGAACCGCGTTTGCGCACGATGTTTTGCAGCGAAATCGCTTACGCGGGTCGCGACGCCAGCGCCAGTCCTGCCGTCGGCGCGCTTGCAAGGCACAAACGCGAGCAAGCCGCCCTCATCGCTGACGCATTTTCAGTCTGATTGGTAGGGCGCGACCGTCGGCCCTGCCCGCAGCAGCTTCGCGCAGCGATGCGGGCGTGGGCGCGCCGGCACATATGTTCCATAAGTCCCATGGGTCTCATAAGTCATATGGCCGGATGCGCCGTATTTGTTGACGAACCGTATTTGGTTCGCGACGCTGTTTCGCTCATGCCTATCGAAGTGAAAATTCCCGCAGTCGGCGAATCGATCACCAGCGGTGTGGTCTCTGTCTGGCACAAGAAATCGGGCGAATTTGTGAGTGCAGGGGACGCTCTTTTCACTCTCGAGACCGACAAGGTTTCCACCGAGATCGTGGCCGAACAGGATGGCGTGCTGGAAACGAAGGTACCCGAGGGTCAGGAAGTGAAAATCGGCGAAGTGGTTGCGACAATCGATGAATCAAAGACGCCAGCAGAGGAAAAGAAGGTGGAGAAGCCTCGAGAGAAAAAGACAGCGCCCGAGGAAAAAGAGAAGGAACCCGAAGAAAAAAAGAAGGAACCCGCGGCTGAGAAGAAGAGCGCCGAAGAAGAGGAAAACGAGAGGCCGCCACAGAAAGCAAAACCTCTTTCCCCTGCGGTTCGACGCATTGTCGAAGAAGAAGAAATCGAGTCGGAGAAAATCGCCGGCACTGGCAAAGGGGGTCGCTTGACCAAAGGCGACGTGCTGGCCGCGGTGCAAGAGCGCGGCAAAGCCGACTTGTCCGCCGTAGCCTCTCGACCCGGCGTGGCTTTACGCGAAGACCGGTTGGGGAAGGCAGAAGAAAAGATTGAGACTCGCGAAATTCAGCCCTCGGGCGATGGCCGGTTTGTCCGCAAAAGAATGTCACCACTGCGCCGCAAGATCGCAGCGCAACTGGTGATGGCGCAGCAGACCGCTGCGATTCTTACTACGTTCAACGAATGCGACATGAGCGCCGTGCAGGATTTGCGTGCAAAATCGCAGGAGAAGTTCACGAAAAAGGACAACGTCAAACTCGGTTTGATGTCGTTCTTTATCAAAGCATGTGTGGAAGCGCTCAAAGCGGTGCCCGTAGTCAACGGCCGCATCGAAGGAGACGATTTCATTCAAAACAATTTTTACGACATCGGCGTCGCGGTCGGCACTGAGCGCGGACTCGTTGTCCCAATCGTGCGCGATGCCGACAAGAAAAGTTTCGCTGATTTAGAGCGTGACATCGCCGATTTCGCCAGCAGAGCGCGTGACGGAAAACTGAAAATCGAAGACCTGCAAGGCGGCACATTCACCATCACAAACGGCGGAGTGTACGGATCGCTTTTCGCCACCCCGATTTTGAATCCGCCGCAAAGCGGTATCCTCGGCATGCACAAAATCATGCCTCGACCAGTGGCGATCGATGGGAAAGTGGAAGTCCGTCCAATGATGTATCTCGCTCTCAGCTATGATCATCGGGCCATTGACGGAAAAGAAGCCGTCACTTTCCTTATCAAAGTGAAGGAGTGCATTGAGGACCCGAAGAAGTTGCCACTCGATTTTTAGAACCAAAAGCGGCAGAACACCGCCGCACTCCAAGACGCAAGCGCATAATGTGCGCTTAACGTGACGGCCACGTTTTGGGCTGCGGCGGTGCTCCGCCGCTTTGATTCTCGACAATTGCCCGTCTTCGGTCGGAATGACAAAATGGACATATGGAAAACTTTGATGTTGTAATTATCGGTTCGGGACCGGGCGGTTACATCGCTGCGATCCGCTCCGGGCAGCTCGGGCTGAAAACGGCCATTGTCGAAAAAGACAAGGAACTCGGCGGCACATGTTTGAATGTGGGCTGTATTCCGAGCAAAGCGCTGCTCACTTCAAGCGATCATGTCACGTTCGCAAAAAAGGAAGCCGCCAAACACGGCATCGTGATCGACGGCGTGCATGTCGATCTTCCGAAGATGCAGCAGCGCAAAGACAAGGTCGTGAAAACGCTTACCGGCGGCGTCCGAGCGCTCATGAAGACGAACAAGGTAACGACTTTTGATGGGATCGGCACGATTACTGCCCCTGGGAAAGTCTCGATTAAATCATCGAAAGGCGAGACGCAGGAGATCGAAACAAAAAATATCGTAATCGCCACGGGCAGCGCGGCTGTCGAACTGCCGTTCGCAAAGGAAGCCCTCACCTTCACGGAAGCGCCGAAAAAACTCCTCGTCATCGGCGCGGGCGCGATTGGGCTGGAGCTGGGTTCGGTTTGGAATCGCCTCGGCTCAGAAGTGACCATGCTGGAATTTTTGCCGCGCATCGCCGTCGGCTTCGATTTGGAGCTCTCCAATCTGCTCCAGCGTTCGCTCACGTCTCAGGGCATCACGTTTCATCTCGAAACAAAGGTGAACGCGGTCAAGGTCGATAATGGCCACGCGACTGCCACCGCAACCAAAGGCGGCCAGGAACTAAAGTTCGAAGCCAACAAGGTGCTTGTTTCAGTCGGGCGTCGACCGTTTTCAGAAGGCCTGTGCGCGGAGAAAGTCGGGGTCGAGTTCGACGAGCGAAAACGGATTAAAGTAGATAAAAATTTCCGAACAAATATCGAAGGCATTTACGCGATCGGCGATGTGATTGCCGGCCCGATGCTGGCGCACAAGGCCGAAGACGAAGGGATCGCGTGCGTGGAAATCATCGCGGGCAAATCTGGTCATGTGAACTACGACGCAATTGCCGGCATCATTTATACGAATCCTGAGCTGGCCGGCGTCGGTCTCACCGAAGATCAGGCGAAAGAGAAAGGCCTTGATGTCCGCATCGGCAAATTTCCATTCCGCGCGAATGGGCGCGCGCTGGCGAATGAGGATCCCGAAGGAGTGGTTAAATTCGTGGCCGACGCGAAGAACGATCGCATTCTCGGCGCACATATTTTGCAACACGCCGCTTCCGAATTAATCGCTGAAGCGGTCTCCGTGATTGAGTTTGGCGGCAGCTCGGAAGACCTCGGCCGTACCTGTCACTCGCATCCGACTTTGAGCGAAGCAGTCAAAGAAGCGGCGCTCAACGTTGAAAAGCGCGCCCTGCACATCGTAAACCGCTGACCTCTATCCGGCGTCGCTGACTCGAGTGCCGTGTGATTAGGAAATCATGTTGAACTCGCCGCTTCGCGTCGGCGAATCACGAACAGAGTCACCAACGCAGACAGGGCGCAAATGATAGCACCGAGTGCGAGCGCGAAAGGTGTACCCAGCCAATGCGCGAGGGCGCCGGCTTCGAGGCTGCCAAGCGGAATCATCGCCCCGAATATTAGTGACCACACTCCCATGACACGGCCACGCATTTCATCCGGCACAATCGTTTGCAATACAGTGTTCGAGGTCGAGAAAAACAGGAGCATTCCGAAGCCGGCGAAGAGAAGGAATACGAGCGCGAGATAGAAATTTCGGGTCAAAGAAAACGCGAACAGTGCGATTGAAAACAACCAGACGCCACCAAGGGCAAGTCGTCGCGGTGTGAATAAATGTCCGTATGTCGCAACAACGAGCGCTCCGATGAACGCACCAGTACCACTTGCCGACATCAGCACCCCGTACCCGTTCGCGCCACGACCAAGCACATCCCGCGCAAAGGCCGGCATGAGCACGGCGTAGGACCAACCGAAGACGCCTACTGCGAGAAATAGCAATAGAATCGTGCGCACGCGCTGATGTTTCATTGAATAAGCGATGCCGTTCCAAGCATGCTCGCCGGCAGAGACGGCGTGAACGTGACGCTCGACCCGTGGCAACCGCATCATCAACAAGCCAGCGATCACCGCGACAAACGTCACGCCGTTCAGGAAAAAACAGGTGGCAACACCGACCGCGCCAATCAGCAGACCGGCAACCGATGGACCGACAACGCGCGCGCCATTCACGATGGAGCTGTTGAGCGAGATCGCATTGAGCAAATCTTCGCGGCTTGTCATTTCTACAGTGAATGCCTGGCGCGCGGGCATATCGAAGCCCATTGCGACGCCATTCAGCGCTGCGATGACGATAATGAATGACGGAGTGGCGAAGCCCGCCCACGCTCCAATTGCGAGTAAGAATGCGCAGGTCATCTGCGCGGTCTGCGTCGTGATGAGGATGGAACGTTTTGGATAACGATCGGCCAGCGATCCGCCCCAGATTGAAAACAACATCATCGG
>WNGL01005403.1_pt1 | contig 15187 bp, 9 predicted proteins | sample 5400591 | NCBI WGS metagenome assembly WNGL01 (sample SAMN13153377, study PRJNA577476) | soil metagenome | isolation source: 80 cm soil or saprolite under Garry oak tree replicate 1 | place: USA:California | collected 2016-06-15
GACCAAGCCCTTCAAGAACCAGCGCGACCTGTCGCTCGCCTACACCCCGGGGGTGGCGGAGCCGTGCCGCGAGATCGCGGCGCACGGGGAGGAGGTCTACACCTACACGGCGAAGGGCAACCTGGTGGCGGTCGTGACGAACGGCACCGCCGTGCTGGGGCTGGGGAACATCGGCCCGCTCGCGAGCAAGCCCGTGATGGAGGGCAAGGGGATCCTGTTCAAGGCGTTCGCCGACCTGGTCGTCTTCGACCTGGAAGTCGCTTCGGAGGACCCGGACGACGTGATCCGCTTCTGCCAACTGCTCGAGCCCACTGTGGGCGGCATCAACCTCGAAGACATCCGCTCCCCCGACTGCTTCTACATCGAAGAAAAGCTGCGCGACACCCTGGCGATCCCAGTGTTCCACGACGACCAGCACGGCACGGCGATCATCTCGGGAGCGGCGCTGCTCAACGCGCTCGAGCTGGTGCAGAAGGACATCGGCGGGATCAAGGTCGTGTTCGCGGGCGCCGGCGCCGCGGCGATCGCCACGGCGGAGCACTACGTCCGCCTGGGGGTGACGCGGGAGCAGATCGTGATGTGCGATCACCGGGGCGTGATCCACGTCGGGCGCGACGACCTGGACCGCTACCAGAGCCGCTTCGCGGCGCGCACCAAGGCGCGGACACTCGCGGACGCTTTGAAGGACGCGGACGTGTTCGTGGGGCTCTCGGTCGCGGGGATCGTGACGGGCGAGATGCTCAAGGGGATGGCGCAGCGGCCGATCGTGTTCGCGCTCGCGAACCCCACGCCCGAGATCATGCCCGAGGAGGCGCGCCAGGCGCGGAGCGACGCTATCATCGCCACGGGGCGCTCCGACTACCCGAACCAGGTGAACAACGTCCTCGGCTTCCCGTTCATCTTTCGGGGAGCACTCGACGTGCGCGCGAAGAAGATCAACGAGGAGATGGAGATGGCGGCGACGCGCGCGCTCGCCGCGCTCGCGAAGGAGGAGGTCCCCGACTCGGTGACGCGGGCCTACGGGCTCGACCGGCTGCGGTTCGGGCCGGAGTACGTGATCCCCAAGCCGTTCGACCCGCGGGTGCTGTTGTGGGTGGCACCGGCGGTGGCGTGGGCGGCGGTGGGCTCGGGCGTAGCGGGCCGGGTGATCGACGTGGACGAGTACCGGGCGCAGCTCGACGCGCGTCTGGGCCGGGCGCGCGAGGTGATGCGCGGGCTCTCGACCCGGGCGCAGCAGGCGCCGCAGCGCGTGGTGTTCCCCGAGGGCGAGGACCCGCGGATCCTCAAGGCCGCCCGGATCCTCGCCGACGAGGGGATCGCGGAGCCGATCCTGCTGGGCGATCCGGACGGGATCCGCCGCCAGGCGGACGACGCCGGCGTGACGCTGGAGGAAATCACGCTCGCGAACCCGCGGGCCAGCCCGCACCTCGACACGTTCGCGCAACAGCTGTGGGAGCGGCGGCGGCGTAAAGGCATCACGCTGCGCGAAGCGCGCAACCGCGTGCTGGAGCCGATGTACCACGCCCTCATGATGCTGCGGTCCGGCCAGGCCGACGCCGTGGTGGCGGGGGAAGACATGTATTATCCCGACGCGATCCGTCCGGCGCTCGAGGTGATCGGCGCCGAGGAGGGTCGGCGTCATGTGAGCGGCATCTACATGCTCGTGCTGCCGCAGCAGACGCTGTTCTTCGCCGACTGCAGCGTGAACATCGACCCCGACGCGGACACGCTCGCCGAGATCGCCTCGGCGACGGCGCAGTTCGTGGGGCGCCTGGGGATCGAGCCGCGCGTGGCGCTGCTGTCGTTCTCGAACTTCGGCTCGGTGCGCCACGCGGCGGCGGACAAGGTGCGACAGGCCGTGGCGCTGCTGCAGGAGCGGGAGCCCGCGCTCCAGGTGGACGGTGAGATGCAGGCCGACACGGCCGTGGTCGAGCGGATCCTGACCAAGACCTACCCGTTCTCGAAGCTGCGCGGCCCCGCGAACGTGCTCATCTTCCCCAACCTCGACGCGGCCAACATCAGCTACAAGCTGCTCGACCGGCTGGGGGGCGCGCAGGCGATCGGCCCGATCCTCGTGGGCATGGCCGCGCCGGTTCACGTGCTGCAACGGGGCTCCGAGGTGAACGACATCGTCAACATGGCGGTGATCGCCGCGGTGGACGCTCAGGAGCACGGGGGCCGCCGGCCGCGCACATGACCGCGCACGCGACCCGCCCGATGGAGGGGAGACGGGCCAGCGCGCTCGGGGCCGCGGGGCTCGCGCCCCGCCGCGCCGTGCATTGGAACCCCGTGCCCGCGGAGCTCTACGAGCACGCGGTGCGCCGCGGCGAGGGCGTCATCGTGGAGGGCGGCGCGTTCTGCGCCGTGACGACGCCGCACACGGGCCGCAGCCCGAACGACAAATTCTTCGCGCAGGAGCCGTCGTCGCAGGGCGACATCGCGTGGGGCCGGGTGAACCAACCGCTCCCGCCGGAGCACTTCGAGCGGCTGCGCGCGGCCGTGCTGGAGCACCTGAACGGCGAGGAGCTGTTCGTGCGCGACCTGTTCGCCGGCGCCGACCCGAACCACCGCGTCGCGCTCCGGTTCGTCACCCCGAACGCGTGGCAGGCGCTGTTCGTCTACAACATGTTCCTGCGCCCCACCGCCTCGGATCTCGCCGCGTTCTCGCCCTCCTGGCTCGTGCTGCACGCCCCCGAGTTCCATGCCGACCCGGCGGTGCACGGAACCCGCTCCGGGACGTTCATCGTCACGCACTTCGGGCAGCGGACCATCCTGATCGGCGGCACCCGCTACGCCGGCGAGATGAAGAAGTCAGTCTTCACGATCCTCAATTACCTCTTGCCGAAGCGCGGCGTGCTGTCGATGCATTGTTCCGCCAACCTGGGCGAGACGGGCGATGTGGCCCTGTTCTTCGGGCTCTCCGGGACCGGCAAGACCACGCTCTCCGCCGATCCGGAGCGGGCGCTCATCGGCGACGACGAGCACGGCTGGTCGGACACCGGCGTGTTCAACTTCGAGGGCGGCTGCTACGCGAAGGTGATCCGGCTCTCACCCGACGGGGAACCGGAGATCTACCGCGCCACGCGGATGTTCGGGACGGTGCTCGAGAACGTGGTCGTGGACCCCGAGACGCGCGAGATCGACCTCGAGTCGGCGGCCATCACCGAGAACACCCGGGCGTCGTATCCGATTCACTACATCCCGAACCACGTGGCGGGGGGCGTGGCCGGGCACCCCTCGCACATCGTGTTCCTGACGTGCGACGCATACGGCGTCATGCCCCCGATCGCGCGACTCAACCCGGCGCAGGCGATGTACCATTTCCTGTCCGGCTACACGGCCAAGGTCGCCGGCACCGAGCGGGGGGTGACCGAGCCGAAAGCGACCTTCTCGACCTGCTTCGGCGCCCCGTTCCTGCCGCTCAACGCGAACGTCTACGCCTCGCTGCTCGGTGAGAAGATCGCGACCCACGGCGTGCAATGCTGGCTCGTGAATACGGGGTGGAGCGGCGGGCCGTACGGGGTGGGGGGCGGGGAGGGCGGGGGGGGCAGCCAGCGGATCCGCCTCGGACTCACCCGCGCCATGGTACGCGCCGCGCTGGGCGGCAGGCTCGACCGCATCCCCACCGCGCCCGAGCCCGTGTTCGGGCTGGAAGTGCCGCTGCAGGTGCCGGGCGTCCCGGACAACGTGCTGCTCCCGCGTGGCACGTGGCGCGACCCGGCGGTGTACGACGCCCAAGCCGCGCGGCTCGCGCAGCTGTTCCGCCAGAATTTCGAGCAGTTCCAGGATCAGGTGCACGCCGCGGTCCGGGACGCAGGCCCCGCGCGTTGACCCGGTTCGAGGTCGTCCGCGACCCGCTCTGGAACAACATCCGGCTCGACCCCGAAGCCCTCGCGGTGGTCGACACCCCAGCGGTGCAGCGGTTGCGCTACGTGCGCCAGCTGGGGCACGCCTTCCTCGTCTATCCCGGTGCCACACACAGCCGGTTCGAGCACGCGCTCGGCGCGTATCATCTGGCCCGGCGGGTGCTCTCGCAGCTCGAGGAAGCAGGGGACGCACGACTCGATCCCGCCGACCGGGTGCGCCTCAAGCTCGCGGCGCTGCTGCACGACATCGGTCATTATCCCTTCTCCCACGCGCTCGAAGAGGCGGGCCTCCCGCGTCACGAAGTGCTGGCGGAGCGGCAGCTCACGAGCGGCGAGCTCGCCAAGCGGTTGGCGGAGCTCGGCACCCCCGCCGGGCGGCTGCTGCCCCTCATCCAGGGGAAGGCGCGCGAGCCGCTGGGCGGGTTGGTCGCGGGGTCGCTCGACGTGGACAAGCTCGATTACCTGTCGCGCGACGCCTGGATGTGCGGTGTGCCCTACGGGGTGATCGACGTGGACCGGCTGGTCACCACCCTCACGGTCGCCGCGGGACCGGACGGCCGCCCGACCGTGGCGCTGCACGAGAAGGGGCTGGCGGCCCTCGAGTCGCTGCTGTTCGCCAAGTACCAGATGTACCGCAATGTGTACTGGCACCACGCGGTGCGCAGCGCGACGGTGATGTTCAAGCGGCTGGTGCGGCACGCGATCGCGGCGGGCCGGCTCACGCCCGACGCCGTGGCCATCGCCACCGACGACGGGCTGATCCACGAGCTGATGCGGCAGGACACCACGGGCCTGGCCCAGCGGCTGCGCGAGCGGCGGCTGGCGAAGCGCGCGCTCGACCTCCCGGCTGCCGACCTGCCCGCCGACACCCCGGCGTGGTCGTGCGATGATCCCGACCTGCTCGAGCGGGTGGAGGACCGGCTCGCCCGAGACGTGGGCCTCGAGCCGGGCGAGCTGTTCCTCGACTTCCCCGCCAAGCCGGACATGCTGGCGCTCGATCTCCCGCTGGTGAAGCGCGACGGCGCGGTGACCCACCTCGCGGGCGCCGCAGGGGGGGCGCATCTGGGACTGCCGCGGGTCGCCGCGGAGCTGTACCGGTCGGCGCGCCGGCTGCGCGTGTTCGTCGTGCGCCCCGCGGCGATCTCCGCGAACGCGATCGTGGACCTGGTGATGGCGCCGCGCGCGGAGGTGGCGGCGCGGGTGCAAGAGGAGCGGCCGCTGCTCGGCGCGCGAGCACGCGGCTGACGCTTCGCCTACCGCGGCCGGCTGCCCGGCTGGGTCGTCTGGGTAGTATCGGCCAGCGGCGCGTCCACGGAGTCGACCCGGATGATGATCGCCGTGATGTTGTCGAGCCCGCCGTGGCGGTTCGCCTCGGTGATCAGGTCGTCCACCTGCTGTTGCGGCAGGCGGTTCCCCGCGAGTAGCTCCGCCAGCTGCGAATCCTCGAGCATCCCCGTCAGCCCGTCCGACGCGAGCAGGAACAGATCCTGCGGTTTCACGGTGCCCAAGTAGATGTCCGGGATCACGTCGCTGTTCGCGCCCACGCAGCGCGTGATCACGTTGCTGTACGGATGCGACCGGGCCTGCTCGGGAGTCAGGTAGCCCGCGTCCACCTGCTCCTGGACGTAGGAGTGGTCCTTGGTGAGCTGGATCAGCGCGCCGTCGCGATAGAGGTAGGCGCGGCTGTCGCCCACCTGCCCGATCAGAAAGCGGGTGTCGTACAGCACCAGCGCGGTGACCGTGGTTCCCATGCCGCGCTTGTCGTGCTCGGTCAGGGTGCGCTGGAAGATGGCCCCGTTCGCCGCCCGGATCGCGGTGCGCATGCGGTCGGCCACCTGGTCGTCGGAGAGCCCCTTCAGCGACCCGAGCTCGCGCGCCACGAAGCGCACCGCCATCTCGCTCGCCACCTCCCCCGCGGCGTGCCCGCCCATCCCGTCCGCGACCACGAAAATGCCGCGGTCCGCCGCCATGAGATAATTGTCCTCGTTCCCCGAGCGGATGATCCCGACATCGGTGCGGCCGGCGCAGGTGATGTGCACGGGGCTTCGTTACGCCAGCAGCCGGTGAAGCAGCGCGACGAGCCCCGCGCCACCCAAGATGAGGACCGCGGCGCTCGCCCCGCACCCCTTCCCTTTCTTCGGGGGCGGCTGCTGGGCGGCAGGCCGCTTTGGCGCCACCTTCGGCGCGGGCTTCGGCCCGGGCTTGGCCGCGGGCTTGGGCGGAGCGAGGGGCGGCTGCGGCCGTGCCGTGGGGGCGGGAGCAGGAGCGGGGGCGGGAGCCGGGGCGGGGGCGGGCTTGGGCGCTGGAGGCGTGCCCATCGTGGGCGTCCTGACTCCCGCGATCACCTGCGTGCCGCCGCCTTGCACCACACTGACGGCGTCATCCGTGGGCTCGAAGACCAGTTGGACGTCGCCGAACCGCACGACCGCCCCGGGCGCGAGCGGTGCGTCCGCCTTCACCTGCTCCCCCTCCACGAAAGTACCGTTGGTCGACTCGAGATCCACGAGCACCCACACGCCCTCGCGACGCTGCAGCTTCGCGTGGTTGGTCGAAACCGATGGGTCGGGGATCACGAGGTCGTTGTAGTCGGCGCGTCCGATGTTTGCGACCGGCGTCTTCACCTGGAGTCGCTGGCCCTTGAGGGCGCCGCTGCGGACGAGGAAGTTGGCGAGCGCCCCGCCCGGGGACCGGCGGGCAGACGCGGCCTCCAGGCCGTGGACGGTGTGCTTGAGGCGCTCGCCGGCACCCAGCGCGGGCGGCGGCGCGCCCGCCGGCGGGGGCTCGGCCCGCGGCGCGCTAGCGGCCGGCCCCGGCGGAGGGGGGGAAGGGGGGGGACTCGCCACAGCTGGCGCCGCGTCCGCATAGAAGCGGAACTGCTCCTCCCCGATGCGGATCACATCCGCCCGCGCTAACAGCCGCTGTCCCTGCACCCGCTCCTCGTTCACGAACGTGCCATTGGTGCTCGAGTCCACCAACAGGTAGCCCCTCGGCGTCTGCACGATTTCGGCGTGCCGGCGAGACACGTCTTTGCCTGGGACGACCACGTCGCTTCCCGCTTCGCGCCCGAACACCAACGACGGCCCCGTGATGACGTACTCGCGGCCGTCGGTGAGACTCACCACCCGCCCCCCGGTGGTCCCGACCGGCTTCGCGGTCGCCCCTCTCCCTCCCCCTCCCTGGGCTCCCTGCGGAAGGTTGAGTGCCTCGACGTACTGGGTACTCCCCGAGCGGCGCTCGTCAACGAACGTCAGCTCTTGTCCCCCGACCTCGATCTTGTCCCCGTGTAGGAGGGGGGTGGGTTCAGCTCCCAGCCGGACGCCGTTGATGAGCACATCGGCCGCGGGCGAGGCTTTGCGGATGACGACCTGGCCGTCGGCCTGTCCCTGCAGTACCGCGTGCCGGGGGAGAATGCCCGAGCCGGTGAGGGAGATGGCGCAACTCGGGTCGCTGCCGAGCGCTACCTCGCCCACCGGGATGGTGAACTGCTTGTCACCAAGTTCGAGCAGCGACATCTAGGGCGACTCCTCAACCGGAAAGCCAGCGCCGGAAGTTACGACCGGCGGCGTAACCGCGCAAGGAAACACGGCTTACGCGACGCCGACAGGCTCTTCCTTCCCGATGAGTCCCCGCCGCAGCCAACGCCAGAACAAGAGCGACCCGACGATCACCGTGGCGTAGCTGTTGATGAACCGCCAGATGAGGATGTAGGTCGGCGTGATCTCCCGTGGCACATAGATCGACATGACCGCCGCCGAGAGCAGCTCCGCGAGCCCCGAGGCGCCCGGCGTCGGTGCGAAGTAGAGGAGGAAGGTGATGAAGGTCTGGAGGAGGAGAATATCGACGAAGTTGGCGGGGATGCCGAGCGCCCGCAGCGCCACGTAGCCCGCGAGCAGCTTGTTGGCGTGGGATGGGCCCGACAACAGCACCGCCCACAGCAGCGCCAGCCAGCCCCGCGGGTTGCCGAACGCCACCAAACACTCGTGGGCCCGGTCAATTCCGCCGCGCAACTGCTCGATCCGCGCCGCGATGCGACGGCTCCTGCGCTCGAGCCGGCTGGCGAGCCACTGCACGCCGTCCCGCAGCCACGCCGGGAACATCATGGCGGCGAGCATCAGGACTCCGAGAATCCCGAAGATGGTGAGGCTGGTGCGGAACAAGCCGTAATACGTGATCCCGAGCACCACGTTGTGCCGCGCCAGCGACTTGCCGGCGCCGAGGTAGATCGCGAGCGGACCGGCGAGCGCGAAGAAGGCGACCGTCGCGACGAAGGTCATGAACGTGGACGTCATCGCCTCGGGCAGCCGCACGCCGGCGCGGCGCATGGCCCACATCATCGTGGGGCCGGCGCCGGTCTGGAACGGGGTCAAGTAGGCGGCCCACGCGCTCATGCCGCCGGCGATGATCATGTCGCGCAGGCGCACGCCCGGGTGCACCTGGCGCGCTACCACCCACAGCCGCGTCCCGCCGCCGACCCAGTCCATGGAGGCGAGCCCCAAGCCCGTGACGAGCCAGCCCCAGTGGATACTGAACAGCGCGCCGAGGAAGGCCTGGAGATTGTTGCCGTAGAACAGCAAGCCGCCGACGCCGGCGAGGGAAATGAGGGCGAACAGCTCCAGGCCGCGGCGGAGCAGTCGCGGGGTCAGCGCTAGGGCCATGTTGGGCCGAAGCTAGCTTTCCGTGTGGTCGATGGGGAGAGGGGAGAAGGGAGAGGTACTTCGCGGTGCGGCGGCCGGCCGCGGTTCGGGACAAACCTCTCCCCTCTCCCTTCTCCCTGTTGGTATGTTATAGGGTTATGCCTCACGTCCCCGACCGCGTCATCATCCGCAACGCGCGCCAGCACAATCTCAAGGGGATCACCGTCGCGCTGCCGCGGCGCGCCCTCACGGTCGTCACCGGCCCGTCGGGGTCGGGGAAGAGCACGCTCGCCTTCGACACGCTCTACGCGGAGGGCCAGCGGCGTTACATCGAATCGCTCTCGACCTACGCGAAACAGTTCCTCGAGCGGATGCCGAAGCCGTTGGTGGACGGGATCGACGGCATCTCGCCAGCCGTCGCGATCGAGCAGAAGAATCCCACGACGAGCAGCCGCTCGACGGTCGGCACGGCCACGGAGATCTACGATTTCCTGCGGCTGCTGTGGGCCCGGGTGGGGACGCAGTACTGCGTCAAGTGCGGGCACGTGGTGAAGGCGGATACGGTGCAAGAAGTGGTGGATGAGCTCATGGGAGCCGGGAGCAGGGAGCAGTCCGTTCCCGTGCTGGTCGCGTTTCCGCTGCCGGCGAGCGCCCATCGACCGGATGTGGAGGTCGCGGCGCAGCTGCGCGCGGCGGGGTTCGTGCGCGCGCAGCTGGACGGTGCGCTGGTCCGACTCGACGAGGTCGACGCCGAGCGGCGGGTGCGGGAGGCGGGGGAGGTGCTGGTGGTGGTGGACCGGCTCTCGGCCTCCGAGCCGAACCGGGGCCGCCTGGCCGACGCCGTGGCGACCGCGTTCAGCGAGGGCGAAGGCGTGGCCGTGGCGCTCGAGAACGGCGACCGCCGTCGCTTCTCCGCCCACCCGACCTGCTCGCACTGCGGCACGGCGGCTCCCGCGCTCACGCCGATTCTCTTCTCCTTCAACAATCCGCGGGGCGCGTGCCCCGCATGCAACGGCTTCGGTGCGGTGCTCGAGTACGACGCGGCGCTCATCGTGCCCGATCCCCGGCGGAGCCTGGTGGGCGGAGCGCTCGACCCCTGGACCAAGCCGCGCTACGAAGGACGCCGCCGCCTGCTGCGCGAGGTGGCGCGCGCGCGGGGCATCCCGCTCGATGCGCCCTGGCGAGACATCCCGGAGCGCGACCAGCACTTCCTGCTGCACGGCGCGAGCGGGCGCTTCCTCGGGATGTTCCCGTTCCTCCAGCGGCTCGAGGCGAAGCGCTACAAGCAGTACATCCGGGTCTTCCTGCGCCAGTACCAGCTCGCCAAGACCTGCCCCGCCTGCCGTGGCGCGCGGCTCAAGCCGGAGGCGCTCGCCGTGCGGATCGCGGGGAACGATATCGCTCAGGTCGCCGGCCTGACGGCCGGCGCGATCCGCGACTGGATCGCCGGGCTCGAGCTGTCGGGCTTCCAGCGCGCCGTCGCCGTGCACATCCTGGCGGAGCTCGACGCCCGGCTGTCGTTCGTGAACGACGTCGGGCTGGGCTATCTCACGCTCGACCGGCTCACGCGCACCCTGTCGGGCGGCGAAGCCCAGCGCATCGCCCTCTCCAACGCGCTCGGCTCGCACCTGGTGGATACGCTGTACGTGCTGGACGAGCCCACCATCGGGCTCCACCCCGCCGACACGGAGCGGCTGCTGCGGCTGCTGCGCCGGCTCGCCGACGCCGGTAACACCGTCGTCGTGGTGGAGCACGATCCGGCGGCGATGCGCGCCGCCGACTGGATGGTCGAGCTGGGGCCGGGGAGCGGCGAGGCGGGCGGACAGGTCGTGTACCAGGGGCCCGCGGTCGGGGCGTGCGACGCGGGGACCCTCACCGGGCAGTACCTCTCAGGCGAAAAGCGCATCGGCGTGCCGTCGGCGCGCCGCCCCGCGAAGCGGTGGCTCACCGTGAAGGGCGCTCGGCTGCACAACCTGCACGGCGTCGATGCGCGCATCCCGCTCGGCACGTTCACCGCCGTCACGGGGGTATCGGGCTCGGGCAAGTCGACGCTGGTGCACGACGTGCTGTTCCACCAGCTCGAAGCCCGGTTCACGGGCGCCCACAGCGCGAAGCAGCACCTGGGCGAGCCGGTCGGCGAGGTGCGCGCGCTCGAGGGATGGGAGGCGGTCAAGGACGTGGTGCTCGTCGATCAGGCGCCGATCGGCCGCACGCCGCGGTCCAATCCGATCACGTACATCAAGGGGTTCGACGAGCTGCGCGCGCTGTTCGCCGCCGAGCCGCTCGCCCGGGCGCGCGGCTACACGCCCAGCACGTTCTCGTTCAACGTGGCGGGGGGGCGGTGCGAGGCGTGCGAGGGCGCCGGGCACGTGCTGGTCGAGATGGTGTTCCTGGCCAACGTGTTCGTGCCGTGCGAGGTGTGCGCAGGAAAGCGGTTCAAGAAAGAGGTGCTCGAGGTGAAGCTCCAGGGCTGCTCGATCCACGACGTGCTCGAGTGGACGGTGGACCAGGCGCTCGAGCGGTTCCACCGCCAGCCGCGGCTGGCGCGCGCGCTGTGGCACCTGCAGCAGGTCGGGCTCGGCTACCTGCGGCTGGGCCAGCCGGCGACCACGCTGTCGGGCGGCGAGGCGCAGCGCCTGAAGATCGCCCGGGAGCTGGCCCTCGGGGGAGCGGCGAGCGCGAAGCCGCGTGCCGGCCGCAAGCTCTACATGCTCGACGAGCCCACGACCGGCCTCCACCTGGACGACGTGCGCACGCTGTGCCGAGTGCTCGACCGGCTGGTGGACGCGGGGCACACGGTGCTCGTGATCGAGCACCACTTGGACGTCATCAAGCGCGCCGACTGGATCATCGAGCTGGGGCCGGGGGCCGGCGACGCGGGCGGGCGCGTGGTGGCACAGGGCACGCCGGAGGACGTCGCGCGGGTCGCGGACTCACCCACGGGGCGATACCTGAAGGATCTCGCGTGACGCGGCGCCAGGCCGACCTGACGCTGCTGCTCGCGACGGCCCTGTGGGGGTCGAGCTTCGTCGCGGTGAAGAGCGCCCTCGGCTACGCGACGCCGTTCGCGTTTCTCGCGGTCCGCTTTGGCATCGCGGCGCTGGCGCTCGCTCCCGGCACGCACTTCCAGCCCCGGCCCAAGGGCCCGGAGCTCTGGGGCGGGCTGCTGCTCGGCGCGCTGGTCGCGGTGGGCTTCATCAGCCAGACAGCGGGGCTCGTGATCACGACGCCCTCCCGCTCGGCCTTCATCGTCGCGGTGTCCTCGATCCTCGCGCCGGTGATCGCGCTCGCGCTCCTGGGGCGGCGGCCCACCTGGCTCATGGTGACCGCGCTCGCGGTCGCGACGCTCGGGATCTATCTCCTCACCGCCCCCGACGTGGGAGGCTTGAACCGCGGCGATCTCCTGACGCTCATTTGCGCGGCCTGCTTCGGCGGGCAGATCGTCGCCGTCACCGAGCTGTCGCGGCGCTACGACGCACGCCGGCTCGTCTGGATCCAGGTCGCGGCCACGGCCGTGCTGGGCGCGCTCGCCGCGCTGTTCCTCGAGCGGCCGCGGATCCAATGGACGCCCGCGTTCGTGGGCGCGCTCGGTTACACGGTGGTGTTCGCGAGCACCATCTGCTTCCTGCTGCAGATGCGCGCCCAGCGCCACATGTCGTCGGCACGCGCCGCGCTCATCTTCTGCTTCGAGCCGCTGTTCGCCGCCGTCACGTCGTGGATCGTGCTGGGCGAAACGCTCTCGCTGGTGCAGTGGGCCGGAGGCGGGCTGATCCTGGGTGGCATGGTGTTGGCGGAGCTTCCAATGGCGTCGTCCGTCATCCGTCATCCGTCGTCCGTGGATCCTCGTGAAGCGCAAGTTACGGATGACGGATGACGGACACCGGACGACGGTCTAGACCGGTTGAAGTCAGTCTTCCCATTCGCGATATTTGTCCCGCGCTCATTCCCGAGTAGCTCAGCTGGTAGAGCAGCCGGCTGTTAACCGGCGGGTCGCAGGTTCGAGTCCTGCCTCGGGAGCTCCGCAGTCCCCTGTCCCAACGAGTTCCAAACGGCCTCGGAGCCGGACCCGGGTTCCGGTACGTCTGGGTGCGGTTAGGATGGTCTCGGTCCATCACTGAGGGTTCCAGCTCCGCTTGCTTGCGGTCCTCAGTATCGGTTGATCCCGATGCAATACAGGATCGCTCCCTCGTTCGCTGGGATGCGAACGGTTCCATACCTGGCGCGCGTCAGCGCGTGACCTCGATCGTCGCCATCATCCCGTGATCCTCGTGTGCCAGGAGGTGGCAGTGAAACACGAACCGGCCCACGATGGTGGGATCGGTGAACGGGATGATGACCTGGACCTCCCCGCGCGCGGGCACGGTGACGATGTCCTGGTAACCCAGGAAGCGCTCCGGGACGCCGTTCACCGCGGTCACCTGAAACGGCGTCTGGTGAATGTGAAAGTTGTGTAGCTCAGCAGACTCGTTGCGAATCGTCCACACCTCGACCGCGCCCAGCTTGACGCGGACGTCCGTGCGCTGTGGGTCGAACGTGCGCCCGTCGATGAAGAATGTGTTCCCGTCCTCGGACTCCGAGAACACGATCGTACGGCGTCCCGTGATGCTGCCACGCAGATCGGCGACCGGGAGCAGCCGTTCGGGAATGGCGACCCTGGTCACGGGAGTCCCCTCGACACGCACGGTCGCGAGCACCGTCCCGGCGTACTGATTCCCGCTCGGCCCGGTGTCGATGCTGTCGGTCCGGAGTGCAAAGCTGCCGGGTTGTCCCGCCTGGACGAGTACCTCGCGCCGCGCGCCGGGCCCCAGCCACAGCTTGCCCGACGACACTGCACGCGCCAGACGGTGACCGTCACGGGCGACCTCGTAAATGGAAAGTCCGTCGAGCCTGAGCGAGTAAAACAGATCCGCACCGACGTTGCCGATCCGCCACAGCTGCGTTTCACCGGGATGCAGCACAAGGGTCGGATTGACCAGGCCGTTGACCGTCCGCACGGTCCCCTTGCCGATGCCGAGATGAACCACTCGTCCGTCTTGGATCTGGATGTCCTTCAGGAGCAAGACATGTTCGTTGACTCCACCGAGCGCCGGGATGGAATCGAGCAGGCCGTCGACGATGAGCGCGCCGGACATGCCGCCCCGCACCTGGTCGTCGGAATGCTCATGCGGGTGCGGGTGGTACCAATAGAGCCCCGCGGCGTGACCGGGCGGGATGCGGAACTCGTAATCGAGCGCCCCGCCCGCCGGCCCGTGCATGAAGACATTGTCCGAATTGCCGCCCGGAGATACCGCCATTCCGTGCAGGTGCAGGTTGGTCGGATCGCCCAGGCGATTCACGAGACGGAGTCGAATGACGTCGCCCGGTCGCACGCGCAGCGTTGGCGGGATGTAGCTCCCGTCGTACACCCCGGCGGTCACGCGCGTGCCACCGATGTTCACCGCAACCTCGGCGGCGGTGAGCGTCACGTTGAGCTCCCCGTGCCGGCTCGCGATCACCGGGGGCTCGCGGAACGTGCCTTCCTGCGATCCACCGGTGAGGAGGAACGCGATGAGACTGACGGCACGGTTCAGCGCAAGGCTCATTGCGGCATCAATTCGCGGACGCGCCGCGACTCCTCGCCCAGCCACTCGGGGTGTGTCGCCGTCGAGTCGAAGATCGAGGACGTCTTGAACGGCTCGAACTCGCCCCGAGATGCGGGTTCCCGCGTCTTCGCGAGCAGCGCCTGGACCTCCGCGTCGCTCAGCGGGCGGAAGGTGCGCACCGCTTCGAGTGCCTGCTCGAGAATCGGCATGCTGTCACAACCGGTGATCACGACCGAGGTCGGAAGATTCAACGCGTAATGCAGACACTCGAGCGGCGTGACGCTCCGCGACTTCAGAATGATCCCGTTCGCCATGCTCTTCATCCCGAGCACGCCGATGTGCTGCCGCACGAGCTCGGGGAGCACGAGCTTCTCGAAACTGCGGTAGTGCGCGTCCATCACGTTGAGCGGCATCTGCACCGTGTCGAAGGCGAAGCCGTGTTCGCGCGCAACCTCGAGGGTGTGTAGGTGGATGTGCGGGTCCTTGTGTCCCGTGAAGCCGATGAAGCGGAGCTTCCCCACTCTGCGCGCCTCGACGAGCGCCGCGTTCGCCCCGTCCACGTCGAAGATGCGGTGCGGATCCTCGAATCGGATCATCTCGTGGTGCTGGACCAGGTCGACGCGGTCGGTCTGGAGACGCCGGAGTGACTCCTCGAGCTGTCGCGTCGCCTCAGCCTTCGAGCGGCCGTCGATCTTGGTCATCAGGAAGACTTTCTCCCGATAGCCATCGCGCAGCGCTTTGCCCATCCTGATCTCGCTCGCGCCGCCGTTGTAGTCCCAGGAGTTGTCCATGAACGTCACGCCCGCGTCGATCGCCCGCCTGACGATCCGCATCGCGAGCTGCTCGCTGACCTCCGGCAGGCCGAGGTGCCAGCCGCCGATGCCGATCGCGGAGACCTGCTCTCCGGTGCGACCGAGCTCACGAGAGAGCATGGCTCCCCATCATGCCGAGGCCAACAAATCCGATGTGCATGCGTTCGGTCCTGTGTCGTCGTCTAACATGCAACTTGCAAACAGCGCTTGGACGGCGCTTGCCCAGCCTTCGGCGGTCCTCGTCCCTTGAAGCTACCGGGCGCGGCCGGATAGGGAACCGCTCGCATCCGTCC
>WNGL01005404.1_pt1 | contig 15186 bp, 10 predicted proteins | sample 5400591 | NCBI WGS metagenome assembly WNGL01 (sample SAMN13153377, study PRJNA577476) | soil metagenome | isolation source: 80 cm soil or saprolite under Garry oak tree replicate 1 | place: USA:California | collected 2016-06-15
TATTCTGACGACCACGCCCACAGTTTTTAATTTATTTATAATTATATATTTATATACATATATATATATGTATATATATATATATATATATATATATAAATATATATATATATAGCCATACATGCACAAATAAACGGGGGGGGGAGTTCTACAACAACAGATTTTCTTAGAACACGTAAACCCAAGTGAATAAAAAAAAAAAAAATGTAAAAAATCGTCATTTTGTACGCCATCTCTACTGAATACACCAAATTAGGAGACAAACTCAAATTTTTTTTTTAAAAAAAAAAGATGTGGCACTTGCGCTGCCTCCAGTTTTCGCAAATTTAAGCTAAACCCAAGTGAACCCGTGTTAACTGCAGTCGTTGTCGGGGAATAAAAATTTTTCGACAATAAAAAGGCCAATATTCCATATCAAATTTTTAGAAAATTTTAGTGGACAATTTGTCGGAAACTGGAGGCAGCGCAAGTGCCTATGTTTCCTGGCACTCTCACACACCTAAATCTACAGTAATATGCAGAATAAAGAACGTATTACAATACATTTCTGTAGAATTGTTGTTTCATAAATATCTGCAGATTGATGTTGTGCTTCTAACAATTAGCATATCATGCATATCGATTTCGACTCGATAAGGGCCTTCGGCATTGTTTAATAGAGTAGGTTAAATAAACCATTGAATTGTGGTTTCAAAAATATATTATTATCTTTATTCATGAAAGCTCAAAACTTTACTATTGCTGGCTTCGCAAGGAACATAATTTTTAGTTTTCTAATTCTAATAATTATCCCTACTATTTACTCATTAACAACTCAAGATACTACTCTTCTAGAATGAACAATGGCTTCAATTTCAAGAACTCCTATTGTGCTCTCTATCATTGTAGACCCCATTGGCCTCCTATTTTCGTGCACTGTATTATTTATTTCTGGTAATGTCTTAATATTTTCTACAATCTACATAAAAGAGGATAAATTCATCGATCGATTTACCGTTTTAGTCCTACTATTTATTCTTTCAATAAACTTACTAATCTTTATCCCACACTTCATAATCCTGCTAATTGGGTGAGACGGGCTTGGCATTACCTCTTTCATCCTGGTAATCTACTATCAAAACCCAAAGTCACTGGCTGCTGGGCTACTAACAGCTTTAACTAACCGAATTGGTGATGTTATACTGCTTTTATCTATTGCATGAACCTTAAATCAAGGACATTGATATATTATAAACATATGAAGATCAGATACAACTTCAATACAAGTAATTGCTATTACCATTGCAGCAATAACTAAAAGAGCTCAAATACCATTTTCTAGTTGACTTCCTGCAGCTATAGCTGCACCTACCCCTGTTTCAGCCCTTGTACATTCATCTACTCTAGTTACTGCAGGTGTATTCCTACTTATTCGATTCTATCCATTCCTTCACACAGTAAAATTCTTTAACTCAATTTTACTTTTATTTGCAGTGTCTACAATACTAATAGCGGGCCTAAGAGCTACAACCGAATGTGACATAAAAAAAATTATTGCCCTATCTACCCTCAGCCAATTGGGTATAATAATAACTAGTTTAGGCCTAAATATGCCTCAATTAGCTTACTTCCACATGCTTACTCACGCACTTTTTAAAGCCCTTTTATTTGTATGCGCAGGCAGATTTATTAACTCACACCTTCACTCACAAGACCTTCGATGAATGGGTAACCTAGCCAATCAAATACCAGTAGCTACATCATGTATCACTTTAGCCAATTTAGCCTTATGTGGTTTTCCATTTATAGCTGGGTTCTACTCTAAAGATCTTATCATAGAGTCAGCCATTAATATACAAAATAACTTATTCCTAGTTTCACTATCACTCTTTAGAATCGGACTGACCTCCTTCTACTCATTACGATTTAGCCTAGTAGTCATATGAAGAGCATACGGTGGCCCTCTAATAGTAAATATAGAAGAAAATATAAGTATTATTAAACCAATGGTAGCCCTTTCATCTCTCTCTATTGTAGCGGGGAGTGCCATATCCTGAATTCCACCTATAAGAACATCAATATTTATTCTACCTCTATCTTTAAAAATCACCCCTTTAATCATAGTCGCCATAGGGCTAATCTTTGCCTGATGGACACTAACCATTAAAGCTGAATCTATAGATAACTGTGAACTAATAATAAACCCAATTAGACACCGTGCTTCGTGTTCTATGTGGTATCTAGTACCTATATCCTCTCAGTTTACAATAAAAATACCAATAATACTCGCTCACAACTACTTAAAATCAATTGACCAAGGATGAACTGAATCCTCTAGAGGTCAAGGAAGAAATAAACTAATTATAAAATCTAGAAATTCTTACCTACTAAACTCTCCAAAATCCCCATCCTCCTATTTAGTTTCTTCTGGGAGGTCCTCTGCTGCAATTTTATGCTCCATAATGTTCATTTACCTGTATTTGAGTAGCTTAAACCTAAAGCAAGTCATTGAAGCTGATTAGATGAATTCCTCCTCAAATGTGTATGTGGTGTAAATAACACCTTAACTTTTCATGTTAAAAATATAATATTATCATACATTCAGTTTATAGTTTATTTAAAACCCTGACCTTGGGTGTCAAAGATCCCTACTAGTGTAAACTGAGAATTGAAAGCTAAACAGCATTGACCTTGTAAGTCAAAGATTGAGTCATCTCTCAGTTCTATGAATTATTCATTTATCATCTTTACCCAGCTATCAATCTATTCCATAATCTTAGCATTACTAATTCAACGATCCCACTTTTTAATAAGCCTACTGTGTCTTGAAGGAATTATGCTAAGGACTGTTCTTTTTATCCCACTATTAATATACTCAGTATCACTCATGCTGCCAACTATTAGAATTATTATACTAACATTTGGCGCATGTGAAGCCAGTCTTGGATTAAGTCTCCTAGTAAAAATATCACGTTCCTACGGATCTGATATGATATCATCTATATCAATAAACAAATGCTAAAATTATACTTTATTACCTCCTCCCTTCTAATTTTACCCTTATTAACCCCTAACTACTGATGAATTATCACCTCAGTATTAATAATTTTAGCACCAACATCAATTGTAATAAATTTCTCATCTAACTCTTATATATCTATATCAAGATTTACCGGAATTGATCTTATGTCCTCTGTATTAGTTATATTAAGAATCTGAATCGCTGCCATAATAATAATAGCAAGCACTAAAATTCTTCATGAAAACAATAATCCAATACTATTTGTAATAATAAATATCATACTTCTATTTATTCTAATTAACTGTTTCTCTGCATCTGGAATTATATCTTTCTATATTTGGTTCGAGGCCTCCCTCATCCCAACTATAATTCTAATTATATCGTGAGGGTACCAACCCGAACGGATACAAGCCAGAATTTACTTAATATTATATACAGTAACAGCATCTTTACCTATGCTAGTAATATTTTGCTTAATTTACAAGTCCTCCAATCACTCCTTAATAACTATGCCATACGACATCTCATTCCCAATTCAATTATCCTCCAACTTCCTTTGCTGAATAATAATCTTAGGTGGTTTCTTAGTAAAATTACCAATATTTTCAGTGCACATATGGCTTCCAAAAGCCCATGTAGAAGCCCCAATTGCTGGATCTATAGTATTAGCTGCTATTCTTTTAAAGCTAGGGGGCTATGGAATCATACGAATTATTTCAATCCTTCCTAACATAGTTAAACTAAGATCATCACTACTAATGAGCCTTGCCCTTGTTGGGGCCTCTGCCACAAGATTAATTTGTATACGTCAACCAGACCTAAAATCCTTAATTGCATACTCATCTGTAGGACATATGGGATTAATACTTGCAGGACTTCTTACTAACACCTCATGGGGGATGTGCGGGGCTTTAGCTATAATAATTGCTCACGGCCTTACATCGTCAGCCCTATTTATTTTAGCTAACTTAAGATACGAAATTACACAAACACGAAGCATTTTCCTAACTAAGGGAATAATATCGGCCGTGCCAATTATGTCATTATGATGATTTCTATTTGCAGCATCTAACATGGCTGCCCCACCATCCATCAATTTACTAAGAGAAATTATATTAATTTCATCTATTATGTCATACTCCACAGCAGCCATAATCCCTGTAGCCTTTATCAGATTTTTTACAGCAGCATACTCCCTTCTAATATATGTATCACTACAGCATGGACACCTAAGATTATATGCTAAACCACTTCAAATAATAAAATTAAAAGACATGCTACTTCTTCTAGCTCATCTAGTTCCTATCTCAGCTATCATTGCTAAACCAGAAATCATCCTATCATGACTATAGTAAAATAGTTGAGAACAACAGTAAATTGCAGATTTAAAAACGTATAATAATACTTTTACTTAGTAAGATAAGCTATATAAGCTAGTGGGTTCATACCCCGAATAAGAGATTCCTCTCTTACTAATAGTTTGATTCTAGCTATTCTATTATTTTACTTTATGCAAGTACATGAAACATATACGCACCCTATTATCTCATACCTTAAAGAATACTTAATGCCTCAGTACGTAATTCTATAACAATCAGAAACTGAGTAATGGTAATAAAGTATAGAAGCCGGCCAAATTCGTGCCAGCCGCCGCGGTTAGACGATAGGCTAAAAATAATATATAAAGGCTACACACTTAGATAAACTAAATAACCTAAAGAGGTTCAATTCACAAAGTCCAGGATTCATACTTATCTAATTATACAAATCATAAATTAAAACAAGGATTAGATACCCTTCTATTTATGACATATTAAAGAGCCGGATAATACGAACAACAGTTTAAAATCCAAAGAACTTGGCGGTATCTTATAAAATCAGGGGAACCTGTCACTTAATTCGATAATCCACGAACATCCTCACCTTTTTTTGAACAACAGCCTGTGTACTGCTGTCGTCAGTAAACCTCTAAAAGCTAGTTTACAACTATATACATATAATATATTCACGTCAAGTCAAAGTGCAGCTAATAAAAAGGAGTAGATGGGTTACAATCTAAATATAGAAACGGATACAAAAACAGCTTCTTGTTGAAGGTGGACTTGATAGTAATGACTCTCAATCATGAAACTTAATCTAAGATATGCACACATCGCCCGTCACTCTCGTCTAAAGATGAGAAAAGTCGTAACAAAGTAGACATAACGGAAGTTGTGTCTGTAGGAACATAGCATATTCAATGCAATTTACTTACACTAAATAGAAAACATAAGTTTATTCCTCTTCCTTCTTGACATCATAAACCTATCATTCAAATAAAAATAATTTTAAAATCAATTTCTCAAATTTACAAAATAAATACCGTAAGGGAAATCTATAATAAAATATAGTAGTTATAAACAAACATACCTTGTGCATAATGGTTTTACAAGAACAAATTTCATAATTTATCCCGAATTCTTCGTGAGCTGATTTTTTAATGTAAAGAACTAATTACTAGTTGTGTCAAAACCTTTAAAATATAAACAATCAGAGGCTACATACCAACCGCACAAGAATATCTCTGGTTTCCGCTAAAATTTATATATTAAATCAATTACTGTCATCTAATAAGTAATATGTTAAATAATAGAGGACAAGCCCTATTATACTATCCATAAAGCAAATATAAGAACCAAAGTGGGCCTAAAATCAGCCATCTATCATTACGTCACAGTAAATATCACAAAATAATTTATACCAGTAAATGATAAACATAAGCGGATATATCCACTAACTCAATGTATACTAACTATGTAAAAACAAGTATTCATAATATTATAAACCAACAAAATATATAATGTTCATATATCTTATAATAAAATTTTTATTAAGAAACTCGGCAAATACCTATTTCGACTGTTTACCAAAAACATTGCTTCTTGACTTACATAAGAAGTAATCTCCTGCCCAGTGAATTTATTTTAACGGCCGCGGTATCCTAACCGTGCAAAGGTAGCATAATAATTTGCCCATTAATTGTGGGCTAGAATGAATGGGGTAACGAAATAAGCTCTGTCTCAATAAAATCCATAAAAACTAATATCCAAGTGAAGAAGCTTAGATTCAATTAAAGGACAAGAAGACCCTATAGAGCTTTATCTTCATATGTTCATACAGACAGAGATTGGGTTGGGGCGACCTTGGATAACTCATCCATAATATATACGACTAACAAGTCAATTTACAGATCCTTTTAAGATCACAGAATCAAGCTACCTTAGGGATAACAGGCTAATCCTATTAAAGAGCTCTTATCGACAATAGGGATTGGCACCTCGATGTTGGCTTAGAATATCTTTAAGGCGCAGAAGTCATAAAAAGAGGGTTTGTTCAACCCATAATATTCTACATGAGCTGAGTTCAGACCGGCGTAAGCCAGGTTAGTTTCTATCCTTAATATTCTATAAATTTACAGTACGAAAGGACCAAAATTTAATATCTAATATTCTAAATAAATAAATACAATGTCATATAATAAGTAATAACTATACACTATAGAAGAAAGTTGGCAGATAAATGTAATTGACTTAGAATCAATAAATGAGTAATTACTCACTCTCTTGCGACTTAGTTTAAATAGAACAACTAGTTTGCATCTAGTAGGTGAAATTTTCAGTAGCAGCTCAGCGTTTCGGAAACAAAAGACTTTGAACGTCTTTATTAGGTGTTCAACTCACTTATGAGCTTATTAAGATGGCAGAATAGTGCAACAGGTTTAAACCCTGTCTATGAATAAAATTCTCTTAATAATGATCCCATTCTCAATCTCATTTATCACTAGATATGTTATAGCCCTTCTGGCTATAGCATTTTATACCCTAATAGAACGAAAATTCTTAGGTTATTTTCAGCTTCGAAAGGGACCAAATAAAGTGGGGCTAATAGGGCTCCCTCAACCATTTGCTGATGCAATAAAACTATTTACCAAGGAACAATCTAAGCCAACCATAATAAACCAATCTCCTTTTATTGCAGCCCCTGTTTTAGGGCTTATTTTAACACTAATATTGTGGGCCATTTACCCCCACTTTCACCCAGCAATCTTTTTATCATTCGGGGCCCTTTATTTTCTATGTATCTCAAGAATAAATGTATACACTACATTTATTGCAGGATGAAGATCAAACTCCAAATATGCATTACTTGGTGCTCTACGAGCAGTAGCCCAAACCATTTCCTACGAAGTAAGAATATCCTTAATTCTTCTGAGAGCCCTAATTTTATCCTCTCAAATAGATATATCAATAATTTCCATTAATTCTATATCATGAATTATACTTATACTAAGACCTTTAGCCTTAATATGATTTATCACAAATTTGGCAGAAACAAATCGAACTCCATTCGATTTTGCTGAGGGGGAATCAGAACTAGTGTCTGGATTTAATGTTGAATACAGAAGAGGGATATTCGCATTAATCTTTATAGCTGAATATGCCAACATCTTAATAATAAGTCTTCTATCAGTAGTTTTTTTTACTGGAATAACCCAACCCATGCTAACCTTTACATCTGATATAGGACTCATTATTAAAACAATAATAATTGCTACCCTATTTATCTGAATTCGTGCCACTATACCACGTATACGATATGACCATCTAATACAACTAACATGAAAAGGATTCCTTCCTCTAAGTCTAGCACTAATAGCAATCATTACTCCAGTCGTTCTAATAATTTAGATATTGCGCCGGATGAACGGATAACTCTGATGACGTTAAATATGGGTAATACCCCAATATCTAACTAGAGAGCTTGACATAGCAATTGACTTTTAATCAATAGATAATATTATATTTCTAGTTAATGAACTTATTACTAATTTCGTCTATAGTTGCCATCATTATCCCATTTATTCTATTTATCCTGTCATGAGTTCTAGGCATCCGCTCTCTAACAGATCGAGAAAAATCATCCCCATTCGAATGTGGATTCGACCCAAATCACAGAGCCCGAATCCCATTCTCCATACGTTTTTTCCTTCTAGCTATCATTTTTATTGTCTTTGATATTGAAATCGTTTTACTAATTCCTATCCCCCTAATTTTATTTAGTACAAACACATCCTTTCTGCTTATTGGGAGAGCTATGTTCCTCCTAATCTTAATTCTAGGCCTTCTCCATGAATGAAATGAGGGCTCTTTAGAATGAGCTGCATAAGATAGCCGGGCAAATTAAGCTTCTAACTTGAATTGGGCAGTTCAACTCCGCCATATCTTTATGAAATACACCCCATATAATTTTATATGTATAATACTAATATTATCTAGAACTGTAATAGTACTCTCTAGCTCCAACTGAATATTTCTATGAGCTGGAATAGAACTCAACCTTCTTTCCTTTATTCCTCTTATTATGCTAGCCAACTCTAATCAAGAAACAGAGGCAGCAATCAAATACTTTTTAGCTCAAGCCCTAGGATCAAGAATAATATTAATATCCAGCCTATCCTTATGATTTTCCAGCTCCACTCCGATAAACTATATGAGTGCCCTATTATTTATATCCCTTCTCCTAAAAATCGGAATAGCCCCATGTCATTTATGATATCCATCAGTAATAGTCTCAATTTCATGGCTGTCATGCTTAATTCTGTCAACATGACAAAAACTAGCTCCATTAGCCATTATTTCATTTATTATAACAAGAACTTTTTCTAATGCTATCCTGCTTCTCGCCGCAATAAACGCCCTAATTGGTGGAATAATTGGTATAAACCAAGTACACCTACGATCTATCATGGCATACTCCTCTATTACCCACATAGGCTGAATACTAAGCCTTGCAGCAATAAATAAGCTCATCCCATCTATTTTATATTTCATAATCTACTCAATGCTAATCTCCCCTATCTTTTTTATCTTCAACAAATTTTCTTCATCAACTAGACTTGATATAAATAAACTCATATCTAAAGCTCCCATTCTTCAAATTATAATCCCATTACTCCTCCTATCTCTAGGTGGACTGCCACCCCTATCAGGATTTATCCCAAAATGAATGACCATTGAAATTCTAGCTAACTCTAATCCATATATTCTAATCATATTAATCACAGGAGCCATAATAAATTTATACTTTTATTTAAATATCTCATTTAATATAATCCTAACGCCAACTCTATCAGAAACACCAACTTCAAAATTCTATTACTTGTCATCAAAATTTATAGTCCCAATATCCTCAATACTATTATTCTCAGTACCAATATTTATATTAATATATGCGATGACTATACTCAACCAACCATAAAGACATTGGAACACTTTACTTCATTCTAGGAGTATGAGCCGGAATACTTGGTGCTGCTATAAGGCTCCTAATTCGAATTGAGCTAAGCCAACCAGGATCATTTTTAGGCAGGGACCAGTTATACAACACCATTGTAACAGCCCATGCATTCCTAATAATTTTCTTCTTAGTTATGCCAGTATTTATTGGGGGATTTGGAAACTGACTTCTCCCATTAATACTAGGAGCACCAGACATGGCCTTTCCTCGACTAAATAACATAAGATTCTGACTACTCCCTCCCTCCCTTACCCTTCTGGTCTCATCCGCCGCCGTAGAAAAAGGAGCAGGAACAGGATGAACAGTGTACCCACCTCTAGCTAGAAACCTCGCCCACGCCGGTCCATCTGTAGACCTAGCAATCTTTTCTCTTCATTTAGCTGGTGCATCCTCAATTCTAGGAGCAGTAAACTTTATTACAACTGTCATTAATATGCGATGACAAGGCCTTCGTTTAGAACGAATTCCACTATTCGTATGAGCTGTAGTAATTACAGTAGTTCTCCTATTATTATCATTACCAGTTCTAGCAGGTGCAATTACCATGCTATTAACAGATCGAAATCTAAACACTTCATTCTTCGACCCTGCTGGTGGTGGAGACCCAGTTCTGTATCAACACCTATTTTGATTTTTTGGGCACCCAGAAGTCTATATTTTAATTCTTCCTGGATTCGGGGCAATTTCTCATATCGTAGCTCACTATAGAGCAAAATTAGAACCATTTGGGACTCTTGGAATAATCTACGCCATACTTGGAATTGCAGTTCTAGGATTTATCGTATGAGCCCACCACATATTTACCGTAGGTATAGACGTCGATACACGAGCATACTTCACAGCAGCAACCATAATTATCGCAGTACCAACAGGAATTAAAGTATTTAGATGATTAGCCACTCTTCATGGATCCAACATTAAATACACTGCACCAATATTATGAGCCATTGGGTTCATTTTTCTATTTACCACAGGCGGAGTTACAGGAATTATCCTCTCTAATTCAGCCTTAGACATTATACTTCATGACACATATTATGTAGTAGCTCACTTCCACTATGTTCTAAGAATAGGAGCTGTATTTGCAATTTTCGCAGCATTCACACACTGATTCCCTCTATTTTCAGGGCTCACTCTTCATCAACGATGAACTAAAGCTCAATTTTTTCTAATATTCATCGGAGTCAATCTAACATTCTTCCCTCAACATTTTCTAGGACTAAGAGGTATACCTCGACGATATTCAGATTACCCAGATGCATTTATAAAATGAAATGTAGTATCATCCTTTGGGTCCTTACTCTCATTCATCGCACTAATAATATTCATTTTTATCTTATGAGAAAGATTTGCCGCACAACGTGGAGTAGTATCAACCTCTAATATAGCAACAGCTATAGAATGAAATGAAGTTCTACCCCTAGACTTCCATAACCTAAGAGAAACAGGCCTCATTTCTACTCCTATTTTAAGTGAATGCCGAATGGCACCTATTTGTTAATTAGGCCTGTGCTAATTATTAGCTCACTTAGCATGACCTGAGGTCAACTTCTATTTCAAGACGCCGCATCTCCTATTATACTACAAATAATCTCATTTCACGATTTAACCCTAGTTATTTTAACATTAGTTATATCTGTTGTAACATATGCCCTATATTCCATTATAGCAAACTCATATACTAACCGCTATCTAATAGAAGCTCAAGAAATCGAAACAGTTTGAACAATCCTGCCAGCAATCATCTTACTATTCCTAGCTCTCCCATCCCTACGCCTTCTATACCTAACTGATGAACTAAGCCAACCTGGAATAACCCTCAAAGCCATCGGACATCAATGATATTGAAGATATGAATACTCAGACTTCATAGATGTAGAAATAGATTCCTATATAGTTCCAGTTTCAGACCTAACCCCAGGAGAATTTCGCCTCCTAGAGGTAGACAATCGAGTTGTATTACCAATACACCTAGAAATTCGAGTCCTAGTCACTGCCGCAGACGTGATTCACTCATGAACCGTTCCTTCATTAGGAGTAAAGGTAGACGCAATTCCAGGTCGACTTAATCAATTAGGATTTACTATAAGACAGCCCGGAGTATTCTATGGCCAATGCTCAGAAATTTGTGGAGCCAATCACTCATTTATACCAATCGCTATTGAATCAGTCAATCTAAAATCTTTTATAAAATGAATCACTAACTTCAACTAAAGCTCTAGTTAATATATAACAGTGACTTGTCAAGTCACAATAACCACATGGTGAACTTTAAATGCCTCACTTATCTCCAATAAATTGATTAATAGCAATCTCTACATTTTGATTAATTATCTCAATCATTATATCATCTAACTGATGATCTCAATCAAACTACTTTAACTGCCCACAATTAACCTCTAAATCTACCTCATCTATCTCATGAAAATGATAATATAGGGTGGCCGAGATAGGCTATAAACTGTAAATTTATAAACGAGTTATCCTCCCTTATATGATTTTAGTATATAAAGTACACTTACCTTCCAAGTAAATAGATTAATTTAAAAATCATAAATGATACGACAACCATTTCACCTAGTAGAATATAGCCCATGACCTCTAACCTCCTCACTCGGGGCCTTTACTTTAGCCGTCGGTTTAGCAAGATGATTCCATGGATATGGAATTTCATGCTTCCTTCTTTCCTTTATTCTAATTATCAGCTCTATATTTCAATGATGACGTGACGTCATCCGTGAAGGAACATTTATAGGTCATCACACCTCATATGTAACAACAGGACTACGATGGGGAATAATTCTTTTTATCACCTCTGAAGTACTATTCTTTTTTGCATTCTTTTGATCATTTTTTCATAGAAGACTATCCCCAACACCTGAACTTGGATGTTGTTGACCTCCATCTGGAATCCACCCTCTAAACCCTTACAGTGTACCCCTTTTAAACACAGCCGTCCTACTAGCCTCAGGAGTAACAGTAACATGAGCACACCATAGACTAATAGAAAATAGCCGAACAAACACTATCCAAGCTTTAACTCTTACCGTGGCTCTAGGAGTATATTTTACTGTCCTCCAAGCCGGAGAATACTTAGAAGCATCATTTGCAATTTCCGATAGAGTCTACGGATCAACATTCTTTGTAGCTACAGGGTTCCATGGTCTTCATGTTCTAATTGGATCTACATTCCTACTTGTGTGTCTAGCCCGTGTAGTGTCCCACCACTTTTCTAATGGACACCACTTCGGATTCGAAGCAGCCGCATGATACTGACACTTCGTAGACGTAGTATGAATCTGTCTCTATCTATGTGTATATTGATGAAGATCCTAACTTATAACATAGTGTATGGTGCACTTTGGCCTTTGAAACCAATAGAATGAGTTCAAATCTCATAATTATAACATGCTTCTATCTCTATTAATCCTAACTATCACAGCAACAACCTTTACAGCATCAATAGCCTTAAATCCCCTAACTATAGGCCTCCTTATCCTTTTCTTGGCATTAATACTATCAGTGACATTCTCCCTATCTATATCCTCCTGAGTAGCCCTCCTCATCTTTTTAATCTACATTGGAGGTATGTTAGTAATATTCTCATACTTCGTCGCTATCACCCCTAACCAAAATCTATCAGCAATAGTCCTCATTAATACTCTATTCTCTTCAATCTTTGTTCTAGCCTTCATTTCATATGCACTAAATATGCTCACACCTCTAAACATAAATTACATAACTCAAACTAATATTATATATGAAAAGTACAATATCCCTGTTCTAATTATATTAGCCCTAATCCTACTATTTACCATAGTAGTCGTCGTAAAAGTCTCTATTCATAACAAAGGGCCACTACGCCCATTCTTCAAATATGTTTAAATCTATCCGAACCACTCACCCAGTCATCAAAATTTTGAATGGGTCTCTAATTGACTTACCTGCCCCAAACAATATTTCAATTTGATGAAACTATGGATCTCTCCTAAGACTGTGCTTAATTATTCAAATTGCTACCGGTCTATTCCTATCTATACATTATGTACCAAACATCGAAATAGCTTTCTCCTCAGTAGCTCATATCTCTCGCGATGTAAATTATGGTTGAATCCTTCGATCTATCCACGCTAATGGTGCCTCTATATTTTTTCTATTTCTATATCTTCACACGGGCCGTGGAATTTATTACGGATCTTTCTTCTTTATTGAGACATGAAACCTAGGAGTAATTCTGTTCATCTTAACTATAGCAACCGCATTTATAGGATATGTATTACCGTGAGGACAAATAAGATTTTGAGGTGCTACAGTTATTACTAACCTATTTTCTGCTATTCCATATATTGGAAAAATACTAGTAGAGTGAATCTGAGGTGGATTCGCAGTTGATAACGCTACACTAAACCGATTTTTCGCTTTTCACTTTATTCTTCCATTTATTGTAGCAGCAGTAATAATTCTACATATCCTATTTCTTCATCAAACAGGGTCTAATAATCCTCTAGGAATTGAAGGTAACCCAGATCGAGTTCCTTTCCACATATACTACTCCACCAAAGACGTATTAGGATATGTTATTGCTATATTCCTATTTATAATTATTATTTTATTTACCCCAAACCTTATAACAGACCCAGAAAACTTTCTCTTAGCTAATCCTCTAGTAACACCAGTCCACATTAAACCAGAATGATACTTTTTATGAGTATATGCTATTCTTCGCTCCATCCCAAATAAACTAGGTGGAGTACTTGCCCTGTTCGCAGCCCTTCTAATTCTATTTATTCTTCCATTCTCCTCAAAAATAAATAAACGCGGATTTGCCTTTTACCCAATCAGCCAACTCCTATTCTGAATATTAGTAGCATCCTGAGCAATCTTAACATGAATTGGCGGTCGCCCAGTAGAAGACCCATTTATTATTATTGGCCAATCCTTTACAGTAATCTATTTCATATTCTACCTTCTAAACCCTCTATTATCCACAGCCTGAGATAATATCCTAAAAATATAAAACATTAAGTTAATAAAACTAGAGACCTTCAAAGTCTCCAATGGTATCGCACCATGTTTTGAATGATACCAGACATCTTTTCATCATTCGATCCATTCATATTTAACACCTTAGTTCCTTCTAATAGAATCTTTCTCTGCATTAATGTACTCCTTATTCTATTAATACAATCCACATTCTGAATCACCGGCTCACGCAAATCCTCATTCATAAACGAAATTACTCAATTAATCTTTACCCAACTCTCACGAACCAATACTATTCATTTAAAGGGACTAAGATCTCTAGTATCCTCTATTTTCATCACTGTAATTCTAATTAATCTATTTGGACTAATTCCATATATATTTAGAACCTCAAGACACCTTATCTTCACTCTTACCATTGGACTCCCAGTTTGGTTAAGAATAGTCCTATCTAGATTTACTAAATCCTTTAAAGCCTCCGTAGCCCACTTTCTCCCTGATGGCGCCCCAGATTGATTAAACCCATTTTTAGTACTAATTGAAACAACTAGAATTATGGTCCGACCATTAACCCTGTCATTTCGATTAGCCGCCAATATAAGAGCAGGACATATTGTTCTAAGACTAGTAGGAATTTACTGTGCAGCATCCATTTTTACCTCTTCATTCGGCACATTAATATTACTATCTGTATCTATTGGATACCTATTATTTGAAGTAGCAATTTGCATAATTCAAGCATACATTTTCTGTTTACTACTATCTTTATATTCTGACGACCACGCCCACAGTTTTTAATTTATTTATAATTATATATTTATATACATATATATATATGTATACATATATATATATATATATATATA
>WNGL01005885.1_pt1 | contig 15186 bp, 11 predicted proteins | sample 5400591 | NCBI WGS metagenome assembly WNGL01 (sample SAMN13153377, study PRJNA577476) | soil metagenome | isolation source: 80 cm soil or saprolite under Garry oak tree replicate 1 | place: USA:California | collected 2016-06-15
GTCGCCGGCGAACTTGGTCGCGACGATGCGTTCCGGCGCCGTGCCCTGCTCGACCCACTCCACGAGCGGGCTCAGCGTGTCGAACACGTTGGGCCCGGGTCCACCGCCGCAGTGGAGGACGCCGGGGGCGAGGAAGAGCCGGAAGAAGTTCTGCGTCGTCTCCAGCCGGCCCTCGTCTTCGCCGCGCGACTGGGCGGCCACGACGCTCTCGAAGTAGTTGATGGCGTTGCGCGGGGCGATCGCCGGGTCGTCCCAGCCGTGCCACTCGATGAGCTTGCCGCCGTGCGCCTTGAAACGGGAGAGATCCGGGTCGGTCGAATTGATGGTCCCGGCGGTGGTGTTGTCGGCAAACGAGACGTCGCCGTCCTCGATGCCATCGAGCTTGTCGCATTGGGCCAGCGCCGCCCGCTGGATCGCGGGCAGCTTGGCCGCCGGCACCAGGCTGGCCGCGTCGGCGAAGAGCGCCTGCTCGTTCCAGATGAAGCCGGTGAACAGGTGCGTCCAATCATTGGCGGGAGCGCCGGCACTGATGCCGTCGAAGTCCTCGGGGAAGCGCTGCGCCTCCATCAGCGCTTCGCGGCCGCCGTCGGAGCAGCCCACGAAGTACGAGCGCGCCGGCCCGCTGCCGTAGAAGGCGGCGATGACGGCCTTCGACTTGTCGGTGGTCTCCTTCAGCGCGCGGAACCCGAAGTCGATCACCTGCTGGTGATGGCCGGGGGCGAAGGTGGCGGTGCCGCCGATATGGCCGTCGTCGGTGCCCGCGGCAGCGTAACCGAGGCGGCGCGCGCTAGCGATGGATCCATAGGGGATCGCGCCCGCGAATCCGCCGTTGCCGGATTGCTGGTACCGCTGGTTCCAGCCTGCGGCCGGCATCCACACTTCCAGGCCGATATGCGAGTCGGGGTTGGGCGTCGCGACGACCACGACCCGGCAGAAGGCGGGAAGGTTGGTAAAGGTCTGCCCCCCGACGGTGAACGAGCCCGCCGGCACGGACTGGGCCAGCGTGACGGCGGCGTGGGGCAGCGAAAGTCCGGTGAGGGAGGAGCGCTCGCAGCATCAGGTCGCCGTCCACGCGAACCCGACGCCAGATCGGGCGGGCGGGCGCTTCCACTGCGCCCGCGTTGAACCCCCGGCGGGGCGAGAGGCTCCTACCGGGACGCGGAGGCTGTGCGCCCCGGCTCAGTCGATCGGTTCGCCGTTGTCGTCGTGGATGTCGCTGTCGTTCGGCGCCTTGTCGTTGACTCCCGGCCCCACCCCGCTGCGCCCCGGATGGTCGGGGATGTTGATGAATGACTCGGCAACGTTGTTGTCGTAATTCAACTCGGGCAGCTGGTGGCAAAACCCGAGGCTATCCTGGAACCGGCACGGATCCTGGGGCGTGCCGTTCGAGAGGAACGGCGGGTTCACCGTGATACGGATGATGTACGGTCCGGGCGGGACGGGATCCTGGTTGTCGCCGCCGTCGAGCACGAACATCTGCCCCTGCAGGAACTCGTAGTACTCGTCGGCCCAGCCGGCGCTGATGCCCTGGTTGCCGGGTATGCCGACGCGGCCGCAGATGCGGTACGTCCAGCTTTTGGGCGGCTGGTCGGAGAGCTGCGGCGCAGGCGCCACGTCGATCATGCAGAACCCGCGCTTCGCGGTGCGCCAGGTCTTCCCGGTCACCGGATCGATCAGCTCGTACTTCGCGTAGTGGCGGAAGTGGAAGTGCTTGTGGCACTGCGCGAACTCGTAGAGCCCGTCGTTGTTCGCTACGTGCACGTTGGGGTCGCCCAGGGCCAGATCGCCGGTGCCGATGTTGGGCGTCGAGACGCTGAATCGCAGCACGCGATGGGTGCCTGCGGAGATTCCGCCCTCGACTGCCGCGCAGTCGGCCGCCGCGAAGTCCTCGTCGCGGACGATCCAGTGGTTCTGCAGGAGCTTCTGATCGACGACCAGGTCTGGCGTCCCGCTGGTGTCGCCGGTGTGATCGGCCCGCGCCGCCGGAGCCAGCGCGACGGTGAGCAGCAGCATGAGACGAGTCGGTCCGAGCGAAGTGATCCGCATGCCTTCCCCCTCTGTAGGTCGATGTGGTGGGTCCGCTTAGCCTCCCCGACGACGTGCTGTCAATCACGCACCGCGACGAAGCCGCGTCACGGCGAGACCGCGGCTTCGCGTTGTACTGCTTACCGCCTTTCAGCGACCCCACACCTAGAGGCACGCCGACGCGTGCGGCCGCTACCTGCCCTCCTACCAACTCTCCTACGGAGCGACCACGAGCGTGCCGAACAGGCCGTGCTGCTCGTCAGCGGGGCCCGCGGTGAAGAAGAGGGTATTCGTCGGCCCGCTGGCGGGGGAGCCACTGCCGAAGGCGAGCGCCCAGAGGCCGTCGATCTCAATCGGTCTGCCCTCGGCGGCATGAAGCGAGCCGAGGTGCTTGAGCTCGCCGTTGCCTTCGAAGCGCTCGGGGTCGAACGCGTTGATACGGCCGTTGCCGAAGTTGCCGACGAGCAGGCCGTTGCTGAAGTGCCCGAAGTCGGCGGGAGCCAGCGCCAGCCCCCAGGGCGAGTTGAGTTTGCCCCTGGAAGCAACGCGGCGGAGCAGGTGGCCGGCGGTGTCGAAGGCGTTCACGAACCCATGCCCCTCGCCCGGCACGTCGTCGTGCCTGGCCGCGTCCTGCAGGGCGTAGGTCACGTAGATGGTGCCGCCCAGGTTCTGGATCCCGAAGGGCGCGTAGCCTGCGGGGAGATCGGGGTCGCTGAACGCGCCGGGTGGCATGGTGACGGGGTGGAAGCTGCTGTCGAACACGTCAACGGTGCCCGCGTGGAAATTGGTCGCGTAGAGGAAGTTGCCAACAGTGGTGCTGTCGATGGCGAGCCCCTTGTACACCGCGCCGCTCGCCGAGTTGTCCACGGCGATGGCCACGGGAACCCCCCTGAATCCGGAGATGGTGCCGTCCTCGCTGGCGAAGATGAAACGGGCCGGGCTCGTGCCTGCACCGTTGTTCACGACAAAGCCAGTGCCGCCGTTGAAGACGAGGCCGGTCGGCGTGCCCTGTCTGCCCATCGCGCCTGGAACCGTGACAACCAGCGAGATGGCGCCGGTATTGACCCTGTAGAGCGTGGCCTTGCCCGTCCCGTTGTCGGAGATCCACCACGGCGACGTCGGGCTGGAAACCAGGCCCCAGGCGTTGACCATGTTGGGATCGACGAGGGGCGCTGGCACGGCGCCGTCGGAGACGAGGTTGTGCTGCTCGTAGAACTGGGCCGCGACGTTGCTCGCTTCGGCCGCGCTGATGAAGCGGTCCGCATCCTCCTGGAGCAAGAAGCCCTCGTGCATCAGCTCCTTCGCCCCCTTCTCCACCGCCTTCACGTACCCATCGTGGTCCTTGTAGCGCTCTTCGAGCGATTTGCGAGGGTCTCCCGCGGCGAGCCGCACGGCTTTGGTCGTCGCGAACGGGATGTAGGAGCCGCTCAGGCCGCAGAGGCTCGGCGCCCGGAAGCCCGCCGCGCGCACGTTCCACGGGGCGTTCGTCCCGAGCGGCACGCGGATCTCCATCTGCCGGATGCCCGCGATGTCGAGGCCGTCCTCGTCGGGCTTGGCTACCAGGATCCGGTAGCTCGGGCCGAGCGCCGGCGGCAAGAGCGTAAGCCGGCCGCCCTCGGAGTCGAACTCGGGGCCGTAGTTCAGCAGCTCGAGCTCGTTCACGACGGTCGGGAAATTCACGCCGGGAATCGCCGGGAACGCCTCGCGGGCCTCGGCCAGGGAAACCAGCGTCTTGTTCTCGACGCTGGGATAGTTGCTCTTCGGCGGCTCGATCCCCTGGTCGGCCCACGCATCCAGCGCCATCAGGAGGGCGCGCACGGTGGGGCCGTGGTAGTTGGGGTTGGTCGGGTTCTGGCACATCCCGGCAGCTCCCGGGAAGGCGGCCGGCGGGTTGTTGCCGCCGTGCTGGAAGCTCGAGAGGAAGTAGAGCCTCGCGTTGCCCGGCAGCCGGACCGGTCTGCCGAGGCCATCCGCAGCGTTGAGCGACCCTTTCATCTCCCACAATTCGTTTCCGGTGTCGCTCTGGAAGACGAGCGGATCGGTGGCCGGCCGCTTGACCAGGCCGTCATGGATGCCCGAGATCGGGTCCGTCGTGACGGCGTGGGTGAAGGGCGCGACGCTCGTCGAGAGGAAGTCGTGGCGGTCGTCCTGGCGGGAGTACGTGTTCGGGTCGGCGAACTCCACGTTCGCGAAGAGCCGGTGGGTGCCGGCTTTGTGGATCCACAGGCCGTCGAACACCTTGCGGTGGGACTCGTCCGCGTTGAACCCGAGGTAGAGGAACTCGCGCTGGTACATCCCCGTCGAGGACGAGCCGAAGGAGTAGGCCCGCCGGATGCCGACCTGCGCCGGGCTCAGGGCCAGCGGGTTCGCGTTCCCGGCGTCGTCCCGCGTCTGGTACCGGAGAAACGACCCGATGTCCCGCGTCACCGCGTGCCCCAGCCCCATCACCGTGGGATTCTTCGCCGGGTAGATCAGCTCGTAGAGCTTGTCCGCCCTGAAGCCGTCGAAGAGGCAGATGTTGGTCGTGTTGGGCACCAGGCTCCCCGCCCCGGTCGGGCAGGTCCCGAAGGCCCAGCGGCTCGAGGGGATCGCGACCTTGGGGCCGCTGACGGTGTCGCGGATGGTCAGGGTCGAATTTGCCGTGTTCGTGTCGGCAGTCTCATAGGATCGGAAGTTGGGGCTCCCCTCCAAGGTCTGGGTGAAGGTCCCCGCCTGGGGGATCGTCCGGTCCGTGTACTCGATCCGCACCGCCGCCACGATCGGGCTCCCATTCGACTGTACTGCCACCGGGAAGTTGGGGAACAACCGGCTACCTCCCGGCGCCACATCTCCCTGCCAGCCCGCGTCCACCACGGTGTAGCCCAGCCGCATCAGGAAGCCATCGCCCGCGTCGGCCGCCGTGATGGGGTCGTTGATGCCCGGACCACTCGGGACGAAGTTCCAATAGCCCAGGGTCTGCTTGTTCCCCCGGTTGTTGACGCCGTAGAAGATCTTGTGATTCCCCCGCGCCATGTCCACGGGCTTCAAGATGAAGAACGGGGCGCTGAACTCCACCATCCCCTGCGCGTTGCGGGGCGCCTTGTCCAGGTTGACGACGACGGCATTCAGAGGATCGCTGGGGTCCACCTCCATGTAGGCCGTCCCATCCAGCCGCTCGTAGGGTCCGACGTGGCCGAAGCTCGTGCCGCCGGCGAAGGACCGCCGCTGCTCGACCACGAACCGGACGACGCGGGCGCCGCTCGACCTGGGAAGGCCGACGGCGAAGAGCAACCCGATCACCACGAAGAGAAGCCACCGTCGCGTCATGGGAGGACCTCCTGTGTTGCTGCACCCGCCGGACCACCTGCCCGGCGAGAGCGCCCCGCTCGCCCTGTACAACGCGCACTCGGCGAGGCGCGCCGCACGGCGAGGATCTGCTTGGACGCGAGAGGGAAGCTTCCCTTGCGGCGGCGCTGCTGTTGCGTCGGACGGAGGCCTGCAACCCGGACGCACCCGCGGCGTCGCTAGGCGCCGGACGCGCGCCAAGTCAAGCCACGGCGAGTCATGGGCGCCAAGCTACTTGCGGATGCACCGCGAGCGCGGGGACTTGCATGATATCAGTTGCCGATCGGCGGCTGCGTTGCTTCAGAAGGCGGGGTTCTCGAGGAGCTCCCGCGGATGCCCGATGTGCTCATTTCTCGAATCGTTCTATCGCGTTGTCGCGGATTCCGAGGCGCCGCGACCGCTACTCGGCGGGAGCAAAGGTGGGGGGCGAGCCGGAGCCGAGCGCTTCGAAAGCTCGACGACTGCTTCCAGGAGGCCATCGATTTCGACGGGCTTGGCCAAGTGCATCTGAAACCCGGCATCCAGTGCTCGCTGCCGATCGTCCTCGCCGGCGAGCGCAGTCAGCGCGATGGCGGGGACCTCTTCCCCTCGGTCGCGGCTGAGAGCCCTCATCTTTCGGACGAAGCTGTATCCGTCTTCGCCGGGCATCGCAATGTCGCACAGGATGATCTCCGGCCGGAACTGCCCTAAGGCGGCCACGCCCTCAGCCGCAGATGCAGCCCCCCTCACATCTGCTCCCGCCCAGTCGAGCACCTGCTCCACCGCCTCGCGTGTCCCCGGATCATCATCGACGACCAGGACTCGCAAACCGCTCAGCTTCGAGGGGTCGCTAGCTGGCCGGGGCCCGGGCACGGTCGCGCCGGGATTCGAGGCCGGAGCAGCTTGGGCGTCGACGAGATCGCGCCGGCTCGCCACGAGCGGCAGGAGGACCGTGAAGATCGCTCCTTTTCCCGAGCCTGAGCTCTCCACGCTTACGGTCCCGCCGTGAAGCTCCACGATGTGGCGCGCGATCGCCAAGCCCAAGCCGAGCCCGCCGTACGGCCTGGTGATCGAGCTGTCCTCTTGCGTGAATCGGTCGAAGATGCGGGGCATGAACTCCGGGGCGATTCCTCTACCCGTGTCGCTCACCTCCAGCTTGGCGCTTCCGTCCACCTGCTCGAGCGCCACCGTCACTCTGCCGCCCGCGGGCGTGAACTTGATGGCGTTGGTGAGCAAATTCTCCACGACTTGTTGCAGCCGCATCGGATCGCCGGACATCATCCCGATCGACTTGGCCATGGAGGCCTCGACCGTGATCGACTTGCTCTCGGCCGGTGCGCCGACTGCCTCCAGCGCCAGGCGGACGACAGCCGCCAAGTCGACCGGCCCGAACTCTATCTTGAATTTGCCGTTCGTGATGCGCGAGACGTCGAGCAAGTCGTCGATGAGCAGCGCCTGCATCTTTACGCTCCGCTCGATCGCATCGCTCGCGCGATTGAGCTTGACGACGTCCATTTCGCCGAGACGGAGCATCTGCGCGTGAATCAGCATCGAAGACAGCGGGGTGCGAAGCTCGTGGGAGAGGGTCGCCAGAAACTGGTCCTTCGCCTGGTTGGCGTGCTCGGCCTCCTCGGCCCTCAGCGCCTTGGTGAGCAGCTCGGCGCGCTCGCGTTCCCCTCGCTTGCGGTCGGTGATGTCCTCGATGGCGAGCAGGACCATCGGCAGACCGGTGCGCGAGTGGACCGAGCGCGCGGAGAGCGACATCGTCCTTCTTCCGACGCTTGGGAACTCGCCCTCGAGGTCAAGACCCTGGAGGCGCGTGTTCTTGGCGAGCACCTCCCCGAGGGAGCCTCGCAGCTCCTGGATGTTCCATGCGCCGCCCTCCAGCTCGAAGAAGCTCTTCCTCTCGGTTTCCGCCGCCGTGACGCGGAAATCCTGGTAGAAGGCCTCGTTCGCCGAGATGGCGCGCAGACCATCGTCGAGGACGATGAGCGGCACCGGCACCGCCTCGACGATTCCCGCCGCGTAGTCCCGCGCCCACTCCGCTACGCCGACGGCGCGCTTGAGCACGTCGATGTCGATGAACGACAGGACGGCGCCTTCGATCCGGTCATCGGCCGTCTTGTAAGGCCGGATTTCCATCCGGTGCCAGTGGCCTTCCCGATCCTGGACCTCCGCCTCCTTCGTCCTGTCTGAGCCGATCGCCTCGGCGATCTTGTGGTCCAGGTCGGTCACCTGGATGTTCAACTTGATGTCGTCGATTGGCCGTCCCACGTCCCCCGGGACGACGTTCGCGATCGTTCGCGCCTTCGGCGTGAAGCGCCGGATGCATCGGTTCTGATCGAGGATGATGATCGGGACGTCGACGGTGCCAAGCACATTGAGCAGATCGTTGTTGGCCTGGTTCAGCTCCTGATTGCGGTTGTGGAGCTCGTCGTTGACCGTCGTCAGCTCTTCGTTGGCGGACTGGATCTCCTCCTTCGCCGTCTCCAGCTCCTCGTTCGTGCTCTGGAGCTCCTCGTTGCTCGAAACGAGCTCCTCGTTGGCCGAAGCAAGCTCGTCGTTCGTCCGGTCATGCTCCTCCACCAGTGACAGCAGGTATTCCTTCGTGGCGGCCAGCTCGTGCTCCAGCTTGGAGGCCCGCGCCATCTCCTTTCGCGATTGGGCCTTGCGGGTTCGGCGCCCGTGCTTCGCCCATTTCCCCGGGGTCGGAGCGACTTCCTCGAAGAGGACCATGTGGAGGCGCTCTTCCGATCCGGGCCGGGCGATGGGCAAGATGACGACGTCGCAGGTCCTGTTGGAACCGTTCTGCCTGACCAGGACTCCTTCCTTTCGCACGACGGCCGATTTGAGCTTGGCCTGCGCCAGCGCCAGACGCAGCGTGGGGAGCAGCCCTTGACGTGCCATCTTGAGGATGTTCTGCCTTGGCTCTCCCGGCGCAGGCTCGAGATAGAGACCGGTGCGACCATAGAACTGGAGAATCTCCAGCTTCTCGTTGACGATCACTCCCGGAGGGATGTAGCGGGAAATGAGCAGGCGCTCGACGTGCTTCGTCATGTCGAGACGAGGCCACAGGAATCCCGTCGAGCCGCGGTCGGCCGGCTCTCGGGCGCCCGACTGGACCTCCGGCCCGGGCGCAAACCGGAGCGTGCTGTGGGTCGCCGAGCGCGCGAAGACCTTGGCGGCCTTGTCCACGACGGAGAAGAACTGGCTGAGCCCAGCTACGCTTTCGGTGTGCCCGAGGAGGAGGAACCCCGGCTGGTTCAGGGAGTAGTGAATGCTGGCGAGGACTCTCTTCTGAAGCGCCTCGCCGAAGTAGATCAGGACGTTGCGACAGCTCACCAGATCCATCTTCGAGAAGGGCGGATCGCGCGCGAGATCGTGCCGGACGAAGACGCACAGCTCGCGCACGTCCTTCTTGATGCGATAGCCGCGCTCGAGCTTGGTGAAGTAGCGCCGCCGCCGCTCCTCGCTCAGGTCCCGTATCGCGCTGTCGGGAAAGACACCGGCGCGCGCCTTCTCGATGCGCCGTTGACTGAGGTCCGAACCGAAGATCTGGATTGTGTCCGAGCGGGAGGAATCCCCCAAGAACTCGAGGAGGGCGATGGCGAGCGAATAGACCTCTTCGCCGGTGGAGCAACCCGCCGCCCAGAGCCGAACCGGGGCGCCTTTCGCCTTGTGCTTCAGGATCTCGGGGAAGACTTGTTTCTTGAGACCCTCGAAGACCTCCTCGTCCCGGAAGAACGAGGTGACGTGAATGAGGATATCCTCGTACAAGGCCCGGACCTCGACCGGATTCTCGTGGAGGAGGTTCAGGTATTCCTGCACGTTCCGGAGCCCGCAGATCGCCATCCGGCGAGCGAGTCGGCGCTGGAAGGTGGCCGCCTTGTACTCATCGAAGCCGACGCCGACGGCATTTTGGACGAGCGCGAAGATCTCGTGGAGCGCCTCGCCGTCCTCATACCCTGGCGGCGCCTCCTCCCGAACGGCGAGGTACGGGTGCCGGCAAACTCGCACGAGCTCCTCAGCGAGGCGCGGGAGAGGCAGGCTATAATCCGCGACGCCGGCATCGATCGCGCTTTGCGGCATTCCGTCGAATCTCGCCGAGCTCGGATCTTGTACGAAGGTGATGCCACCTTCCGCTTTGATGGCTTTGAATCCTTCGGTGCCATCCGAGGCGGTCCCCGAGAGGATCACTCCGATCGCCTGGCTCTTCCGCTCCGCCGCCAGCGAGCGAAAGAAGAGGTCGATGGGCAGGTGCAGCTTCGCCGTACCGCTTTCCCGAGGCCGCAGGGTGAGCACATCGTGCGAGATCACCATGTCCGCATTGGGTGGGATCACGTAGACGCGGTCCGGTTCCAGGCGCATCCCGTTCTCCACCTGGGTGACGATCATCGTGGTCGCCCTGGCGAGGGCTTCGCTCAGGAAGCTCGCGTGTGTGCGATCCAGATGCTGGACCAGAACAAGAGCCATCCCACTGCCGGCAGGGAGATGTCTGAGCAGCTCGGTGAAGGCCTCGAGCCCTCCAGCGGACGCACCGATGCCGACGACTGGAAAGAGGCTGCCCAGGCCAGGTCTCGGAGGAGTGGAGGCGCCACTCTCTTGCTCAGCGCGGGGGACAACAGCTTTCTTGGACTTGTCGGAACGAGCCTTGTCCTTGCTCACGGCGTCCTCACGATCGGCCTTGCAGCAGGCCGATCCTGTCTGCTTTCTTGAGGGGGGGCGGCCCTCTAAGTCGAGATGGTGCTCACGTGACGGACTTCGCCTTCCGCGACCTCCGGAGCGCGGACTTCATGGACGTAATGATGAGCTCCAAGACTTCCTTCAGCTGGTCTCGCAGAGGCACAGCGTCTTTCTCCTCACTGCCGACTCTACCCATCTTGTCATCCGTCTCAGAAAGAGACGAGACGTAGGAAGGAAGGATGTTCACAAACGCCGACTCGGTGAGCCCTCGGGCGGACACAAACTTCTGCGCCTCTTCGGCCCGCAGCCGGAGGATTTCAACGTGGTGCTTCCGGATCGTCTCAGCGACGCTAGCCATGGTTCCCTCCCTCTTCCGGCCTCCACGCTGGTACCATGCGCGAGAGGTACCCAAACCGACCGGTCCCTGCGGCCCTAGCACCGCCGTAACTCCTCGTCAATACTTGAGAAATCTTAACAATTAGGCCACAACTTCTCCACAGCTTCGGAGCGGCCGGCGAGGGTCGAAAACGCACGCGATCTCTTCCCGCAGTCCACAGCTCCGGGCAGACTGCCCCGCTTGCCTGTGGACGATGAGGACGTGCCGGTGGACGTGATGGGGAGCGGGTGGGGGTCGTTCCTTCGACTGGGGCGAGGAAGCGATGGCAACGTGCGGCAACAGCCAGCTCGGCATCTGGTACGCGACGAGCTGCCCCGACACGGTCACCTACGATTGGGTGACGATCACGCTCGTCGACGCGACCGCCGGCACCAGTACCGTGTTGCCGCGCACGTGCCCGGCGTCGTTCACCTGGACCAACGTGACCGCCGCCGCCGTCGCGGGGCACACGTACTCGCTCTCCATCACCAGCCACGACGACGCGTACCCGACGGACCCGGCCTATACCCTCGCCGACGACGTGACGCTGAACTGACCAGCAGCGGCGACGACCTACGCATCGCTACACGAAACGCCGATTGTGCTTTCCATGGGTGCGCTCGCACGCATGTCGATGATCGATTTCAGCCACCTCCGGCGGATGTTTCGCTGGCGGTCATCACTTCGATATTTTGACCAAGGTCACGGCATTGACCAGGCTGTTGGCCAGAACGAAGCTGCCGTCTCTCGTGACCGACGTGTTGCGCACGATGTTGCCGCCACCCGGGATCGCCCAACTTTGGAATTTCGTACTTCCGGGATCGAAGCGCACGACCGTATTCGGGGTTGACCCCGACTCGCTGTACCAGACGATGTCTTTTATCGCCGAGATGCCGTAGGGCTCCGACTTCGGCCCGCTCGGAGATTGCCATTCGGTCACCGCGCCGGTCGAGGGATCGAGTCGGCCCAGATAACCGCGCGAGAAATCGGTATACCAGACGATGTCGTCGCTGGTGATCGCGATGCGCCGTGGGCGCGATGCCGGATCGGGCAGCGGGTACTCGCGAATTTCCAGCGTCGCCGGGTCGACGCTCCCCACCTTGTTGGTGCCGAACTCGACGAAGAACACGGCGCCCTTCGAATTCACTGCCATGCCATACGGCCGCGATTTCGGCGAAGGCGGCGTGAGCAGCTTGATCTCGCCGGTCTTCGGGTCGAGCCGCCCTATGCGGTTGGCATTCTGGACGGTAAACCACAGAATGCCGCTCCGGTCGAAGATCCGTCCCTGGCCGCCAGCGGATCGTGCGGCCGCGACCCCGGCGTGGGCACCTGCCATTTCTTCATCGAGACCTTGGCCGGCCCCGAGACCACCACGCCGGCCGGTTTCAGTTTTTCCGGGAAGTTCTTGATCAAGTACTCCGTCATCGTGCCAAGCTGATCTCGCGGAATCGGCACTCCATGATTGATCATCATCCGCATCACCGCATGCCAGCCCGTGGCGGTGTATCCGGCGCCGACGCGGCTGGAAAAAGTGTGGCAGCTGGTACAACTCGCGGCGACCATCTCCTTGCCCTTTCCCTCGGGCAACTCCTCGCCCCAGGTGGGAAGCGCTGAAGACAGCAGGGCATTCGCAATCAAGAAGAAAGGCAGTTTCTTGGGCATCGCCATCTCCCCACAAAACCGGCGCGAGCGCACGCCGGCGCCACCGGCTCCGGCCGAGCCGTGCTCGCCGATCGTAGTTCAGGGCGCTGACGTAAGTCGAATCGACATGGCTGGCACCCGTTCGATTCTCTCCCCCCGCGAGTTGCCTGGCCTCGACCGCCTCCCCCCGCGCTCTTGACGACGAGCGGGGACGCTGAACACTCTGTCACTGGAGGGCACCGAATGAATGAGCAACAGATGAAGGCGGAACTGGAGCGTCTCAAGGCCGAAAATGAGACCCTGAAAACGCGCGCGAGCCGGGCCATATCGATGAAGGTGAGCGAGAAGGGAGGCGTCTCGCTCTACGGGCTGGGTCGTTTTCCGGTCACCCTCTACAAGGAGCAGTGGGCGAAGCTTCTCGACATGGCGGACGAGATTCGGGCGTTCCTGAAGGACAACGATTCCAAGTTGAAGACCAGGCCATAGGCGTGACTGGCGGCTGACGGTCATGCTACACGGTCGTCCGTGGTCGCCTGGGTTGGACAGCCGGTGCTCCATGAGCTCCCCGATCTGCGCGTGCCGGTGCTGTTGATCATCGGCCAGCGCGATCGGACCGCCATCGGCCGCGACCGCGCGCCTGAGGCGATGCGCGCGCAGATGGGCCATTGACGCCTCCCGAAGGCAGGTCCGTCCGGCAGGAGACCGCAGTCGCGCCCCGCACGTGGAATGGAACATCGCCGCTCCCAGCGGCGTATTGGGAACCTCAGCCCTCGAATCGAAGGGCGGTTCGGATCTAGAGTGGTGGTGTGGCTGACCCGGATCGTGCTGCCTTCGAGAAGGAGGCGCTCGGCATGCTCGATGGCACGTACCGGCTCGCACGCTGGCTCGTGCCCCGCGAGTCAGACGCGCGCGATCTCGTGCAGGAGACGTATCTCCACGCCCTCGAGGCGCGAAAGACGTTCCGTCCGGGAGCGAGCATGCGCGCGTGGCTTTGCAGCATCCTGCGCAACCGGTTCGTCGATCTCTGCCGCCGCCGCGGGCACGAGGTGCTCTGGGCCGACGGGGCGGATGAGTTCCGGACCTTGGAAACCACGGGCGATGCGCCAGCGAGCTTCTTCGGCGACGACGAGCTGGCGCGGCTGACGACGCTGGTGCGCGGCGACATCGGCCGCGCCTTGCAGGCGCTGCCCGAGAACCACCGCACTGTCGTGCTGCTCTGCGACGTGGAGCATTGGCGCTGGGAAGAGGCCGCAGCCGTCTTGGAAGTCCCCATCGGCACCGTGCAATCGCGACTCTTCCGTGCTCGCCGCGCTCTGCGCCGCTTGTTGTCCGAATATGCGCCCGAGGAGGCCAGCAGTGAGCGCATGCGCTGACAACAGCTTCCGGATCGCCTTGCTCGTGCGCGGCGAGTTGGACTCCGCCGAGGAAGCCCTTCTCCGTGCCCATCTCGATGGCTGCGCGACATGCGCCAGCGAGCTGGCCGCCGAAGAGGAGCTCTCGGGCAAACTGGAGAAACTGCCGAGGTCCATGGCGCCTGACGATCTGAAGGCGCAGGTGCAGGACATGATGCGGTCGCCGCTTGCTCGCGGCCGGGTCCTGCGGATGGCTCCTCGGCGGCTGGTCGTCGCTGGGATGATTGCGCTGGCGCTGCTCATCGGCGCAGCGGTGGCCCTCCGCTCCCGGTTCGCCGCAGATCCGCTGGCGCTTGCCGCCCGTCAAGCAGTGGCCGAGCGCCGCGGTCTCGATCTGCAGCGCGATCTGTTCCCCAGCGAGACGGCGGGTGCGCCCGCGCTCCTGCGAGAGCTGGCGCAACGCTACGGTCTGCCCGCAACGACGGCGTTCCCCGGCGATGCCGAGCTGCGGCTCGTCTCGGTGCGCCCGGGCACCGCGCTGGGCAAGGTTTCGGCGATCCTCGTCTATCTGGACAAGGAGGCGCGCCTGGTCACGCTCGAGATCCTGCCCGGAAACGAGGTGCAGATCCCGCCGAACCGGACCCGCAAGGTGCAGCAGTTCCGCCCGGTGCTAGCGCGCGTCGAGCAGTGCGGCGTCGTGCTCTGGAAGATGGGCGGAGCGCTTTATGTGCTTACGGCACCGCTGGACGATGAGGAGCTGGCACGGCTGTTCGTGAAGGTGCGGACGCACCCGAGCTGACGCCGGACCGGCGGAACATTTCGCCGGCCCTTTCCGTATCGGAGGCTGGTGGTCTGACTCCGTGCGCGCTGCTCGTGCTGCAGCTCGCACGCGGGAGCGTCCGATGAGCGTCGTGCGGTCCCCAGAGCGCGATTCCTCCCTCGGACCGGACCTGTCCTTCCTCAACGGCGCCGTCATCACGCAGGTCTTTCTTCATGAGCACGCGGCGGGGTTGGTCTTCGAGTCGGACCATGGCGTCTACGAATGGTACGTCGAGGAGCCTCTGCTCCTTCGATCGGGAGGCTCCACCAGCCACCTGAATCCGAAGGTTCCGATTTCGATGGCGCCGCTGCTGTCGCTCCTGCGCCGGACCGTCGAGCGGGATCGAGCTGGAGTGCCCGCCGCATCCCACGCACGAGGTCTGGCAGCTCACCGGCCCCCGGGGGTTTCTCCTCGTCTGCATGCCCGGCAACGGCCCCGCCCTGTGGATCGAAAGGTGAGACCGAGCGATCCCTAATCCATGTCGAAGAAGACGTAGCGGAAGCGCCCGTCGCGCTCGACCTGCAGCACCACCGGCTCGCCGCGCTTGCGCCCGTCGATCGCGCGCCGCAATGCCTCGACGGATTCGATGGTCACGCGGTTGAGGGCGTGGATGGCGTCGCCGGGCAACAGGCCGCTGTTCACGCTGGCGCCGTCGAGGGTGCGCGCCACGACGATGACGCCGCTCGGCCGGCGCAGGCGCAGCGTCTCCCGGAGCTTGTCGTCCACGTCGAGCGCGAGGATGCCGAGCTGGCGGACGATGCGCCTGTCCGGGTTGCTCAAGTCCGGCATCTCGTCCTTGAGTACGGCGATGTCCGATTCGGGGTGCGTGCCCAGCAGGTGCGCTGGGTAGACGCGTTCCCGCCGCACGGTCCGGCCGGTCAGGGCGGTTGGCAGCACGACCACGATGCGCTGTGCCCCTTGCACCACGTGCGCATTGGTGACGATGTAGCCGGCGGAATCGACGATCACGCCCGACCCGACCGCGT
>WNGL01005405.1_pt1 | contig 15185 bp, 12 predicted proteins | sample 5400591 | NCBI WGS metagenome assembly WNGL01 (sample SAMN13153377, study PRJNA577476) | soil metagenome | isolation source: 80 cm soil or saprolite under Garry oak tree replicate 1 | place: USA:California | collected 2016-06-15
ACTTCATTTCCATCTAAACCAATTCCTTTCTTCCCAAGTATCGAGGTAGGATCTATTTCATTAGGTATTAGTCCATTCCCTGGATATGGTTCTAAAGTGACTCTTTCTTCACCTAAAAGTCCTGCATCCCTAACTCCATTAGACATATTTCTCCCTCCATCATTTAACATGATGTCTACATTGTATTTCTTTCTTAAAGTCAACATAGCTTTATAGATAAGAAATTCTTCTCCAGTTATAATATATTTTACGAGATCGGATTCAGGTATTATCTTGGCCGCATAATCATATCCACTTTGAGATGTTACAAATATAACCTTTATTTTGTTATTTGGATTAAGAACAGCTATCTCATTTTTCTTATATTCCTCTAGTAAGTTCACTCGTTTGAAGGTTCTATCAGAGCGAGCTATTACAATATAGTAAAAATGAATTGATCTTTTCTTAACTTGTTCTAGCTTAACTAAATCTTCATAAATATCTAGATTGGATTCTTTAAAGTTATCCCCAAAGAACTGCCAATTCCATATTTGACTCTTGTTTACCATTAAATTAACTGCACTTACCATTATTGCCTTGTATCCTATCAATATTCTATTAATTGACGCAAAAGCGTTGTCACCCGATTTTCTCTTCCCTCCAGACAATAGCAGCACACCTCCAGCATTCTTGCCAGGAATTTTGTAAATGTACGAATCGTTATCTGCTTTTGTGCTTGCTGCAATATAGCTTGTTGCCTGGTAAGGGACTTTCATTCTATTAATATAATCGTCAGATGCACCTATCACGATTTTTGGCAGCATTTTTCCTAGGGATTTTAAGTCAAAGTCGTTGGTTGGTGATATAATCTGTATTCCTCTTCTAATAAAATGATCTAATTGATTTTGTGTAATCTTCTTGTCATCAGCAAGCGACTTTAGACTCTCTCGATACTTGTATTCAAAATTATTATTCTGCATAAATAATATTATTAAGACGACATACTCCATATAAATAAAAAGTATTGATGACCAAAAATACTAAACATTAAAAACCTCTTTGTTCCTTTCAACGTATGGTATAACTTTGTTTTCAATGATAGATTTAGCATCCGAACCTACCTCGAAAGATAAGAGTAGATAGAATTTGCTTTCATAATCACTATTACTACTAAGTAGAATTGGAACTGTTGCACGAATCAGCTTTTTGTATTTCCCTATCGAATACTGTAGTCTACCTATATTTGATTCAAAGTCTTGTCGGGTTGCGGCACGAAGAACGGCTTGCAAAGCATACTGTGAAGTCTCATCGCTTGTCATCAACGAAACTAGGCCTTGTCTATATGTTGTTGCTTCTAAACTACCCATCTTATTTGCTATACCTGCGAACCGAATGAACTCGTCTAGATCTAGTATTTGTTTGCATATATCAGATAGATGCTGTTTGGGCAATGTGTGTGTCTTTCTCCCTACTTCTTAAGAATCAATTTGCAGTTATTTGAATGTCTCTTAGAGTAGCGTGTCTTCGGTAGAATCAAGCACGTATATTGTGAGACAGACAAAGTAACAATTTTGTGATGAAGACTTTTGAAAAGGGTACAACAACTTCTAAAATCATCAATACCATCAAAACCAGTAAATACAACCGTTACCATATAATACATACACAGAAGATATGTCTACTTCGGATCCTTCATCTGATCTGACCGATGGTTATATTTGCAAAATATGTGGGCTTGCTTTCGTAACACCACAACTTCTTGCAGCACATATAGATTCTGAACATCCAGAGGCAGAACAACCTGAGGTATTGTGATGTAAAAGATTCATAAGAAAACATGAGCTTTAATGAAATGCGTCTCCGAGTCATTAGCTATTAACATTGATTACATAATATACCATTCACATTTCTTCTACTCTCCACCAGAAAACCTAACGTTTGAGGAAGCGATAATGTTCTTCGTCGTATTACCATACATACAATACGTTTTTACTTACGTAAATGTCTAAGCAAGTAAAGATTCGTTTACTCTCACTCTCTGTATCTAGACCGATCTTTTGCACGTTCTTGCAACCAATTTCTATTGTTGTTCCCCCACATTTCAGCACTCGACGCAGCCAACGGATTCACATGCAGGATGATAAATGTGAAAAATTCTCTTTATTTACTTTTATCCAAATTTGATCCAGATCTATCTCACTTTGTGTAGAATAATTATCGTCTATTTCTTTGACTAGATATATCAAATAAAATATCCAGTAATTCTGGATAACAACTATGCAAGTTGGAACGCATATGGAAACAATTACTGGCCTAGAGATTATCTAGTCGATAATCAAGGATACATTCGCTATAGCATATCGGTGAAGGAGATTATAATCAAACGGAGCAGATGATTCAGTCACTGTTGGCTGAGGGGGTAATCACTTAAGAAAAAAGAACCAAACGAAAAATACAAGTACTTGGGTTCTTGATTGAATAGCGACCTAAGATAGTATGTAGACAATGAATTGTGATCGGAAAGCTTGTTGACGGAAAAGGCAGAATAGCCAGACAACTGGGAATTTCGGTCCCAGAGAGATGCAACTTTAAATGTACTGCCTCATAATAAATCGATGACATTTCCAATAGGCTTGTTTTCATACGATTGAGATAATTGATACCGAGAAATTCCTGTCAAATGATTAAAATTCAGAGAATATTTCGGCTTCTGATAACCCTTAGTAATAACAATGTTGAAAGAAATCCCATGATCGTTTCCGCATATGCACTTATTCTTCTCCCTAGACATCGCTAGTATAGCGAGATGGAGAAATTTTTGTTAAATCTGGATTTTACGAATTCTAGTACTTCGACGTCTGAGGAGAAGTACAGTATATCATTAATTTCACTATTTGGGTTCTTCTCCTGATCGACAAACTGTGCAACAAAATTACCGCATGCATTTCTGTTTATAAAAAGCTTCGCGCGCTGAGACGACTGCTCAATCCTAATCCCTTCATCGAGGTCAAGAGATATTAATTTCTTGGCTAGCTCCTTCTCTTTACTCTGTCCAGAGTCCATAATCACGAGAGCCTTTCACCTAAAGTAATACGTAGGTAACTTATAACAATTAGGGGCGGATCATGGTATACGTGATTGACCTCCCTAGATCGGTCTCTCCTAGATCGCTATTGCTATGGGGAACTTTACTTTATACTTGTATTGAACAATCAAGAAAATTAGCGAAGCTTTAGAAGACCTCCTTGACCGTAAGGCAGGGATATTACCTTAATAATGAATTAGAAGCTAACGATTAATGGCTATTGAGAATATTCAACACATTATCTGGTCTGAAAGACAAGGCAACGCCAAGTAACGGCAACTTGAGGATGGTCATTTGTGGTCCTACAGTCTATGATTTTTCTCATCTTGGACATGCAAGAATACTTCTCTTTTATGACTTAGTGGCAAGATATTTAATGTTAAGCGGGATACGAACGACAGCAATCTTAAACATTACTGATATAGATCCCAAGATATCGATTCGGGCAAAGGAGGAAAGGTCATCTGCAGCAGACATTTCTAATAGATTCATAAATGAACTCTTGATTGATATTCAATCCCTAGGTATCAATACACTCAGTATTGCCAGGACTTCCGAATACGTAGAAACTGCTATAAAGCTAATATTGGGACTTCTTAGTGAAAAACGTGCTTACTTCACTAATGGCAACGTATACTTAGAAACGAGTTCAATAGTCCCATACGGGAAGCTCTCACGAATGAGTCGAGAGGATCTGGTTAATAGCAGAGTTGATATAGCGCCGGGGAAAAAAAATCCTAATGATATACTGCTTTGGAATAGTAGCGATGATTTCGGTCAGAAATATTATGACCAATCCTTAGGAGCAGGTGTCCCTTGGTGGCATATGCAGGACTCTTCTGTAGCAATGTCACTCTTTGACGGTATATACGATATGCAGGGCGGTGCAACAGAGCTAGTATATCCGCATCATGAATCAGTTATGGCACAATTGCAGGTGTTAACATCCAATCAACAACCAGTCAAGATCTGGAATCATGTAGGATTAGTAAGCATCAACGGCAGAAAAATGTCCAAATCTTTTGGTAATATCATAAGAATAAGGGATCTGATAAGAAAATATAACTCAAATATTATTCGACTTTATCTCTTTTCGAAGCATTACAGACAACCTTTCATGTTCTCACAATCTGAACTTGATAAATTCTATTTGACTGACGAGACCATCGCAAGTGCACTTTGGCGGGACGTTGGTAGTAAAACCATTCATCGTAGGACGAGGCTGACCGATGAATTCACCAGTTATATAGAGAATGATGTAAACACGCCTGACGCCTTGGATTTAATGATAGAAACTGCAAGAAAACAGGAGTCCATGGCAGATCTGCGGTACATGGTAAGAATTTTTGGACTGGTTTATTGATAAGATGGAGGAGAGTGAGGGAGCGTCTTGTTCATTGTGGACAGAACCGTAAGAAACTCTTGTGACCAGACACGTAACTTGTATATTTGGAATACGAACCTTCATGCTGATTAGTTGTTTACGAAATATTTTTCTCCCTTATCAAAATAATAATGGTTAAACGATGGGCTACAATCTATCGTAAATACAGATGGTTAATAGTGCGTGCTAGTTTGATATCATATGTACTTATGCCCTTTAAATCATGTGTTACGAGGCTAATATCAAGCCGGTCGTAAACGTTAAACCACTCCGGATGATGATTCATTTTCTCAGCTTCCAAGGCGACTTTGGTCATAAAACTAAATGCTTGAATGAAGTTCTCAAATTTCAAAGTTCTGCTTAGCTTACCGCTGACTACCTTCCATCCATCTAGTTTGTCGAGTTCATTCTTAATTTCTGCCTCTGATAGTTTGCGATACTCAATGTCTGACATCAGCGTATAGCCTGTACGTAAGAGTACATATATCCTATATATCAGTGTTCGTCGTGGCGATAGTTTATGAAAAGCAGATAACCAATACAACTCGGTGTATCGGGATATCGTATTGGGTATTTCACGAGACAAAGTTGAAAATTACCTAAAGAAAACCAGGTTAGCATCAAGGTCACGAATACTTACGCCAAAGATCACCGACTACGATATAGAATGATTCCCTTCACTTCCCTTGGATATTTTCAGGTCTATTGACTCGCCTGGCCTAGTTCTTACTGACTAGGAGATTTCTTTAGTCGCTCACAATAGCTCAAGGCGAAAGAAATTCAGATTCAGGATTTTGATCTGAATTATCTTAAAATATGAATTTATTACTATTACTTTCCGACATTTAAATTAATTTGCTCTCCATCTCGAAGAATAATGTCTCTAAAAGCTGAGACCGGCTTACCATCAACATTCGCTCTTACTGTCTTACCATTTGTATCCAGGCCTCCCCATATATTCAGAAACTCACCTAGCGTATAATTTCTGCTTATTGTAGATTCTACATGGATGGTACCACTGGTGTCATGCGTATGTAATGGTGCAAATCCTGGTGTCCCATATTGATCGAGAGAATGAACCTTCCATAAGGATGAATCTATTCCTATTTGTGACGGAACAGTGAGGGGAGCACCATCGAAAGTAACATTAAGGTGCGGATGGATATGTTCCACTAACGCTTTCGGCCCTTGTGCGGAATAAAGAGAAGTAGAAGCGACTCCAAATGCTATAACAGCTGCTACAATAGGTATTATTATCATTATCATATTCCGCTTTCTCCTACGTCTATTAATCGCGACGTAACTGTCGTCCCTTTTATTCTTTTGATTTCTCTTATTACCCAACCTTTATTCAGCTCATTCAAAGTTATTTTTAGAAGTCTTATATTAGTTCCTATGGATTAAATTAATATTTTGACATTTGCTGTATCTGCTTCGATTGTTCCATTAATTCCTATTGGTCTGATACTATCACGAGTTGGCGGCAACGATATTATCTTGCAGTTTAGTCCACGACAGTTTAGCTGTATATAGAGTGGACGTAATTAAGATTGCTTTTCTTCTACCTTCTACTACTAGGGGGATGCTAGTAGGATGGCTTCTACTACTAGGCGGTTTCATATATGAGGTATGAGCTTATTCTATTATTCCCAAAAAACATTCTCAAATGTAGTTTTATATTGTTTTCAATAAAAAAATTAAACTTTTACGGAAAGCAAAAGTCTGTCTTCACGATGTCTCTTATGCCAATAGAACATATTTCTATGTTTACACTTTAGGCAATCATGAAAGCTCTTCTGATAATCGACCCTTGGACAAGGTTCAAGCATAGTAGAAATATATTCTGACGTTGGAGGAAATATAATATAATGTGTTCCACAATTAGTGCAGACGAATGCCTGCCTACCATGAGTTAGAGAAAGAAAGTCTTGACGAGGGCTCATTAGACTACGTGTTTAGGTGATTTATTTTAATTTATTTGGAAAGAGCTAGCGTGGTATTCCCAGATACTGCAATTTACTGCCGCCTGTTCCAACCTTCGAGCGTAGTTCTTCTGATTTCCCCAGTTCAGGAATTATGTTCAAATTGACATGATGCCAAAAGTAGAAGGGCTAGCAAATGAACCCCACAATAGAAACCTTCGCCTTGCCTTAAAGTTGGATTTTTAACTAGAGTAGACAATGTCTTTCAGAAGTCCATACTAGCTAATTAGCGTGTCTTCATGTCATCTTTGTTCGTCAATTTTTGTAAGAGCCCACTAAATATTGATTGTCTTGGTTTTTCTTTGTCCTATCTAGAAATCAATTCATAAAAATTATAATTGCTTAAGAAAAGAATCCTTTTCTTCCTTACTGTGCATTATCGTAATAAGGGGGCCTAATTCGTCCGACTAGGCTCATTTAGTTACCTCCTCCTCGTGGCTCATAAAATTTCAAACTCATCCTTTCCTTCGATTAGGGCGAACTTGCTTCCCGAGTCCCAGGAGATCCATATCACCCTCACTGGTTTCCCATCTTTCTATGTTAAAAATAGAAATGTTCCAGACTGAGCCAAGATCACCAGGTCTTAATTGAACGAATTTATCGTCAGTATGAACGAGTTTTATTCTGTCACCTATTTTTACTTCTTTTGTCATGGAGCATCAGCGATGTGTTTGTGTAGCTGCTTGACGTAGGCTGTGAGATTTGACACTTAGAGAGGAATTATGAATGTTCAAAAGAATTTCTCCTATTTCGACATCTTCTATTAGGCTCCTAACTAAATTCGGATATAATTCTTTGAGTCTCAGATCATTGCCAGATTCCTTAGCTATAGAATCAAGTGCCCCTAGCTTCCAGAATTTGTCAAGTGCTCTTGCAATTCTAGATTGGTAAAAAGAAACTATCCTTCCAAACGAAGTAAGATAATACTTTCCGTTCTGTCGTGTTATCAAACCAGAATTCGTTAGACTATGAATTCTTGAATAGTATTGCTTTTTCGTAAATTCCAACTTACCTATGGGAGAATCCATATCTGAATTTGAATGAGCAATTGTGTCAAACAAAACAAGAGTCTTGTGTCGAAACCAATTTGTCACTCACACTGCCCGTACGCTAGAAGAAAACAGTTGACGCCATTGATTCTCCTGCTCCTTAATGCTTATCTGTTTAGACTTTCTTAGCATTAATACCACCATCTAATAATTATCTAAAAAAGATCATAAAGGTATTTAGAATATCTTAACGATAACAATCGTACATATAATTCATAAAACAATTCATAAAAATCGACTCAAGCACTTAACCCTGGGGTTCCAAAGAGTTTATCCTGTATAATGCCTCATCGTACAAGATAACGCCCATAGAAATTGTAGTATTCATGCATGCAAATACCACTGTCTAATTATATGTACGAGCCTACTGAGCACTAATAATAATAGTAGAAGTAGACAAATGAAGGCTAACCTAGGTTGATGATGTCCTTCCTTCAGCTTTAGGTTATTGCTAAGTCTTCTTACTATCTTTAACTGATCGTCACAAGCAGTCAAAGGTTGTAACGGGGGACCCGAGGATGAATCGGAGTCATTGGGTATTCATGATTGGACCAAAGAGCGGGCTAATAAGAAGATGTTTCTCTTTCTCTCTCTTAATCTCCTAACTGAATATGGAAGCCATTCATCACCATAAGGTATATACTCTGCAACTCTAAATCCCTCGTCAACTAAATCCCTCTTCAACTCATCCCGAATACCCTTTAGAAACTCAAATTCGAAATTTTTTATACGAATGTTGGAAGTTTTCCATAATCTAATCGTATGTTCAATTAGCTTGGTATCATGAGTTGCAACACCAAACTTAAGATCCTCAGATTCTTTGTTAAGTAGTCTTTTCTCAACCTTATAATCACGATTAAATAAAATTTCCAATAATTTGATGTAATTTGCATTAACCTCGTTATGAGGTGCAAATGCAATTTGTTCATTTTCGTGATATGCTCCCTTGACTAATCTCACTTTGCCACCTACTTCTATCAAGTGTAAAAGATCACTTGCACTACGTCTAAGTGCAGATTGAAGGACCACTCCTATATCACGGTGATGGCCAATTAGTTCAAGGTACAGGGTTAATGTATCGTCAGTATATTTGGAAGACTCCATATCGATCCAAATGAATCCGCCAAACTCTACTGCTCTCTTGGTAAGAGCTCTGAAGTTCTTCAAGCATAATTCATAGCTAACGGATAAACCAAGTTGTGACGGCTTAACAGATATGCATCCTTCAATTTGGCCTAAATACAGTCTTTCTAATAGATTAGAATATTCTTTGATAGCTCGATCTATCCTTTCTTCTTCAGTATAGTCTTCACCAAGGTAATTCAAAATTGCTTTTTGTCCTTTCACATTGCAGCTTTTAGCCGCAATAAGGGCATCTTCCATGTCATCCCCTGCAGCCCACTTTTTGACTAATCTCAAGAGTAGCGGTTCCATTAGTAAATAATTATGACTATGCGAATGACTAGGTTGACTGTCGATATTCATAGAAGCATATCAATAAACATCATAAACAGGAATGTGCCATAAAGTTTCTGTAGTCCATTGTGAATACTAACTCTAGCCTTCATAGATGTATTTGAATACTTGAATGGTTGATTGATAATTACCTAATCGATGAGCAACCGTAGTCTTATATTCTTTGTTGGTTAAGGTATAAGAAGACAACCCATATTGTAAGGAAAAGGTTGGACTGCTAAAAATATGGGAAATGAGAGTCTATCGATATGAGGCTCACAAATTTTTCCCAGACCTTTCTTACGTCATCATTACATACTTGATGATTTATTGTATGGACCAAGAGTTCTTTTGCATGTCTTCTATTCTTTCGTCAATTTAATGGTGTCGACTCGAATTGTTCGGTTTGGTATTCTTTTCCTTTCTTGCTAGTAATCGAATCAGATTCAGAAGAGGAAAAGTGTGAAATATGCATATCAGATACAATTATTTTCAAAGTCTTTTTTGCTACCAAAGATCAGATTACAGTACTGGCATCAGTGCATTCTATAACCACTATGGATATTGATTTAATGTTTGATAACTTCGACCTTAAAGACACGCTCAATGATTTCTTTTGTGTGCAATGTGTTTTTGATGAGCTTGGACAGGTGGCTGCTCGTATACATCTAATGAATTAGCTTTATCTATTTCGTTGCTTGCTCGCAATTCAGCTTTAAATTTCGAGTTTCGTGGCCTAGTCCTCAATCTATAACCACAGCATGGACACCATAATCCATTCCATTTTAGGAAAATCTCACAGACTTGGCAACGTTTCTGACCCATAGAGTAACGACCAGTCCCAATTGGCTTCATCGCCTTATGACGTACGCATATTCCTTTACAGACCATTTTATTATTTCATTCCCCTTTTGTATTTCTCCTGCATAATCATCCCGTGACAAAAACAGATATCAAATATAATCGCATAAGAATATGCATCTATTTTATCACGTCGCTACTGCTCACGAGATTAGCTCGATATACGACTAAATATACGCACTTTGGCCTTATTAGGTTATCTAAACATAAAAATATACTCCTGAATTGACGTATCAAGCTCGAAGAAACGTTCCCTCACTTGGATAAATAATAATGGTTTAATATGTAGATCAATTGGAATATTGATCTATAACTTGGCCACAAGAAATGAACACCCAGAGAGATGGTGGCTAAATGAATTGGAGACACTTGGTATTAGTGAAAAGAGGATAAACGAGCTGAATGATCCGAACGAAATCATCACCTGATAACATAGAACGGGGCTTGTATCCGGAGTATGAAAAGTTGATGATTATTTAATAAAAATCACAAAATCGCTTACATGACGAAATTATTCTCTATAATCTCAGAATATTGTTAGATTTCCTTAACTAACATTAAAAAGATTGCAATGCAGGATACTATGCTGCCGGGCCTCCAGACGCAGTGGCAGCGATAGTGGATTTAGGCCCCCCAAATCCATGTACACTGCCATAGCAATGATGCTCTTCAAAATATCCAATATATAGACGACGGACAGAACGCACCATTGTGGCAATAGTGAACCCTACACCTTCTACAGGATTTCATACCACCTTGATTATGGCTCATGCTAAAAATAATTTTCGAATACATGGTAAAGTACATGGTGAATTGTGATGAAAAGGCTGAACTGCTAAAAATAAGGGAGCTACTTACAGAGGATGGTTTACTCACCCTTTAACAGGATCTGGTATGCTTTCTTGTACTGTGCTTCATTCATCGGGGGAATGTCTGAAATTTTAAGATTTTGTTCAATATGCTCGGGTTTTTTTTGACCTATTAATGGAGCAATTACAGAAGGACTTGAACGAATTATTTGGAGTAATTTTGCAACTTGATCGTCTAATCCTCCGTAATCAGGAATACTTGCTCTAAGTAATCGGCCCTGGAATAATGGGATACTTGTAAATATTCCAATGTTCAATCTTGCTGCAGCTTCTAGGATATTTAGATTTTTTTCAGAACCGATAGTTTGATTTTTTAGAACTAATGCTTCACTATAAGTCAGATTGTATGGAAGTTGAATAAAACGAAAGCCGTGTTCCTTTCCCCCAATCTTTTCTGCTAATTTAACTACATCTTCTAGGGATAAATATTCCTTGTCACCTGGCTGCACTCTAAAGCATGTCCATGTAGCCATTCCGTAATATCGTATCTTGTTATTTGAACGATATTTCTCGTAAATTTCAAAAACCTTTGCTAACATCTGCATAAATTCTTCCTTGCTAACATCCTCATACCAACTCTCAAACGCATTATGCACATAAACTAGATCAATAGTAGCCAGATGCATATTAAGAAGTGATTTATCAATACATCTTTCAATATACGCAGGGTTGAGTACATTGTACCCAGAACTAATATCATCTGATTTGATGATTCCTGTAGCTATGTACATTTTCTGTACATATTCCATTACATCAATGGTCGGATAATCACCGTCATTTGTTATATATCCATTCTTTGTACAAATAAATACTTGATCTCTAGAAATAAGGCCATCATTTATCAGACGAGACAATCCACGTCCTATACTTTTCTCTGATCTCATTGCTCTGTAATTTATGGCAGTGTCTATGACGTTCACAGCACCTGATTTGACAGATTGATAAACTGCATTTTCAACAGCTTTGTCGTCTTCTGCAGTCATCTCACCAAGATAAGTTCCAATTCCTATGCTTGATAAATATAGGCCGTCAAAAATACGAAAGTGAGAAGCAGGTTTACCTTTATCTTGTATCGCATAATCTACATATTTCTTTGTTCCCTCAGTAGTTGAGTAGCCGCTGAGTACTTCATATGTCTTGGACATTGATAGTAAAATCACTTTATCAATTAAAAACGTACCTGCGCAACCTAATTCCACCCTTTTCTTGGAGCCACCAACAGCTCCCGGATACAATGGCGAATCAACATGGTTGTTGCGACTTCATCCTGGTACAGGCGGCGGAAAAAATAGAAACTTGCCCAGAGGCGAGTGTCTAGCTTTAGGACTCGACGTGAACTGACAGAGCATAAGCATACTAGACATGGGGTGCAAAAGACATCGCTACGGATTCTCGCAATTTTCAAATATTAGCAGAAGCATTATAATATAATGGTGCAAAAGCAAGTTGCTTTTGAAAAGACCAAACAACAACAGGGAGGATTAACTCTGAGCGACATCTCACCTAAATGGGGTAAACGACTAGGAGAGCAACAACAACTACCTGTTCCTATGTCAATTACATGGCTACGGTGGTGGTTTGAAATCATTTATCCTCCAAAATGTGTGGTAGGAGAAGCACATGGTTTCACAAGATCTTATACGTATAATTGCGAGGAATGCGGTAATATCGGAGAAAAGTTTTCGCTTTATTTTACTCTCAATTTATGTTCTAAACTAGAAGAGAACAAGCAAAGGTTTGTCAATCATTGGAATAAAGCACACACTTAGTTTTGTTCTCCCTCGACTATGATTAGAAGCCTTTGGACACGCGTAAACGGTTTTGGTTTTGTATAACGGGCAATAGCTTTCTACAAGCGCCATCTCCAACCTAACGGCATATTAGTTGTAATTAGCAAAAGGGGTGAGTTGGGAAGAATTTGTTAAATAGTTACCAGCTTATCAAAGAATAGGTTAAATTGCGAATCTATTTGGAAACTATGTGTTGTTATGTAGCTCTTTATTGCTTTAGCATTTCTGTTTATTATTCCAAGTACTGCAATATTGATTAGTAATAACAGTCGTTTTGGTACTACCTGCCTAACATCCCAAATCCAGAAGCCAAGGTAATCACAACAAATCATTGATGAAATAACTAATATTGGCTAACTGAGTGGTGGTTATAACAGGCTATTAGTCAGCATTATCAAAGGATGATACGGTGTTGTCTATTTTGTAATTAATTGTATCGACGTAGTATGCTTTATCCACTAATGGGCATATTTGCTCCCTTAACTGCTTCTTTTCTAAAATATCTCCCTTTTCACTAAGAATGTTGATACTCATAACACTCTCATCTGCTGTATAGAACAATGAGGTATAAGAATCTATACTAGATATAATTGTCTGTCCGAATTTTATTAAGTGAAACTATCGTCCATCATTACGTTTACCCTACTTTAAATCTCGACTTTGAACTGCGTCACGTTAATTTGAGTAGATTGTTGTCGTCATCAGCAATTCTCAGTTTCCCTGCTGTGCTTTTTATTCATTAGATAGATCTGATTTTCGTAGATTTGCTTGACTTTTTGAAATGTATCTATATCCGCAACATCCTTGTCTCTACGAATATTCTTTATTCTGGGAAAGCGCAATGCAAAACCACTATGATGCCTATCGCTTTTCTGAATGCTGTCAAACGCAATCTCTAAAACTATATGTGGCTTTACCATTATTCTATAGCCTTCATCTTTTATCATAATTGATCTCAAATTTTTTGTCATTTCATCTATTTCATCATCATTTAATCCGGAATATGCCTTACCAATTGTTCTTAATTGATTGCTATTACTGTCAGCTTTTACTGCAAATGTGTAATCAGATAACAGACCTGCTCTCTTTCCATGCCCATATTCAGCAATTAAAATGACTGCATCAATAGTATCTAATTCCTTTTTGAGCTTTATCCAATGTCTCCCCCTTTTTCCAGGATGATATTGAGCATCTAGATCCTTTAGGACCAATCCTTCATGACCAATTTCTCTACTTTTTTCATACATTGCGATTATTTTTTCTTCTGAGTCTACAACCTTAAAGTCTGACTTGATGATTGGTTCTTCAAAAGATATGTTAGAAAGAATTTCTTTTCTTTCCCTGGTGGATTTCTTAAATATATGTTCTTTATTAAAGTACATAATATCAAATACTACGTATACTAATGGAATATCTGTCATTATTTGTTCTGTAATGTTCTTTCTCCGAAGCCTTTTTTGTAATTGTTGGAAATGGAGAGGTTTACCGTTTTGAAAAGCCAGTACTTCTCCATCCAAAATAAAATCAATATCTTGTAATGGAAATGATCTGGTTAATCTTGCAGCATTAACCAATTCAGGAAATGAATTTGTAACATTAGCAAGCTTACGAGAAAATAGTCTGACCTGTTGCCCGAATTTGTGCATTTGTGCCCGTATGCCATCATACTTATATTCACAAATCAATGGTTTTTGATAATAGTTGATTATTTCTTCTGCAGTAAACATTACATCTGCTAACATATAACTTATAGGTGTAAGTGGTTTGATTACCGCAGTAGAGAGTAAGTTTCTTTTTGCTAAAAGTGCTACTTGAGAAATATCCCCTGACACAAGCATTGCCTCTCTAACATCTTTAAGCTCTTGATTAAATGCTTTTGAGACTCCAATTTCTACTAGACTTTCAGTCAAACCGATTCTCATTTCTCCATTTATGATTTTTATCAAATATTTTGCTTCGAGCGGAGAGCTATTGGTAAGTAGCCCCTTCAAAATATTTTTCTTCTCCTTGCCAGAACCAGAACCTATAGCATCTGCAATTCTTTCGAGTCGGTCATGTACAGATGATAACGTTAAAGCTTGATGCTGGAAAAGTGAAGCCATGTGCTTTTTTGATACTGCATATTCAGATAACGCACCAATATCTCCATGTCGTAGGTAGATCTGCTGAATTTGATTTGGATCTAATGAAGCTATTTCAGAAAGTACTTGCATTATTATGCTAAAGCCTATGTTTAGTGTGAATTTTGAACCTCGTGGAAATATTCGGTTTGAGAACAAGAGCACAGCAATACTTAAAGATTCGTCATTTAAGGAAGAGAGATATTCAGAGATGATATTTACCTTTATATTCATACTTGAGGTTGCGCGTATTTTTTCGGATAGATCTACAAAATACGAGAATTGAGTGTTATCGTTACCGGAAGAAATTAAAACACACACCCCTTTCCTTGAGAGAAGAACAGGGTTTTACATCCTTATACATTTGTATTATTGCTTCTCTGTTATAACTGGAATTTGTTAGGACTATTGTGTTTAGCATCATTGGTTAGTACAAGTCAACTGCATTAGTGAAGGAGTACTACTTAGATAATATTCGTATCTATCGTCGTATATTATTTAGAACAATCAAGAATGATCAGAAGTAATGGTTTGAAATTATTTGCGAATGGGCGGTATGCAGCCAAATGTGATCTTCTGACTCTAAGGATATAAAGCAAGTGGAACTTTTC
>WNGL01005407.1_pt1 | contig 15184 bp, 14 predicted proteins | sample 5400591 | NCBI WGS metagenome assembly WNGL01 (sample SAMN13153377, study PRJNA577476) | soil metagenome | isolation source: 80 cm soil or saprolite under Garry oak tree replicate 1 | place: USA:California | collected 2016-06-15
TGGGCTGAGTGCGGGCCGAGCCGAAGATGGTGACCTTGCGAAAGCGCGAGTAGGGCGCAAACAGCTTGAAGGCGTAGCGCAGTTCACGAAGCGCGGTCTGGATGACGCGCACGTCGCCGCTGTCTTCGACATCCGCCAGTAATTTGAGCGCGTTCTCGACAATATCCGCCACGCTCTCCTGGTTGAATCCTCCGCCCTTGTAATCAATGAGTTCCTGGATGCGCCGTTTCAGCTCCAGGTCAGCCGGCGGCCTCTCGGTCTTGATCATGGGCCGAGAATACCTGTTTTGCGCTCTTAAGCAACCGCGCGCTGGCGGTTTAACCTTCGTGGGGCGCCTCTTGTCAGTACCAGCAACCACCACGCAATACCTCTTCTCCCTCTCTCCATCGGATGGAGAGAGGGCTGGGGTGAGAGGCCGCGCGCCACCCTGCTGCCAGTGGGTCTTCCCCCTCTCCCCATCGGAGGGTCGGGGTGAGGGGCCATGTTTTCTCCGACCGGTGGGACTAACAAGGTGCGCCCGCCTTCATGCCTTTGCGTCCGTCCGTCGTAGGTTGGGTTAGTGGGATCGCTTGCGCCACAAAGGCCATGAAAGCAGTTGAGCCGACATTCGCAAAAAGTCTGCTCGCACGATGAGGGTCGGGCGGCACCGTTCACGCCTGAACAACCTTGGGTGGTCAGAAGTGCCGCAGAATTTCGGTTCTCTCCAACTTCGTCAGGTCCGCTGGAATATTCTTCTCGATCTTCGCGCGCACCTGGGGTTCGAGTTCGTCGAGCAGTTGATGATTGATTTCTTTGCTGGCGGCCAGGAAACAGCGTTCGACTTGCTGGCTTCGGGCCAAGGTGTTGAGTCGGTTGGCAAGCTGGCGCACCTGGCGTTTGCGCAGTTCCAGCCCGATGTTATGCCGCTCGCCATCCGACATCGTGCCGCGCGCGTTGGAGCTGCCCGCGCCGCGCGGAAATCGGCCGGACAAATCGCTGACTCGATCGCCCAGCCTCCCGTGGGCCTCGGCGTTGTCGAAGGATTCGATCAATTCGAGCCGCGGGGTGCGATTGAAGTGATGGTTTTCGAGTTTGAAGGCTTTGAAACATGCAAGATCGGTGACCACAACCAAAGTGTTTTTCATAATCCTGTCGTCTTAAAGAGCTGACGCAACCCTCCCGCCGCGCGGCCGGGACTCATTCCAACCCAATCTAGCACAAGTCGGCCCAGTGCGTTATGCCAAAACTGACGAAGGCCGGCAGAGGAAGCTTCATGAACCCGGCTCCGACCCCAGAGAAGCTTCAAACCTCAAGCTCCAAAAGCCGCTGTCGGCGACGGGATTTGGAACTTGGGATTTGCGAATTCTCCGGAGTTTGGAGCCTGGTTGTTTAGAGCGTGTCTGTTGCCCATACCTTGACATCAGGATGCGCCTGGAGAAAACTGCCCGCCCTATGGCTGAACCAAAGACGGGCGAGCGGATGGAGAAAATTGTCTCCCTCTGCAAACGGCGGGGATTCATTTTTCAATCATCGGAAATCTATGGCGGCCTTAACGGTTTTTGGGATTACGGCCCGCTGGGGGCCGAGCTGAAGCGGAACATCAAAGAATGCTGGTGGCGCAGCATGACGCAACTGCGCGAGGACGTGGTGGGCCTGGATGCGTCGATCATCATGCATCCCAAAATCTGGGACGCCAGCGGCCACACCAGCACCTTTAGCGACTTGATGGTGGACTGTTTGCTGACCAAGAAACGGTATCGCGCGGACCAAATCGAGCCGCAGAGCGGCACCGCCTACCACTACTCCGGAGCCTACGATGGGGGAGCGACGCCTGGCGGCATGCGGAAAGAATCCTTGGCGAACCAAGCCTTTGAACTTTACCTGAGCGAAACGAACCATGCGCCACTCGCAGACCTCAATCCACAGCGGTTGAAAGCTTGCTTGTATCAATTGTGCAAAGCGCAAGATTCAAAAACCCGGACGGAACAAGAGCTGGAAGGCCTGGTCAGCGATACCATAAACCAGGTTCTTGGCGGCTTAAACCGGGAGCCTTTCTCGGTGCTCTTGCCGCCCGGCAAACCGGTTGAGAGCGCCCGCAAGGTTGCCTGGCAATTTTATCACCAGCGAGGCACCCCGTTCCCTGCGCTCTTGGGGGAGCGGTCCGAGCCTCTGCAAAACACCACGCGTTTCAACCCCGAAACCGGCTCGCTCCTGACCGAACCGCGCCCGTTCAATCTGATGCTCAAGACCTACGTCGGGCCAGTCGAAAGTGCCGACAATCTGGCCTATCTTCGGCCCGAAACCGCCCAGGCCATCTTCGTTCAGTTTAAGAACGTGCTGGAGTCGTCGCGGCAGAAAATCCCGTTCGGCATTTGCCAGGTCGGCAAAGCGTTTCGCAACGAAATCAACCCGCGCAATTTTACCTTCCGTTCCCGCGAATTCGAGCAAATGGAGCTGGAGTTCTTCATCCGGCCGGACGAGGTCGTTCAGAAAATGGCCGGCTCTGTCGCGCAGTTGTCGGGGCCTCAATCCGCAGCCGTCAACCCTCAACCGAACTGGGGCTGGGAGCTGTGGCACAAGTATTGGGTCGAGCAGCGCCTCCAGTGGTATGAGAGCATCGGCCTGGGTCGCGACACGTTGGTCGAATACTGGCAGCCCAAGCAAGAGCTTGCCCACTATGCCAAGGCCACGGTTGATATTCAGTTCAAGTTCCCATTCGGAACCCAGGAACTGGAAGGCATTGCCGCGCGCGGCGATTTCGATTTGACCCAGCACCGGAAATTCAGCGGCAAGTCCATGGAATATTTCGATGAGGAAGCCAAGGCCAAATATCTGCCGCATGTGATCGAGCCCTCGGCGGGCGTGGATCGGCTGGCCCTGGCGCTGATCTGCAATGCGTATGGCGAAGACCAGGCGCCGGACGAGAAGGGCAAGCTCGAAACGCGGGTGGTGATGAAGTTTCACCCGCGCATCGCGCCGATCAAGGTGGCGGTGTTTCCCTTGCTGAAGAACCGTCCGGAATTGGTCAAGAAAGCCAAAGAAGTGCGCGACTTGTTGCGTCCGCACCTGACGGTGTTTTATGACGAGGCCGGCGCGATAGGCCGTCGTTACCGCCGGCAGGACGAAGCCGGCACGCCCTTTGGAGCGACGATTGATTTCGAGACTCTCGGCGAAAACGGGCCGGAGTTGAAAGACACTGTGACCTTGAGGGAGCGGGACAGCATGAAGCAGCAACGAGTCAAGATTGGCGAGCTGCCCGCGTTGTTAATGGAGAGAGTGCGATGAGTCCGCTTGGCTTCAGTACAAAACAAAACCTGCCGAAATGTGCTGAAACGCTGAAATGCTGAAAGCTGTCAGCTTTTCAGCTTTTCAGCTTTTTATATGAACCCAGTCGAGGCGCCGCTTGAACCCAAACCGATCAAGAAGCGAGCCCCGACGCTTTATGCCATCATCATCGTAAAGGTGCTCAAGGGGCTGCTCTTTGCAGGGCTGGCGGTGGTCATGTACACGCTCTCGGACAACGATCTGCCGGCCGAGTACAAGAATCTGCTGCTCCATTTGCGGCTGAACCCGGAGAGAAAGTTCTGGGCCGATCTCGCCAGACAAGTCGGCCAACTGACCGAGGCAAACGTCCTCTGGGCTGCTGCCGGCACTTTGGTGTACAGCCTGTTTTCGCTCGTCGAAGGCATAGGATTGATGTTTCGCGTGAGCTGGGCCGGTTGGCTGACCATCGGCGAATCGGCCTTCTTCATCCCCATTGAGATTTACGAACTGTTGCATCTGTGGGCGAACCCGGAGCGGCTCGGCTCGCCGATAACGGTCCTGATCATTCTTCCACTGAACATCCTCATTGTTTGGTACCTCTTTCAGAACCGTGATCGCCTGTTCCGCCATCATCACCATCATTGAGTCTTGATTCAGATTGCATGAAAGGTCCGGCGCCGTCGGTTTTGGACAGGGATGGCCTGGGCACTCTGCGCTTGGCGCTAGCGCAGCTCAAAACCGGATTCGCCTCCTTGCCGGAGCTGGATCCACCGCAAGACGATGCGGCAGCTATCGAACGCGTGCTTCTGGAGGCCGCCGATCGCTTGCGGGATAATTATCCGTATTTCCATCCGCTTTATGCCGGTCAAATGCTCAAGCCGCCTCACCCGGTAGCGCGACTGGCCTATGCGCTGGCTCTATGGATCAATCCGAACAACCACGCGCTGGACGGCGGGCGAGCCAGCTCGGCAATGGAGAAAGAAGCGGTGGCAGAGATGGCGCGCATGGTCGGCTGGGAAACGCACCTCGGCCACTTGTGCAGCGGCGGCACGATGGCCAACCTGGAGGCCTTGTGGGTGGCCGGGCAACTCCGCCCCGGCAAGAAGATCCTCGCTTCGCAGCAGGCCCACTACACCCACCAGCGCATCAGCCAGGTGCTTGGGATGGAATTTGAATCGGTCCCGTGCGACCGCAAAGGACGCTTGGAGCTTGCGGCGCTGAGAAGCCGGCTGGAGAGCGGGCTGGTCGGCACCGTTGTCGCCACGATCGGAACAACGGCGACCGGTTCGGTGGATCCGTTGCCGGGGCTGCTCGAGTTGCGCCAGCGCTACGGCTTTCGCTTGCATGCCGACGCGGCCTACGGCGGCTACTTTGGTCTAGCGGGCAATCTGTCGGCCGAAACACGGGCAGCTTACGATCGGTTAGGCGAGGTGGATTCCATTGTCATCGATCCGCACAAGCACGGCTTGCAGCCCTATGGTTGCGGCTGCGTGCTTTTCCGCGATCCTGCCGTCGGCCGGTTCTACAAACATGACTCGCCCTACACCTACTTTAGTTCGGCAGACTTGCACCTGGGCGAGATCAGCCTGGAGTGCTCACGTCCTGGGGCTGCCGCCGTTGGGTTATGGGCGACCCAAAAGCTACTGCCGCTGGTCAAAGGCGGCGAGTTTGCCCTGATGCTCGGCGAGGGTCGCGCTGCCGCCCTGGCGTTATTTGAGCAAGTACGGGCGGATGCGAGATTCCTGGCGGCGTTCGCGCCGGAGTTGGACATCCTGGTCTGGACCCCGCGCGCCGCCCGAGTGAGTGAGGCTTCAGAATTGGCGCGACGAATCTTCGCGGAGGCCGCGCGGCGAAATCTGCACCTGGCATTGGCCAGTCTGCCGGTTGAGTTCTTTAACGCCGAAACTGCGGGGATGCAGCGCGATCAGGCGACCATAACCTGCCTGCGATCGGTCCTGATGAAGCCCGAGCACCGGCAGTGGACGCAGCGAATCTGGGAGATTCTGGACCAGGCTGCAAGCGTTGCGCTGGCGCGCGCGCCGCGTCCTTGATTTAATTGCGACAAGGCGGAAGAACCAGTCTCATGTCAACATTCCATCACTCGGATCTTCCTCCCATCAACTTCATCTGCCCGGGCGTCAGCAGCCACTCCAGCACGGCACAACGCCCAGGCTTGAGCGATTCCGCGTTGAGTTTGCACAGGCCGCCTTTCTTCAGCGTTACCCACAGGCGCGCGTCACCGGCAACCAGCAGCGAGATCAACCCGCTCAAATAAGGTTCGTGGCCGACCAGCAACACGTTTTCCGGCAGCGGTTTCAGGCCGAGGAGAAATTCAATGAGCCTTTTGGGGCTGCCGGCCGGCGTGAGGGTTTCGGAAAATTCGAGCTTTTTGCGGGCATTGAAAGCCTCGGCGATAATGTCCGCCGTCTGGCGGGCGCGCAGGTATGGACTGGAGAGCATGAGGTCGAAGGAAAGCTCGAGCGTTTCCATGGCCTCGGCGATCTGCCACAGCTTGCGTTCGCCTTTGGGGGTAAGCGGCCGGTCGGCATCTTTTGCGTAACCCGGCGCGCCCGGTTCAACGGCCAAGCCATGGCGCAAGATGTAAAGATTCATGGCCAAAAGTCGTTCAACTGATCCGCCGCGTCCAGGTAAGTCTGGACGAACCATTGGCGCCGGCGCAGCAACTCCTCGTGGAAGCGCCGGGCAGATTCCTGTTTAATTTCATTTTTCTTGAAGAACTTGCCCAGGGTTGCCAGCAACACCTCCATGTCCTGGATGTCGCCCATCAGGCTTTGATAGTGCTGCATGTCGGCGCGCCGTTTTTTGGTCGCCTCGGGGAGCATCGTTGCCAGCGCTTCCACCATGTAGCGGAAGCGCTTGAAGGCGACTCGCGTGCGGTGGATGGTCGCGGTATTATTGGGATTAACGCGCCTGCGCAATCGCTGGACACCTGTGAACGCGCGATCCAGCGCTCGCAGCAGCAGCGTGCGCGCCCGGCTCCGGGTGCACCGCTTGCGGCGCTCACGCAACTCCACCCTGTAACCGGCGATGATTTTTCCTATCCGTTTTGCCTTGAGGAGTTTGATTCTGTCGCGTGCCTGCCGGGCGCAGCGTTCTTCACGCTTCAACAGGTAGCCGTGAAATGGGCGCGCGCCAGGAAATGACAGCAACATCTTGCCGACATAAACCAACTCGACTTGCGTGTCGCGCAGCTCTTTGAACGTGTCCAGGTGCCGTTTCAAGGCGCGGCGCGCGCTGTGGAGTCGGCTCTGAGGAATGAAAGCGCCTGACAATTCAACCGTCGCGAGCATCCTCCGGGTCTGAACGCGCGAGTCGTGGACGGCCTTTTGAGAAAACTCCTTCTGGCAACGCTTCAATCTTTTGCGGTAGGGCTTCCACTGCTTTTTGAGCGACTTCTCCAGATGGCGCAAGGTGTCGGCCATCAGGAGTTGGCTCAATTGCCTCCGGTCGGGCGCCTGGTTCCGGTTCGCGGCGCCATCGGCCACGACTGTTTCGAGCTGTCTCATCTGAGCGATGGACGAGGATTGGCTTCACCATACCTGGTAGTCCGGTGCCAGTCCAGAAACTCGTGACTGGCGTTCACGGCAGGTTGCACCATGCTTTGGGTCAATTCCCGCATTTCTCCAGATCGTAGATGGACAGCCCCGGGTTCCACACCAGTCCATGACGCACCTCACCTCTGGGTCCAGGATTAAGCGGGTCGGAGTTCAGTTCATTCCCCAGCGAGGATGCTCTCAAACGTCGAAAGCGGCTGGGTGGTCTTCTGAGCCATTATTATCGAGAAGCTGTTTGGAGGCCCTCGTATTCGAGTTTTCGGACATTACGGGCGCGGTTTATTGCTTGGTAAAGGGACCACTGAAGAGCCGCTTCACCGGACACCCCTCAATGGAATCAGGAATCGCCGAGCCTGCCTTTGGCAGGTTGGCGTCCAGGTGGATGGCCAGCACAAAATTTCCATCATCCCCCTTCTCGACACCTACACCGCACACTCCGGGCTGCTGCAGCAGCCGCCCAGAGTGTTTGCGTTTTATCTCCCGGACTTGCTGTTCGGAAACCATGATTGGACAACATGCCACAGGATCATGCCAGTGTCACCTTCATAGCTTGGAGAACATCGCCAATGTGATTGGCGATCGTATGGGTGTTGGAACCGGCGAACAATAAGCCGACGGCCTTATTCGTTCCGCGTTGCAGGATCAGAGACCCGGAGTCGCCGGCCGCGCTGAATGGGTGTCCGCTGCTTCCCACTATGATGATTTGCTCATGAAAGGTGAAATTGCCACTCTCGTAGCCAACCGTCACATCGGTGTCAGAGCTCTTCACCTGGCCCACAGTGTAACTGGTAGTCCGTCCGAATTTATGAACCGCCATATCAATGGCCGCGTCGTCCGTTCCGGTGGCTGCGCCGATGTGAAGCACGTCTTTCGAAACAAGATTGTTGCTCGCCACCTTGGCGATGGCGCAATCCACTTTGTTCCCCGCGGCCTGAAGCGCAATGAATCTCGTCAGCGCGGCGATTTGGTCGGCGTTCGCATCGCCATCATCAAGCAATCCCGGCTGGAAAATCGGTGCGCCGACCGGCAAACGGTTCTCGTCAGCCAGAACATGATTGTTGCTGAGGATATGCTGCCCTGCTTTGTCTTTCACCACCGCGCCGAAAGTTCCGGCCATGATGATTTGGTTCTTCGGATCCTGATAGCCCACAGAGCATCCAGGCTGTGCGGGCCGAATCCTCGTTTTTGGATTGGGCATGGCTGGAGCAAACCGGCGGAACAAGCCGCTTTCTTCGACATCAACGGGCAGGCCATGAATTTTCTTTGGGAGCAAAGTCTTCTTCGAGAGCTCATGCTCCGGGTATTTGACACGCACAAAGAACTTCACCGCCATGATGCCGGTCGGTTTGTCATCAACAATCTGCTCGCCGATTCCGACGCCGACCACGTTTTGATTCGGCGCGACGCCGGAAGCCGCAGCGAAAGACTGGAATCCCTCGGCCCGCCGAGCGTGCAAGAGTCGTTTCGATCACTCCTTTTTGGCGCTGCGAAGATCGGTGAGTTTCGTAGCGAACACAGTAACGTTTGAAGTGCTCATATTTGATTCTTTGGTTCTTTTGGTTGGGTTGCTCGTTTATCGGTTTGATGTGGATCGGAAACTAAATGTTCGCCTGCAAAGCGGCATCAATCTTGTCCGCCAGGGCGCCCTGGCTTGAAATTGTGATAACCTGATAACCATGACCGGCCCCTGCAAGCTCGGAATCGTGAGCGACATTCATTACGCAAGCGCCGCCGAGCAATCGCGCGGCAACAATTACGAGTGGCGGGACATCGCTAATCCCGCCCTTCGCGTCTTGGTCAGGTTGCACCGGCGCTTCATCTGGTTGCGGCAGCCGTTGAACCAAAACCATCTGCTGGACAAGTTTTTGGAGCAGGCCGACGGGCTGGATTACGCCATCGCCAATGGGGATTATTCCTGCAATTCAGCGTTTGTCGGTGTGGCCGATGATGCCGCCTGCCAGAGTGCAAGAGAATGCCTGGAAAAGCTGAGGCGAAAATTCGGGGCCAGGCTGCAGGCCAATTTCGGAGATCACGAATTGGGCAAGATCAGTTTGTTCGGCGGGCGCGGCGGGATGCGGCTGGCCAGTTGGCGGCGGGCGCGACAGGAGTTGGCTCTCCAACCGTTCTGGCGAATCGAAATCGGCAATTACGTTTTGATGGGGCTGGTTTCCTCGCTGGTGGCACTGCCGGTTTTCGAGGCGGACACGCTGGCGGTGGAGCGGAAGGAATGGGAACAATTGCGCGCGGAGCATTTACGCGAGATTCGAGAGGCTTTCACCGCACTCCGGCCCCGCCAGCGGCTGTTGCTCTTTTGCCACGACCCGACGGCCCTACCTTTCCTGTGGCGCGAGGAAACAGTGCGGGCGAAGCTGGGGCAAATCGAGCAGACGATCATCGGCCATTTACACTCCAGGTTGGTTCTTTGGCAGAGCCGGTTGCTGGCAGGCATGCCCAGAATAAGCTTCCTGGGTCACACCGCCAAGCGACTGAGCACGGCGCTGGGACAGGCAAAGGATTGGCGGCCATTCCACGTGCGCCTCTGTCCGGCAGTGGCGGGCATTGAACTGTTGAATGACGGCGGCTATTACACCGCCGAGTTGGATCCGGAGGCGCGGCAGCCGGCGCGGTTCCAACTGCATCGGCTGCCGCGCTTGTAATTCCAATGAGCTTTCAAGCTGAGACCAGCTCTGCGGCCTGGGACGGGCGAGACCTGCCGGCTCGGGGCGAGGGTTTCCCAGGCAATGCAAGATTAGTCTCATCTTGAAAGCGAAATAGAATAAGCCGTGGGGAGCGCCAGCAACGTGTGAAGCGCCGGGGCGTGGAGTGCGTGTGGTGCGACGCTCAAACGCTCGAACGCTCCAACGCTCCGACACTCAGCCACCCCACAAGGAATAGGGCTTGAGGGCGTCGGCGCCGAGTCCGGAACGCGGACGGGCTTTGAACGAGAAGGTGAAGGCGACCGTGAAATCCTCCGGGCCGACGCGATTGTCAAGCAGCCGGAAGGTCAGGGCCGCGGTCCAACTGCGGAGGTCGCGGTACACAGAGTAAGATTGTTCTTCAAGGCGCCCGTCGCGGGCTTCGAACCGATGGGTGGCGCGCACGCTCCAGTTTTCGTTGAGGCGGTAGGAAACCATGCTGGTAAAAAGGTTGTTGCCTTGGCCCAGGGCGGTAGTGATGGGGCGGAAATCGTCGCGCAGATACCAATGTGCCAGGCTCCAGCTCCAACGATCGTTGGGCTGCACGGTGAGCGTGTGAAAGGCCAGCCGCCATTGGCCGCCATCAATGTCGTAGCGCGTCAACGATTCCAGCGTCAGCCATGAACGAGGCTTGACCACCAGGTCCGAATAGACATCGGCGAAGGTGGTCTGGCCTGGTTGGGGCCGCAGACGCCAGTCGGTGAGCAGGTCCCAGTCGGCCAACGTCTGGATTTCGCCCTGGCGTTTGGTTTGAAGTTTGTTGTGCAACCCGAAGCGGATGACGTTCTGGCTGTCAATGGAATCAATGGAGTTGTAATCGGGATATTCAATGGGCAGCAACCGCAAGCTGGGCAATTCGTAATCGAATTGGGGCAGGTCGTTGGTCCGGTGGTTGGGCGCAGGAACAAAAACATAGTTGACCGACGGTTCGATGATGTGGCGCAGGCCGTCCATCTGGAGGAAGTTGTTTTGGGCGGCGGGCCAGACCCGCGAGGCTTTGAAGGAAAGCTCCGCCCCGGTGTTGAAGACGCCGCGAGCCAGTTCGTCGGTGGCGGCGCCTGGGCCGGTGGCCTGGCTGTAGTAGGTTAGCCGTCCGCCAGCCCGGGGCGTCAAGTTGAGCCAGCCGAAGAACGTTTGCGGCCAGAGCAACTGATGGAACGAATCAGCCCGGCCGGCCTCATAATCCAGCGACACCGGTCCATTGGTCTGGGCAAAACGGCGGCGATAATAACCCGTTGAGCTTTCGCTTTCGTAGAACAATGGGGTGGCGCCCAACTGCTGGCGATAGCCGGTCAACCGCACATCGGGCAGGCGCTCGACGGTTTCGAAGAAGTCGTTGAGGCGCGGCTGGGCCAGGGTATCGAGGCTGAAGTTTTGCCAGAATTTGTTGGCTTCGACAAAAGAGTTGAGTTGCGGGCTTTGGCGGTATTCGCCTTCAAAAAAATCGCGTAGAATCCGATTATCGCTCTGGTATTGCATCAAGGACCTGAGTTCCAGGTTGGTGAATGGAGTCGCGTAATATGAGAAATAGACCCGCTGGCGGTTGTCCGGAATGGAGGCATTGGTCAGGCCAACGTTGGGGTCATTGTCATGCAGGTAATAGTACCTGAAGACACCCTCGCCCCAGCGGCCCAAGTGATAGTTGAGGTCGGGGCCGGCGCCAACACCGCGGCGTTCGCGAAAGTCAACGTGGACCACGCCATCAAGTTGTTGGTTGAGGAACCAGGTGTAGTTGGCCAGCAGGAAGGGCCCGAAGCTGCTGCGGTATCCGGGAACAAAATTGAAATTGTTGGCGTGCGGGCCCAGGTTGCGCGAGTAATAGGGAAAGTAGAACAGAGGCACATCCCCAACGTAGAGCGTGGCGTGATGGGCCTCGATTCTCTCGCCGGGAATTATTCTAATGTACTTGGCCCGGATTTTTATGGCCGGTTCTGCGATGTCATCGGTCGTGATCAGTGCATTGGTGGCGACATAAACCCGGTTGGTTAGCTCGGCGTGGAGATGTCGGCCTGCGACGAATACAGGCGCTTTGCCCGTGCGAAACTGTTCGGCCTCCATTTGGCGGGTCTTGAAATTGTAGCGGATGTGTTCCCCGGCCCAAAGTTGCTCGTCCTGTTGGATGCGGACGGCGCCATCGGCGATGGCTTCGCCCGACGCCTGATCCAGCGTCAGCATGTCGGCCGTTAAGATGGCCTCGCCGTATCTGACCAGGACCCCGTTGGTGGCGATCGCCAGACCGGTTTGATAGTCGTACACCACCCCGCTTTCTGCGGTGATTCCTTGAATTTCCCAGGCCGGTTGTTGCTGCGCACAAATCGTCAAAGGCAGGGCGAGAGCATGGAGGGCTGCCATGAGGATGGTGTGCAGTCGGGTCATTCGGGCAGGGCGAGCTAATCAAAAGCCGCCGATGCTGCCAAGGGCATTTGGGGCCTGCGGAGTCGTGACCAGTCATCGGTGCCGCGCCGGCGGTGCACGGCCACCAGTCCCTAAGCGCCAATCACCAATCCGCGATTTTATGGCACGTGAACTGCGGTCACGGGAGCAGAAATAGTTTATGGCTGCGAAAATAAAAATAATGAAGTTGCTGCAGGAGATCCGGGGTCTTGCCCAGATCACCAGCCGCCGCCCCCAGCCAAAGCCACCCGGGCTGTTTCTGGTGCAGTTGCGCTCGCACCTCAACTACACCACCACCCCCAGGAGAAGACTGGTTATTCCGATTGATCTGCAGGATCCCCCGGACATTCCGCACCCAGTAAAGATTACCCATGTGAATGGGTTTTCGGCTTCCGAATTACCAGTTTAGCTGCAATAATTGCCCGCAGGGAAGCCCACATTCCCGTCTAGTTCCTTCTCGTCGTGGTTCTTCTTTCCCGTCTTGATTCGCGTAATTGAGAAAAAAGGCAGGAGATCTATCACACGAATGAGAATGAGGAGGAGACAGAAGCTGACCCAAGCGGTTCTCTGTCATGGTTTCCGAAATCGGGCTCGGTTTATTGGCTCAAATTGAGGCAGTGTCTATTAGCGGTGAGTCATTGGGGAAAGCCTTGTAGCGGTCTAAAGGCGTGTAAACGCCGTGCTCCTGGGCTACGGCGCGCGAAATTCCACTTCCAAACCCAATTGCTGAAACAAATGCTTCAATTGTGCCCGCGCGCGGTCGTCGGCCTCTTTCAAAATGCCACCCGTGCGAGCCGCGCGGCGGATGTCGTCCACTGCATTTTGGCGGGCGGTCTGTTCCAAATCCTTGTTGAAAGCGCGCAAGAAACCGGTATTGCGTTCCACCACTTGGGTTTGTTTGTCTTCCAGATAAGCGTCGGTGATTTGCGGAAGAGGCAGCTTGAGGACAACTTTTTTTTCGGACACCTGCAAATCGCCGGGCTTGATTCGGCTCAAATCCACACCCGCCTTGACCACCCCATGGGCTATCAAGACCACATGGGCGTCGTCAGGCAACAAGCTGCGGAACCCGCTTGGCGGGTCTGGCAACACCTCCACTTTTTCCATGACATACTTGACTGTGACCAGTTGCGAAAGAGTTTGCACCTGCTTGAGAATTATTGCGGTGTTGTAGGCCCTCGATGGCGAGCCGGAGCCGATCCAGCGCGGCAGGAACACCCCGAATACCAGGCCCAGCCCAAAAACCACCGCCAGTAAGAGGAAGACTACGGCCAGGCGCTGCTTGAACATGTGAAGAATTTGGCTGTTCCTGAATGATCAGTCGCCCAGCACTTCATAGTTTACCAGAGATGTGCCGTTTATACCGCGCTGTTAAAGTGAGGTTCACTGCACAGGTTCGTTGCCACTTTGCTGATGGCATGTCAATTTCTTTCCGGCACTGAAAAATTCAGCGCGGAGGGAAGCCGCTCCCGCCCACATCGATGAGGGTCGGCAAGAATGAAGATACAACAGAATCCACGCATGCCAACACCCTCAAGGAAGCTAACCAGGAATACAAAACCACCCGCGAGTAGCTCAAAGCTGATGACGCGAAGACATGGAAGTGGCAGGACTCAGGCTTGGACTGTTGGGAGGAAGAATAGGGCGCCTTGTCCCGCAGCCTCCTTGACACGGCTCAAATGCCGAAACACCTGGGTGGCGCGCTCGAATTCTGATTGCCGTGATGCGGTGTAAAGTACGCGCGTCGGTCTTGCGGAAGATTGGCTCACACGTGTTACGGCAGCGCGTCTTCCGGTGTCAGGGGCGATCCCTGCGCCGTGGCCAGGAGCGCCAGAATCGGCTCCACGCCAACAGCCACGTCGAGCGCGATGACACCCGTCTCGTCAATCAGATACGCCATCGGCGTGGCGAACATCGCGTAGAGACGGGAGAGTTCCCAGCGTTGCTGCAGAACCACCGGGAACGTGAGCCCGTGTTCTTTCACCTTCGCGCGATTTTCCTTCGACTCGCCCCGGCTGATCATCACCAGCGCAATTTCGGGATGTCCCCGGTGAAACTTTTCCAATTGCGGCGCCAGCGCGTTGCACGGGCCGCACTGAGGGTCGCAGAAAATCAGCAGCACGCGCTTTCCGCGGAGTTCTTCCAGTGACAACTCGCCACCATCAAGCCGAGGCAGACGAAAGCTGGGCGCGGACGTGCCCGCCCTCAGTCCGTCGCGTTTGATTCTGCTTCGTGCCAGCGAGCGGTTGTTGAAGCGGTTCATGCGGCCATCGCCGTCGCCGCCCGCAGCCGATCGCGCATGGCTGGAGAGGCTCTGATCTGCTTCTGCCTTCTCCTCCTGCAGCTCCCCGAACTCCAACTCCTCGAGCCGCTTTTCGAGCTCATCCAGACGCAGCAAAACGCGGCCGTTCTGGCGCAGCAATTGCCAGCCGAGCCACAAACCGGTTGCAAGCACGATCCACGTGAACGCGAATAGGACGCACCGAACTGGGATCATAGGGGTTAGATTGTTGCTTAGTTAGGTCACCTCGCGCAGTGGTCAGCGCAATAAAAAAGGCAGTCGGCAACATCGTTGGGGTAACGCTTCCCACATCCCCAATCAGAAGGTAGGTGGCAGTGGCAATGATAGAGCCCAGGTTTAGAAGCTCTCACCTCGTTTGTCAGTCCAAGCGATGCTAAAACGCCACCTGCTAGGCCGACGCCGAATTTCTTCAGCGCCCCTCGCCGCGTGACAGATTGGGCCAGGCTTTTGGCCAGTTCATCGAATCTTTCGTTCATAACTTTCCTTTCGTGGTAGTTTGTTGGATTTTCTCCTTTTGCCGAATGCTCTACGGGCAGGTTGTGAACACGCCGAAAGTGTCATTGTTGCTGGTGGAGGCTGAATTGGCGAGAATGCTCGTCAACACATCCCGGCACGCGACGCCGTCGGCTGCGGAGTAAGCGCCGCCACCTACGCCGAGGCCAGCGCTGCCGCCCGCGCCAGCGGCCCCTCCGGTGGCCTGATTCATCGCGATCGTGCTGCCGAGGAGCGCGATGCTCGAGGGAGTGCCTGGGTCGAAACTCGATCGGTAACCGCTAAAGACACCACCACCGAGGGCGTCGCCGCCGTTCGCGCCAACTCCCCCGGCGCCACCAAACGCCTCGTTGCCGTTCACTGTGCAGTTGGCCACGCTAAGCGTCGAGCTGAAGAGATTTGCGAGGCCGCCCCCCAGCCCAGTACCTCCCTTGCCGCCGACGCCCCCCGCCCCGCCGATGGCCTGGTTTCCCGTCAAGGTG
>WNGL01007071.1_pt1 | contig 15179 bp, 13 predicted proteins | sample 5400591 | NCBI WGS metagenome assembly WNGL01 (sample SAMN13153377, study PRJNA577476) | soil metagenome | isolation source: 80 cm soil or saprolite under Garry oak tree replicate 1 | place: USA:California | collected 2016-06-15
CGCGTGCCGTTGCGCACTCGCTGGGCATTCCGCATTACGTCGTTGACGAAGCCGATCAGTTCGAGCGACTCGTCATCGATTATTTCTCGAGCGAGTACCAGGCCGGCCGAACGCCGAATCCATGCGTGATGTGCAACGAGAAGGTCAAGTTCGGTAATCTCTGGAGCAAAGCAGCGGCATTGGGTTGCGACTATATCGCGACCGGCCATTACGCGATCATCGAGCATCCTGTAGCCAGGGTCGATGAGCCCGGCTTCGCCGTCTTGCGAAAGGGTGTCGATCTACGCAAAGATCAGTCCTATTTTCTATTTAGTTTGCGGCAGCCACAACTTCGGCGCGCGCTGACGCCGCTTGGCAAAATGTCCAAGCCGCAAATCCGCAACATTGCGCGCTCGTTAGGTCTAAAAGTCGCGGACAAGATCGACAGCCAGGAGATCTGCTTTGTCCCCGGCAACGATTACAAGGCGTTTCTGCGCTCGCATCTCGGCGAAACGGAGTTTCATCGCGGCGAGATTTACGATGTTGATGGAAATTTTATCGCCGAACACGCCGGGATCGAGCTTTTCACAATCGGTCAACGCAAAGGGTTGCCGGGCGGTTCGCCGCGACCACGTTATGTTGTCGATCTTGATCCAGAGACAAATCGCGTAATCATCGGAGACGCGGACGATTTGGTTTGCGATGAATTCGAAATCGATCACGTGAACTGGCACCCTGTAGCGGGGATCGGTAATTCGGGCTTTCGGCACGAAGCGACGGTAAAAATTCGTTACAACCATCCCGGCACGCCCGCGAGTGTCACGCCGTTGGAGAACAATCGCGCTCGCATTCGCTTGCACGAACCACAGCGTGCCGTGACGCCAGGGCAGGCGGCTGTGATTTATGATGGTGATCTGGTGCTGGGCGGTGGCTGGATTTGCCGAGGCGAGCCGGCCAGGCGTACCGAGGCGCTTGGGCATTTGAGTGCATTCCTGCCGGCCTAACCAATGGCCGAGCAAGTTCTACTGGCGATCAGTACTTTTCCGGATGCGGAGACGGCCGATCGCATCGCGCACACGTTAATTGCGGACAAGTTCGCAGCATGTGCCAATATCATTCCGGCTGTTCACTCCATCTATCGTTGGAAGGACAAAATCGAAACCGCAGGCGAAGCAATTGTCTTCTTCAAAACTACGCTAGATCAACAAGCCGCTTTTCAGGAGAAGTTGCGCGCACTTCATCCATACGACGTGCCTGAAATAATCTTCATCCCTGTGGTTACCGGATTGCCCGACTACTTGCGATGGGTGATCGAGAGCTGCTGAGAACTCGACTGCTTTAAGCAGTCGAGTTTTCCTGCGCGGCGCGGCGCCTCTGACCGAGGGAAAAAATTGCTGCACCGATGGCGTTGGCAATAACTGTGACGGCGATGATTTTTGCGGCGAAAGTTAGCGGACTAGGCACGTCAATGATCGGGTAGATCGTGAAGAAGATGGCCAACAGACAGACGGCAAAGCCACAAGCAGCTGCAAGTCGCAGCCATGCGCGTGCTCTGGCGCGTATCGCCGCCGCGCCTACAATCGGGATGGCAAACATTACGGCATAGACGATTCCGTAAAAAACGTTGGCGGCGTTATCCACGAGTTGAAATGCTTCCTGCATTCCCGCCCCAATTTGGCTGGAGATCGCAATCACCAGCGTGATCGCGCCGACGAACATGATTGAATTAATGGGCGTTTTGTAACGCACATGCAGGCGCGAAAACCACGCCGGCAACAGGTGATCCCAGCCGGCTACCATTGGCAGCCGCGAGCTGCCGGTGAAATGAATGCTAATCGAGGAAATCGAGCGGACGGTCATCAGCACAATCGCGACTGAAGCAATCGCGCCGGCGATTCGGAATGAATGCAGCCCGAGTCTCAACGTCTGCGGCACCGGGCCGATCAGATCGATTTGATTATTTCCTATGAAAGCGAGAACTGAACTCGTTCCAAAAATGAAGATCAGCGCGATGATCGGCGCGGCGATAATGACAGAGCGGCCGATGTTGCGCGCCGGCGCGCGTGTTTCCCCGGCCAGGATGCCCACATATTCGAAGCCGCTCAGCGCGCCGACCGCCAACTTGGTGAAGATATTGAAACAATAGAAGATCGACATCGTGGGGCCGGCGATTTGGAACGGGCGATATGCGCTGAGATCGCCCCGAGCGAGCATAACGAACGGCAAAACAATTAGCGCGGCGTAAGCCAGGAGCATGGCGAATCCACCGATGTTGTGAAGCCATTTGCCTAACGATAATCCGCGAACACCGGTCCAGCCGAGGCCACCCACCAGGACGCAACTGATAAGCGAGACGCACCACGGGCTGTTTCGCATCCACGCGCCCGCCTCGCCCAGCGCATAGGAGAGATTTGTCGTGACGAACATTCCGCCCAACGCGATCACCATGATCGACAACAGCCAGAGATTCCATGCGACGACAAACCCGGTGAATTCGTTGAACGCGAACTTGGCCCATTGGTAAATCCCACCTTCCAACGGCATGAGCCGGTTCAGATAAATGACGACTGCTGCCTGCGGGACGTAAAAAAGTAAAATGGCAAGCAACCAGAAAAAGAGGTGTGCTGGTCCAAGCTTCGCGGCCGTGCCGACCCAGCTTGAACCAACGATAAAGACAATCTGCGTCAGGACGAGATCGCGCAGACCCAGAGGCTTTGTGAGCGCAACGCTGTGTTCTTCGACATCGCGTTCAGCGCGGTCCAGCTCGGTTGTCATCGTTGAAGCGCTGAAGCGGCACCGCTTTAACGTTTTAACGCTTCAGCGGCTTTCCCTTGTCGATTTAATCGTGCTCGTGTTCTGCCTTTCTCGGTGGTGGCGGCTCGTTGCGGAATTCGCGGTGCCGGATCTTGCCGCCGGCATAGGCGATGTAGCCGCCAGTTCCCAAGGTTACAGCGCCCAGCAAAATCGTCGCGATGGCGAGCGGCACAGAAGATTTTGGCCATTTCATCGGCGCTGCGATCGCAATCGCGCTCAAGGCCGCGAGCGCATAGAAAATGCAGATGAGGTCCTCGGCGCGATCCTTGTGCGCGTCGAGCCAGGCCTGCCCATCGGGGTCGGCCATCGACAGAACGCGGTCATAAGCCTGTTGGCCGAATTCGTAAACCGGCCAGGCCGAAGTGGAACTGATGAGTACGAGCGCCAATGTAGCGATCTGAGCACGCCGGCTCTTTAAAAAAAGCGCGATGATCAGGCCGACCCAACTCAAGAACAATCCGTAGATTGGCAACGGATTGATCAATACGTGGATATATTCGGGCTGCCGCAAATCTCGAAGGAACGTGTCGATCATAATTTGCCTTCCCAGCGGGTCCCGAAAACTTGTGCGGCACTCTTCGCCTTGTCGGGTGGCAAATATTTAGGCCAATCAGTGATCGTGAAATGCCACCACTCAGTGCGCAATCCCCAAAAACCGGCATTTCGCATGACAACCTGCAGCAAATGTACATGCGAGCGGATTGCCGGGTCGGCGCCTGTGTAACGCCACATTGCAGCCGGGGTGAAATCGTCGAAATCGCTGGGCATGCGCACGGGGCGGTCCCACGCGTCAACCAAGGTAGCATCGACGGCGACGCCCCAGCTATGCAGTGAGCCAGCGCCAATTGCGGGGTTGGCGACATAATCGTTGTTGTGCGCGGCTTGCCAAAGCTTCACCTGCACGGACGGGGGGCGATACGCATCCCAGATTTTCAGCCCATATTGATAGCGCCGGAGAAAGGCTTGCGCCGCAGCTAAACGCGAAGCGACTTCCGGACGGACGAGGGCGGGGGTTCCAAAGGGATATAGTGGACGTCCTGTGAGATTATTTCGACCTCCGTAGCGCAACTCAACGACGATGGTCGGATCGACGGATTTGATATCAACGAGCTGGATCCCAGCATTTCCATCCAGTAAAGGCAGCGCCAGTCCTGCCACAGTAAATAGAAAAAAGCGCGCGTGCCGCATTTGGCTTGATCGGTCAATGCGCTGTGACCACTTCTCCGGTGTCCGTTTTTGCAAGGCGCTCGAGGAGAAGGCGCACGCTATTCTCCGGGACGGCGAAGCGCAACTCCAGGTTCGAGTTTCCTTGTCTTTGGATCTCCGGTGGTTGGGAGTAGAGCAACAATTCGGAGTCCGCCAGGCGCAGCCACTGCTGTGGAGCGTCATGTAAGTTTCGGGCGAACTCCGTGGCACTTTTCGACGAACTCATTTTTAAGAGCAATTTGGCTTTTACAGGATTTTGCAAGGTCACTGCAAGACCGAGTAATTGCGGAACCTCGAGCAATTCCCGCGCAAAGATCGGATGAAAAATGCGTGAGAGATCGGGTGGATCGCGCGAAATGAGCCGCAGCGCACTCTCGCGATCGAGCGCTTGGAAACGGTCGAAGAGTTGACCAGTGATTTTCAGGTCCGGCTTCATCCCGAGCCGTACGAGAACCAGCTCGTCTACTTCATTTGGCGCTCCGACGGCCAGCGTCGCTGGCCCCACGCGGGCGACAGCAAGAGCCGGCGCTCGCTCCCAAACTGGCAAACCGCTGATGGTGCGCTTTTGGAAAGTCTTGTCGCTGGCGATCATCCGAATCGCGCGGGAGACATCACGGCGGGCCTCAACCAGGACGAACTCTCGCGTGTTTCCCGGCTCATCCGTAGTTACAGCACGAGTGATGCGCGCTGCGTCGTGAGGCAACTGCAATCCCGGAGTTGACGCGGCAGAGCCGATCAAGCCCGACCAGGTTTTTGGCCAAATGTCGGGTTGATCTTTGCGCCAGCGTTTCGGGAGATCCGCGCGCTCGAATTGCTCGGTGTTGATCGACAGAATGGTGTCGGTCCCTTGCGGCAACCATTCGCGTTTACGCGGAGATTGGAGAGTGAGAGGCAGGATAATCGCCAGTAGTGCGACAACAGAAATGGCGCTGAAGTAGAATTTTCGCAGTTCCTGCTTATCGATCTGACCAGAGAGCAAGGCGAGCTCTGCCCTGTGTTGCAAATGTCGATCCACGGCCTCCCGGTGACGATGGGCCGCCGTTAGCAGATGCGGCGCGTTCGGCGGAGCAATGCCCTGCGAAGCCAGGTGACGGCCAATGTTCAAATAAGCCGGATTTTTTCGCTCCTCGACGGTTTGATGCTGTGCGCGCGCTTCTCGCAGCGTTTCCTGTTGGGCGCGGATGTTATCGTTCAATTTTCGGTCGCGCGCTTCGAATTCACTCCGGACCCGCTGGATATTTTTTTCCACCACAGAAAGTTCCGCCTCTGCAGCGATTAACTTCTCCTTGGCCAGACGTGATGCATCCGCGCTGCCCGTGCGCGCGCGGACAAGTTCCGCGCGCTCTTCCGGGAGGCGAGCGCGACGCGCACTGATGTTGACTGATCGTGATTCTAAGTCTGCGGGCGGCGGTTTGAGCGCATGTAGATCGGACAGTTGTTTCAAAAGATCACGGTCGGCTGCTTCACTCGCCTGAATGCGGCGCTCCACGGCGATCAGTTCCCGTTCGCAAAGATCGAGAGCGTTCTTCGCTTGATTGTGTTGGTGGAGCAGCGGTTTTTTCTCCGCCTCCAGCTTGGCCATGGCCGCGTCCAGGTCGCGCGAATTTCGTTGTCGCTCTTCCTCGATCTTCTTTATTCCTTCTTCAATCTGCGCGATCCGGAGCGCGACTTCTTTTTGTTCCTGCTCCAGCTTCTTGAGTGCGACGATTTCATTGCGCAGCTCGGGGAAATTCGCCGCTTGCGTAGTGCCTTCGCGTCCGAGATTTATTTCGCTTTTCTGGAGGAGCCGCTTCTCGTACCGCAGTGCCATGCGCGTTCGCTGGCGCTTAACCTTCAATGCGAGTTCGCGGAAGCCTGTGCGGATGAAACTCACGAGAATGACGCTACGTGAACCACGAGCGGGATAAAATTGAAATCTTGTGGGAAATCATCGCAACGATCTGCATCAGTGCCGCAAGGCGTGGCGGGCCGCGCCGCATTGGTTCACTCTTCCGATTCGCTCAATTTGGCCAGCACGCTGAAATCTTCCAGCGTGGTCGTGTCGCCAGTGACCTCTGCGCCGCTTGCAATTTCTTTGAGGAGCCGTCGCATGATTTTGCCGCTGCGCGTTTTTGGCAGCGCTTCGGCAAAGCGAACTTCGTCTGGCTTGGCGATTGCGCCGATGTGCGCGCCGACGTGATCGCGCAATTCCGCTTTCAGTCCACGAGTGGCATCGACACCTGTTTTTAGCGTCACAAATGCGACGACGCCCTGACCTTTTAATTCATCCGGCCTTCCAACCACGGCTGCCTCGGCAACTCGTGAGTGACTGACCAGCGCGCTTTCAATCTCTGATGTGCCAAGCCTGTGCCCGGCGACGTTCAGGACATCATCGATCCGGCCAACGATCCAGAAATAGCCGTCTTCATCGCGGCGCGCGCCGTCACCGGTGAGATAATTGTCCTTGAATTCGCTCCAGTATTGCTGTCGATAGCGCGCTTTATCGCCGTAAATCGTGCGCAACATCGCAGGCCAGGGCCGGCGAATAATTAGTTTACCGCCGACGTTCGGGCCGACTTCGTGTCCCTTTTCATCGACAATGGCTGGATCGACGCCAAAGAAGGGAAGCGTTGCGCTGCCGGGCTTAGTCGGAATTGCACCGGGAAGGGGCGTAATCAGAATCGAGCCGGTCTCCGTTTGCCACCAGGTATCGACAATGGGACAACGCCCGCCGCCGACATTCTTGTGATACCACATCCATGCCTCCGGATTGATCGGTTCGCCGACTGTGCCGAGCAGGCGGAGCGATGAAAGATCATGTTTCGTTACCCAATCATCGCCCCAGCGAATGAATGCCCGGATCGCCGTCGGAGCGGTGTAGAGAATGTTGATGCGATATTGTTCGATGATCTTCCAGAAGCGATCGGCCTCTGGCCAGTTCGGCGCGCCTTCATACATAACGGTCGTCGCCCCATTGGCTAGCGGACCATAAACAATGTAACTGTGACCGGTGACCCAGCCGACATCCGCGGTGCACCAAAAAATATCTTCATCGCGAATGTCGAAGACGTACTTGGTGGTCGAGTAAACGCCGACCAGATAACCGCCCGTGGTGTGCAAGATTCCCTTCGGTTTCCCGGTGGAACCGCTCGTATAGAGAAGGTAGAGCGGATGCTCGCTATCGAGCGGCGTCGGCGGGCAGTTTGCATTGACATACTCCAGTTCCCGATGCCACCAGACATCGCGGCCTTCTTCCATGTGGATGTCGTTTCCAGCCCGGCGAAAAACGATCACGCGTTTAATCGATGTGCCGCCGCGCAGCGCGTCATCGACATTTTTCTTCAATGGCACAATTCCACCGCGGCGATATGCGCCGTCGGCTGTGACCACGGCGAGCGCGCCACTGTCGATAATGCGATCACGAATGCTGTCCGCGCTAAATCCACCGAAGACCACTGAATGCACCGAACCAATCCGCGCACAGGCCAGCATGGCAATCGCGGTTTCGGGAATATTCGGGAGATAAATGATGACGCGATCGCCCTTTTTGATGTCGTTCCGTTTCAGCACATTCGCGAAGCGGCAAACTTCGTGATGCAGTTGCTGGTAGGTGAGCGTACGCTTGTCGCCGGGTTCGCCCTCCCAAATGATTGCCGCCTTGTTCCGGCGCGGACTTTCCAAATGTCGATCCAGACAGTTTTCCGAAATATTGAGTTTGCCGCCGACGAACCACTTCGCGAATGGCGCTTTCCATTGGAGGACTTTTTTCCACGGCGCACGCCAGAGCAGCTCATTCGCTTCGCGCGCCCAGAATTTGGCCGGCTGTCTAATCGACTCTCGATACATTCGCCGGTATTGACCGAGACTTTTGATTCGCGCCTTCTTCGCGAAATCCTTCGATGGTTTAAAAACGCGCTTCTCGATCAAGTGCGATTCGATGTTCTTATGCATGAGCAGTCCCTAATATGCCGAAGAAGTTTTCAGGGCAAGCGCGGCATTGGGCGAAAGAATGGCTGTAGCCACCGCCCTGCGGGCGGTCAACGAAGAACGCGCGAGTGTTCGGATTGGACGGCCCACAGGGCCGTGGCTACAGGTTTTAGCGTGAAGGAAAATTTTGGACGACGACCGCTACGCTTAGGTCGCATTTTGACACGGGGCCCTCTCTATTTCGTTACCTTTTGCACCGACCGGCGAAGGCCGTTTCTGGCGCGCGACGAGGTTCATGCAGCATTCGTCCTTTTTGCCGAGCGTGCCGGGCGCGACTTCAACATTGGCGTTGGCCGTTACGCAATCATGCCTGACCATGTGCATCTATTCGTCCGTGGAGGAGAGGATTTTAGGCTGGGTCGTTGGGTCGGTCTCCTGAAACAAGCGCTGGCAAAGGCATCGAATTTACCGCGAGCAAAAATACAGCTTTGGCAGGAAGGATTTTTTGATCACGTCTCGCGGAGCGACGAGAGTTACTCACAAAAATGGAATTACGTTCGTGAAAATCCAATGCGCGCCGGAGTTGTTAAGTCAGCAAAGGAGTGGCCCTTTCAAGGAGAGATCGTTTACATCGATCGCGCGTAATTTTCTTTAGTCAGCGGCCCGTGGCCGGTGAACGAAATGAGCCAGATAATTGGCTATGGTTGGACGGTCCACGCTCCTTCGCGGATGCTACGGCGTGCCAAGCAGAGGCGTGGCTGCAACTTACACGGATGATTGAACCACCAGGCGACAAGTATTTCGTCCGTGAAGCGTTGCGACACGCGCAAAAAGCGTACGAAGCCGGCGAAGTCCCGGTGGGTGCAGTTGTTGTGCGAGAAGGCAGAATTATCGCACGCGCCTATAATCAAGTGGAGTTGCTCAAGGATGCGACTGCTCACGCCGAAATGCTGGCGTTAACGCAGGCTGAGGCGGCCGTTGGCGATTGGCGGCTGACCGATTGCGATCTTTATGTGACCAAGGAGCCATGTGCGATGTGCGCGGGTGCAATTGTCCACGTGCGACTTCGCCGTTTGATCTTTGGCTGCGCTGACCCACGCGCCGGCGCGGCTGGAAGCGTGATTAACCTCCTGCAACTGCCATCTCTAAATCACCGATGCGAGATCACATCTGGAGTTCTAGAAAATGAATGCGCGGCAATCCTTCAGGATTTTTTTCGTAAGCGCCGCGACTAGCAAACCGAAGCGCAAGAATGAAAGCTAGTCTGAGAATTTTGCTGAATCCAAAGCGGGCACTCGCTGCATCGTAATAAACAGAGGGAGTATTTCGTATGAAGAAGATCACCATCTTAGTCGTTGTCGCCTGTCTCGTTCTGGCTGCCGGATGTCGGTGGGTTGGAATTCGAGGCAACGGCCATATCAAAACCGATGAACGGACGATCAGCGCCTTTGCCAACATCGACGCCAGCGGCCAATTCCAAATCGAATGGCAAAATGGAGCACCTGCTCTGCACATCACAACGGATGAAAATTTGCTTTCCTACATCGATAATCACGTTTCCGGCGATACGCTATACCTGGATACGCGCGAGCAGCTGCGCCCAACTCACAGTATCAAAGTCGTCATCTCAAGCCCCACGCGCGCAGGGGCGAAGCTCAGCGGTGCAGTGAAGCTGACCGCAAATCAAATCTCCGGCTCGAAATTCGCATTGGAATCAACCGGCGCCGCGCGTGTCACACTCGATGGAAACATCGGCGAACTTCTCGCCGATATGACTGGCGCGAGCGAGTTAAATGCCAGAGGTCTGCAAACCAAAACTGCCGAAATCTCTACCACCGGCGCGGCCGACGCTGAGGTCGCAGTTGCTGAGACTTTAAAAGTGGCCATCACCGGCGCGGGAAAAGTTTCCTATTCCGGCAATCCCAAAACAATCGAGAAACACGTTAGTGGCGCCGGCTCCATTCGGCACAAGGACTAGTTGAGAGATGGTTGTAGCGGCGTTCGCCGCGGCGAACGCCGAACTACTCAAATAGGCGCTTGGCACAAGCACCTCTACATCGATTTTCTTCCGGACATCGATTATCGGGTTAAACTTATTTCGCGATGGAAAACTTCATCTGCATCCAGTGCGGAACACAGTTTAATGAGACTGCCGAGCCGCCGCCGCGCTGCACGATTTGTGAAGACGAGCGGCAATTTGTTCATTACGGCGGACAGCAGTGGACACCACTCGAACGTCTGGCCGCCGATCATCACAACCGTTTCGAAAACGAAGCACCGCAACTTCTCGGGATCGGGACAGAACCGGAATTCGCCATCGGTCAACGCGCATTGCTTCTGCAATCGCCCGCTGGAAATCTCCTCTGGGATTGCATTTCATTGTTGGACCAAAAAACAATCGCCGAGGTGCAAGCCCGCGGCGGTATTCGCGCAATCGCCATTTCCCATCCGCATTTTTACTCGTCAATGGTCGAATGGGCCGACCATTTTGACGCGCAAATATTTTTGCATGCAAAAGATCGACAATGGGTCATGCGAGAAAGTCCTCGCATCCAATTTTGGGAAGGAACAACCCTGTCGCTTTGGGATGGGCTCACGCTGATCAATTGTGGCGGACATTTCGAGGGCGGCACGGTTTTGCACTGGCCAGCTGGCGCGAGCCGAAAAGGCGCATTGCTCACCGGCGACATTATTACGGTGGTGCAAGACCGCCGTTACGTCAGTTTCATGCGAAGCTATCCAAATCTTATTCCGCTCGGGGCCGCAGCGATCCATCGCATTCTCGAAACCATCGAACCATTCCAGTTCGATCAAATCTACGGCGGCTGGTGGAAAGCTAATGTTCTTTCAGACGCCAAAGCGGCGGTCACGCGATCGGCGCAGCGATATTTGCGCGCGATCGCATCCGCCGGGAATTACGGCTAAAGTACAGCCAGAGGCTCGCGTTCCTTTGCGCTTTGGAAACCGCCTCAGCGGGTTTATCTGTTATTATCCGCGCCAATCTGGAAAAATCCGCGGCGAGACAAGCCGTGAAGCCGCGCAACTTCTTCTCCGAGCTAAAGCGACGTAATGTTTACCGCGCAGCGGTCGCTTACGGAGTTGTCGCATGGTTCCTCACACAGCTCACAACGCAGGTCTTCCCGTTTTTCGAAATTCCGAATTCGGCAGTGCGTTTTGTTGTGATCGCGCTCGCGATCGGGTTTCCAATCGCAATGCTACTCTCCTGGCTCTACGAATTGACCCCCGAAGGAATAGTGCGAACTGAAGATCTCGATCCGGTACAGGCGAGATCGGTTCAACGCGCCACCGGACGGATCCTCGACTTCATCATTATCGGGGTGCTGCTGCTGGTTATTGCAATGCTGATTGTTGGGCGACGCCCGTTTTACAGGCAGACTGGCGAGTCGATTTCTCAGAAAAGCATCGCGGTGCTTCCATTCGAGAATCTAAGCGAAGACAAAGCGAACGCCTACTTTGCCGACGGCATCCAGGACGAGATTCTGACGCGCTTATCGAAGATCGCCGATCTGAAGGTGATCTCGCGCACATCCACCCAGCATTACAAAAGCGCGCCGGAAAACCTGCGCGAGATTGCAAAGCAACTTGGCGTCGCCCACATCCTGGAAGGAAGGGTGCAGAAGAGCGGCGACGCCGTGCGCGTGAACGTGCAGTTGATCAAAGCAGCCAATGATTCCCATCTTTGGGCCGATACCTTTGATCGCAAACTGACCGACATCTTTTCGGTCGAGACGGAAGTAGCCAAAGCCATCGCGGACCAGTTGCGGGCGAAACTCACCGGCCAGGAAGAGCAAGTCATCGCCGCCAAACCGACAGACAATCCCGAGGCCTACGACGCCTACCTGCGTGGGCTGGCTTATACACTGAAAACCGGCAGCACACCCGCCAACGCCCTTGGCGCACAGAAATATCTCAGAGAAGCGGTGAGATTGGATCCGAAGTTCGCGCTTGGTTGGGCACTGCTGTCACAGGTTGATTCGCGCGGCTACCTTACACAGACTCTTCAACCAACGGTCGCCCTCCGTGAAGAGGCGCGGCAGGCAGCCGAAACCGCGCTCACTCTTCAGCCCAATCTCGGCGAGGCGCTGCTTGCCAAGGGCTATTACCACTACTCTTGCCTAAAGGATTACGACACCGCAGTGCTTTACTTTGAGCAAGCACATCAGTTCCTGCCGAATAGCAGCCGCATTCCTGAGTCCCTGGCCTATGTCGCGCGGAGGCGAGGCCAGTGGGACCGGAGCGAATCCTACTTTAACGAAGCCGAGCGGCTCGATCCGCGCAACGTTTTCCTGCTCAGCCAGCACGCGCTTTCCTACAGGACCCTTCGTCGTTTCCCCGAAGCGCTGCGGAAGCGTGATCAGGTGCTCGATATTACACCAGACGACTCGGTTACACTCGCGCAAAAGGCGGCCATCGCCCAAGCGGAAGGCGATCTATCGCGTGCCTCGGCGCTCCTTGCTCCGCTCCACCCGGCGGCCGACGACACCCCGCTCTTGGAAATACAGGTTTACCAAGCGATTCTGGAGCGCCGACCTGCACCAATCATTCCGCGGTTAAAGGAAATACTTGCCAAGCCTGATCCAGCGTTGGGTTATAACATTGGCGAACTGCGCTTTTGGTTAGGCTGGGCGCAAGAAGTCGCCGGCGACCATGCCGCCGCTCAGGAAAGTTGGCGACAGGCGCGCAGCGAACTTGAATCTTTGCTTAAGGAACAGCCAGAAAATTGGGCTCTGATCTGCGATCTCGCGCTGATCAATATGGGTCTCGGTGACAAAGCCGCCGCGTTGGCTCTGGCCGAACGGGCCATGGCCACGAATCCAATCGAGAAAAACCCGGTGACTGGTCCCGCTTCGATCGAGATCCTCGCCCGGGTGGCGGCGCGCTTGGGCGAACCCGACCGCGCCATCGCTGCTTTACAGAAGCTACTCTCGATACCATACGAGGGCGCACTGGCTTCGGGCATGCCGCTCACTCCCGCGCTGCTCCGGCTCGATCCTATGTTCGATCCGCTCCGCAATGATCCGCGATTTCAGAAACTCTGCGAGGAGAAGAAGCCGTGAAGTCGCGCAACTTCTTCTCCGAGCTGAAGCGGCGCAACGTTTACAAGGTCGCGATTGCCTACGGAGTCGTGGCCTGGCTTCTGCTGCAAGCGGCATCGATCTTATTTCCGACGTTCGAAGCGCCGCCGTGGACGATGAAAGTCTTCGTCGCACTGACTGCGCTCGGTTTCCCGATCGCGTTAATAATCGCGTGGGCGTTTGAGCTGACGCCGGCAGCGCGACTAGCAAGCAGAGCGGATTAACTAAGGTGCCGGCGAAGTCTATTGCGGTTTTGCCGTTCGAAAACCTGAGCGGCAATCCTGAAAACGCATACTTTACTGATGGAATCCAGGAAGAGATCCTGATGCGTCTAGCCAAGATTGCCGATCTGAAAGTGATCTCGCGGACGTCGACAGCGCGCTATAAGAGTTCGCCGGATAATCTGCGCGAAATCGCGAAGCAGCTCGGCGTTGCAAACGTTCTTGAAGGCAGCGTGCAAAGGTCAGCGGACCAAGTGCGCGTAAACGTGCAGTTGATTAACGCGCTAACCGACGCACATCTCTGGGCGGAAGCGTACGATCGAGAGCTGACGGACATCTTCGCGGTGGAAAGCGACATCGCGACAACGATTGCCGAAACTTTGCAGGTGAAGTTGACCGGTTCGGAAAAAGCCGCAATTGCGAAACGTCCGACTGCAAATACCAAAGCATATGAGTTTTACTTAAAGGGCCGGTTTTTCTGGAACAAGCGCACCCCGGACGGCATCAAGCAAGCGATCGTGCAGTTCCAGCAGAGCATCGAGCGCGATCCTAATTTTGCTCTCGGCCACGCCGGCCTGGCGGATTCCTACATTGCACTAACGTTTTATAATTTTGCCGCCCCGCACGAATCTATGCCAAAGGCAAAAGAATCGGCAATAAAGGCGCTGGCACTGGATAACACAGTCGCCGAAGCGCATGCGTCGCTGGCGCATGTTTTAATGAATTACGATTGGAACTGGTCGGCGGCGGAGAAAGAGTTCAAGCGCAGCATCGAACTGAAGCCAGACTATGCGACGGCTCATGAGTGGTATGCGATTCATTATCTAACGGCTACGGGTCGGTTGAAAGAAGCCGTACAGGAAATGAAAAAAGCGCTGGAACTCGAGCCGGCCTCGCTCGTAATGAACACGTTTATGGGAGCGACACTCTGCTACGCGGGCCGGTACGATGAAGCGATAGATCAATGCCGCAGAACCGTAGAGATGGATCCGAACTTTGCCGTCGCCCATTGGCACCTTGGTCTGGCTTATGAGCAAAAGCAGGTTTTTGACGCGGCAATCGAAGAGTTTCAAAAGGCAATTTCTTTGTCAGGAGGCAGTCCGTTAATGAAAGCTGCGCTCGGTCATGCATATGCGAAGTCGCAGAAGAAGCATGAGGCAAATAAGATCCTCGGTGAGTTGGATGAGCTTTCGAAGCAACAGTACGTGTCGGCCTACGAAGTAGCGGCGATCTACGTGGCGCTACGTAACAATGAACAGGCATTTCAGTTGCTGGGAAAAGCATACACGGAGCACTCATTCCACCTGGTTTATCTGAACGTGTCGCCACAGTTCAAATCGGTCAGTGCGGATCCGAGATTTCAAGATCTAGTGCAACGCATTGGCCTTTCCCGGTAAGTCGTGTGCCCGGAGACCATTGGAACCCTGTTGCAGGGGTAGCAGGGGTTGCCGGGCTTCACGCCACTCTGCTGCCCGAACGCACTGTGGTGCAGAATTACAGGGCATCAGGGTTGCAGGGTTGCATTAGGCGGGCGTTCGTACACATCACAATCAACGACACCCCACCCCTGGAGGGTATACCCCTGCGTACGAAGGGCAGTTCCGTTATAAAAAGGTGTGAGAAAAATCTCTTACTCAAAAGTCGAGAGCGGCCTAGCGTCGGTTTCCTCGGCGTTCAGACTAGGCGCATTAACGGAGAATGCCGAACATACCGCGATCAAAATCGTGCGACGGAAAAAGCTTATCGCACAACTGCACCACCTCCAGCGCGCTTTGACGCCTCGGCCAATTCCCTGCCTGTTTTGCGATCGCTAATCACAAATGTGTTGTTTTCTCCGAGCGTCGACCACGGCCCGCGCGATACTTCGCTAAACTCCACGAAGCGCCAGTCGGTCACATCCGTTTCGTTTAATCCGAGATAGTCACGCACAGCGGGAGAGACATCGAGACCCGCGCCT
>WNGL01007372.1_pt1 | contig 15179 bp, 7 predicted proteins | sample 5400591 | NCBI WGS metagenome assembly WNGL01 (sample SAMN13153377, study PRJNA577476) | soil metagenome | isolation source: 80 cm soil or saprolite under Garry oak tree replicate 1 | place: USA:California | collected 2016-06-15
ACCAGCACCCCGGCGCCGGGGGCGCGGTCCGGCCCGATCTGTCGGCTGGTGGGGGCGTCACCGTGCGAATGACCAACGGGTCACGACTGTTCCTGGAGGCGCGCTACCACGACCTGCTCGGCTCGCCGAGCCCCCCGACCTGGCTCGTGCCGGTTACCTTCGGTATCCGGTTCTGACACGCGCGGAGTGAGCCACCGCTTGTCCGCCCGCTCCGCGTCGCTGAGCGCTCCGAACTGATAGTTCCGCGGTTCGCACAACGCGGCCCACAGTTGGCGCTCGACGTCTACGGGCGCAGGGACCGCACGTACGGCAAACATCTTCTTACCGGCCTGCTAAGGTCAACCGCTCGGGGCGGAGTCCGAGGGGCTATCCAAGGCGAATGCAGCTCTCCATGTTCTTCGGCCCCCCCTTTTAGGAGCGCCCTATGCGCTGCGCCCTTCCGACCGTCCTCGGTCTTCTCACGCTCGCCGCCCCGCTCGCCAGCCAAGCAAAACCCGGCCATGTGTATGGGATCAGCTACTACCAGGCCCTGCCGGGCAAGGGGGCCGCGTACAACAAGGCGCTCACCGAGGTGGTGTTTCCGGTCCTCGACGAGATGGTGAAGCGGAAGACGCTCGTCTCATACTTGTCGCTCAACCAGGTTGCTGGCTCCGGTGAATACTCGCATGCCTTCCTGCTGGAGTTCTCGGATTGGGCGGCGTTCGGCACGTACGAGGCCAAGCGGAACGAAGCCACGCAGGCCGTGCACCACAAAGCGTGGTCCGAAGCGATTGCCGGGTTCCCCGACCTGCGCCGGGCGATTCGCAGCGAGACATACCAACCGGTGGGCAATAGCCATGACTGAATACGAGGGCAATGTGAGACGTCTCACCTGTCCCATCGCGCTGATTTCCGGCTTACTCCTCATGCATCAGCCAACGGCCGCCCAGCAGGCCACGCCCGGCCCCGTGACCACCGCATTTCGGGCAGATGCGGAGCGGCTCGCTCGCAACCTCGTGGCCGCAGCCGACGACATGCCGGCGACCAAGTATCAGTTCAAGCCCACACCAGCGCAGATGAGCGTTGCCGAGGTAGTGCTGCACATCGCCGGCGACAGCGAGTTCGGCTGCGCGGCACTGGGCGGCGCGAAAGCCCCCGCCGAGCCCAAGCTCACTCCTGCAGACAGCGTGCCGAAGCTGGTCGCCCGGCTCACGCGATCCTTCGCGTTCTGCCGCACGCAAATGGCCAAACTCAACGACGCCGGGTTAGGCGACAAGATTCCGGGGTACGACGGGCAAACCACTCGGGCCGCGATGATCTTCGAGCTGCACGAGGACTGGGCCGATCACTACAGCCAGCTGGCCAATTACCTCCGTCTCAACGGGATTCTGCCGCCGACGGCGCGGGGCGCACACTAAGGACGAACTGATGACCACGCCCCGCACCCACGCCCGGTTCCACGGCGATCCGCACCTCGTCGGAGTCGCCGGACGCGGTGACGGCGCGGATGGTATGCGTGCCCGGGACGAGCTGCCAGCGCCGCGCGAGCGCTAATCGCCCGTCGACCCACCAGCGAACCGCACCGACCTCACCCGCGGCCCGCAAGGCGATCGTGGCATAGCGAGCGTCGACGCCAGGCGGGACGCGGTACTGGTCGCCGTCCTGTGGGGATACGATGCGGAATGGCCCGGCACCGGCCGCCGGTCCAGCGACGTCGGATTGAAAGCCCGTCTGCTGAGCCCACTCGGCGTATTCGGGCGGCAGGCGCGCGCCCCCGCCGCGGTGCCAGTCGCACTGGCGCTCCGGCTCTGTGCCGGGCAGAAACCATTCGACCATCGCAGGGCAAGCGGGCGTCGCGCGCAGCCCCGACAGCCGGCAGATCGTCACCGGCACCGCTCCGGCGCTCGCCGGCGACGGTAGCGCGCCTGGCGCATAGCTCTCTGCCGTCAGCATGATGGCGCGGTGCAAGAGCGGGCCTGCCCCCGTTACCCCGCTCACGTCGTCCATGGGGCGGCCGCTGAAGTTCCCCACCCACACGGCAACGGTAAATCCGCCGGTCGTCCCCACCGCCCAGTTATCCGTGAAATGGCGACTCGTCCCGGTCTTCACGGCGACCGGAAACGGGAAATCGAACGGCGTGCTGAGCCCGAATCCCGGAATGCGCGCGACCGGATCGCTCAGGACGTCGACCACGAGTGCCGCGGCGCCCCGCGACATGACCCGGCGACCCTCCTGCGAATCGGCGCGCACTCCGCCCGGCAGGGCCCACCACCAGTATGGTCGCCACACGCCGCCGTTTGCGAACACGCGGTACGCGTTCGCCAGCTCCATCAGGGTCACGTCTCCGTTTCCAAGGGCGAGCCCCAGACCGTAGTAGTCGGCCGTCCGATCGAGCGATGCGAACCCCGCGAGTTGGAGGGTCCGCAGGAGGCTCGCATCGCCGACTCGGTTCGTAAGCTCGATCGCGGGCACGTTGTACGAGCTCGCCAGCGCCTCGCGGGCGCGCACCGGTCCGCGAAAGGCGCGGTCGTAATTGCGGGGGCGATAGGGTCCAGTGGGCGTCTCGTAGATGTGCGGGATGTCGGCGAGAATCGAGGCCGGTGTGTGGCCCCGATCGAACGCGAGACCATAGAGGAACGGCTTGAGCGCGGATCCAGGCTGCCGCGGCGAAACCACCATGTCTACCTGACCTGCGCTGTCCGCCCAAAAATCCGGTGAGCCGACCCAGGCGAGAATCTCGCCCGTGCCGTTGGCGAGGACGACCACGGCCGCCTGCTCCACGCCGCGCTCCCGCATCACCTGCACCGTGTGTCGCACCTCCGCTTCGAGCCGCATCTGCAGGGGGAGATCGAGCGAGGTGCGTCGCACGCCGTCGAGCGACTCGCCTCGCTCGTCGTTCCACGCGAGCAGGCGACTCGTGAAGTGCGGCGCGAGGAACGGCGGGGCGGACCGGTGCGGGAGCAGCGGCTCCGCGGCTGCGCGTGGCAGCGCGGGATCGGCGGCGTAACCTGCGTCGCGCATGCGAATCAGCGCTGTGGCGCGTCGCGCCTGCGCTCGCTCGGTCGATATGAAGGGGTTGGCCGTGGACGGCGCGCGCGCGAATCCGGCGAGCAACGCAGCCTGGGCGAGGCTCAGCCGAGTGGCGGATGCGTCAAAGTAGAGGCGCGCGGCCGCGGCGACCCCGATCGTGCCCTGGCCGAGGGGGACCCGATTGAGGTATTGCTCGAGGATCGCCTGCTTGGTCAGGTGACGCTCCAGCCGGAGCGCCCAGAGGACTTGCAGCGCCTTGGCGCTCCACGTGTGGCCACTGGCCGCGGGGCGGAGCAGCCGGGCCAGCTGCATGGTGAGCGTCGAGGCGCCCGACACCACATGCCGGGCCCGCAGGTTATCGCGCGCCGCACGCAGCACAGCGCGCCAGTCCATGGCGCCATGCTCATAGAAGCGCCGGTCCTCCAGCGCGATGAACGCCTGCAGGATCTTGGAATCCACGTCCGACAGCGGGAGCCAGCGTGCCAGGCTGCCGTCCGGCGCACGCGTGGTACGGAGCGGCAGCCCGTGCCGGTCGGCGAGTGTGAAGCTCGGCGCCGGCGTCGGGGCGAGGAGACCGGCCGGGAGCGGCCGAGCGACCCAGGCCGCCAGCGCGAGCGCCAGGCCCGTGGCCAGGACACCGCCGAGCGCGAGCAACGTGCGACCCCGGTCGCTCATGGCGACTTCACCGTCACGCTGAACACGCCGCCCTCGCTGCGGCCATGGACGGCGGGATTGTACATCTCCTCCGCGTGCGCGGGTGGCCGCACGAAAACGCCGGGCGTCGTCGCGCGGGCCACGTACGTCGCGCTGTACGCACCGGGCCAAAGCACGGTGGCGGCATACACGACTCGGTCGTCCCGCATCTCCTTATGGTCGAACGGGGACCACCAACCGTCGTCCCAGCTTCCGTAGTACCAGCCCCACCGGTAGCTCGACTCGCCTTCGGTCTCCTCGTGCTCCGCCTGTTCCGGCGGGGTCGCGCCCGGCCCGACGAGCACGCCGCTGGTGCGGAGACTCAAGTCCACCGCTTCGAGCCCGGCAGGTAGCGGATCGTCCAGCACGACGAACTGCCGCTCAGCCGGGAGCGTGATCCGCAGCCGGACGCGCACCAGCTGCCCTTCGGCGACGCTCACGATGGGTTTGCCGGTCGCGAAGTCCTCGTACCAGCGCTCCACCTGGATCCCCTGCTGGTCCGGCGTGACGGGCCGGTTTCGTGGGACTTCCCGCACCGTGACGTAGTAGTAGACCAGCGCGTCGCCACCCGGCGGCGTCTCGAGCGCGAGCCGGAGCGTCTTGGAACCGCTCGGACCGTCCGTCAGCAGCCCGGTGAGGGGGGCGGCGGAGTCGATCACCGCCGCGCTCGCTACGCGCCCCGGCGCCTCGAGAACCACGCGGCTGCCGCTGCGGACGCGAATCCCGCGCGCCGCGGCGCGCTGTTGGCGCCGGGCGAACGCGGCGAGGGCACCGACCGCCGTGCCGTAGTCCTGCGTATTCCAAGGCGAAAGCTGGCCGGCACGGCCCTGCGCGATGAGCGTCTCCACGAGCGGACCAAGCAGCCGGTGGCTCGAGTCGGCTGCGAGCGTGGCGGTGAGAAGGCGCGCGATCGGTCGCTCCCAGGAATAGAAGTAGAACGGGCGCCTGGTCGAGTCAGCAACGACGGCGCGACGCCCCTCGACCTGCACCGACGCCCAGATAGGCTCCAGGAGCTGGCGCGCCGCTCGCACCGCGCCGCGGCGCGCCACGACCTCGGCGAGCCGCACACGGTCCTCCCACGCGAGCTGGGGCGCGAGCTGTAGCAGGTCGTTTTCGCCCGCGAGATCGGACCGGCCGAGGCGGCTCAAGAAATCCACGGCCGCGACTCGATCCGCGAGGCGTACGCGGAACTCAGTGTACCAGTAGGCGACGGGTGCCTGAATGGGGAGCTCGTTGTGAAGGCTCTTCGACAAATAGTCGCCGAGCCGCGACAGCACGGTGTCGCTCACCGCCATCCCGGCCGCTCGCGCGGCGATCAGCGCCTCGCCGGCGTAGGCACTCAGCCACGGGGTGGTCCAGTCGTGCGCGTCCCACAGGCCGATGCCCCCATCCGGTCGCTGACGCCGCGACAGCGCGCCGACGGCGTCGGCGATCTGGTCCTTCGCGTCGGGCGGCAGCTTAACGCCCGCTCCCAGGGCCAGACGCGCCTGGTAGAGTGCGATGAGCGGCAGCACTTCGCTCGCCACCTGCTCGCTGCAGTCGTACGGATAGACACGCAGGTACTGGTACGCGCCCTGGACCACGGCGAGCACCGATGTGCCGAGGTTCAGCTCCACGCGCGAGCGCGCAGGGTCGATATCGGCCGGAAGCGCAAACTCGACCGTAGTGGTATCGCGCAGCACCCCCGCCGCAGTGGAAGCCCGGGGGTGGTACGCGGGGCGCACCGGCAGCGGCTTTTCGACGGCGTCGGCGTCGCCGCCGCTCGACACGCGGAACCGGAAGGTCGCCACGTCCTCGGTCGTGTCGCGGAAGGCGAAGCGGACCTCGCTCCCCCGGCCGGCCGTCAGCGTCACCGTGCGCGCGGGATTTCCGTTGAGCACGACGCCACTGGCGACGGCCCCGACGCTCACGGTGGGCGTGCCGCCGGCGCGCTGGTTCACCACGACGCCCGCGGTGAACTCGTCGTTGCGCCGCAGGAACCGGGGCAGCGCCGGCCGGGCGAGCAGCGGGCGCGTGACGAGCAACGCCGATCGCCCGCTGCCGTAGCGATCGCCCGCGGTGACTGCCACGGCCATTACGCGAAACGTCGTCAGGTTGTCCGGGAGCTTTGCGGTTGCCACAGCGCTCCCCTCGGCATCGGTCACCACGGAGCCGATGAAGAATGCGGTGGACTTGAACCGCGAGCGCAGCACTTCCGCGGCGCCCAGGCCGCCACCGCCGCCGGGTGATCCCTCGCCCTTGATCGTCACCGCCTCGGCCAGCACCTGCGGCGCCACCGTCACGAGGTCACTCGCCAGGTGCAGGCCCAGCCCGCGCGGCTTGTAAATCAGGTCGATCGGGTCCGGCGTCTTGTACCCGGTAAGCGCCAAGACGCCTTCGTCCACGGCCCAGAGCGTCACCTCGCTGCGCTGCCCCGCACCCCGGGCGTCGCGGACCCGCAGCCGGACGCGTGCCGTGTCGCCCGGCCGGTATTCGGGCTTGAGCGGCTGAACCTGGACCTCCAGCCGCTTGACCTCGGGCGTCACCCGAAGCTCGGCGTAGCCGACACGGATGGTGGGTCGGCCGGGGTCCGCGAGCGTGCCGGGCGCCGCGTTGCGGCCGCGGGCCACGACGATCGACACGAACGCGTTCGGTGCGTACGCCTCGCGGATCGGGAACTTGAGGGTCGTCGCTCCGCTCGCGATCCGCAGCCGGCGCTCCTCGATGAGACCCTCGCGCTCCACCGTCACCCACGCGTCGGCGTTCGTCAGCGGCGAAGCGAACAGCACGGTGGCGGTGTCGCCGACGCTATAGCGCTGCTTGTCCGGGATCACCTCCATCTTGAAGCGGCTCTCGTCGTTCCACGGGACCCACTCCTTGCCCGTCACCCAGCGGTACAGGCTCGTGGCCGCGGGGCGCCCGGCCGGATCGGTGGCGGAGAAGCTCACGGTGTAGCTGCCGCCTGCCGACGGCGTGAACCGGCATGGCACCGAGTCGGCGCTACTGGTGAGATCGCAGCGCGCCACGGTGTCCGAGACCCATTCGCCCACCTCCTCGGACAGGCCTTCGCGCTCGCGCTCGACCTGATGCCACTCACGGCGCACGATGGCGCCGCGGATCGCCACGCCTGTCACCCGGCGGCCGTCCGGGCGCACCGCGATGACGGCTACTGCCTGGGGGCTCCCGGCGGGCCAGAAGTAGCTCTCCCCGAGCGGTTTCGCCGCCAGGTAGAACGCGGCCGGGTGTACGGTGACCGAAGCTGCGCCCGAGACAGTCTGCCGATTGACGTCGGTCACGGTCGCCTCAACAGTCGCGCGGGCCGGGAGTCCCTTGGCGGGCGGGGCGACGGCGACGCGCAGCATGAGGTGGCCGGTTGCGTCGAGCGTATCCGTACCGCTCGCCACCACGGTCACGTTCGCTTGCGGCGTGCTCTCCTCCCAGTCCTCTTCCCACCACCACCCGCTCTCGCCGACGAAGTAGCCGTCGGTGCCGGGAATGTGGAGCGCCCAGGGACTGATCGGCTGCTGCCGCGCGACCCAGCTCACGGCCGCGCGGGCCATCGGCGCCCCGAACAGATAGCGAGCCTCGACGGTGGCCCGAAGCGAGTCGCCCGCGAAGCGCGGCGCCGTGTCGGATGTGACATCCACCAGGAACTCGGGGGGCCGGTACTCGGCGACGCGATAGCTCGTGCGGTCGAGATCGATCCAGCGTCCCTGGCGCCGGATGCGGATCGCGATCTCATAGTGGCCGAGTGGCAGGCTCGTCGGCAGCAGGAAGGTCTGGTCCGCCGTGCCGAAGGGCGACATCGCCACCGTCGAGTCCCGCAGGGTGCCCTTCTCCCGGTCGGCGAACACCCAACGCAGCGAGTCGCCCGCCGCTGGAAGCTTGAGGGCGCCCAGCGGACCGTCGCGCACCAGGGCTTTGGCGTACACCGTTTCGCCCGGACGGTAAATGCCGCGCTCGGTGAATACCGCGCCGGCGGCGGGGAAGCGCTGGTCGCCCCACGCGCTCGAGACGTGGAAGCGCCACGGGGAGAGGTCCGCGTCGTATGCGCTCACGGGAACGACGGCACGGTCGGTCCCGAGCGCCGCGCCGACGTAGCCGTCGAACCCGCCGTAGTAACGGCGCTCTTCGCTGCCTTGGGCCGTATCGGGCTTGAGCCCCGTCAGGCGCGCCAGTCCCTCGGCATCCGTAGTTGCGGTGGCGCGGGGCCGGCCGCGGCTGTCGTACAGGGTCACGCGCGCCCCGGCTCGCGGACGGCCGTCGCTCACACCGGTCACCCACACCACGCCCTCTTCCGCGCCGATCCGCGCGTGCACACCGAGGTCCGTGACCTGCACGATGGCCGTCGGCTGGCGCTGGGCCCATGGCTCGCGGTGCACGGTGTCGGCCCGCAGGCTCGTGATGCGGATGGCGGTAAGAGTCGGATTGGCGGGTCGCGCAGCGTTGTAGGCGGGCAGGCGGACGCCGGTCACCATCGGTCGGTCGGCGTCGCCTTTCACTGTTACTTTGCGCGTCGTGGCACCGGGGGCGAGCTTCGCCCACAACTCCTCGAAGTTCCACCCGTACGAGCGAAGCACCACGCCCTCGAGGCTGTCCGGCACGGGCGCGAGCGTCACGACCAGCGTATCCACGTTGACATGCCGGACGGCGAGCGTGCGAAATCCCGTTCGCTCGATGAGCATGCGACCGTACGCGTACTCCACGGCGGGGGCATAGCCGGTCGTCGTGAACGTCGCCACTCCGTTGCCGGTGAAGCGCTGCCCGAAGACGTCGGTCACGGTCGTGTCCACCACCACCCTGTATTCGGTGCGCGGTTTCAAGGCCGCTTCGAGAATCCACGTCGCGGACTCTTGCGACGTGTCGCTGACCCCGAACGACAGCCCGGGCTCGGTCTTGACGTGTCGCAGCACGCTCGCGCCGCGCACGGGCGTGCTGAACTCCAGCTTGAGCGGTCCCGTGGGGCAGCGGGTGCCCGGGCGCAAGAGACACCCGGCGTTCAGCAACCGCAACGGGCCATACGTCTGAAAGTCCCAGCGCACGTAGGCGCTCGTGCCCTCTGCGTCCAGAATCGACTGGGCGACCAGTGCGCCCGCGCACGCCGGAGGGAGCGGCGCTTCCGGTGTGAGCGATACGACGCGCCGCAGGCTATCGGTCGTCCGGTCCCGCTGGTAGCCGCCCGCCTCCTTGTATTCCCAGGAGTCCTTTGAGGTGATCGCCCGCTGGTCCACCGGCTTCAGGCGGACCACACGGCGCCCGGCGCACGATTCGTTGAATTCGACGTGGGTGGTCGCGGCGAGTCGCCCGAGGTCGGCGGGCGCGCTGTACACCAGCTCGAACCGGGTCGCCGGTGTGACGAATTTGGGATGGCGGTTGCCGCTCACGGGCGAGCCGGCGAGCAGGCGCGGCCCGCGAACGCGGAACGTAAAGTGATACGGACCTTCGAGCCGGCTCCCGTCCATCGCGGCGAAGGTGTTCGCCACGGTAACGGTGTACTCGCTGTTCGAGGCGAGCGGCGCGGCGGGCGTGAATCGGATCGTCACCGGGTCCCGCCACTCGAGCCGGCCCTTCCAGGCGGGGGTGATCGTGAAGATTGCCTTCGGGTCCACGGTCCGGTCGAGTGAGCCGGCGACCGGCCGATCGAACGTGACGGTCACCACGCTGGTCGGCGCAGCGTCGTCGACGGGCGCGGTCCGGAGGACCCGGAGGGGCTCCGGACCGGACATCGTGTACGCGGAGAGGAACAGCAGGGCGGCGTACGGCGGACGCATTGACATCGCTCGGAGGGAAGCCGGCTGAAAGTTAAGAGAAAGAGCGTCTTGTCGCCGCCAACGCCGGCCCGTGAGAGAAACCCGATTTGGTACCTGGCCGAGAACGCCTTATCGTTGGGCGGCTCGCCCACAGGAGATCGCCCCATGCGCGTCGCCCGTTTCATCACGCCGGCCCTCGTCCTGGTCCTGCTGCCCACGCCCCGTCAGGCCGACCGACCGGACGACGATCCTCCCAGCCGGGTCGGCCGGCTCAGCTTCCTCTCGGGCAGCGTCTCGTTCCGTCCCGGCACCGTGGACGACTGGACCGACGCCACCATCAACTATCCGCTGCACGGGGGCGACCACCTCTGGACCGACGCCGATGCGCGCGCGGAGCTGACCGTCGGCTCGAACGCCATTCGGCTCGCCCCGCAAAGCGCGTTCGGTTTCTTGGCGCTCGACGACCGCACCACCCAGGTACGCCTGTCGCAAGGCTCGCTCGAAGTGCGCGTGCGCGACCTCGGGGACGACGATAGCTTCGAGATCGACACACCGACCGGCGCGGTCTCGCTGCTCCACCCCGGTACCTACCGCGTGGACGTCGACGCGACCGGCGACACCACCACCGTCACCGTGCGCCACGGCCAGGCCGACGTCACCGCCGCCGGCTCGGCCTTCCCGGTGCACGCGGGGGACGCGGCGGTCGTCGCGGGTGGCGACTCGCCCAGCTACGACATCCGCGACGCGGCGCGGGCGGACGAGTGGGAAGACTGGTGCTCCACGCGCGACCGCCGCTGGGACGACTCCCGCTCGTCGCGGTACGTGTCGCGCGAGACGATCGGCTACGAAGATCTCGACGACAATGGCGAATGGCGTGACACACCGGACTACGGTCCCGTCTGGGCGCCCCGCACCACGATCGTGGGATGGGCGCCGTACCGCTATGGCCGTTGGGTATGGGTGGAGCCGTGGGGCTGGACGTGGGTCGACGACGCTGCGTGGGGCTTCGCGCCGTTCCACTACGGCCGCTGGGTGTACTGGGACGGCGCGTGGGTCTGGGTGCCAGGCCGGCGCGTCGCGCGGCCGGTGTACGCACCCGCGCTCGTCGTGTTCGTGGGCGGGCGCAACTTCGGCGTGGCGTGGTTCCCGCTCGGCCCCGAGGAGCCGTACGTGCCGGCCTATCACGTGAGCAATACCTACTTCCGCAACGTCAACGTGACCAACGTCAACGTCACCAACATCAACGTGACGAACGTGAATGTGACGACCATCAATTACCGCAATCGCCGCGCTCCGGACGCCTTCACGGTCGTCTCGCAAGAGACGTTCGTGCGATCACGCGCCGTGGACAAGAGCGTGATCGTCGTGCCGCGCGAGCGGCTGGACCAAGCGCGCGTGGAGGGCAGCACCGCGCGCGTCGTCCCCGACCGGCACAGTGTGCTGGGGCGGCCCGACATCATGACGGTGCGCCGACCCCCGCCCGTCGTGACCGCGCGTGAGGTGGTCGTCCGGCGCGAGCCGCCGCCACCCCCCGTGCCGTTCATGGCGCGCGAGCGGGCGCTGCGCACTCACCCCGGCCGGCCGCTCGATGAGGCGACGCTCGGCACGCTGCGCCGGCAATCGCCGCCGGCCCGAACCCAGCCGCTGGTGCGACCCGCGGTGCCCGTCGCGACGCAGGATCGCCCCACCCCCGTGCTCCGTCCCACCCGCGAAGGGCTCCCGCCGCCACGCGCACTGCCCCCGCCCGCCCCGGCCGAGCGGGCGGCGCCGGCGGAGCGTCCCGACCGGGCCGGGCGTCCCGACCGGGCGGGGCAACCAGAGCGCTCGGAAAGTCCGCGCCCGGCCCGGCAGCCCGCCGAGCGACCCGCACACGCCGAGCGGTCCGCACGGGACGAGCGTCCGGCGAGCAAGGCGCGACCCCAGCCACAGCCGACGCCGGCCGAGAAGCCCGCTCGCGAGCGCCCCGCGCGGGAGCGACGTGCGCCGAAGGATCGCCCAGCCGAGCGGGACACGACCAAGGAGAAGAAGCCTTAGATTCCGAGCTGGGCCATGGAAACGATACGGGGACACGAGCAGGTCACGGCGATTGCACGCGAGCGGGTGCTGCGCGTCGTCCCGGAATCCGGCCGCAATCCCGGCACACCGCTCGACCTCGATCTGGTGCGCGGGCTACGTGTGAACCGCAGCGCCGTGGAGCGCCGCGCCGCCACCATCCCCACCCGCCGGACCGTCAAGAAAGAATGGCAGGCCGCCTGGCTGCTGCGGGCGATCACCTGCATGGATTTGACCACGCTCCAGGGTGACGACACGGCCGGCAACGTACTGCGACTGTGCGCCAAGGCGCGCCAACCCGTCCGCCAGGACCTGATCGAGGCGCTCGGCGTCGCCGACCTGGGAATCAGGGTGGGCGCGGTGTGCGTGTACCACGCCTTCGTCTCCGACGCCGTCACAGCCCTCGAGGGCACCGGCATCCCGGTGGCCGCAGTCTCGACCGGGTTCCCGGCGGGGCTCAATCCCCTGCCCCAGCGGGTGGACGAGATTCGCGCCTCTGTGGCGGCCGGAGCGCAGGAGATCGACGTGGTGATCACCCGCGCGCATGCGCTCGCCGGAGACTGGGAGGCGCTGTACGAAGAGATTCGGGCGTTCCGGGAGGCGTGCGGACAGGCACATATGAAGGTGATCCTCGGCACCGGCGACCTCGCGACGCTCGTGAACGTGGCCCGCGCGAGCCAGGTCGCGATGATGGCGGGCGCGGACTTCATCAAGACGTCGACCGGGAAAGAACCGGTCAATGCCACGCTCCCCGTCGGCGTGGTGATGACGCGTCAGATCCGCGATTACCACGAGCACACCGGCCATGCGGTCGGGTTCAAGCCGGCGGGCGGGATCCGCAAGGCCAAGCAGGCCCTCGACTGGCTCATCCTCATGAAAGAGGAACTGGGCGATCGCTGGCTCCGTAACGACTTGTTCCGGCTCGGCGCTTCGGGGCTGCTCACCGACATCGAGCGGCAGCTCGAGCACTTCGTGACGGGGCGATACTCCGCGGCGCACCGTCATCCAATGGTCTGACATGACGACAGTCTCTGAGATCTTCGAGACGATGGCGTATGGGCCCGCGCCCGAGAGCGACAAGCAGGCGCTCGAGTGGCTGGAGCGGCACGGGCGGACGTTCGGGCTGTTCGTCGGCGGGCGCTGGACCAAGAGCAAAAATGGCGACGGGTTCGACGTCATCAATCCGGCCACGACCGCGTCGCTGGCCCGCGTCACGCAGGCGGGCGCGGCGGACGTGGACGCGGCGGTCGCCGCCGCACGCAAGGCCTTTCCCGCGTGGTCCGCATTGGCCGGCCACGCTCGTGCGCGCCATTTGTACGCGCTCGCCCGCGCGGTACAGAAGCACTCGCGCCTGCTGGCGGTGCTCGAGAGCCTCGACAACGGCAAGTCGATCCGCGAGACGCGCGATCTCGACATCCCGCTCGTCGCCCGGCTCGTCGCCCGTCACTTCTATCATCACGCGGGGTGGGCGCAGCTCGCCCAGGCGGAATTCGCGGGCTACGAGCCCCTGGGAGTCGTGGGGCAGATCGTACCCTGGAACTTCCCCCTGTTGATGGTGGCGTGGAAAGTGGCTCCGGCGCTCGCCGCCGGAAACACGGTGGTGGTCAAGCCCGCCGAGTTTACGCCCCTCACCGCGCTCTGCCTCGCCGAGCTCGCGCACGAGGCGGGTCTGCCGGCGGGAGTGCTCAACGTGGTAACGGGCGACGGCCGCACCGGCGAGCTGATCGTCAACCACCCCGACGTGGACAAGATCGCGTTCACGGGCTCTACGGAGGTGGGCCGCATCATCCGGAAAACCACAGCGGGCTCGGGCAAGAAGCTCTCGCTCGAGCTCGGCGGCAAGAGCCCGTTCATCGTGTTCGACGACGCCGATCTGGACAGCGTGGTCGAGGGTGTGGTGGACGCGATCTGGTTCAACCAGGGGCAGGTGTGCTGCGCCGGGTCGCGGCTGCTGGTACACGAGGGGATTGCCGAGCGGCTGGTCGCGAAGCTGCGCGCGCGCATGGAGAAGCTGCGGGTGGGTCCCTCGCTCGACAAGGCAATTGACATGGGCGCGATCGTCGCGCCGGTGCAGCTCGAACGCATCCGTACGCTGGTGAGCCGCGGGGTGGAAGAGGGAGCGACGCTGTGGCAGCCGTCCTGGGCGTGTCCCACGGACGGGTATTTCTATCCTCCCACGCTGTTCACCAACGTGGCGCCAGCGGCCACGATCGCCCAGGTCGAGATCTTCGGACCGGTGCTCGTGTCGATGACGTTCCGCACGCCGGCGGAGGCGGTGGAGCTGGCCAACAACACGCCCTACGGGCTCGCCGCGAGCGTGTGGACGGAGAACATCAACCTCGCGCTCGATGTGGCGCCCAAGATCAAGGCGGGCGTGGTGTGGATCAACTGCACCAACCTGTTCGACGCGGCGTCGGGGTTCGGGGGATACCGGGAGTCGGGGTTCGGGCGGGAGGGCGGGAAAGAGGGGATGTGGGAGTACGTGAAGCCGGATCGGGGCTCGGGACTCGGGACTCGGGGCTCGGGCGGCGCAGTGGGGCGACCGGCGCACAAAGCCCGCGCGGTTCGATCCCGAGTCCCGAGCCCCGAGTCCCGAGTCCCTCCTATCGATCGGACCTACAAGCTCTTCATCGGCGGCGCGCAGGTCCGGCCCGATCAGGGCTACAGCCGCAAGATCCTGGCGCCCTCGGGCGCGCTCATTGCGGAAGTGGCCGAAGGGAACCGCAAGGACATCCGCAACGCGGTGGAGGCGGCGCACGCGGCGGCGGGATGGGCGCACGCGAGCGGCCACAACCGCGGGCAGATCCTCTACTATGTCGCCGAGAACCTGGCGGTGCGGGCGGCGCAGTTCGCCGGGCTGCTCGATGCCATGACGGCACAGGGCGAGGCGACCGCCCGCAGCGAAGTGGAGGCCGCGGTGGCGCGACTGTTCTCGTACGCCGCGTGGGCCGACAAGTACGACGGCGCGGTGCATCAGACCCCGATCCGGGGTGTCACCCTGGCCATGAACGAGCCGATCGGGGTGATGGGAATCGCCTGCCCCGACGAGCATCCTCTGCTGGGGCTCGTGTCCCTGGTCGCCCCAGCGGTCGCGGTGGGCAACACTGTGATCGTGATCCCGTCGGAGGCACGGCCGCTCGCGGCTGCGGAGCTGTACACGGTGCTCGAGGCATCGGACGTCCCCGCCGGCGTGATCAACATCGTCACCGGAGCCAAAGACGCGAGGCGGTGTGGTATTTCGGCACTCAGGCGGGCGGCGCCGACGTGGAGCGCGCGTCGGCGGGGAATATGAAGCGGACGTGGGTCGAGTGGGACATGCGGGATTGGAATGACGCTCGGGAGGGAGAAGGCAGGGAGTTCCTACGAGCGGCTACGCAGGTGAAGAACATCTGGATACCGTATGGGGAATAGGAAAAGGGGCCAGGACAGCACGTCCTAGCCCCTGTTCTCTTCATGCCGCCAGCCGTTTACCGTCGGCCGGCGCGGGTTTCGGCTTCGTCAACTTCCAGCGATTACAGATGGGACAGCCGAAATAGGTCCGGCCGAGCCAGTCAGTTTCATATTGCTGCGGGTGGCGGCAGGGCCGGCGCGGCGCGGTTCGGCGAGCCTTCCTGCGCATACTCTCTTCCTCCGCTCGGGCTGCATCGGTCAGAACACCCGGGGCCGCCCGGCGGTTCCAGCGGACAGCTCAGCCGT
>WNGL01009314.1_pt1 | contig 15179 bp, 16 predicted proteins | sample 5400591 | NCBI WGS metagenome assembly WNGL01 (sample SAMN13153377, study PRJNA577476) | soil metagenome | isolation source: 80 cm soil or saprolite under Garry oak tree replicate 1 | place: USA:California | collected 2016-06-15
CGAGCTGCTGGAGATCGGCGGTGAGTTCGGCTTCTCCCGGGCTACCCAGTCCTACTACGCGGGCTTCGTCCTGTCCGAGGCGGCCGCGGGCGACGCGATCGCCGAGCTCGAGGGCGCCGCCGCGCTGTACGCGAGCGGCCCCGGCCCGGGCGAGCACCACAGCCGCAAGTGCCAGATGCTGGCCCGCACCGACCTGGCCATCGCGCGGCTGCGCGCGGGCGTACTCGACGCCGCGGTCACCGCGCTGGAGCCCGTCCTGGCCCTGCCCCCCGCGCAGCGCACCGCCGTGCAGGGCCAGCGCCTGTCCGTCCTGCGCGCCGAGCTGGCCCGCCCGGTCTACCGCAACTCGCGCCAGGCCCGCACCCTGGACGAGCAGCTAGCCCACTACACCCTCCCCGATCTGGGCCCCCTGCCCGACCGTCAGGGCTTACGGCCGACGGCGCCGAACTGGTCGATTTCGGCGGGCTCACCGGAGGACGTGTCATCGGGCCGCCAGCGCGTGATGGAGACCACGCCGGGCTCCACCAGTTCCAGCCCGTCGAAGAACCGGGCGATCTGATCAGGCGTTCGATGGGTGCCTGGCGGCTTGCCGTATTCGTTCCAGTACCGGATGGCCGTCGCCATTTTCTCGCCGGTGACTTCGAGGGTCGGATGGTTGATCGCCAGGTAGCTGCCGGAGGGCAAGGCCTGCACCAGGCGATTGACGATCGCATACGCGTCATCGTCGTCCATTACGTGCCACAGCACGCCGAGCATCGTGATGGCGATGGGCCGGTCGAAATCCAGCGTCTGCCTGGCGCCGGCGATGATGTCGCCGGGATCATGCATGTCGGCATGGATATAGTCGGTGGTCCCCTCGGGCGTGCTGGTCAGCAGCGCCCGCGCATGCGCCAGTACCAGGGGATCGTTGTCAACGTAGACGATCCTGGACTCCGGGGCCACGCGCTGCGCGACCTGGTGCGTGTTGTCAGCGGTCGGCAGGCCGGTCCCGATGTCAAGGAACTGGCGGACTCCGGCCTCGCCGGCCAGATACCGCACCACCCGGCCGAGGAACTTGCGGTCTTCGCGCGCCTGGTTCGCGATGTCGGGCAGCATCTCCTCGATGCGGTCGCCCACCTCGCGATCGACCTTGTAGTTGTCCTTACCCCTCAGCCAGTAGTCCCAGATCCGCGCCGAGTGGGACACAGTGGTGTCGATCTTTGGCGACGGCGGGAGATCCGGCGACAGAGAATCATCGGACACGGGCAAGCCCTCCTGCTATGTGCGCGTAAGAACAGCTCCAACTTAGACCCTGAATTCAGCCCGGCCAACGGGCCACCCGGACTGAGTCGACGACACGTGCCAGAGACCGCGCATAACGTACTGCCGCGCGGACGCTAGCGGCGAATCCGGCTGTATCCCCCGCCGCCTAGCATATAGGCCACAGGCGTAACACATGGCGGTCCGCCGCCAAAAGGTGAATGACGGGCTACCGCAGACCGCGCCGGGCGCGCACCTGTGCTCAGCCGCCGATTGTGTCAAATCCTCACCGGCCGGCGTAACGCGCGCGGTGCCCGGGCTGACCGTCCCGGGCCGCCGGCCCCTGGCCTGAGCAAACGGCGGATGAGATGATGCCGGTATGGACGGTCAGCCCAACGATCCGCGCCGGCAGCTCTCCGCGGCCTGGCAGGCCGCCACGGCGGCGCTCGGCGAATGGCGGCAGCAGGTATCGGCGGCCACGTCGGACGCGAAGGGCAAGCTCGATCCGGCGCTCCGCGCCGCGGTGGAGGCCGCCCGGGCCGCGGTCACCGGGGACTGGCGGGCGTGCCGTTGCTCGTGCACCACGGCCCACCCGGAGGACAAGGGCGTCTGCGACGGCAGGGCCGTCATGATCAGGCGGATCGGCACGGCGGACGTGTCGCTGTGCGCACCGTGCGCCGTGGCGCAGGGGGTCGCGGAATTCGCCCGCTGACTACGGCTTGCGCGCGACCCCGCCCCACAGCGACGTCGGGCCGTCGGCCTCGGCCTGCGACTCGGGGCGCCACTCGGTGTGTCTGGAGGTGAGACGGCAGAGCGCTTGACACCGCGCGCCGGGGCTACGGGATCATGGGTACCGATGCGGCCCGCCAAAGGAGGATCGATGATCTTTATCACGGCCAAGTTCAAGGTCCGGTCCGATGACGCCGACAGCTGGCCGCAGATCTCCGCTGAGTTCACCGAGGCGACCAGGAGCGAGCCGGGCTGCCTGTGGTTCGACTGGTCCCGCAGCCTGGACGACCCGGAGGAGTACGTCCTGGTCGAGGCCTTCCGCGACGGCGACGCCGGGGCGGCGCACGTCCAGTCCGACCACTTCAAGAAGGCGCAGCAGACGCTGCCGCCGCACCTGGCTCACACGCCGCGGATCGTCAACTTCACGGTCCCGCAGGACGACTGGTCCCTGCTCGGCGAGATGGCCGTACCCGAAGGCTGAGCACCAGGCTTGCGCCGCCCGGAGCGCCCCGGAGTGCTGGTACCCGTGCGCGCCGCGTCGCGTCGGTGCGTCTCGCCGGCGTGACGTAGTCGCGCCGGAGGCGGCGGCGCTAGTCCTCTTCTACGGTGCGGATGATCGTGCGGAGCAGGGACGCCAGCTGATCCTTCTCGCGGCGGGTGAGGCTGGCGCTGACCAGGGCCTCGCCCTGGTTGAAGGCGGGGAACAGCCGCTCGATGACGTCCAGGCCCTTGGGCTCGAGCGACACGAGCACGAGCCGGCCGTCCGCGTCGTGGCCGCGGCGGCGGGCCAGGCCGCGCTTCTCCAGGGTCTTCAGCACGCCGGTCAGCGTGCCCTTGGTCACCCCGGCCTCGGCCGCGAGGTGCCTGGTCTGCTGGTCACCCCAGATCCACAGCACGAAGAGCACCGTGAACGCGGCCCAGGACAGGTCCTCCTCCGCGAGCACCTTCTGCTCCATGTGGTGCCGGATCGCGTTGGCCGCCCGGTAGATGTTGGACACCGCGGCCATCGCGGCGAAGTCGAGTTCCTGCTCGCCGATGCGCGCCCGGATGTCACGCTCGGCCTGGACCAGGTCCTGGGCGTTACCGACGGCGAAGCGGCGAGGCATGGGACGATGGTATGGCGAGCCGCCTCAGGCTTTGGCCGGGGGCCGGATGCCGCGGAACTCCCAGTCCCCGCCCAGCGCGGTCGAGACGACCTCCTCGCTGGCCGTCGGCTGGGCGCCGAAGTCCGCCGCGACGCCGAGCGGGCCCGCCACCACGTGGCTGGTCAGCCGGCCCAGGCCGTCCACCTCGACGTCCACCACGTCGCCGGGCTGGACCGGCCGGGAGTGGGCCGGGGTGCCGGACAGCAGCACGTCGCCCGGCAGCAGGGTGACGGTGCGGGCGATGTCGGCGACCAGGTAGTGCATGTCCCAGCGCATCTCGTCGGTCGACCCGTCCTGGACGGGTCGGCCGTTGACGTAGGTGCGCAGCCGCTTGCCGCGGAAGTCCCAGCCGGTGACTAGCCCGGGGCCGAGCGGCGCCATCGTGTCCGAGCCCTTGACCCGCAGCATCGAGCCGGCGTCGGTGTCGCGGAAGTCGTGCAGGCCGAAGTCGTTGGCGACGGTGTAGCCGGCGATGTACTCCCCGGCCTCCCCGGGGGTGATGCCCCGGCACGGCCGCCCGATCACGATGGCGACCTCGCCCTCGTAGTTCAGGTACGCACATCCAGCCGGCCGGACCACGGCACCGCCGTGGCCGATCAGCGCCGAGATGGGCTTGTGGAAGTAGGTGGGCGCGGCCGGCAGCGTGGCGCCGAACTCCGCCACCCGGCTGCGGTGGTTCAGGTGCACCGCCACGATCTTGGTCGGCACGCACGGCGGCAGGTGCACCGCGTCCGCCGCCGCGACCCGCCGTCCGTCGGCCGCCACCAGGTCGTCCCCCTCGCGGACCACCTGGACGCAGGCGCCGCCCAGCAGGATCCTGCGGTATTCGGTCACCGCGTCCACCCCGCCGTCCACCCCGCCGCGGGCCGGTCGAACCACAGGTGGATCTGCCCGGTGCCGACCGAGTTCTCGTACTCGCTGTAGGCCCGGCCCGGCGCGGTCACCGCGCCCTCGCCCAGCGCCGCGATCATCATCAGGTAGGGCCCGAACCTCGCCTCCGGCCGGTACTTCAGAAACTCCGGCATGGTCTGGATCACCCGGGCGTGGTCGCCGGCCTCCAGCCAGCCGATCCGCTCGGTGTCGGCCGCGCGGGCGGCCGCGGTCCTGATGTGCGCGGGGTCGCTGGCCTCGTGCGCGCGCAGTTCCCGCAGCGACCAGAAGGTGTGCGACATGGCGCCGGACGCGATGAGCAGGACCTTCCCGCCGGCCGCCGCGATGGCCGCGCCCAGCGCCCGGCCGGCCCGCAGGAAGTCCTCGGTGTCGCCGGTCTGCGCGGTGCTGACCGAGATCCACCGCCGGTCCAGGCCCCGGCCGAGGAAGCTCCACAGGTTGACGGTGGCGTAGTGCACCGGCAGGCAGGGATCGTCGATCGCGGTGATCCACGTCCCGTGCGCGTCGGCCTGCGCGGCCATGGCCTGGGCCAGCGCGGGGTCCCCGCGCCAGTCGTACGGGATCCGGCGCATGCCCCGCGGCAGCTCGTCGGAGGTGAACAGGCCGGCCCTGACCGGCTGCGCGGCCACGACGAACTCGACGGTGGTATGCCAGTGCGAGTCCAGGACCACCACGGTGTCGTAGTCCAGGACCTCGAAGACCTCCCGGCGCAGCCGCTGCAGGCCGGGCACCAGGCTGATCTCCTTGCCCTCGTTCAGCTCGAGGCGCTCGGCGTAGGGGAGCATGATCGTCGGGACATGCGCGAGGAGCCCGGCTCCGGCCACTTCACCCATCGAGCTGCCATCCTTCCGGTGCGTACACGGTGTTCTTCACGTCGCTGTCGATCCAGTGCCGCGTGTCGACGCCGACCCCGGCCACGTGCGCCGTGTTCATGACGAGTGCAGCACCTTCCCGCCGTCCCAGGTGACACCCACCTGCTGGTAGTAGCCGCCGAGGATCTCGCGGACCTCCAGCCTGGCCAGTTCCTCGGTGGGCGACTCGAACAGCTCCAGGGTGGCCTCGCCGCCCCAGGCCGGTCCCCCCTCGACGCTGGCGCTGCGCGAGCGGACCAGCTCGTCCAGCGCGTCCGGGGCGCCCTTCTCGATCGAGGGCATCCACCGGTGGTGCGCCATCGGGTGGGCGTTGACGAACCCGGCCGCCGGGACCTGCCCGGTCAGCGTCACTGTCGCCTGCGCCAGGCGGCGGTCGGCGGCGGCCAGCGTGCCCGCGAACCGGCCGCCGGGGCCGATCCTGGGCGCGGCCCGGCCGAACGGGTGCGGCCGGGTCTGGTGGATGGACCCGAGCTTCTTCGGGTAGCCCTGATGCAGCCCGCGGACCAGGGCGAAGTCGGTGTCGACCCAGATGTAGGCGCAGCGCGAGTAGACCTGTCGGTCGAAGGCGCACCGGACGACCGCGAAGCACTCCCGGTACTGGGCCCGCACCGGGTCGAGCAGCTCGTCCCGGGCCTCGCCGCACGACTGCCAGTCGGCCCAGATCAGCGCGACGGCGCCGGGGTCGTCCGGGGCGGGCTCGAGCGGGCCGGGGAGCAGTTCGGCGACGCGCTCCGGGTCGGTCCGGTACTCCACGGTGAGCAGGTCGCCGGAGTAGTGCCACGGCGGCGGGGGCAGCAGCGAGGACCGGCCGGTGGCCGTCCGCGGGTAGAAGAACCCGGATACGTCAGGCACGCGCGCTCCCGTCCGGATCGTTTGTATCCATACGACTTGCGATGCTAGCATGTCGCCGTGCCGGCCCCGCCCGAAGATCACTCGGTCTCCGCCGTCTGCGAGCGCCTGCGGTCCGAGGGCGTCGACGTCGTCCGGGTGTCCTACCCGGACCTGATCGGCGTGGACCGGGGCCGCGACGTGCTGCTCGACGTGCTGCCCGCCGCGATGGAGCACGGCCTGGCGTTCTGCCGCGCGGTCTACCACACCTCCCCGATGGGCGACGTGGTCCCGGTGCCCGGCGGGCTCGATGCGGGGCTGCCCGACATCGCGGTCTATCCCGACCTGTCGACGCTCACCGCGTTGCCCTGGGAGCCGCACGCCGCCTGGTGCCTCGGCGAGGCGTTCGCGCCCGGCGGCGAGCCCGCGCCCGAGGCGCCGCGCACGGTGATCCGGCGGGTGGCGGACCGGCTCTCCGGCCTGGGCTACGAACTGGCCTGCGGGCCCGAGCTCGAGTTCTACCTGTGCCAGCAGGAGCCGGACGGCCGCTGGCGTCGTTACGCCGACGACCCGGGCAACGTGTACGTGGTCGGCCGCAAGGGCGACCCGCAGGGGCTGCTGCTGCACATGCTCAGGCAGCTCAGGGACGCCGGGCTGGCGGTGACGGCGGCCAACCACGAGTTCTCCCCGGGCCAGTTCGAGATCAACCTCGGTCATTCCGGGCTGGTCGACGCGGCCGACCGGTCGTTTCGGCTCAAGTCCGCCGTGCAGGAGATCGCGCGCCAGCACGGCCTGCTGGCCACCTTCATGGCCCTGGCGCGCGGATGGAGGTCAGGCTGGGCGACGCCACCGCCAACCCCTACCTGGCCATGGCGGCCGTCGGGGCCGCCGTCGCCCTCGGCGTCGCGGACAAGATCGAGCCGCCAGGCAAGCTCGAGGGGTACGGATATGACCCCGAACGGGCCCAGATCCTGCCGGTCCGGCTGGCCGATGCCCTGGATGCGCTGGAGGCCGACCGCGAGCTGGCCGACGTCCTCGGCGGGTACTTCGTCTCCTCGTTCCTGGCCTACAAGCGCAACGAGATCGAGCGCTTCGAGCGGTACGTCACCGACTGGGAATTCCGCGAGTACGCGTATCACCTGTAAACGAGGCGCCGCGGCTTCCCGCAGGGCCTGCCACCCGCCGGGGGGACGCGGGCATGTCGATGTGCCTGACGCCGAGGTGCGCCAGCGCGTCGATGACCGCGTTCTGCACGGCCGGCGTGGAGCCGATCGTGCCGGCCTCCCCGATCCCCTTGGCGCCGAGCGGGTTGTAGCTGGTGGGCGTCTGGCTGTCGGCCAGCTCGAAGCTGGGGACCTCGGTGGCCGAGATGAAGGGGTAGTCGGCGAAGCTCGCGGTCAGCGGGTTGCCGTCGGCGTCGTAGACCACCTCTTCCAGCAGCGCCTGGGCCGCGCCCTGGGCGATGCCGCCGTGCCGCTGGCCCTCCGCGAGCAGCGGGTTGATCACGGTGCCCGCGTCGTCGACGGTCACCACCCGCCGCAGCACCGCCTTGCCGGTCTCGGTGTCCACCTCGACCACGGCCACGTGCGCGCCGAACGGGAACGTCGGGCCCGGCGCGGTGAACACCGCGCGCACGGCCAGCCGCTCGCGCTCGGCGAGCCTGGCCAGCGGGACCGCGACGTCCGGGTCGCCGGCTACCGCGAACGAGCTGGTCCCGGTGTCGAAGACCAGGTCGGCCGGGTTGGCCTCGAGCTCGTCGGCCGCGCGCTGCCTGGCCTCGTCGAGCAGGTCCCGCGACGCCTGCCGCACCGCCGAGCCGCCCTGCTGCAGGCTGCGCGAGCCGCCGGTGCCGCCGCCCTCGGGGATCAGGTCGGTGTCGCCCCACTTCACCGTGATCTTGTCGATACCGATGCCGAGCTCGCTGCTGGCCAGCATGGCCCAGACGGTGGCGTGGCCCTGCCCGCGCGGGGAGGTGCCGGTCAAGATGGTGGCGGTGCCGTCGGGGTGCACCTCCACGGTGGCGTTCTCCCGCGGGCCGCCCTCCTCCGCTCCCGGCCCGGTGATCTCCACGTAGCAGGACAGGCCGATGCCGAACTGGACCGCGTCGCCGTCGGCACGGCGCTTGGCCTGCTCGCGGCGCAGGTCCTCGTACCCCGCCGCGGCCAGCGCCGCCTCCAGCGCGGCCGTGTAGTCGCCGCTGTCGTAGACGGCGCCGAAGGCGGTGGTGTGCGGTTCGGTGAAGGCGGGCAGCACGTTCTGGCGGCGCACCTCGGCCGGGTCCAGGCCGGCCTCGGCGGCGAACAGGTCCATCGCCCGCTCCACCGCCGCGGTGGCCTCCGGGCGCCCGGCGCCGCGGTAGGCGCCGCATGTCGTCGGTGTAGACGCCGCCGGTGGTCAGGAAGCGCGGGTCTTCGGTCCTGATGACCCTGGTTCCGAGGATGCTCACCCTCTCGATCTTGCCTGGCCGCAGCGCGGATGGTCAAAGCGGACAGTGAACCCGCGGGCGGAAGATCGGGTAACCTTTCTGCGTTGGCGATGGCGGAGTAGCTCAGTCAGGCAGAGCAAGCGGCTCATAATCGCTGTGTCGCCGGTTCAAGTCCGGCCTCCGCTACACTTGATCAGTCCTGCCAGAACCATGAGAAAGGCGCTTCGTCGTGGCTGCCACCGATGTCCGGCCGAAGATCACGCTGGCTTGCCAGGAATGCAAGCACCGGAACTACATCACCAGGAAGAACCGGCGTAACGACCCGGACAGGCTCGAGCTGAAGAAGTTCTGCCCGAACTGCCGCTGCCACCGGCCGCACCGCGAGACCCGTTAGTGGCCATCAACCCGGACTACCAGGGGCGGACGTTCGAGTCGTCCGAGCCCTACGAGGTCAGCCGGGTCAAGATCGCCGAGTTCGCCGAGGCGATCGGCGAGCCCAGCCCGCTGTGCCGTGACCGGGCCGCCGCGCAGGCGGCCGGCTATCCGGACGTGATCGCCCCGCCCACCTTCGCGATCGTCGTCACCTCGGCGGGCAACGCCAGGCTGATGTCCGATCCCGGCCTGGGCGTGAACTACGCCATGGTGGTGCACGGCGAGCAGAGCTTCGACCACACCCGCCCGCTGCGCGCGGGCGACGTCGTGGTCGCGCAGTCGACCATCGAGTCGATCAAGCAGGTCCGCAACATGACGACGATGTCCACGGTCACCGAGGTCAGGACGGTGGACGGCGAGCACGTCTGCACGGCGCGCTCCACCCTGGTCGAACGCGGCGCGTAAAGGGGAAACAGATGGCCAGCCCCAGCTACGACGGCACGCAGGCGGGCGCCGAGATCGCGCCGCGGCAGTACCAGGTGACCCGGCGCGACCTGGTCCGGTACGCGGGCGCCTCCGGCGACTTCAACGTGATCCACTGGAACGAGCGCATCGCCACGTCCGTCGGCCTCCCGGACGTGATCGCGCACGGCATGCTCACGATGGCGCTGGCGGGCCGGTTCCTCACCGAGTGGGCCGGGGACCCGGGCGCGGTGACGGAGTTCGGCGTCAGGTTTTCCTCGCCCGTGGTCGTGCCAGACGACGACAAGGGTGCCCTGGTCGAGGTCTCGGGCCTCGTCACCGGCAAGCTCGACGGCCACCAGGTGACGGTCGACGTCACCGCCAGGTCGGGCGAGACGAAGGTGCTGACGCGCGCACACGCCGTCGTCCGCCTCCCGTGAGGCGGTGTCCGTGAGGCTGTGCACATGAGGCTGTGTTCATGAGGCTGTGTTCATGAGACTGGCCGACTACACCACGATCCGCCTCGGCGGGCCTGCCCGCGGTTTCGTCCGGGCTGGCACCGACGACGAGCTTGTCGAGGCGGTGCGGACCGCCGACGCGCACGGCGAGCCGGTCCTGATCCTCGGCGGCGGCAGCAACCTGGTGGTGGCCGACGACGGGTTCGACGGCATCGTGATCCAGGTCGCGACGCAGGGCGTCAGCCACGGCGACGGCCCGGGCGTGCTGACCGTGGCGGCCGGCGAGGACTGGGACGGCTTCGTCGCCCGGACGGTCGCCGAGGGCCTGGCCGGCCTGGAGTGCCTGTCGGGTATCCCCGGGCTCGCGGGCGCCACCCCGATCCAGAACGTCGGCGCCTACGGCCAGGAAGTCTCCGAGACGATCACGCGGGTCCGGGTCTACGACCGGCAGGCCGGGGACGTCCTCGAGGTGCCCGCCGGGCAGTGCGGCTTCGGCTACCGGACGAGCCGGTTCCGCGGGACGGACCGGTTCGTCGTGCTGAGCGTGACCTTCGGCCTCGCGGTGCAGGCCCGGTCGGTCCCGGTCCGCTACGCCGAACTGGCCGGCGTCCTCGGCGTCTCGCCCGGTGACCAGGCGGACAGCACCGAGGCTCGTTCGGCGGTCATCGAGCTCAGGCAGCGCAAGGGCATGGTGATCGATCCCGCCGACCCCGACACCCGCAGCGTCGGCTCGTTCTTCGTCAACCCGGTATTCGACGGCGCCGCGCTGGCCGCCGTCGAGGCCGCCGCGCGGGCCAGGTGGGGGGCGGACACCCGGGTGCCCCGGTTCGCGGCCACGGAAGAAGGGCTGGTCAAGGTGCCCGCGGCGTGGCTGATCGAGCGGGCCGGCTTCGGCAAGGGCTACAACCCGGGTGACGGCGCCCGGATCTCGGCCAAGCACACGCTCGCCCTGGTCAACTCGGGATCGGCCAGCACGGCCGCGCTGATGGCGCTGGCCCGGGAGATCAGGGACGGGGTACGCGCCGCGTTCGGCGTCACCCTGTCCCCCGAACCCGTCCTAATCGGCGTCACCCTCTAACCCCACTCCCACGGCCGGCGCCCCGCGAACAGCCCTAACCCCGAAGTGGCATTGGGGTCAAGGGACCCCCGGCCCCATCTTGCGGGGCCAAGGGCCCCCCGACCCCGTTTCCGGCCGTCCGTTCCCAAGCGGCGGCCGGTTAGTTCCGAACTACTTGAATTCCGAACTAGTGGAACAGCTGGAGGTTGTTGTCGTTGCCGAAGTCGTCGACGAAGTAGACGGCGTCGGCGCCGGGCTTGACCGCCAGGCCGAACAGGTTGCCGCCGCCGCCCTGGTTGTGGTCGATGGTCTTGACCGCGACCTGAGCCCCGCCCGGAGTGGTTTCGACGATGTTCCCGTCGGCGCCGTTGACGGTCAGGATGTCGCCGTTGGGCGCGATGGCCAGGCCGAGCTCGCCCATCAGCGCGCCGCCCTTGGTGACGGTGGAGCCGCGGTGGTCATCGCTGAAGCGGATCGTCGCGTGGGGTATGGCCGCGATCCTGTTGTCCAGGGTGTCGGCGACGTAGAGCGTGCCGTTCGGGCCGAGTCCGTCGCCGGTCGGGCCGATGACCAGCGCGTTGGGGTCGGTGCGGGCGGCGAAGCCCGAGCCGATCCTGGTGCTGGCCAGCAGGTGCGGCACCTGGGCGGTTCCGCTGGTGATGAGCAGTCGCTGCACCGTCCCGCCGTGCGAGGTGCTCCGCGGCCCGATGATGCCGCCGAGCACGTTGGTCACGAACAGCTCGGACAGTCCGCCCAGGTCAAGGGCGGTCATGTCCCACGGCCCTACGATGCCGTGGCCGGTGAACGTCTCGCGCACTACCCCGTGGCTGTCCAGCACGATCAGGCAGCCGGGACCGGAGATATCGCCGTTCTGGGTGGGCAGCGACCCGACGATGACCCAGCCGCCGCGCAGCGCCACCAGCAGGTCGCCGATCTGGGCGAACAGCGACGCGTGGCCACGCGGCCCAGTTCGACTGCGGGCGCACCGAACTGGCCGCCCGGCGGAAATGCCAGGTCGGACCGCGATCACCAACAAGATCGCACAAGAGACCAGTGCCGCGGCCGCCATTCACGAAAGGACACGGCTCACCGGGTTCGGTGAACATCAAGGGACGTGATCGGCCGCCCGGTGATCTTTCGCGACGGCCGCGTGCACTGGTCACTACCTTCATCTACGGCCCAGCCGCGGCCGTGGCTCGAAACCGCGGCCGCGCGTTATCGGGTGGTAATAGTTTCCCGCGCGACCACGCGACGCGTCACGACGCGCGGGTCAGCGCGAGCGTGATGGCGGCGGCGGCCACCGGGTGGGCGTCCGAGCCGACCTCGGCCGACGGGCGGACCTCCAGGTCCACCGCCAGCGTCTCGGCCGCGACGAACCCGGCGTGCGCGCGGACCGCGTCGGCGACCGTGCCGTCGGCGCCGACCGTCAGCCGGATCCGGTCGGAGACCGCCAGGCCCGCGTCCCGGCGGGCCTGCTGCACGATCCGCACCACGTCGCGCGCGGTGCCCTCGGCCGCCAGTTCCGGCGTCACCCGCAGGTCCAGCGCGATCAGCCCGGCGTTGCCCGGCAGCGCCGACGTCGAGCCGGGGTCCGCGGCGGCCAGCCGCAGCTCGTACTCGCCCGGCTCGAGGCGGACCCCGGCCGCCGCCACGCCCTCACCCGACTGGGTCCAGGCGCCCGCCTTGACCGCCCGGATGACCTGCTGCACCTGCCCGCCGAGCCGCGGCCCGAGCACCCGCGGGTTGACCGCCAGCTCGAACGTGCCCAGGCTGGCCGGGTCGGCGGAGAGCTCGACCGTCTTGACGTTGACCTCGTCGGAGATCAGCGAGACGAACGGCGCCAGCGACTCGGCGTCCGGGTGGGCGACGACCAGCGACGCCAGCGGCAGCCGGACCCGCAGCTGGTGCGCCTTGCGCAGCCCGAGCGCCGTGCTGCACACCGCGCGAGCCAGGTCCATGGCGCCGGTCAGCTCCTCGTCGCCGGGGCTGAGCAGCGCCCAGTCCGACACGTCGGGCCACGACGCCAGGTGCACGCTCGCGCCCCCGGTCAGCCCGCGCCAGATCGCCTCGGCGGTCAGCGGCAGCAACGGCGCCGCCACCCGGGACACGGTCTCCAGCACGGTCCACAGCGTGTCGAGCGCGGCCCGGTCGCCGGCCCAGAACCGGCTGCGCGAGCGCCGGATGTACCAGTTGGTCAGCACGTCCAGGTGACCGCGGAGGGCCTGGCAGGCGGCGCCGACGTCGTAGACGTCGAGCAGCCGCTCCGTCTCGGTCACCAGGGTGCGGGTCTTGGCCAGGATGTACCGGTCGAGCACGTGCTCGCTGGCGGCGCTGGTTCCGGGGGGGACAACCCCCCCGTGCCCCCCCGAGGCTTCGCCGGGGATAGGCCTCTCCGCCACGTAAGACTCGGCGTTGGCGTACAGCGCGAAGAAGTACCAGCAGTTCCACAGCGGCAAGATGGCCTGCCGGACCGCCTCCCTGATGCCCTGTTCGGTGACGATCAGGTTCCCGCCGCGCAGCACCGGGCTGGACATCAGGAACCAGCGCATGGCGTCCGAGCCGAAGTTGTCGAAGACCTCGTTCACGTCCGGGTAGTTGCGCAGGCTCTTGGACATCTTCTGGCCGTCGTTGCCGAGCACGATGCCGTGGCTCACGCAGGAGGTGAAGGCCGGCCGGTCGAACAGCGCGGTGGCCAGCACGTGCAGGGTGTAGAACCAGCCCCGGGTCTGGCCGATGTACTCGACGATGAAGTCGCCCGGGTAGTGCGAGTCGAACCAGTCGCGGTTCTCGAACGGGTAGTGCACCTGGGCGAACGGCATCGACCCGGACTCGAACCAGCAGTCGAGCACCTCGGGCACCCGGCGCATCACGGAGCGGCCCGTCGGGTCGTCCGGGTTCGGCCGGACCAGCTCGTCGATGGCCGGCCGGTGCAGGTCGTCCGGGCGCACGCCGAAGTCGCGCTCGAGCTCGTCCAGCGAGCCGTACACGTCGGTGCGCGGGTAGGCCGGGTCGTCGCTCTGCCAGACCGGGATGGGGGAGCCCCAGAACCGGTTCCGGCTGATCGACCAGTCACGGGCTCCGGCCAGCCACTTGCCGAACTGGCCGTGCTTGGTGTGCTCGGGTACCCAGGTGATCTGCTCGTTGAGCTCGACCATCCGGCCGGAGAACGTGCTCACCGCGACGAACCAGCTCGACACCGCCTTGTAGATCAGCGGGTTGCGGCACCGCCAGCAGTGCGGGTAGGAGTGCGTATACGTCTGGCTGCGCACCAGGCTGCCCTGCTCGCGCAGCTTCGCGGTGAGCGGCGCGTTGGCGTCGAAGACGTGCTGGCCCTCGAAGTCGGGCACCGCGGAGGTGAACCTGGCCTGCTCGTCCACCGTGAGCACGGTCGGGATGCCGGCCGCGTTGCAGGCCAGGGCGTCGGCCTCGCCGTAGGCGGGCGCCATGTGCACCACTCCGGTGCCGTCCTCGGTCGTGACGTCGTCGGACAGGATCACCCGGTACGCCCCGCCGGTGCCGAACCGCTCCGCGTCGGCCAGGTAAGGGAACAGCGGCTCGTACCGCCGCCCGGCCAGCTCGGCGCCGGTCACCGTGCCGACCGTGGCGGCGCCCTCGAGTTCCCGCTCGTAGGCGGCCTGCCGGTCGGCGGCCAGGACGTACCGCTCGCCGTCCTTGGCGACGACGACGTACTCGATGTCCGCGCCGACCGCGCAGGCCAGGTTGGACGGCAGCGTCCACGGCGTGGTGGTCCAGGCCAGCAGCCACTCCCCGGTCTCCAGCTTGAACCGGACCGTGACCGAGGGGTCCTGCCGCTGCGCGTAGGTGTCCTCGTCCATCCGCAGCTCGTGGTTGGACAGCGGGGTCTCGCACCGCCAGCAGTAGGGCAGCACCTTGAAGCCCTGGTAGATCAGGCCCTTGTCCCACAGCTGCCTGAACGCCCACATCACGCTTTCCATGTAGGACACGTCCAGCGTCTTGTAGTCGTTGTCGAAGTCCACCCAGCGGGCCTGCCGCTTCACGTAGTCGCGCCACTCGCGGGTGTAGCGCAGCACCGACTCGCGGCAGGCGTCGTTGAACTTCTCGATGCCCATGGCCACGATGCCGGCCTTGCCGGAGATGCCGAGCAGCCGCTCGGCTTCCACCTCGGCCGGCAGGCCGTGGCAGTCCCAGCCGAACCTGCGCTCCACCCGGCTGCCCTGCATGGTCCGGAACCGCGGCACCACGTCCTTGACGTAGCCGGTGATCAGGTGGCCGTAGTGCGGCAGGCCGTTGGCGAATGGCGGCCCGTCGTAGAACACGAACTCGCGCTCCGCCGGCCGTTGCCGCACCGAGGCCCGGAACGTGTCCGCGGCCTCCCAGTAGTCCAGCACGTCGCGCTCGAGCGCGGGGAAGCTCGGCTGGGCGGGCACGTCCGTCCGCCCGGCGCGCGGGTAGGCCGCCGGGGGGGAGCCGGGCTTGGCGGGTGCTTCGGTGTCGTCGGCGGGCGGGCGGGCGGTCATCGGCAGGTTCCTCGTGTGCGGTGCTCGGCACTGCGAGGACGACGCGCCCGCTCCCGCGCGGGCGCACCGCGGTACCACCTCGCTTGCCGCCGGAACCGGCGCGCTCACGCGCAGCGGGGGCGGCCGCTCATTGGCCGGCTGTGACGGGCCGAACCCGCCCGGTTCTACTCAGGCGCCCGCGCCCTTTCTTCCGGGGGCTCCC
>WNGL01005414.1_pt1 | contig 15177 bp, 13 predicted proteins | sample 5400591 | NCBI WGS metagenome assembly WNGL01 (sample SAMN13153377, study PRJNA577476) | soil metagenome | isolation source: 80 cm soil or saprolite under Garry oak tree replicate 1 | place: USA:California | collected 2016-06-15
GCGCAATGAATTGATGCGTCTCGCCCAAGGCCTATATGTATTGCCTGTCAAAACGCGTTTCGGAACGCGGGCCCCTTCAGCTGAAAAGGTTATTGAAGGCCTTGCAGCCACACGCGCCGAAACGATCGTTCCGCATGGCGCAGCCGCAGCGAATAAACTTGGTCTCACGACGCAAGTGCCAACCAAGTTCGTTTATCTGACATCGGGGCCAAACCGGCAATTCAAGCTTGGTGCGCAAACGATCGAGATCAAGAAGGCGCCCCAATGGATGTTGTTGCCAACGAAGCCGGCCGCCGGACAGGTCGTGCGCGCGCTCGAATGGGTGGGGGAGCGCGGGGTAGGGGAGGCCTTAAGGGTTCTCAAACAAAAGCTGCCTGAAGAGACACTGCATGATCTCATAGCCTTGCGTCCCGCACTGCCTTCCTGGATGTCCAAGTCGATCAGCAAAGCATTGCTTGCAAATGGCTGAATTTTTTTTGAGCTTGTCACGAAGCGAACGGCTTGAGGCACTTGGCGTTGCCGCCACCGCCTCAGGCCGGCCCGCTTATCTGCTCGAGAAGGATATCTGGGTTGTGTGGGCTTTGCAGGGGCTATTTGAGTCGAAGATAGGCGAGCATCTCGTCTTCAAAGGCGGCACGTCGCTCTCCAAAGGCTACGACATCATTGAGCGTTTCTCGGAGGATATCGATCTTACCTACGATGTTCGGCAGATCATTCCCGAACTCGCTACCGGCGACCCACCTATTCCTGCCACCAACAGCCAGGCGAAAAAGTGGACTGATACCGCCGGCGAGCGTCTCACCGCCTGGGTGAAGGATGAGGCGTTGCCCATACTTCAAAAGCACGCAGAAGCCACCGGCGTTGACGTAACTTTCCGCGCCGACGGGCATGTCATCTACGTTGATTATGACCCGCTGACGGAAGGCTCCGAATATGTTCCGCCCTGGGTCAAGCTCGAATTTGGCGCGCGCTCGACCGGCGAACCCGCAGAAAGCCGCGACATCACATGCGATGCGGCAGTCTCGTTGCCCGAACTCGAATTTCCAACCGCGCAGCCCAAGATCATGCTGCCCAAGCGCACATTCTGGGAAAAGGCGACCGCGGTTCACGTGTTCTGCGCTCAAGGCGATGTCGAAGGGGATCGAATTTCCCGTCATTGGCACGATCTGGTGCGGCTCGACGATGAGGGCTATGCCCAAGCCGCGTTTGACGACAATGCGCTGGCGAAGGAAGTCGCCGATTGGAAAAGCAAGTTCTTTCGCGTGCGCGATCGCAACGGGGAGTGGATCGACTATCACGCCGCCGTTTCAGGAAAGCTTCAAATAGTGCCGGACGAGAAAGCACGCAAAGAACTTCAGGCGGACTACCAGAAAATGACCGACGCTGGACTCTTGCTTGGCGACGCTGTGCCTTTCGACGAAATTATGAAGCGTTGCGAGACGCTGCAAAAACGCGCGAACAGCCGCAAGTAAGCCGCGGCGAACCCGAGCGCGCGAAGCTCATCGAAATTGGTTGTCCCGCGCATCCTGGCCGAGGAAGCGCGGGTCTCCTGCGTTTTTCCGGGCGGGGGTATTCAGGACAACACCGTCAATCGCCTGCTTCTGATGTCGAGTTCGGAGAAGCATCTGCCCAATGTCCCGATGGCCTTCCATATCAAGGCCAAGAGCTCCCCGGGACCAACGTTGCCGGAAGAGTGACAACCAGCTTCCTATTGTCGCCCGGTTAAGCGCCGCTGGGAGCGCCCAGGGCGGCCGCGCCGCCGATTTCGGTAACGGCGAAGGCGGCCTCCTCCAAGCCGCAAGAGAGTACATCACTCCAAACGTTGTCATGGACACGTCGGGAGGGGATCCCTCGACGGGAGGAGGATCGGCCGCGGCCCCGCGCCCCGGCGATGCCGTGTCGTTTACTCCGCTCCTTCCGCCACGAATGCCGCCCAAGGACCAGCAATAGACCTCAAGATGGAACGTCGGCGGGGCCTGCGAGCTATAGAATTTGTTGCTATAGCTCATTTTTTATCTCATTGTGAGCTATAGAATGGGGCGCCTATAGCTCATGAGCTGGAATTGGAAAAAACCGGATTGGCCGAATTTCACTTATAATTCAACGGCTCTGGAGCCGCTGGAGAACCAGTTCCTGCTCCAGTCCGGGCAATTCATCGGCGCTTTCAAGCATATCGGGGCCGATGATCAGGATACCCTCAAAATCGAGCTTATCGGCGACGAGGCCGTAAAAACCTCCGAAATCGAGGGCGAGATCCTCAACCGCGACAGCGTTCAATCGTCACTGCGCCATCAGCTTGGGCTGGGAGCAGAAAAGCCGGGCATTCTACCGGCTGAACGCGGCATCGCGGAAATGATGGTCGATCTCTACCGCAGCTTTGCCAACGCACTTACCGACAAGACGATGTTCGACTGGCACCGCATGTTGCTGAGCGGCGATACATCCATCCAGGTCATTGGCGGCTACCGGACGCGCGCCGATGCCATGCAAGTCGTCTCCGGCCCGATCCATAGACCCACGGTACATTTCGAGGCTCCGCCGTCCAGCCACGTGCCGGACGAGATGAAGCAGTTCGTCAATTGGTTCAACGATACTGCCCCCGGAGGCAAGACTCCGTTGTCGCCGCTGACGCGCGCCGGCGTTACCCATCTGTACTTCGTGTGTATTCACCCGTTCGAAGACGGCAACGGCCGCATAGGCCGTGCCCTTGCGGAAAAATCCCTTGCGCAAAATCTTGGTCAACCCAGCCTGATTGCGCTCGCCTATACGATTGAGCGGAAGCGTAACGATTATTACGCCTCGTTGGAGCGCAATAACAAAGAGACCGAGATCACCAGCTGGCTCGAATATTTTGCGAGCACGATTCTGGAAGCCCAGAACAACACCATCAGGCGTGTGGATTTCTATGTCGCCAAGGCGAAGTTCTACGAGAAGCATCGCGGCACGCTCAACGAGCGTCAGGAGAAAATCATCGCCCGGATATTCCGCGAAGGTATCGACGGCTTCAAGGGCGGCTTGAGCGCAGAGAACTATATCAGCATCACCGGAACGTCCCGTGCCACGGCGACAAGAGATTTGCAGGACCTAATCGAGAAGGGCGCATTGACCAAGACCGGAGAGCTGCGTCACACCCGCTATCACCTTAATTTGGCCAAGGCGTAGTGAACTGCGGCCGGGTTACTCGACGGTGATATCGGCAGGCCTGATGATATCGTCCCGCTAGGTTCGTTGCTCGTCGACAAACGTTGGCTACATTGGGGTAACGGCGGCCCTCGGCGTAAGCGGTCTGGACTTGGTGCTCCTGCTCTCCGCCGGCACCGTGCGTCGGTAGATCGCGAGGCTCTGCAATGAAAGCTCTGCAATGAATCAGCCAAGCTTGAGGTGAATTGTAATTGCAGGGTATGAACATTATATGGTACATGTACATTATATAGGGCCGGATGCCAGGTAGTGTTCCCCGCAAGATACCCGTCGTGTTTTACCGCACGCCGGGCGGGGCTGAGGTCGTGCGGGACTGGCTGCGGAGTCTGGACGACGCCGACCGCCAAGCCGTGGGCCTCGACCTCATGCGCGTTCAATACCGCTGGCCGGTGGGTATGCCGCTTTGCCGCGCGCTAGGTGACGGCTTGTGGGAGGTGCGCACGTCGCTGCCGAGCAACCGGATCGCTCGCGTCCTGTTTAGTGTGCAGCAGGGCCGCATTCTGGTCCTTCACGGGTTCATCAAGAAGACCCAGAAGACCCCGCCGGACGACCTGGTCCTTGCACGCCGCAGGAGCCGTGGATTTGAAAAATGAGGAGATCAATATGGCCAGGAAGAAGAGAGTAATCCGTTCCACCGCCAAACTCACCACGCTCGATGATTTCCTCGGTGAAGAAGGCAAGCGCGATGAGTTCGAGGCCATCGCCGTCAAGGAAGTCCTCGCGTGGCAGATCGGGCAGGCGATGAAGGAGAAGAACATATCCCGTGCCAGCCTGGCGCAACGTATGAAGACCTCGCGCAGCCAGATTGGGCGCCTGCTCGACCCAAAGGACGGCAATGTGACGCTAGCCACGCTTCAGCGCGCCGCCCGCATGGTCGGGCGGTCGCTCCGGCTAGAACTGGTTTGAGAGGAGGGCGTCGCGCGTTCCTCGAACACGCAACTTGCGACAGATCAGAGCGTCGATGCCGTCCGGATTGCGGCTCAGGTAGCTCCGGATGACTTCTCGCAAGAAGCCCGTACGGCGAAAGACTAGGCACTCGGCGCTGGCGATCGCCTATCGTAATCAACCGAGGCGCGGGTCCTTGCAGTTGTTCCATTGTGAGAACTCCATGGCGCGAAGGCCTTCAGCGCCGCTTGCGCTGTCGCGGCAGCCGCTCCGTTAGCTGCGTAGGCGCGTAGAGGCGGACGAGCTCCTGCACCGTCGTGACGAGCCGCTCGCGCAGTTCCGAGGGTTCGACGACCTCGGCGTCGGCGCCAAGCGCGATCAGACCGGCCGCGGCCCGGTCGATCGACTCAATCGGGATCGTGACGCTGAGCCAGCCGTCGGCATCCGGCAGCGTCGCCGTCTCGGCGGCCGCCTGAGCGACGAGTGAGCCGAGGACGTCGAGCTTGGCGAGGCCCCGCGCCGTCACGCGCAGCGTCGCGTTGGAATGGTAGACGCTGGTCTCGAACGTGCGTGATGACGTGACCCAGAACCGCGTCAGGTCGAAATTCTTCGGCCGTTTGAACGATTCCTCGGTCACTGCGAGGTCGATGATGTTGGAGACACGATAGGTGCGTATCTGATCGCCGACCTGCGCGACCAGATACCAGACGCCCGCCTTGAGCACGAGACCGAGCGGTTGCAGCCGGCGCTCGACCGCGCCCTCGGCGCGCCGGTAGCGCACGTCGAGGCACTTCTCGTTCCACACCGCGTTGGCGATCGTCGGCAGCAGCTTGGCGTCATCGGCACTGCGGAACCAGCCGACCGGATCGAGGTGGAACCGCGCGGCGACGCGGCCTGCATTCGCGCGCGCGCGTTCGGGCAACGCCGCGCTCAATTTCAGTTGGGCCGCCGTGAGCACGTCGGCGAGCCCGAGTTGCGCGGCCGGTCCGGGCAGGCCGGCGAGCGACAGCGTTTCAGCCTCGGCGGGCGAAAGGCCCGTGAGCTTGGTGCGGTAGCCGTCGAGCAACTGGAATCCGCCGCTCGGGCCGCGATCCGCATAGATCGGCACGTCCGCGGCGCTGAGCTGATCGACGTCACGATAGATGGTGCGAACCGAAACCTCGAACTCGCTCGCCAGCGCTTCGGCCGTCATCCGGCCGCGGGCTTGCAAGAGCAACAGGATCGACAACAGCCGGCTCGCTCGCATTTCCACAGCCTAGCAGAAAATACCTGACACGTGTTGACAGGTATGGCGGCGTATAACCGGCTGCAGCAATCGCCGAGCCGTCACGGTTCGGCAGAAACATGACATAAGACACTGAAATAACAGCGATATTTGTTTCGGTGGTCACAAAGCAGAGAAAGAGGAGGCGATCATGTCGACACTCTTGCAGGAGCGCCAGCAGCCGATCACCGCGCCCAGGCTTCGGGACCGGGTTGCGGCGCAACATGCGACCCCGCGGGCATCGGCCAGGCACCAGCCGGCCGCCACCGTTGCCAATTGCCCGGTCGAGGCGCCACGCGCGCGCTGGCGCGTGATCCTGGGCTCGATCGTCGCGACGCTGCGCGAGTGGCGCCGCCGCCGCGTGGGGCGCCGCGAGCTCGCCAGCCTCGACGAGCGGACCCTGCGTGACATCGGCGTCGATCCCAGCATGGTCGACTACGAGATGCGCCAGTCGTTCTGGCGGCCACCTCGCGATTGGCGGGATTGATTGCCATGGCGGCGAACGCAACGGCCGTCATGGTGGCACTCGCGACCGCAAACGACGGCGGCCGGAGATGGCCGGGCACCGTGCTGATCACGGCATCTGGGCCGCGCTCGCGCAGGGTGCAACTTCAATTGTCGGTAAGGATTTTTTGCCTGCAATCGCGCCGAAGAGCCCGTTGTCGGGCAGGGCCATGGGCGTTTTGTTGCGCGATGATGGAATAGTGCCACTGATTTGCCCGACGTGTCAAAATGTTTTCGCAGGATTCGCTCAAAGCATCGATGCCGGCGGCCACCATGCTACTTTGCATGGGGTTGTTTTCGATATTTTAGTTGGGAGTGTCCTTGGCCGGGGTGCGGGTAGCATCCACGTGGCGCAGCATCCGCAATACATCTAGTGGCCGCTGGACTGTCGGTTCATTTGCTCCAAGAGCTCGCGCATTGCATCGAACTGGGTGCCGAAGCCCTTCCAATCTCCGGACTTCAACCGCTCCACCGCTTGATTGTACCGGTCAAGCGCCTCCCGCGCCCGACGTGCCGCCGGGCTGGTGAGGGGCATTTCCTCTGTCGTGCCTGAGACCGCCGGCGCTGCACTGGGTTCTACGAACAGCGCTGCCAAGGCCTCGGCGAGCGTCTCCTTCATCACTACATGTTCGCCGTAGGCTGCGATCACACGCTTCAGCTCCGGCAGGTGTCCTTGCTGCGCTCGCAAATAGAGCGGCGATACGTAAAGGATCGAGTTCTCGATCGGGATCACAAGCAGGTTCGCACCTCGTATCACCCGCGAACCCATCTGATTCCACAGCGTGAGTTGTTGCGAAATCTCCGTATTCTGATTGATCCGCGCCTCGATCTGAAACGGCCCGTAGACGAGCTTGTCCTTGGGGAATTCGTAGACGATCAGTTTGCCGTAGCCGGGCGCGTCGCAACGCGCAGCGAGCCACGCGATCATGTTGTCGCGGCGGCTCGGTACCATGGGAAGCATGAGGAAGAACTCGGCCTGCGGCTCGCCGGGCAGCCGCATGATGATATAATAAGGGGCCATCATTGAGGTGCCGTCGCCGCCCGGCTGTCGCGGGAACTGCCAGAAATCCTCGCGGTTATAGAAAACGTCCGCCGCCTCCATGTGGTAGGTTTGATACAGCCGCGCCTGAATCAGGAACATATCCTCTGGATAGCGAATGTGCTTCTGCAAGTCGGGATTCATGGCCGCGAACGGCTTGAACAAGCTCGGAAAGATGCGCTGGTAGGTCGCGGCAATCGGGTCGCCGGGGTCGACCAGATAGAAGTCGACGGTCCCGTCATAAGCATCGACGACAATCTTCACCGAATTGCGAATGTAGTTGAGATCGAGATCCTGCGCAGGCTGCGCAGAGGGGAAATAGGAACTCGTCGTGTAGGCGTCCTGCATCCAGAGCATCCGCCCATTGCTTATGACCAGATAGGGATCGTGATCGAGCCTGAGGAAGGGAGCGATCGCGTGAACCCGTTCCTGGATATTGCGCCGGATCATGATTCGGCTGTCGATCGTGATGTAGCTTGAAAGAAGCAGGTTCGGGTCGTTGAAGTAGTAAGCGAACAACGCTCTCCATGCCGTCGCGCCGATCGGAACGCCGCCGGAACCGTCATAGGCCGCATAGACGTTGTCTTTCCCCTTCGGATAATCGAACTCGGGTGTGCTCCCCTTGACGATGACGTAGTCGTCGCTCTCTTCGCCGTAGTAGATGCGAGGTTCGTCGATTTTGGGACCTCCGTCCGCAACAGGAGGAATATCCCGCAAATAGAAGAACGGCAGTCCTTCCGTGCTCTTGCGGGTGACGGGACTCATCACCGCGCCATTGCCGTGAGTAAACAGCACGTGGTGGTTAACCCATGTCTGGGCGTTCGGCGGCAGCAAGGAGGACCGCAGTTCGCGAGCCGAGAGCATGACGCTTTTGTAGGAACCGTCGAGCCAGTAGCGATCGACGTCAAGATCGTGGAATTTGTAGTAAGTGCGGATCTCTTGCAGCTGTGCGTAGGTATCCGACAAGGGCAGCCAATCCCACAGCCTGATATTTTCGATTGTCGCCTTGTTGGCCTCCAGCGTTTTGAAGGTGAGCTTCTGCTCGGCTGCAAACGGCTTGGCTGCGATCTGATCGAGATTGTATGCCTGCCTCGTGAGCGCGATGTTGCGTTCGATGTAGGGCTTCTCCAGCTGCAACTCGGTTGGTTTGACGAAAAAGGTCCGGAACAGCACAGGGACTGCGCCAGACAGCACGAAAGAGCCGATGCCGACGAGTATGAACGCGGCGGCAGGAAGCCGGTAAGTGCGCACCCGCAGGTTTGCCCACGCGGCGAACGCCGCGATAATCGAAAGCCCGATCAACAGCCACAGGCCCGGTAGCCCCACATGTATATCCGTGTAGCTTGCGCCGACGACTACGCTGTTGTCGTTGTAGAGCAGCAGATAGCGGTCGAGACCATAGGACCAAGCCTTCACCGCGAAGAGAAGACCGGCCAGCGCGGAGGCGTGAGCAATCGCTGTCGGCGACATCGATCGGTGGTGAACGTCGTATTCGATGTCGCCGCGCACCCAGTAGATCGTTCCGGCGAAAAGCGCGCTTAGAACGAGGGTGAGCAGCATCCAGTTCTTGATGAGGATATAGACGGGCAGCGAGAAGAGATAGAAGCCGATGTCCTTGTTGTAGAGCGGATCGTCTGCGCCATAGGGCACTTGATAGAGAAACTGCAGGAAGACGCCCCAGTTGCCGGCTTCTGCCGCGGCGACCAGCAGAGCGAGCAAACCTGCACCACCCGCGATTACCCGGGGCCACGGCAATCGATCGCGTATGAGCGCGAACAGATCAGGCGGCGGCGCAGTGCTCGTCGGGTTCCACGCGGACGCAGCGATCGCTTGTGTCGGCTGCCGCCGGGCAAAACGCACAGCAAGCAATCCGTTCAGCCAAAGTATGACGGCGGTTGCCGTCAAAACGGCGAAAAACACCATGGCTTTGGCGCCAATGCTGGTCAAAAAAACCGGCAGATAACCGATCGAGGAAAACCATAGCCAGTCGACAAGGAAATCGGTCGCGAGCCTTAGCAGTGTCAGGCAAATCCCGGCGATGAAGGCCGCAATGATAAGCCCGACCACGGCGTGTTGCCTTGGTGCCTTCCGCCCGGGTCCGGTGATCCCGATCGTCATCGTTTGATGATAGCCGAAATGACGGACGCTTGCTGCTTGATTCTTGGTGGGGATTGCGCGTCCAAGAGGGCGACCTATCTTGACCTTATAATCACGCAGCCGCCCATCGTAAGGCGAGGCTCTGCAGGAAGACCTTACGGCGGATGGCCTGCCTACTGCACCGGAGGTCACGTCATGTCCATCGCTCCCACACTGCAAAAATACCTGGCCGCTGAAAACATCCAATACGAGGAGATCCTGCACGAACTCAGCATGTCGTCCGCTCGCACGGCTGAGGCATGCCATATCTCGGGCGATCGTCTCGCCAAGGGCATCGTGTTGCGGCGCGACGGCGAATATATGCTCGCCGTCGTGCCCGCATCGCATCATCTCCGCCTGTCGGAACTGAGGACAAAACTCGGTGATAATGTCGATATGGCCGATGAAACCGAAATCAATCAGCTGTTCCGCGACTGCGCACACGGTGCAGTTCCGGCCGTTGGCAAGTGCTACGGACTGGATGTCATCGTCGACGATAGCATCGAGGCACAGCCGGAGATCTATATGGAAGCCGGCGATCATCAGACGCTGCTTCATCTCACTCATGCGCAGTTTGCGCGCCTGACGGCCAACGCACCGCACGGGCGCTTTAGCGCACACGACTGAGGGTTTGTCGTCGTACTTGCCGCTGGGCAAATATTTTTGGAGGCAATCCGCCCGGGTCCGATGTCGGGCGGGAACCCGGGCCGCGAAGTCGCCGTCAAATGCGGCAGCGACGGCGTTTGTCTGGTCCGATCGCGTAGGAGTGATGCTTTCTTCTGCGCCCTGAGGTGCCGTCGCACCCGATCGGTTGTATGGTTGAGAAATGGGGGGCGGCTGTGTTGCGTTGCATCAAGTGCACCTGGAAATCCAGTAACGGAGGTCCGCCATGAAAGCCAAAGACGTCATGCACAAGGGTGTCGACTGGGTCAGCCCCGACACCCCCATCACCGAACTCGCGAAATTGATGCGGGGGCACGACATCGGCTGCATTCCGATTGGGGAGGACGATCGACTGATCGGGATGGTGACCGACCGCGATATCGTCTGCAAAGGGCTTGCGAGTAACAGCTTCGATGCTCGCCGCACGATGGCGCGCGATGTGATGACCGAAGGCATTCATTGTTGCCGGGAGGACGACGACCTCGCAAAGGCGGTGCATCACATGGAGACGCTGAAGGTCCGCAGGCTACCGGTGATCAACAAGAGCAAGCGGATGGTCGGCATGATCAGTCTGGGCGACGTCGGCCATTCCGCGTCCGGTGATTTGCTGTCCGAGTGCGTCAAAAGCGTTTCGGCCCATCACTGAGACACCGCCGGCGCTGTTCTCGCGATAGTCGTCAAGCCGCCACGAAAAGCCGGGGGCGCGCAAGCGCGCTGCCGTGCCCGGGAAATGGCGCGCCCGCAGTCCGATATTGCCCATATTGCCGCGATCCCGTGGTTTGCCGGGGCCAACCCGGTATGGTGACGGCGACATCGATTGCCCGACCCTCTCGATGACGCCCGAGGATCGTTTCGTTTCGTCGAACAACCGGTTAGATCTTGTAGTTCTTCCCTTCGGGTGTGGTGATGTGGATGTCGGCGTAGCGGCACGATCCGGTTCGCCGTTGGAACGGAGAGACGCCGAGCAGCCAGACATGGCTGATCGCCTTTGCCGGTCCCTGGATGTGAGCGGAATAGTCCGCTGCAATATCGCGTTCCTCGCTAAGCCAGGTGCCGAGATCCGTCTTACCCGAACGGACGATCATGTGAGTCTCGATGCCGGTCCAGCGCGGCAGGGGGCAGCGAAATACTTTGCCTTGTGGCAACGTCTGGCTCCAAATGTAGGTGAGGTCCTGGCCATCCTCGAATTTGACTCCGATTGACAGGTAGTCATGCGCTGCGGCCTGATCTTCCGGCAGGATCGACGGTAGTTCTTCGATCAGCCAACGCCAGCTGAGGCGTGTGCCAGGCGTCAATGGCAGTTGGATCGGACGCTCGATGATGCTGACGTTCTTTTGGGTCCGACACAGTATCTCTCCTGCCTCCCCTTTGCTGAAGACGACTGGACCACCGCCGAATAGGAACAGGTTCGACCATCCGTCAGGCAACTGGCGGTCACTGTCCAGCCGGGACAATTCAGCCTGCAGCAGGCCGCCCACGTCACCTTGGGCGAGCAGCGTTTTCAGGCCTCTGGCCGCGTCGTCCCGCCAGAGCAGCGCGACACCGACGATCTTGACGTCGGCCTTCCTATAGGCCTCCTCCGGCGTCCATAGCGAGCCACTCTCATCGGCCCATTCGCCGGCCGACCGCGCGACCTCGATGATACCGCCATGGGCGGCGATCATGGTGCCGCTATTGTTCATCGGATTGTAGATTGGCTTCGTGCCCCGGGTGCGGGCATGAAACACCAAGCCCGGTTCGAACCAGAGATCGTACTCCCGCGACAGCCACATCCGCCCGGACAACAGGAAAGTCACCTGCTGACCTTGCTCGGCAATGAGGCCGAGATCCGTCCACGGAAGATCGCTACCGTTGATTTCGAACGTTCGGTAGGCGATCAACTCCGCGGAATTTGCTTTGGCGATGATGGCTTTTATGCCGCCTGTCAATTCGGTCGTCGACGGCGCGGCTTGTTCAGCCGCGTCGGCGGTGCGGCTGAACGCGGCAGTCGCCATAGGTAAGGATATGCCGAGTGCCGCGACCCGCTGCAACATGTCGCGCCTGGAAGGCCTGTCGAGGCCGAGCGGAAAGCCGTCAAGATTCATCGTAAGACAAGATAGACACATAGGTTTCCTCCCCGACATTCGTCTTTGCGGTGTTTTCCGGCGACGTTGTGTGATTTGTGTATTCAGCCTAATGTGACCGGCAATATTCTGCATGCCATTACCCGCCGAAGAGGTGCGATATTTGGCGGGATTGGGCAAATGGGTCGGTCAGGATTCACCCGAGCCAGCACTCTGGGACCGATAGCGGAAGTCGTGACGGCGACGGGCGGCTCGATCGGTCGCGTTTTTCGTCGTGCGGATCTGCCGTTGGGGCTGCTGAATTCGCCCGATACGCTGGTGCCGCTGCGCGAGCACTTCAGGCTTTTGAGTACCGCGTCGCGCGAACTCCAAGACGAACTTTTTTCCGCCCGCTTAGGGCGTCAGGTCACGCTTGGCAATCTGGGAGTCTACGGCAAGTGGGTCACGCAGGCCGCCTGCCTGCATGAGGCGGTCCATCGCGCGGATACCTGTCTGCCGTATATGATGCAGAGTGCCACCAGGCTCGTCTTGCGACTGCACGGCAGGCAGGCCAGTTGGTCCTACGAGATCGCCGACAGGGCAGTCGAGGGCCGGCAACAGAACGAAATGCTGGCACTGTCCTACATGATTGCGGTCGTTCGCTGCTACACTGGCGCCGATTGGGCACCCGATACGGTCGTCGTTTGCGGAACACCCCTCCAGACGATCGGGCCGCTCGAAGATTTGTTGAGGGCGAACGTCGTCTTTCGGGATCGGCCAAGCGCGATCGTCTTCGATCGGACGCTTCTGGCGACCATGCATTCGAGGCTTGAGGTGCCGCGGGCCGGCCTCAGCGCGGAGGATCTCGATCGCGCATTCGACCTTCCCGACCCGGACGACCTGGTGGCAAGCGTATCTGCCTTGATCGGGCTCGAACTGCTCGACCAATACCCGAAACTTGCACGCATCGGCCAAAGGTCCGGAATGACTACACGAACTCTGCAACGGCAATTGCGGACACTCGGCGTCCGATTTTCCGATCTCGTACAGGATGCATTGCAGCGACGGGCATTCAGCCTTCTCCGCCACACGGACCAAACGGTCACCGAAATCGCTGCTCTTCTTGGCTACAACGACGCGGCCCATTTCACCCGGGCTTTTGAACGGTGGTCCGGAACATCGCCGAGAGCATGGCGGCCGCGCAAATGACGGCAGGCTCACCTGACGCTTACCTGTTCGACCAGAAGAACGGAGCGACGATGCAGCGGCTTGCAATCCGGCTGCGATGCGTGATGCGCTGGGCGACTTCGGCGCTCCGTCGGCGCAGTTCGGCATCCGCAATCGAGATCGTCGTCTCAATTTGTAGCCGCTGGGCCTTGAGTTCGGTAGTTTCTTCGCGCATGCCGTTCAACGCAGGCCCTCTCGACGTCGCGCAAACAGACTTGGCGACAGACTTGGCGGCTCATCCCTCGCGTCCTCGCTGCGCATAAAGTTTGCGACGAAGCTCGTCGCTGCCCGCGCGCCGCCGTCTCCTGCGTTCGGCGGATGTGGGTTGACGCTTGCGTCGGCCCGGCCGCGCCTGCAATGAGAACGATTGAGTCAATCCGGGCCAAACGGCGCTGGTCGATGTCGCAAAATTGCACCAGCCGCGACAATAGGTCGTCGATTCGCTTTGGTCCTAGTCTCCGTCACCTCCGTCCAAGCCGCACATTGCCGCCGCAGCTAGGGTTTGCGCGTGTCGATTCAGCGCGTGCTGCGGCTGCTCGGACGGAGGTTTGGCTTGAGAGTAATGGCTCTCGCCAGCGTCGGCGAAAAATCCGGCGCGCGGGCAAAATCATACGTGGCCGGCCCGAAGCTGATTCTGCGACGACACGCGCTGCTGCAGGCGCTGCTGATTGCTTCCTTCGCGATGAGCGGGCGCGCCGAGGCGGCCTGCACGCCGGCCTCGCCGGTCAGCAACACGATCGTCACCTGCATCGGGAAGACCACCAACCAGAACGGCACCAATGGCTACGGCACGGTTAACGACAACAACAATACCTACAATATCCAGGCTGGTGCGACGGTGACGGGAGACGGTTTCGGCGTGGTGTTCGGTACGGGGGCAACGGTCAACAATGACGGCACCATCACCGGTGGTATTGGTATCAACGGTAGCGATGCGACCATCAACAATACGAGCACCGGCGTCATCACAGGTGACACAAACGGCATCCAGGCCACGACGGCAACCGTCAGGAATGCCGGCCTCATCTCTGCGATGGGCGTCTCTGCAACTGGCGGGAATGGCTTTGGCATCTTTGCCGACACCGCCGATGTGAACAACACGAGCACCGGCTATATCACGGGAACATTCAGCGGAATCGGCACCTCGACCCTCGCTGCCATCAACAATGCCGGCGCTATCTCAGGTGGGAGGCTCGGCATTACCGGCGACACCGCCCGCGTGATCAACGCTGGCGCCATTACCGCAGGCGGCGCCGCCATTTTTGCCAGTACCGCCAACGTGACCAGCTCCGGCGCCGGCGCCATATCGGGCGGGACGTTCGGCATTGTTGCAAACACCGTCGCCTCCATCGCCAACGCCGGCATCATCTCGGGCAAGACAGGCATTCAAGCCGGCGGTGCCGCCGCCATTGCCAACTCGAGCGCCATCATTTCTACCGCCGGCGCAAGCGGCACGGCGATCAAGCTGTCGAACGCCGCCGACACGCTGACGCTGCTGACCGGATCGCGCATCGTAGGCGCGGTCGACATGGGTTTTGGCAATGACACCGTGAATACCGTGACCGTCGCGCCGGGCAGCAAGGTATTGCCGCCCATGGCCGCTGCTGTGCTGCCGACCTTCATCAATTTCAGCGGCGTAATCAACACCGGCTTCACCGGTGGCCGCTTCACCGACCCGGCGGTGCAGGCCGGCAACCAGCTCGCGACGCTCGATCCCACCGCGCTGGCGGCAGACCGGCCGCGGCTTGATGGACTTCATCGGCGGCCGTGCCGTCGCGGGTCAGGGCCGTCTCAACGGCGCGGCGACATCCGCGAACGCTCCGAGCGCACCAAGGTCTGACGCAACCGTTGGCGCTTAAGGGATTCCAAAACAACAGATAATGATGAGGCTCGTTTCGCTCCGCCTCAATTCCCCCAATTTCTGTGAGCCGCGTTGATCTTGTTCACGTCCATGGCGGAGCGCCTTGACCCCTGAGCATGATTTGCGGTGCCGTGTCTGGATTGAAGGGTCTCGGCGTCATGTTGCGATGTTCTCCTCGCACCCAATCATCCGGTTGCTAGCGCGAGCGCTCGGATGGACGCCCCGCCAAATCGCTGAAAAAGCCATGAGGCGCGAGCGCCGAAATCGTCAGGGTAAGCAGATGAGCTTCCACCGGTATGATAACCACATTACTCTCCATGCATGAGTTTCTGGCTGGACTATTGCAGGCTCCAGC
>WNGL01006209.1_pt1 | contig 15176 bp, 14 predicted proteins | sample 5400591 | NCBI WGS metagenome assembly WNGL01 (sample SAMN13153377, study PRJNA577476) | soil metagenome | isolation source: 80 cm soil or saprolite under Garry oak tree replicate 1 | place: USA:California | collected 2016-06-15
TAAAAATTGCCAGGTTGGCTGCAGTGACACTTTTACCATCTCGAGGCACGGCGCTTGTCACCATCAGCGAACGCAGTGGTTTGTCAACGACTGAAAACCCAATATTTGTACGCAGGATGCGATACGATTCGTTGTTAGCGCTATGTCCCTTTGGATCAATCACGTCTTCCCTGTTAGAGGTACCAGCTCTCCAGATCGTCGCCAGCACTGGTAAGCCCATCAAATTAGTGAGGGCTTCGTTTGTGCGCACGCGCGTATCCAACTGCTCAAATAGCACCGCAAGCAACAGTCCCAACAATAAACCGGCAATAAACCCGCCAGCAGTATTAAGCAAGACACTCGGCTGAGCAGGCCCCAGGGCAGGCTGGGCTGACTGAGCTACAATTAAGAAATCTCCACTCTGTGCCTGTGTCAATTCCAGCTGAGCCAGCGCTGTCTCCCACTGGTTATAGTGCTGCTGCAGACCATTGAGCTGGTTCTGTAACACAGCTATGCGTCCCCTGTTTCCTCCTTGCTCCTGCAATGCAGTTATATGGTTGGAAACAGTATTAATCTGCTGTTGAGTCGAGCTAAGGTCTTGTTGTATCTGTTGCTGCGCAAAGTGGTTGTTTTGCTGCAATACCTGCAACTGCTGCTTGATTAAAGTCCCAGCAACTTCGTTTGCCAGCTTAGCCGCTCGCTGCGGACTTGGATCCAGCACATCGATCTCAAAAAGCTGCGTATTGACTCTGGGAGTCGATGTAACTTCGCCAGCAAGTTGTTGCACAGTCAGATCATGATAATGGGAAGCAACTTCACGTAATACGGGATCACTAACCGCTAACTGTGACTCGGTTTGCACAAGCTGATCGCTCGCAAGCAGGCTGTTGATGTCAGCCTGGTTATTCGATGATCGAATAGCAACCTGTACAACTACCGACGACTTGTAGAGGGGAGTCATCAGTTTGCTACCAACATATGCCCCCAACCCTACCACCGCGAAGCAGATCACAATAAGTTTCCACTGCTTCTCTATCGTTGTCCAAAACTGTTCAAATGTCATTTCTATTTCTCCTCACCAACAAGTGCCTCCGCTTCCGCAGACATTTACACTCTGGCCAGTTTGTTTGCCTGTTAATTTGCCGCAATTAACTCGTGAACCTGCACCATCTCAAAGAGGCAGTCGCGTAGCTGCGCCATACGGTCACTTTGCAGGGCCTCATCCAGGCTCAGCATCCATTGCATAATCGTTGAAGGCGCCGGTATGTCGCAGGTATAAACCACGCTAAAGATTTTATTGTGAACTGTGGAAACCAGTTCTTCGTCGGATGCCACCAATGTTTCGTGCAGTCGTTCCGCCGTAGTGATCACCAGCCCGCACGCTTCGGGGATGGTCATGAAATAGCGCGTTGCTTCAGGATCAGTCACCGTCACAGGACCGCCGCTTTCGATCTGCCGCGCAAAAAGAGGCACGACACTACCACGGCTGCCAATGACATTGCCAAAGCGTACAGCGCAAAAGCGAGTTTGATAGCTCTCCATTTGCGCCAGCGACTGTACGACCAGTTCTCCGACCCGCTTTGAAGCGCCCAGAATACTGACAGGTGCGGCAGCCTTATCAGTTGAAACAAAAATGAAGCGATCTACCCCGCGCTCTCCTGCCAACCGGCATAGATGGTAGGTGGCAAGCGCATTGGTATGCACCGCCTGGTCAGGAAATTGTTCCATCAGGGGTACGTGTTTATATGCAGCCGCGTGAAAGACAATCCGCGGGTGTACCTTCGTGAAAAGGCGCGACATTTCTTGTGCATCCCGAATATCTCCGATATAGGGATATAAGTTTGCTGCACGTGGATGGTGGCGCAAACTCTCGGCCAGGTCAAACAGCCCGGTTTCGTTCGTATCCAGCGCGATCACCAGTTCTGGTTTATAGTCCAGCAATTGTCTGCATAGTTCCGAACCTATTGACCCGGCAGCGCCCGTCACCAGAATAACTTGATTTTTCAGAAGAGCCTGGGCCTCCGCAGATTGCAACGGTACAATTTCACGCTCCAGGAGATCTGAGAGGTTTACTTCGTGCAGGCACCCGGTGCGACGTGTTACATCCGAGCGAGATCCATTCATAGCAGTATTCTCTAAACGCCTCATAGCACTCCCATCCACAGTCCATTAAAACTTCCCACTATTTACCCCTTCTTTTTTCATTTTTTAAATGTTTCAATAATTCGCCCGATTGCCGCTATAACATCCTCGACATCGTCATCGCTCATGCCCGGATAAATGGGCAATGAGATAACCCGTTGATAAATATCCAATGCTACGGGAAAATCACCTGGCACCAACTGGTATGTCTCACGATAGAAAGGATGCAGGTGAAGTGGAATAAAATGCACGCTGGTGCCGATATTCGCCCTGGCAAGCTCCTGAATAAACGCATCTCGCGTGATGGTAAGGCGCTCTAGTTGCAGCCGCAGCATGTAGAGATGCCAGGCATGCTCAATATGTGGAGGATCGGGCGGCGTCCCCAGCTCAGGCCATTGCGAAAATACCTCTGTGTAGCGCTTCGCAATGGTTTGCCGACGTTCCAATAACCAGTCACAGCGAGCCAGTTGATGTAAACCAAGCGCAGCAGCAATATCGGTCATGTTATATTTGTAACCCGCCTGGATCACTTCATAGTACCAGGAACCCTCAGCGCCATAGCGCTTCCACGCATCACGGCTGATGCCATGCAGGGACTGCATTGAGGCGCGTTCTGCATACTCGGCATTGGCCGTGGTGAGCATGCCGCCCTCGCCCGTTGAGAGCGTCTTCGTGGCGTAAAAGCTAAATGCAGTCAGGTCGCCCATCGAGCCGATCATGCGCCCGCGATATCTCGCGGGGAAGGCATGGGCAGCATCTTCGATGACAGGCAAATTATGCGCTCGTGCGATGCTGAGAATGCTATCCATCTCAGCCGGCAACCCGGCAATATGGACCACGATGATGGCGCGTGTGCGCGGCGTAATGCATTTTTCCAGTTGCGCAGGGTTAAGATTGCAGGTAACAGGATCGACATCCACAAAGACCGGACGAGCGCGAAAATAGATAATCACCTCTGCGCTCGCGGTGAAGGTATAAACGGGTACAATCACTTCATCGCCGGGCTGCAGGCCAATCGCATCAAGTGCAAGGTGCATGGCAGCGGTCGCCGAATTGACGGCAACCGCATATGGCGCATTGACTTTCCTGGCAAACTCGCACTCAAAGCGCTTCGTTTTCGGTCCCGTGGTTAACCAGCCGTTACGCAGGGTATCTACCACCTCGTCAATTTCCGCCTGGGTGATATGCGGCACAGCAAACGGCAGATATGTTGCGCGCGGTTTTCGGACATCTATTGTGGATGTCCCTACACTTCCCCCCCTTGTAGGGAAACTCTTACCTTCCATGAAAGCTGAATACCTCTACTAATGTTTTCAAAATAATGACGATATCGAGGAAGCATGATCGGTGTTCGATATAAAAGAGATCGTATCGCAACTTATGCAGTTCGCTATGATCCCCTTCGCCGTAGCCAAACTTCACCTGTGCCCAGCCTGTGAGTCCAGGTTTCACAACTACACGATGGCGGTACGCAGGATCAATCCTCTCCATCTCCCTGGCATACACCTCCCGCTCTGGACGAGGACCAATCAGGCTCATGTCTCCTCGCAGGATATTGAACACCTGCGGCAATTCATCCAGGTGGGTCGCGCGCAGTACTCGCCCGACCCGCGTCACCCGTTTATCATGCGCGCCTGCCCATATTGCCTGCCCTCCGCTCTCTGCATCCGTGCGCATAGAGCGAAATTTATAAATACGAAACGGCTTGCCTTGAAACCCCAGGCGCACCTGGCTGTAAAAGATCGGGCCAGGCGAATCCAGGTAAATGAGCAGAGCCATGACCGGTAACGTCAGAAGTAATATCGCCATACCTAGTAGTCCAAAAATGATGTCTAGCGCCACATGCCAGGTCGAATAAAGCAATGAGAGCCGGGGTTCAAATGGTAGTTCCAGGGACAACCGCTCATGGTTATGAATAACCGGAACTTCGTCACTTACGATTTCATACGCCCTGGAATTATTCTCCTGAAGATCAGGCAACATTAGCTTACCTCCTTTCTCCTATGTCCATCATAGTCATCCGTCTTCATACAAGTGTTTATCTTTTTCATTCTACCTCTGACTTTTCTCGACACCAGCCGCCAGGAGTGTGCGCTCTTCTGTCTCGAGGTCAGATGCCTTCTTTGTAAGTAACTTCGTAATCTGCTCTTCAAGTGCCTCTACGAGCTTTTCCCGGTCGAAGTGGGCCTCCACAAATGTGCGCCCGCGCCTACCTAATGCATTAGCTACTTCAGGGTTTTCTCGCAGGTAGAGAATCGCAGATACAAGTGCTTCAGGATTCTCAGGTTCTACATAGATTGCAGCGCCAGCTTCTTGTTCCACAAGTCGGCGAGCCTCTCCATCCACTCCCAACAAAATAGGTCGGGCACAAGCCATGATTTCAAATACCTTTGCAGGTAGCGTAATCCCGGCCATTGGCAGCTTACGTAAGGGGATGGAGCATACATCAGCCGCGGCAAAGAGCCAGGGCATACGCTCATGCGGCTGGGGATCAAGAAACTCGACATTCGCGAGATGGCGCCTTTGAGCTTGCTTCATCAAATCGGCCCTGGTCGCACCATCGCCAACGAAAACTATCCGTATATCAGTCTGATTTTGCAATTGCTCGGCCGCATCAAGAAGATTTGTAAGCGCATACACAAGTCCATGCGTGCCTGCATACAGAACGGTAAAGCGATCATCCCAGCCCAGTTCTGCACGAGCTTGCGTACGAGACAATGGACGAAACCTGGTAGTATCGGCACCGTTAGTCAAGAGAAAAACATGTTCGGGAACAAGTCCACGCTTGATGAGCGTATTACGAATACCCTCCGTTATTGCCCAGACCAGGTCCGCTCGCCGGTAGGTTGACCACTCAAGCCACTGCGCAAGCCGGATTAAGAGGTGATTACGCAACATACCCAATTGAACCGCAACTTCGGGCCAGAGATCAGCGACAGTAAAGATGAAAGGGCAATGTTTACCCAATGCCAGCATGCGTGCCCCAATAGCATTGAAAAGCGGCGGTGATTCGACAATAATTACATCCGGGTGGCCAATATCCCTCCACCCAAGCAGAGGCGCTAGACAGCCAAACGAAAGCTGCGCCAGGATACGCCGCAAAAAGCCCCTATTTGGTGTAATATAGCTCCATACCCGTACAATATTCACACCATCACACACCTCTCGCCTGATGGTATGGCTGCGATACTCCGGCGGCACAATGCCAGTGGGAAAGTTAGGAAAAGTTGTCAGCACGGTGACCTGGTATCCACGTTTTACCAGGCACTGCGCGGTTTCACTGATACGGATTGCAGGCGCCGTCTTCTCGGGCGAATAATATGGAGTCATAAAAAGAATATCTGTCATTATCCGATCCTTATAAATTGCCACCGCCGTACTATAGTTCTCGCCTTCCCTGAAAATCGCCTGCGGCGGTTAAGGCAGGTGTTTTGGCAGTGAACTGCGATTGCTGGTATCCCCCATCGCCAACGGCAAGATAGTGCATCCCGAGGGACTCGATGGCTACGCGGGAAAGCGCCCGGCGTCCATCAAACACTACCTGGCAATGCGTAAATTCACCGAAGTCGGCAGCGGAATACTCCTGGTGGTCCGCTTGTAGTATGATCGCGTGAATCTCGTGCTTATAGCAGGCAGGCAGGGGAGTATAGCCCAATGCGCGTAACTCTTCGTCGCTATAGAGTGGATCATCGGCATACACAACCGCGCCGCGCTGTAACAAAGCGTGCTGGACCAATTTTGCGCTGGTGAAGGCCGTTTCGCGCACATTCCCACGATATGCAACTCCCAGGATAAGTACAGATCGATAGGCAAGTGAACCTGTTACTGCTTCAATTCGCTGCACTGCGTACTCCGCCATGGCATCATTGACCTGGCGCGCGGCGCGCGGCAACAGCAGGTGAGCCAGCTGGAAGGCTTGCTGCTGCATTTCGTTCTCGAGCAAGCCATTGATGAGAAAATAGGGATAGACAGGGATACAATGACCACCTACACCTACGCCTGGGGTATGAATATGTGAATAAGGCTGCGTGTTCGCGGCAGCGATGGCCGCCGTGACATCGAGTCCGTGCGCATCGGCGTAACGCGCATATTCATTCGCCAGGGCAATATTCACATCACGATAGGTGGTCTCGATCAGCTTGACAAATTCGGCATCGTTGGTCGAGGGCATGGTAATAATCTCGGCGTCGAGCACAGAGCGGTAAAATGACTCAGCAGCCGTTGTGCTGGCTTCATCGATTCCGCCAACAACCTTTGGATAGTTCTGCAGATCACGGAAGATATGACCAGATGAGACGCGCTCAGGGCTATAGGCCAGATAAAAGTCTTCACCAGCCTTTAGATTCGATATGCGTTCGAGGATATTCCGCAGGCGCAGTGCAGTCGTGCCAACGGGGAGCGTTGTCTCGTAGATCACCAACGTTCCAGGCTGCAAACCAGCCCCAATCGCTGCTGTTGCGGCATCAATCGCGTCAAAGGTGACCTCGTGTCGCTCATTGACCATCACCGGCACGATGACAACCACTACGTTAGCCTGGCTTACGGCCCAGGTAGTATCTTGTGTTGCGGAGAGCAAGCCCATTGATACTAAGGAGGGCACTTCAGAAGCAAGTTCCGGCTCCCCATGAACATAAGATATTCCAGCGTTGACCATTGCAACCACCTGGAGATTAACGTCGCAACCAATCACTACTCTTCGTCCGTGCCGCGCATACTGCACTGCAAGAGGAAGACCAATCTTGCCCAGACCAACAACGGACACTATAGGAGCCAAACGTTTTATCTCTATTTCATCAAATTGCATGTTACACCTCTACCCCCGCTTCCACGGCCACTTTTGCTGCCTGGACTCCGTGGTCTTCCTGGTAGGCCATGCTAGAAATCTGAATGGCAGCCTTCAAGACGGCCAGCCCATCTTCTCCGGTCACCGAAGGCAGAGCGTCATTGCGCAGGGCTGCGAAGATATCCTCGTATTCCAGGTGCAGCGGCTCCGTCTTTTGCACCTTGAGACGGGTCATGGTTCCCTCGCTGACGCCCGTCAGTGCGCGCAGCGTGTCCCAGTTGGTGGGGGTGTAGTCGTTCTCATAAAAATAGAGGTCCTGGGTCAGGTAGTTGATGAGATACATACCCCTATCGCCCGTGACGCTCAGTTCGCGCACCTTTGTAGGGGTCAGCCAGTTCACATCGAGCATACCAATCGCGCCGTTACAGAAACGCAGGACGCCCAATACCAGGTCCTCATATTTATTGTGAATGCGGCGCTGCGTTTCAGCGTAGACACGTTCAATTTCCGCATCAGCCAGGTAGCGCATTACGTCAAGATCGTGCGTGGCGAGGTCGAGTGTGACGCCCACATCGCGGATACGCGGCGGGAAAGGACCAAGCCGCCGGGCGTGCAGGTGAAAAACCTGACCAAGTTCGCCAGCGACGAGACGTCGTTTGACTTCTATCACCGCGGGGTTAAAACGCTCAATGTGACCAACGGCGATTTTCGCGCCGCGCCTGCGCGCGAGTTGAATGAGCGCCTGACCTTCGTCCACCGTGCTGGTCATGGGTTTTTCGACCAGGACGGAGATAGCGCGATCGAGTACATACGATGCTACTTCATAGTGTAAATAGGTAGGCACCACGACCGAGACCAGATCTGGATGGGTTGCTTCGACTAACTGGCGATAGTCGCTGAAGCCCTCTACGTGAAAGCGACTGATGGCCCGCTTCAAAGTCGGTTCGTGCACCTCTGCAATACCCACCAGTTGCACCTGGTCTTCAGGAAAGTCCCGCAGCACCCGCAGGTGATTCATGCCCATCGAACCCGTGCCAACCACCGCGACCTTTACTGGCATAAAGCGAGTACCTCCTTGACAATCGTTGACAGGTCTTCCTGACTCAGCGCCGGGTGTACCGGCAGTGACAATACCTGCCGCGCGGCCTTCTCAGCTTCTGGAAGTTGCTCGACTATGGCTTCAGCAGGTCTGGCTGCCGTCAAAGTAGCGGAGTTGCCCGACCCCAGGGGACCTGTAGGCGCCTTGCTCAGCGTTGCAACCGCCTCTTCTTCCAGCGATGAATTGGCTATACGAAAGAGTTCAGAGGATTCCTGGTAGAACGGCTGCTGGTGGATAAGACAAGAATAATGAATGCTCGTTCCAATGCCACGTGCCTTCAAGTGCGCAACCCAGGCATCGCGATCGTGTTCGGCAGGCACACGAATGGTGTACTGGTGAAACACGTGACGATATCCTGCATGGGTGATAGGCGTCTGTACGGACGAGCCAAGATGCCCGGTCAGGCAGGCGGCATTGGCAATGCGCTTCTCTGTAAACTGCTCCAATTTGTTCAACTGGGCCAGGCCTATGGCTGCCTGCAGGTCTGTCATGCGCAGGTTGAAACCGAGCGCGATATGGCGATAGCGTTCTTTCTGCCCATGACTACGCAGGAGTCGCACGCGTTCGGCGATGATAGGATTACCGGTGGTGACCATACCGCCCTCGCCTGTCGTCATGTTTTTGGTCGGATAAAAAGAGAAGCAGCCCGTGCCAAAGCTTCCAACCGGCTTTCCGTGGATGCTGGCGCCATGGGCCTGGCATGCATCTTCGATCAACACGAGGTGATGAGCGGAGGCGATGGCTTCCAGTCGCTCCATATCACAAGGATTTCCATACAGATGCACCGGAATAATGGCCTTCGTGCGGGGCGTGATGGCGCTCTCAACGCATGCGGGGTCGATGTTACAGGTATGTGGGTCGATATCGACGAACACGGGTGTTGCGCCGACGAGCAGGATGACATTCGCGGTAGCGGCAAAACTGAACGGGGTCGTAATGACTTCGTCACCATAGCCGATCTCATGCGCAATCAAGGCGAGATGCAGCGCGGCAGTTCCCGATGAGACGGCAACGGCCTGCTGCAGCTGGCAGAGTTCGGCAAAACGGCGTTCAAATTCGGCCACGCGCTCACCCTGCGCCAATTGGCCGGATCGTAATACCTCGAGAACGGCAGTTTCTTCTTCTGCTCCTATAAGCGGACGTGCGATAGGAATCATGAAAAACATCCCTCAATTAAAGCTCGGGACGTTTCTAGCTTGCGCCGGTAGAGATTGAGGCAGCCAGAAACTCGCCCGGCATTCATTACAATTCGTAGGCGAAGGCCTCTGCCACCAGCGTGATCTGCTGCTGACAAGCCGCGCAATACCCCACCAGCGAGTCGGAAAACTGCTCAACTTTCGCAAGACGTTGTCCACAGTGGCAGACATAGCCATGCCGCCGTGCCGGGTTGCCATAGACGAGCGCGTAATCGGGCACGGAACGAGTTACTACTGAACCGGCGCCTATCATGGCGAATCGCCCTATGATGACATTGGGTAAAATGATGGAACCGGCCCCTATCGAAGCGCCATAGCGAATAAGGGTAGTACCCACGACCCAATCATCTTGCCCTTTCACCTGACCCAGGGGAGTAATGGCGCGCGGAAGCACGTCGTTCGTGAAGCATACATGTGGACCGATAAAGACGCCATCTTCGACGGTGACACCATGAAAGACCGAGACATTATTTTGAATTTTGACATCATGTCCGATTACTACGCTATAATCGATGTAGACATTCTTTCCGATGCTGCAAGCTGTCCCTATTTGCGCTCCGCTGCGCACCTGCGATTGGTTCCAGATACGAGTTCCCGCGCCAATGCAGGCATCCTCGGCGACTTCAGCAGTAGGGTGTATGAATACGTTCTCCACCTTTCACCTCCAAATCACATCAAACCCCACCCGGTTAGTGGATACCTCACAGGGGGATACTGGTAGAAGATTACCTATTCACAGTATATGAGTTGGTACAATTGAAGAGTTTCTATATCGGTACTGAAACGCTTTGTCACCACAAGCCGTAATAGTAGTGACAAAATTGAAAGGAGGAGGGTCGTATGCCCGGTTGGAGCGCAAAAGATATTCAGCCCAAAATGCACGTCTATACTTCTGATAATCAGGAATTAGGTCACGTAGCAAAAGTCTACGAGGACTCTTTTCTGGTACACAAAGGACTTATTTTTCCCACAGACCGCTATATCCCCTATAGCGCCATTGCCTCTGTCGAAAACGGCAAGATACAACTACAGATGGCGCTAGACGAAGCGAAACAGAAGGAGTGGGAAAAACGGCCCGACTATGAGCATCACCTGGGTGATCCTTTACAACTCTTTTATGATCGCGGTCACGGCGTTCACGACCCATTCGATGATCAAAATCCCGATCAGCAGTGATACATATGGCTGAACAACGTAACGTTTATCGCAGCCTGAACGTATTATCTGTAGGAGCAATTCGCAATCACTCTCGCAGACGTAATGCACCCGCGATACCGTTTCAGGAGTCTGGTTTCGATCTTTGACAACTATACCATCTGATACGTCGTATTACTTAATGAGTGTGAACGACGCGAAGATACAGTTAGAACCTGATTCGATCTAAGGTAATTACCTGATGTGGGAGGTAAGACTACTCTATACAATAGAACCAGATACTATAGAACTAGCATGCAAACGTTCAGCACACATACACCACCAGGCTATGAGTGCTGACCACGGAGCCAAACGGAGGAGTCCGGCAGCTGATTTTGTCGGGGAGTTTCCCGAAAGGAGCGTGGAATAATGGCCATCGTAGATCCCATGAGGGAGCTCTATAGCGCACTGTTGGATGCACAGTCCGCGGCGCTTCCCTCCACAAGTAGAATCGATCCATTTTTTGGCAAAAAGACCGCCCGGCGCGACACCGAACCACTCATCGAATTGGAACCATCACTGGACGATGCCGATACCTTTCTCGACGAGCCCGACAGTGTTGAAGAGCGCAGCGTGAGCGATGTCATCGAGGGTATTCCTGTACGCACGCGACGAAGTCGTGGAACAGCTACCCGCCAGGCTACAGGCTCTGAAGATGCTTTTCAGAGCTACCTGCGTGATATTCGCGGTCTCGGCCTGTTAACCCATGATGAAGAAGTTGACCTGGCACAACGAGCGGCGGCGGGTGATGAATTTGCGCGCCGCACCTTGATCGAATCAAATCTGCGCCTGGTGATTGCGATCGCGCGCCGCTATACTAGCACCGGCGTTCCATTGATTGATCTCATCCAGGAAGGCAACCTCGGACTGATGCGTGCCGCCGAGAAATTCGATTACCAGCGAGGCTGTCATTTTGGCACGTATGCCACGTGGTGGATTCGCCAGGCTGTGAGCCGCGCGGCAGGCGAGCAGTCACGTTTGATTCATCTCCCTGAACATGTCGCAACCCGCCTGCGCAAGGTGCGCCGTGTCGCGGCGCAATTATCGCAGGAAAATGGACTCGATCCCCTGCCAGAGCAGATCGCTGATGCCTGCAACATCGATCTCGCCGAGGTCATCGACCTGCTGGGGATTATCGAACAACCCGTTTCGCTGGATGCGCCTGTCGATGACGAAGCCCGTTACTCGCTAGCCGATACTCTGGAAGACAGCGCGGCCCCTGCACCCGCCGAAACCGCCTCGCAGCACCTGCTGGGTGAAGAACTACACCGGGCATTGGCCCTGCTTACTCCTCGTGAGCGTTCGGTTATCACATTGCGCTATGGCATCGGGGATGGACGCAGCCGCACGCTTTTGGAAGTCGGCAAAGAACTGGGCATCTCCCGCGAGCGTGTACGCCAGCTTGAGGTTGTGGCACTGATGAAGTTACGCAGCATCAATGGCAACGCGACGCTGAGGGAATGTGTGTAATACCAGTAGCTTCCAGGGCACCCCACGCCGCTTCCATACAACGTAGTTTATAGCTTCCAGGGCGACCGCGAGGGTCGCCCCTACCATATACGCGCAGACTCTGTGTGACAGCTCATTGTCCGCGTCCCGCGTCAGTGAAGCTGCTGGTGAAGATGCTGAGCAGCTGGCCGGGGTCAGTCGCGGTCAGCACCTCAATACGGGTGATCCATTTAACCCATTCAAAACCACGATGGCCTGGAGCCACTAAACGAAAGGGAAAGCCATGTTCGTGAGAGAGCGGCTCTTCATCAATGTGTGTCGCTAGCAGTGCTGTACGTGCTTCCTCCAGCGGCAGGCTCCAACGATAGCTCGTCACTGAGATGAAACTGACATAGCGCGCATCCGTGTGGATAGCGACTTGATCCAGCAGGCGACCGATACGGATGCCCCGCCAGCGTTGGGTGCTGTAGAAACCGCCAGTGCAGTCCAGCGTTGCCTCCAATTCATCTTTCGTCGCCAGAAGCTCGTCGTAGGAGAAATCTCGAGGCGCACTCACAGCGCCGCCAAGCGTAAGCCGCCACGTCTGCGCGTCAATTGGATGCGGCGCATCGGCGACCCAACTGGAAGTGGGGAAGGCGTTTCCGGCGTAGCTGCCGCTTTCGCGTGAGCCGGTGAAGCGTCTACTGGCGCCGGGCAGCTTCAGGACACGTTCGGCGAACTGCTGCCCTGGCCAGATTGCTATGCCGCCAAGCAGCAATGCGCTGAAATGCAGCGCTTTTCGCCTTCCGGCAATGTCGCGTTTACGCAGACGTTTGGCGCGCGCGAACATATGAATCACGATAGCCGCCGTGAGTACGAAGCCCAGGGCGATATGCCAGTTCAACAGGTTCAACCCGGCGAAGTCCCACTCACCTCCTCCGGCCCACCAGATGCCTGAACCAAGCGCCAACGTAACAAACAGCAGCGCTAGCACGCCAAAGACGGTGCGGCGATCCCAGCGCCGGGGATGGATCAGCCGGGACCACACGCGCCGCAGCTTGCCCCACAAGAGCAGCAGCAGCCACAAGCCAGCTATGCCGTGCAGGGCGAAGATGAACCACTCCTGTGGGAGGCCACTCACAAGGCTGATAATGCCGAGCGTGAAGGCGAGAACGGCGGCCAGCGCAATGCTCCAGTCGGTGAGGCGCGGGGACATACTCGATCATCCTTTTGAGGTGTCGTGAGCTTTCTTACCAGAAGAGTTCTCAGGGATCAACAACCTTTAAGGAGAGCATACCCTATTCGAGCGGGAAAGACAATCCTACTCCTGAGGTCGATAAGGCCCGCTAATATGTTCGAAGCGAGGACGGTAGCGGGTGGTGTGATAGTCCGCGGGATCCACGCGCCGGGCAGGCAAGTTCTTACCTGGTATATCGGTAGCGATAAAAGCGCCGTCACGGTGGGCTGCCATGACCCCGTACGTACCATTCTCGACCTGGCTCATGACCAGATTGGCGTAGTAGATCGCCATATGCTTGTCATACGCGTCCGGTTCACCGCTGCGCAGGAAATAGGTCAGGTCAATCGGCAGAAAACGCACACCCGGCAGGCGGGCAGTGAGTTGTTCCGCCAGGAACTCGGCCACGTTGGCTTTCTTGCGGTGCCCGTAGGCATCAATTGGGCCGATTTCCGGTACAGGCATACCCAGGTTAGCTCCCTCTGAGAGCAGCACTATCGAATAGTTGAAAGGGTTCCGCCGATCCTTGGGTATCAACCTGGCGAGCGCGTCGATATCGGCAGGCACCTCGGGGATCAGCACACGGTCAGCCCAGGTAACGGTGGCCGTTTCGAGCGCCGTGAAGCCCGCGTCCCGGCCAAACATGCGGAAAAGCACGGTCTCACTGTGCGATCCGGCGGTGGAGCGCATACGCGTGATAAACTCCGCCGCCCGGCTGATAGCGGTTTGGAAGCCGATACAGAAGTCGGTGCCGGGTACATCGTTATCCATCGTCTTGGGAATGCCCCAGATGGGCACCTCTTTCGCTGAAAGCACTGCCCCGTAACTCAAGGTATCGTCTCCACCGATCACGACCAACCCATCCAGCTCAAGAAATTCCAGGTTGGTCAGCACCACTCCGGTAAGGTCAACCCGGTCATCTGGGCCGTGTCCAGCACCGTAGGCTGCCAGGTGGGGCGGCAGATCGCCTACTCGCGTACGAGCCGGGTTGGTACGCGTGGATTGCAGGATCGTGCCACCCATGCGATCGATGGTACGAGTGTTTAACCGGTTCAAGGGCACGAGATAGCTGCCCTGCCAGGTGCCGGGTTCGTCCCGGGAGAAGATGAGGCCCTCGCGACCACGCGCCCGGTCAAGAAATGTGATGCCTTCCCAACCCGCCCGCAGGCCGATGACGCGGATACCCATGGATTCTGCGCGATATACCAGCGCTTTAATCGCGGCATTCAGCCCCGGTACATCTCCACCACCGGTCAGCACCCCCAGTGAACGAATAGGACTCGATAGCTGTCCTGGCATTAGGAACACCTCCCTGTTCATGTTTTTTAACATTGTACACTGAAAATAGCAAATCACAAGCTCACATACAGATAAATTGTGCTGGTTATGACCGTCCGCATCGTTCGACAAAATGAATAAACTATGCTACACTGCTTACAAGCTATACAAAGGCAAATAAACAGTCTTTCTTTAAGGAGGGTGCAACCCTATGACGAATTGTTCAAATTGCGGCAATGATGTTACCGGAAAGAAGTTTTGTCCAGAATGCGGCTCAGCTGTACAAGTTACAGCCCCACCTGCAGCCGAATCATCAACCAATACCTGTCCCCGTTGTAATGGCCTCGTCAAACCAGGCGCATCTTTCTGTATGCATTGCGGTTCGTCGCTGAGCGCTCATGCCGTGGTTGCCACCGCCCAATCACAGCCATTAACGCGCCAGTGTATTGCCTGTCATTCCGAAGTTCCTATGGAATCGGCATTCTGCACGAATTGCGGTCAGACGATGCAGCCATCGGCTGCTGCCCAACCATTGGCTGTTGCTGATATCCCATCTGCCCGTATTGCTGGGGATATTGCTGCCCCTGTTGTGGATACTGCTGGTACTGCTGCCCTTGCTGCGGATACTGAGTGCCATATTGCGGCTGCTGGTACTGCGGCGGTTGCCCATAAGGGCCTGTTTGTGGGTGCACCGTAGAAGGTGCGGGAGTAGATGTGCCTGTCGCGAGTGGGCTTCCGCATCCTCCACAGAAGCGTGTTCCTGGGGCGTTCTGTCGTCCACAATTGGTGCAAATTGCTGGCGCTGGTGCCGCTGAGACGGGCGCAGCAGCCGATGGCTGC
>WNGL01006302.1_pt1 | contig 15175 bp, 13 predicted proteins | sample 5400591 | NCBI WGS metagenome assembly WNGL01 (sample SAMN13153377, study PRJNA577476) | soil metagenome | isolation source: 80 cm soil or saprolite under Garry oak tree replicate 1 | place: USA:California | collected 2016-06-15
GCGATCCTCTGCTGGTCATTCGCGGGTTGGCGCAACAGGTCGCCGAGAAACAAATCAAGAAAATCCGCGGCCACGTCATCGTCGATATCAGTCTCTTTCGCGAAGGCGCGCGCGAGCTGGGCACGGGAGTCGTCATGTCCCCGATTGTCGTGAATGACAACATCGTCGATGTCACCATTGGCCCAGCGGCGACTGAGGGAGCGCCGGTAGTTTTCAAACCATCGCCCGCGAGTTCGTACGTGACATTCGTGAACCGTGCGACTACCGGGAAGCCGGATTCAGAACCTGAGATCCGTTGGAGCGGTGATGCGCGGAATGCAAACGGCACGCATACGATCACGATTACGGGCAATTTCCCAGCGGGTAAGCCGGCGATTCTCTTCAAGTATTCCGTGCCTGAGCCCAGTCGCTTTGCGGAAACCGTTTTGGTTGAGGCGCTGCGCGAGAAAGGCGTGACCGTTGAGATGAGTGCGCCAGGCGAGACGCGCGATCTTACTAAACCAGCAGCTTCATACGTTCCCGATCAGCTCGTCGCCGAGCATGTCTCGCCGCCGCTGAAAGAAGAGATCAAAGTGACGCTCAAAGTCAGCCAGAACCTTCATGCCAGCATGACGCCTTTGATTCTGGCGGCGACGCTGGCGCCGAAAGGTAGCGATCGCACCGGCTTCGATCTCGAACATGATTTTCTGACGCGCGCGGGCCTGGACTTGTCCGGCGCGCAACAGGGAGATGGCGCCGGCGGCAACGCGCACTTCTCGCCCGAATTCATGGTCAGCTATCTCGCCTACATGTCCAGGCAGAAAGACTTTCAGGTTTTCTACAGCGCGCTGCCAATCCTCGGGCGTGACGGCACGCTTTTTGACATCCAACCTCAATCTCCGGCGGCTGGGAAAGTGCACGCTAAAACGGGAACGTTTTCGGCTTACGATCCGCTCAATCGCCGGCTGCTCGTCACCGGAAAAGGACTCGCCGGTTATATGACGACGCATAGTGGCGAACATCTGGCCTTCGCGATTTATGTCAACAATGTCTCCGTGCCCGTAGAGCGTGACGCCGTTAAACGCCTCACCGGACAAGCGCTCGGCGAGATTGCCGCCGCTGCTTATTGAATCAACCGCGTGCGATTAAGATAATCGGCAAACATGGCTCGCTTTATAACCAAGGAATGCCCTCACTGCCACGAAGATTCATTCGACTGGCGCCAATTAGTCACACTCGACTATTTCAGCCCTCACGAGTGCAAAGCTTGTGGAAAACTTGTTCGCAACGACGGATTTCGTCAATTCCTCATAGTACCGACGATTCTGGGACTCTGTTCGTGGGGATTGTAATATTCGCTTCACTTCCGAGTTCGTTAGAGCCATTCGGTCTCCTGTTAGTACTTGTTTTGGCCGCGCTGCCGGTGATTATTCTCGCCAAGCCGATAAAGCTTGATCCCAAATCTGACCTCGCGCCGTTCACTCCTGATCTCGATAACGATAAGGTCATCGTGGTTAAGGGATGGAATGAAGATGAGCTGCAAAGGATACTCGATGATTTTATCGAGGCAGACACGTCCGGCGTCGCTTCATGCAAGATCGAGGTTGAAAAGCGTGATGAGGATCTCTATCGCCTCACATTTCCGCGGGACATCCACGCCGCGGTTTTCGGGTTCCTCGTGAACTATCTCGCTTATCCCAGGAACCTTGGTTTGGCTGGTCGCTCGATTATCGTTGCCGGTAAGACGAGGTTGAATTCAGATTTTCAAGGTATTCCACAGTCACTGGTGGGAAATAAAGCGATCATATACCTTCCTGAGAACGATCAGGACTATGATGTTGTTTACCTGCAAACGGAAACCGGTGTGACCATGGCGAATTCTTTCAGCGATGGCGTCTGGCGAAAAGTCAAAGATGCTCGATTGCCAAGCGAGATAAAGATGCTAGCTGGACAATGACGCTAGAGGAAACAACATTATCTATGAAATCGAAAGAAAGCCTGACTTTCACCGGAAGAATTCGTAGCCTCAGGTGTGCACTCAAAGGTATTGGCGTAATGATTTCCTCGCAACACAACGCCTGGATTCACACGGCAGCGACGATCATCGTAATTGTAGTCAGTTTCTATCTCCACCTCGCCACGGCAGAATGGTGCTTGATCATTCTGGCAATCATTTCTGTGTGGACCGCCGAAGCGTTGAATACGGCTTTTGAATTTCTCACCGATGTTGCCTCGCCCGAATTTCATCCATTAGCCGAGAAAGCGAAAGACGTTGCGGCCGGTGCAGTTTTGATCTCGGCCATCGGCTCAGTATTGATCGGAATGGCAATACTTGGCCCTTATGCTCTAAGGCTGCTCAGTAAGTGGCGATGATTCTATGTGTCTCATACATCACATCGCCGGCGCCTTTACTCATCAACCCGAAGAACTGAAGGACAACATCAGCACGAAGGCAGCCGATCTGATTGAGCGCGCATTTGAGGACATAGAGCCGGCGCGTTTGGTTGATTATCACACCCACATCGCGGGAATCGGCAATGGAACCAACGGCACCTTTGTCAATCCGAAGATGCGCACCTGGAGACATCCACTTCACAAACTCAGGTTCAAGGTTTACCTCAGTGCCAGCGCCATAAATGATGTCGAGCGCTCGGACGCTCAAATTGTCGAGCGTCTGACGCGCCTGATCAAGAACATCGAAGGTCACGGCCGGCATCGCTTGCTCGCCTTTGATAAGAACTACAGACGCGACGGCACGACGAATCTCGCGAAGACTGAGTTTTATGTACCAAACGATTATGTTTTCGATCTCACAGCGGATCATCCCGACATGTTCGAACCGGTAATCTCGGTTAATCCTTACCGGCCAAAGGCGCTGACCGAACTCGAACGGGGCGCACAGCGTGGCGCGCGCATGGTGAAGTGGCTGCCGAACGCGATGGGCATAGATCCTTCAGACGAGCTTTGCGATCCGTTCTATCGGAAGATGAAAGAACTCAATCTGGTTTTATTGAGTCACGGCGGCGAAGAAAAGGCCGTCGAGGCAGAAGAGGATCAGCGATTCGGAAATCCTCTGCTGCTTCGTCGCGCTTTGGATCATGGCGTGAAAGTCATCATCGCGCATTGTGCAGGGCTTGGCGACAACGAAGACCTGGACGATCCGAAGCGGCGGCGCGTGCCGAACTTTGATCTGTTTCTGCGCCTGATGTCAGAGAAGCGTTACGAAGGCCTTTTGTTTGCGGACATCTCGGCGATGACTCAATACAACCGGATCGGCGGGCCCTTGACGACGATTCTGCAGCGCGAAGACTTGCACGACCGTCTGGTAAACGGCAGCGACTATCCTTTGCCGGCAATCAATCTGCTTATCAGAACGCGCGCACTGGTCCAGCACGGCTACATCACCAAAGATGAACGTGCGTGGCTGAATGAAATCTACGATTACAATCCTTTACTGTTTGACTTGGTTCTGAAACGAACTATCAAACTTCCAGGCGCAGAACGACGCTTGCCGGCGAAGGTTTTCATGACGAACGCGGCGATTGAAAGCAAGGATGCGTGATTTCCAGGAGATTTTTAACGCCGAGGACGCAGAGGGAGTTTTATTCGACTTCATCGACTTCGACGTTAGAGATTGCGCGCAGCTTTTCGCTGATCAGTTCAAACGCAAAACCCTGTCGCAGTAAATGATCGAACAGTTTCTTTGTTTCGGCGCGCGACTGTGGGCGTCCGCGCAGGCGTATGCGTTTTTCGATCGCGCGATCGATCAATTCTTCCTCGGGGGTGGCAGCAAATACGACGTCGAGCGCTTCGTTGGCCGTGGCTTTATCGATCTTCTTGAGCCATAGATCGCGCTGCAGCCTTTGCCTGCCGATTGGCCGCTGCTGCACGCGCAAAGACGCGTAGCTTTGGGCAAACCGCGCGTCATCAAGATAGCCGTACTCGCTCAAACGCTGGATTACAGACTCGACGATTGCTTTGGTCGCACCCCGACCTTGCTGCAGACGTTCGCGCAATTCTGCGACCGAGCGCGGTTTGGCCGCAAGCAATTTCGCGGCGCGTTGAAAGGCGCGCTCGCGGGCTTTTGCCGGATCGACAACCGCTGTTTCGGTCTGCGGTCTATCTTCGTTAAATCGTCTTCTTCGCATCGGTGAGCCTTCGTACCTGAAGCCACGGTCCACTGTTAGCACTGACTTTATAGCTCCGACATCCGGTTTTTTCCAATCAGCGCCGCTCGACGCGACAGCTAATTCAATCGCCAATTCGCAATTGGCAATCTAGAATGCTCTCGATGGACGGCGCACTCAGCATCGATAAGCCGGCGGGAATAACTTCGCACGATGTTGTCTCGCGCGTGCGAAAGATCATTGGCGAGCGGCGCGTCGGACACACGGGTACGCTCGATCCATTTGCTACCGGCGTGCTGGTAATCCTGGTTGGAAGAGCGACCCGGCTGGCACAGTTTCTGATTGGCGCCGAGAAGGAATACGAAGCGATCATTCGGCTGGGTTATGCGACCGATACGGGCGATGCGACAGGGCGATTAACCACAGAGACACGGAGGTGCACAGAGTTTCACAGAGACGCATTTGAAGCTGCGTTCGCATCGCTGCGCGGCGAGATTGAACAGACACCGCCAATGTATTCAGCCAAGAAGGTCGGGGGAAGAAAACTTTATGAGCTGGCGCGCCGCGGCGAAGAGATTGAGCGAAAGCCCATTCGCGTTATGATCAGCAAGTTCGAATCCATGTCTCACGACGATGGCTTGCTGCAGGAGAATGACGATGGCACGTGCGATCTGAAAGTTCGCGTCGTCTGTTCGGCCGGCACGTATGTTCGCGCGCTGGCGGAAGACTTCGGCAAACGTTTGGGTATCGGCGCACACCTCGCTGAGTTGCGGCGCACGCGTGCGGGAGATTTCAAGATTGAAGATGCAATCACGCTCGAGCAATTGAGCGAATTAACCGAGTCAGATTCGATCGAACGGGCTCTTATTTCACCGGACAGCGCTCTGTCGCATCTGCCGGTGGTGCAATTAAGGCAGGACGATGTACGCCGGGTCTGTCATGGCGTCGATTTGCAGATTAATGGGGCAGAGGCATCGGGCTGGCCCAATTTACAGCCAGTGCGCTTGCGCACATCGGAGGGTGAGCTAACAGCCGTCGGAACTTACGATCAGCACCGAACGGTTATCCATCCGAGCGTAGTAATCGCTAATTGATGATTTGCGCTTCCGAGCCAGTTTGCGCCTGTGCCGCCTGATGTGCGGAGAGTCTCCGACTTTCCGACAGAAGTATGGTTTGTATTCGGCTACGCCCAGAATTTTGATGCTTACTATCAGGGCATAGCCCCAAACGATCATCCCGGCCGTTGATCGGAAGGCCATAGGCCTTCCGCACATCAGGCGGCCCAGCCGCAGCAACGGCGCTTTTATCCACACGGCTCGATTGCTAAACTTCTTCCGTCATGAAGAAGCGTTACCTGCTTGCGGGAATCTCAGGCGTCGTGGCCGGCGCGGTGGCGACCAAACTGCTCACCCGTCCCCGCGATGTCAGTTGGCCTGACAGCCTTAACTTTATCTATCACCCCGAGTATTCCTGGTTCACCACAGTCGACGGCGTGCGCATTCATTTTCAGGAAGCCGGCAATGAAAACGCGGCGCCGCTAATTTTGATTCACGGTTTTATTTCTTCGAATCTGGTTTGGAGTGATGTCTTCCTGCCGCTGGCGGGTGCGGGCTTTCGCGTCATCACGCCTGACTTGCCCGGTTATGGGTACTCAGACAAACCAAATAATGCCGAGTACACCATCGAGTCACAAGCCCGCGCAGTCCTTGGGTTGATGGATCGATTGGAGATCGAGAAAGCGACAATCGTCGGCGCTTCCTACGGCGGCGCGGTGGCCGCGTCAATGGCGCTGGATTATCCCGAACGAGTCGAGCGCCTGGTCCTGGTTGGCGCGGTCACAAATGACGAGCCGAAGAAGAAGTTGCTGCTGCAGATCTCGCGACTCCCCATCATTGGCGACATCGTCACGCCACTATTTCTCGGCTCGCGTTGGGTGTTGCGGCGGCGGATCGAACAAATGTATCGTCGCCTCGGACGCCCGATTGATGAGCACAAACTGGAAGCGCGCCATCATCTGCTGGCCACGGCGAATGTGCATCGCGCCATGATTCGCACGGCGCGCCGCTGGAATGCAAATCGAATTCAACGCGATGCCAGATTCATAAGTCAGCCGACAATGCTCATCTGGGGCGAGGCAGACCCGCACATTCCGATCGAGGAAGCATTTCGCTTGCGCGACGCCATTCCGAGTAACCGCCTCGTCGTCTTTCGCAACTGCGGGCACTTGCCGCCGACCGAACGCCCGGAGCAGTTTGTCCAGGTCGTTAGCGAGTTTTGTCAGAACCGCCTGCGGTAGCGGGCGGTTGATCTCAGGATTGAACGAGCACTGAAAGGTAAAAGATCAACCGCCCGCTACCGCAGGCGGTTCTGACCACATCGCGGTTAAGATCTCCTAAAATCGTCAAGTCATATTCAGCGCCTTTCCCACCGACGGATCGCGGCGGACGCGCCAGATTTTTGAATCGAGATAGTAGTGAATGAAGGCGTAGCCCCAGAGGAAGGCGATTCCCAATTGGATCGGCAATGACAAAGCAGCCGGTGAATCGCCGGTGTGCAGATTCAAGTAGCCGAGATATTGGCGCGGGCCCTGATAGATGATGCCGAAGATAATTCCGAAACCGATGTAGTAGACCAAGCGGCGGCTAATGAATGCGGCCGGGCCGTAAGTGGTACGCGCATCTTGCGCGTGACTAACGGGCGGGACGCCCGTGCCACTGTACTTCTGATTATGAAACCAGATTAGCCGATGGTATTGCAGGTTGTGATAGACCGTGAGGATCGCGACCAGCGCGATCGGCTTGTTCGGCATCGGTGTCAACAGAGCGATCCAGTGCATGGGAATCGCGGCGGCGAGCAGCAGATATTTTGGTCCATTTAATGTTTGTCGCAGCGCGGCTCGCTGAATCTGACGGCCCAGCCAGGCGACTCCCAACACGACGGTTCCTATCAACAACAGAATCGCAAATCCATTGACGCCGCTCCGTAGAATCGTCGGCACGCGCGCCATCGCGCTCGGGTCATTCGCAATGAAGGCAACGAACGGATAGTTGAAGGCAAACATCAACAGCAAACGATCGAGCGCATTGTCCACCGGCGCCAGATCGTTGTTCTTCTTTTTGTAAAGCACCATGAAGCCGTAGTGCTGTTTGACCAGATGGTAGTAAGCCCAGAGCGCCGCGATGAAGAAGAAAGTGAAGCCCACGCCAAGCAGCACCATTGCCGGACCCACGGCGAAGAACAGCAGCGAACCGAGCATCAAACGCTTGCGCGTCTTCCACTCAGAAGCGTCGAAATACGTTCGTGAGAACGTACCAAAGACATGCGGCGCGTCGATTAGAATCGCCCACCCGGCGACCATCGGGATCAGCGGCACTATTCCAGTGACATACAAAACCAGCAGCGCATAACTCGACGCCACTGAGCCGATGAACCAAACAAGGTCTTCGCGCGCGTTAATGATCCACCGCAGCGAGATCGCCCGCGGGCGAACTTGTTCGTTGATGATTTCGCTAGCGACAGACATTGGCGGAAGTTAAGTACGTTAGGTTACCGGTAAACCTGATCTTCAACCACTCAAGAAGCAAAAGAGTCTAGGTTTTCTCCAGCGCTTTACTTTCTCTAGCCCAGGCGTTCACGCTTGGGTAGCGAGCCATGTGGCAGGGTCGCAGCCCATTCATGGGCTTACTTTGAAATCCGGTGCCAACCAGATCTAAAGCTTTCTGAAGAAGGCTATTAAGAACGATCTCGTCTCTAATTCCCAGGCATAAAATGCCTGGGCTAGGGAAACTCTTAACCCTCTCGCAAATCGTGACCCGTCATCTCGGCAGGCTGTTCAATTCCCAACCACCCGAGCATGGTTGGCGCCACGTCTCCCAACGCGCCGCCTTCACGCAATTTTATGCCGACAGAATCTTCATCGATTAGATGAAATGGCACTGGATTCGTTGTGTGTGCCGTGTGGGCCTGCCCGGTCTTGGGATCGATCATCTGTTCGGCGTTGCCGTGATCGGCGGTGATCAGCGTGCTGCCGCGCGAGACGCGAACTGCTTTCGTGATCCATCCGAGGCAGGTGTCCACGTACTGGCAAGCTTCGATCGTTTTATCGAGCTTGCCGGTGTGCCCGACCATGTCCGGGTTGGCAAAGTTGACGATAAATACGTCCGTTTGGCCTTCATCAATGAAGCGCAACACGTTATTTGTGATCTTGAACGCGGACATCTCAGGTTCGAGATCGTAAGTGGCAATCTTTGGTGATGGCACCAGCAGTCGCTGCTCGCAGCGAAACTCTTTTTCGGTGCCACCATTGAAGAAATAGGTTACATGGGCGTACTTCTCGGTCTCCGCGAGACGAAAGTTCTCGACGCTAAAACGCGCGAACACGTCGGCCAGAATGTTCTCGTGCTTGCGCGGTGGAAACGCGACTGGCAAGGGAAACGTCACGTCGTAAACTGAGAAGCAAACAAAATCGATCGTTGGTCTATTCGGAATAGGAAAGTCGTCAAAACCTGGGATAGTCAGCGCTCGTGTGATTTGGCGCGCCCGGTCGGGACGAAAGTTGAAAAAGACTGCGGCGTCGCCGTCTCGAATGGTCGCCACGGGCGCGCCGCGCTCATCAACAATAACTATGGGTTCGACAAATTCGTCGGTCACGCCGCGCTGATACGATTCTTTGATCGCTTCGACGGGATCCCTGGCTCGCTTCCCCACGGCATTGACCAGCAGATCGTAAGCGCGCTGAATTCTTTCCCAGCGCCGATCGCGATCCATCGCGTAGTAGCGGCCCACGACCGTGGCGATTTGACCGCAGCCAATCTCTGCCATTTTCTTTTGCAAAGCGGCGATGTAATCGGCAGCGGATGAGGGCGGAGTATCTCGGCCATCAAGAAAGCAATGCACGAACACGCGCTCGACTCCGCGTTGTTTCGCCATGCGCAGAAGCCCGTAGAGATGTTCCTGCGACGAATGGACCTGCCCATCGGAGATCAGGCCCAGTAAATGAAGCTGCTTGCCGCGAGAAATGGCGCCATCCATCGCGCCCGCCAGCACTTTGTTGCGGAAGAATTCGCCGGTCTGAATGTCATGATCGATAAGCGAAACGTCCATGCGAATCACGCGGCCAGATCCAAGATTGAGGTGACCAACTTCGGAATTTCCCATTACCCCTTCAGGAAGACCGACGCGCGTGCCGTGCGCGGTGAGCAAAGTTTGGGGATACTTCTCGCAGATTTCGTCGTAGAAGGGCTTCGCCGCCATCGCGATCGCGTTGCCTTCGTACGACGACGAGTAGCCCCAGCCGTCGATGATTATGAGAGCGAGTGGACCTTTTCTTTGTGGCATAGACTTCAGTTACAGAACCGGGAGCGGTTTTCTCCTCTCCCTTTGGGAGAGGTTGGGTGAGGGTCCCGACTTGTCGGGATAGCGACCGGATCAGTCATTCAACTTCCGGTTATTATGAGTTGAAAGTGCTCTTTACAAGTCGGACGTTATGATCCCGTCGCTACCGCTCCGGGTTCGGTAACCAATAATCCGGACTCTCCTTCATTTTTAGATCGGGCCGCTCCATCCAACGCTCGGGCCGATGCAACTTCATGAAACCAAATCGTTCGTACAAGCCGTGCGCATCTTTCGTCGACAAGACCCAACGTCTGAAGCCCTGCAACTCCGGATGCGAGATGATGACTTCCATCAGCCACTTTGACAAACCATGTCCACGATGCTCTGGCAGCACAAACACGTCCGCTACCCAGGCGAACGTCGCATAGTCAGTCACAATTCGCGCGAATCCTACTTGATCAGTGCCTTTGTAAATGCCAAAGGTAAGCGAGTTTTCGATCGATCGAGCGACGACTTCGCGCGAGCGGCCCGTCGCCCAGTACGAATTGTTCGACAGGAAGTCATGAATCAGATCAATGTCAAGACGCGATCGTTCGGTGCTGATTTCGTAATCACCATGCTGCCAGGACTCAGTTGTAGGGCGGGACTTCATTAAGTTTAGGCTCTCGCCTCGTGTCAGTACCGCGAGCGGTAGCGACCGGCCCCACCAAAGGCGTTTATTTGACGCCGATACTTCTCAAGAAGTGAATGTATGATCCGGTCGCTACCGCTCGCGGTACTGACACGTTGATAGCAATCTAACGGTCGAACTCTAAACGTGGGGTTCTATTTCGGCGAAATCTCGCGTCTCAAATAGAACAATAAATCCGTTGAAGGCGGATCGATACCAAGCTGACGAATCATTCCAACCACCTGTCCGCGGTGCAGGGTAGCATGATTGGCGACGTGCTGCATTTGATCCACCAGCCGCATCGAACTCGCATCACCACTGAGAAGTTTGAAGGGTAACTCGACGGCAAGTCGCGCCTCGTCGAGTTGCGACATGAGAACCGCGCGGCGATCGACGACCTCTTGCCAACGCTCGTTCAGAGCGGTGAGATCCGCGCAAGATTCCGTGGTCCAAAGCGACCATGCTTCCTTGCCTGCGGGCGAATTCCCATGCCAACGCTCCAGCCAAATCCATTCCGCGCCCGCCATGTGCAGCAGCGTTCCGAAAATCGATTTGTGACTAATGCCAACATCACGTCGAAGATTTTCGTCTGAGAGCTTCTCGGCGGCCTCCAACGCCAAACCATTGGCCCATTCCGTGTAGTCGAAGAGATGTCTAATGTCTGATAGGTTCATTGGTTTCTCATTACTCACTTGCGGCACGGAAACCTCGCTGAGAGGCGTTAGAGTACCAACTTCGTTGGGTTCTCCCGTTCGCTAAACGTAAAGCCCGACTAAAGTCGGCACTCTAAACACCGTTTCATCTACCGCTGTCGGCGCCGACACGGAAAGCCGCACGACCAGGATAACGCGCGGCATCTTCGACTTCTTCTTCGATGCGCAGGAGTTGATTGTATTTCGCGACGCGATCTGAGCGCGAAAGCGAACCCGTCTTAATTTGGCCGGCGTTCGTCGCGACCGCGAGGTCAGCAATGAAAGCATCTTCCGTTTCACCAGAGCGATGCGAGATGACGGTCGTGTACAGGTTGGCTTTCGCGAGTTTAATACAATCCAGCGTTTCGGTAAGCGTGCCGATCTGATTGACCTTGATCAGAATTGAATTTGCGACGCCGCGATCGATTCCCTGGCCCAGGAACTCAATGTTGGTGACGAATATATCGTCACCCACGAGTTGGGCGCGTTGTCCAAGTTCATTGGTTAAGGACTTCCAGCCATCCCAATCGCTCTCGGCCATGCCATCTTCGAGGGAAACGATTGGATAATTCTCGATCCATTTACTCCAAAACGCGACCATCTCGTCGCTTGAAAGTCTGCGCCCATCGGATTTCTTGAAAACGTAAGACTGGCCATCGAAGAACTCGCTCGCCGCAGGATCGAGCGCTAGCAAAACATCTTCGCCTGCTCGGTAACCTGACTGGGCAATCGCTTCGAGAATTGTTTCGATCGCTTCTTCGTTTGATTTCAAATTCGGCGCGAAGCCGCCTTCGTCGCCAACACTCGTCGCGTAGCCCTTTTTCTTCAGAACCGATTTCAGCGTGTGAAAGATCTCCGCACCCATACGCAACGCTTCACTGAATTTTTCGGCGCCGACGGGAACGATCATGAATTCCTGAAAGTCTACGTTGTTGTCCGCGTGGGCGCCGCCATTGACAATGTTCATCATGGGGACGGGCAGGGTGTTCGCATTTTCGCCGCCAAGATACCGATAAAGCGGAAGGTTCTGATCGGTTGCCGCCGCGCGCGCCGTCGCGAGAGACGCAGCCAGAATTGCGTTGGCACCCAACTTTGATTTCGTCGCCGTGCCATCGAGTTCGATTAGCGTGCGATCTATTTCGCCTTGATCGCGCGCGTCAATTCCTTTCAATGCTCGTGCGATCAGGTCATTGACGTTGTGAACGGCTTTCAAGACTCCCTTGCCGCTATAACGCTGCGGGTCGCCGTCGCGCAACTCGACTGCCTCGTGCTCGCCGGTCGATGCTCCGGACGGCACGGCTGCACGGCCCAAGGTCCCGTTAGATAGAATTACATCGGCTTCGACTGTCGGATTGCCGCGCGAGTCCAAAATCTCGCGCGCATGAACGTGAATGATTTGACTCATAATTTCGCGAACATTAGAAAGCCAACTTTAACACCGCGACCGCGTGAGAGGCGAACGCGGTGAAGTCGGAAATGATTTTACCGCCGAGGACGCCGAGATTCTCGCGGAGGGCGCAGAGGAAGCTTTCCCTCTTATTCCTCTGCGACCTCAGCGCCCTCTGCGGTTAATCAAGATGGCGACGGAGACTCAACAGAGAGTTTTTGATAGACTCGCCGGGCTAGATCATGGCGACGCATCCAGACATTAACGAACCGCTGGTTGAATTTCGGGAAGTGAGTTATGCGGTCAGCGGCGGCCAGCGGATCATCGATCGCTTGAAGCTTAACGTTGCGCGCGGCGAGACGATGGTTCTGCTGGGTGAATCGGGATGTGGCAAGACGACGACGTTGAGACTCGTAAATCAATTGCTGGCGCCGACATCGGGCGAAGTAATCGTGGAAGGGAAGGCGACGAGTGAGTGGGACGTGATCCGTTTGCGACGCCACACCGGTTATGTGATTCAGGAAGCCGGGTTATTTCCGCACTTCACCGTCGAGCAAAACGTTGCGCTGGTGCCAAACCTTGAAAATTGGGACGACCTGCGCGTTCGCGAACGAGTGCGCGAAATGCTTTCGTTGGTCGGACTCGATCCGGAAAGATTCGCTGATCGTTATCCGCGTGAACTGTCGGGCGGCCAACGCCAACGCGTTGGCGTCGCGCGCGCGCTCGCGGCCGATCCGCCTCTGCTGTTGATGGACGAGCCATTTGGCGCACTCGATCCGTTGACGCGCGCTTCATTACAGAAAGAATTTGCGGAGTTGAAAACGAGACTTGGAAAGACAGTAATTTTCGTAACGCATGACGTGCGTGAAGCCTTGATGCTTGGCTCACGAATCGCACTGATGGATAAGGGAAAAATTGTTTTGCTGGAGACGCCGCAGGGATTTTTGAAGTCCGAGGATGAATACGCCCGTGCCTATTTGGAGACGTTAAGGAATGATTTTTGACGGCGCTTCGTAAAATCTGAAGTTGCTTCTTTGCGCCTTTCGTCTTTCTTTGCTTTGCGGCTTGGCGTGAAACGTTCGCGCAAAGGCGCAAAGAACCAAAAGACGTAAGACGCAAAAAGACAACCTAATGCTTGAATTCCTTAAAGCTAATTGGTCAGACATCGTCGCGCACGTGGTGCAGCACGTTTGGCTGGTCTTGATTTCGACGGCGATTGCCATTGCGATCGCTTTGCCGCTTGGAATTTTGATCACGCGGCAAAAGCGCCTGCGCGGGCCACTGCTGGGAATTGCCAACGTGATGCAGACGATTCCCAGTCTGGCGCTGTTTGGATTCTTGATCCCATTGCCTTTCATCGGCGGCATCGGGCCGCGCACGGCGATCATCGCACTGGTCTTCTATGCCTTGCTGCCAATCATTCGCAACACCGTTACTGGAATTCTCGGCGTCGATCGTAACGTCCGCGAAGCCGCCGTTGCGATGGGGATGACCGATCGACAGGTATTGTTTCAGGTCGAGCTGCCTCTGGCGATGAGCGTGATTCTTACGGGCGTGCGTGTCGCCGTAGTGATCACGATCGGTGTCGCCATCATTGCGGCCGAAGTGAGCGCTGGCGGCCTGGGCGAATATATCTTTCGCGGACTGCGAATGGATGACACGCGTTTGCTGTTGGCCGGCGCGGTGCCTTCGGCGCTGATGGCTTTGATTGCGGACTTTGGTTTCAGTGCGATTGAAAGACGTTTCGATCCGAGTGCGCGCAGAGCACGCGCAGGCCGCCCTTTGCGCGCGGTTGCGTGGGCCGCTCTGCTGATTGGCATCGTCTTGATGGGTTATTCGGCCTGGCGCGGAATGAAAAGCCGATCGAGTTCGTCGCTCAGTCACGGCCAGGTGACGGTCGGGTCGAAAGATTTCACCGAATCAAACCTACTCGCAGAAATCGTGGCCCAGATGTTGGAGGCGAAGAACATCCAGGTCGATCGAGTTTTCGATCTGGCGGGAAATCTAACTCACGCCGCGTTGACGGCCGGGCAGATCGATCTCTATCCCGAATACACCGGTACAGCGTTCGCCGCGATTCTTCATCATCAACCTATCTCCGATCCGAAAGCTGTCTACGATCAGGTCAAACGTGAATACGCCGAAAAGTTCAACCTCGAAGTCAGCCCTCAGCTTGGTTTCGATAACACGTTCGCGATTCTGGTGCGCGGTAAGGATGCGCGGCGCCTGAATTTGAAAACGATTTCGAATGCGGCCGCGTACACGCCGCAATGGAGTGCCGGCTTCGGCCAGGATTTTATGTCGCGCGCCGATGGCTATCCTGGCTTTTCGCATGCTTACGGTTTGCGTTTTGCCGATCCGCCTCACGAGATGGCGCTCGATCTAACTTACACCGCGTTGGCTTCGCACAAAGTCGATCTGATCGCCGGCAACTCGACGGATGGGCGCATTGCGGCGCTCGATCTGGTGCAGCTCGAAGACGATCTGCATTACTTTCCACCTTACGAAGCTGTCTTTCTCGTCCGAAAGGACACACTGATGCGCGTGCCGACGCTGGCTGAAGTCCTGCAAAGACTCGGCGGCGCGATCTCGACTGATGAAATGCGCAATCTGAATTATGAAGTTGACGGCCAGAAGCGAGATAAGAGGAACGTCGTTCGCGAATGGCTGATCAAGAAAGGGTTGTTACTGGGAGCGCGGGCGTCCCGCCCGCTGTTTGCCACCGTTCGCGCTGCGCGCTCATTGCGGGCGGGACGCCCGCGCTCCCAGTGAGAAGCGATTGAAAATTTATGCGAATTCTGGTTACAGGCGGCGCGGGTTACATTGGCAGCGTCGTTACGGAAGAATTAATTAACGCGGGCCATCGGACAATCGTCTATGACAATCTCAGTTATGGCCATCGTGAAGCCGTTCATCCTTCGGCGGCGTTTGTAAAAGGAGATTTACTTGATGGCGAGACTTTGCGCGGCGTACTGGGGGAGCACGC
>WNGL01006789.1_pt1 | contig 15175 bp, 12 predicted proteins | sample 5400591 | NCBI WGS metagenome assembly WNGL01 (sample SAMN13153377, study PRJNA577476) | soil metagenome | isolation source: 80 cm soil or saprolite under Garry oak tree replicate 1 | place: USA:California | collected 2016-06-15
CCGCGGTCGTCGGGATGGCCGTCGACGTCGGCGTAAAATTGCGTGGCGAAAAACTCGCCGTCGACCATGTAACTTTCCAGCTTGGTCATGTTGACGCCGTTGGTGGCAAAGCCGCCGAGCGCCTTGTAGAGCGCGGCGGGCAGGTTGCGCACCCGGAAAACAAAAGTCGTGACCAGCGGCCCCGATCCCTGCTTGGCCAAGTTCGCCTCGCGCGCCAGCATCACGAAGCGCGTGGTGTTGTGGGTCTCGTCCTCGACGTCCTCGGCGATGATGTCGAGGCCGTAGATTTCCGCCGCCAGCTTTGAGGCGATCGCGGCGACGCTGTTGTCGGCGCGTTCGGCGACGTCGCGCGCACTGCCGGCGGTATCGGCCGCGACGATCGGCTTGATGCCGAGTTTTCGGATGATGCGGCGGCACTGGCCGAGCGCGTGGACGTGGCTCTCGACCGTCTTGATATCCGAGAGTTTGGCGCCCTTCAGTGCCATCAACTGATGGCGGATCGGCAAGAACCATTCGCCGACGATGAACAGGCCGGAATCCGGCAGCAGGTGATGGATGTCGGCGACGCGGCCGGCGACCGAGTTCTCGATCGGGATCATGCCGAGGTCGGCCTCGCCGGAGGCGATCGCGGCCAATGCGTCTTCGAATGTCGGGCAGGGCAACGGCTCGGCATCGGGATAGGCTTCGACGATGGCGATATGGGAATTCGCGCCCGGCTCGCCCTGGAATGCGATTTTCATGGTTTTGGCCGTTGTTTTGATCATGGCGCGCCTTGTAGCAGCCGCTCAGGCTTTTGCCAGTATGCGCCGGGCGGTTTCGAGGTCGGCCGGCGTATCGACGCCGACGATGGCGGCGTCGATCCTCATTCCGGCTTCCAGCGCCCGGAGTTGTTCGAGCTTCTCGCGCTGTTCCAGAACGGACTGGGGCAGCTTGACGAAGCGCTCCAACGCCTCCCGCCGATAGGCGTAGAGCCCGATGTGATGGTAGCGCGGGCCGTCGCCGTAAGGCGCGGTGGCACGGGTGAAATACAGGGCCCGGAGCCTTTGGTCGCCCAAAGGGGAGCCCACGAGCTTCACGACGCTTGGGGTCGTGTGTTCCTCTTCCTTTCGGATCTCCGCGACCAGCGTTCCGATGTCTACTCTTGAATCCTCAAGCAGCATGAGCGCGGCGCGGATATCATGAGCGGGAATGGTCGGCAGGTCGCCCTGCACATTGACGACCGCCTCGATCTGGCCCCCGGGATCCAGCTTGCAAAGCGCCTCGTAAATCCGGTCCGACCCGGAGGGGTGATCGGCGCGCGTCATCACCGCTTCCCCGCCATGGGCGGTGACCGCGGCCGCGATCTGCGGCGCGTCGGTGGCGACCGCCACGCGGCCGATTTGCGCGGCCTCAGCCTGGCGCAGCACATGGACGATCATCGGCAGTCCGGCGATGTCCAGGAGCGGCTTGTCCGGCAGGCGCGTCGAGGCCATGCGGGCGGGAATCAGCACCAGGGTGCGGGTGTAGGTCATTAGAATCGGGGCTTGGGAATGAGGTCGGGACCCGGTTGATAACAAGCCGGAAATGATGGGGATTGGCCGGAAGCTGGCGCATTTATACGGGTTGCCAGAGCACGGGCAAACCGATATCTCATCGCTGCCGAGGGTGCGGTGCGAAAGCCTGATTCCTGACGCTCATCCGCGGCCGTTCCGCCGGCCTTAAGTCGACCTTCCGGCCTGGAGCCTGATCGAAAATGGACTCCTTCGAACTTAATAAAATTCTCGGCGCCATTCTGGCCACCTGCCTGGTCCTGTTGGTGACGAGCTTCAGCGCAGGCGCGATTTTCTCGCCCGTGATGCCGGAAAAACCGGGTTACGAAATCGCGGTGAAGGAGGAGACACACGGCGGCGCCAAGGAAGCCGCGGCGGCACCGTCCGAGCCGATCGAGAAGCTGCTGCAGACCGCGTCGGTCGAGAAGGGCGCCGCGGCGGCGAAGAAATGCGGCGCCTGCCATACCTTCGAAAAGGACGGCCCCAACCGCGTCGGCCCAAATCTGTTCGGGATCGTCAACGACCATAGAGGCGAAGGACGCGGCGGGTTTAATTTCTCGGCTGCCATGAAGGCCAAAAGCGGTACCTGGACCTACGACGACCTCAATAAGTTCATTGCCAATCCCAAGGGCTTTGTTCCCGGAACCGCGATGGGCTTCGCCGGCATCCCCAAGGATAGCGAGCGCGCCGACGTGATCGCCTATCTGCGCACGCTTGCCGATAGTCCGGTTCCACTGCCGACGGCGTCGAAGTAACGCCTCCGGTTCTGCCTGGACTTTCACGTGACCAGCGGCGGCGGCCAGGCTTTGCCTGGTCGTTTTCATATGTGATCTTTGCCCGGCCGTTTTGGTATGATCTTGCCCGTGCTATCGAGACGTTTCGTCGCACCGGCGCCGTTCACAACCAGGTATCATGAGGAAAAAGCAACGTAATCGGTCGAAACCTTGCCTTATATTGCGTCCTCAATAGCACCGCGTAGCAACAGGAACTCTGCATTTGGCAATTACCAGACGACATCTTCTTCAGAGTGGCGCATTTGCCGCCGTCGCGCCGACGCTGGCAACAGCAGTTGGCCTTCCCGTGATTGAGTCAGCCCGTGCGCAGACAGCATCGGGCGAACCGGCCTGGCGGCACGCGCTATCGCTGTTCGGCGACATCAAATATCCAGCGGACTTCAAGCACTTCGATTACGTCAATCCCGATGCGCCCAAGGGCGGCGTTGCCCGCATGATATCGATCGGCACGTTCGATAATTTCAATCTCGCGGTTGCAGGCGTCAAAGGCTCGATCGCGCCGGCCGCCGCGCTGATTTACGAAACGCTGATGACGAGGTCGCAAGACGAGGTCGCCGCCGAATATGGCTTGCTGGCGGAGGCCGCAGCGCATCCCGACGATTTTGGATGGGTGATCTATCGTCTTCGCAAGGAGGCCCGCTGGCACGACGGCAAGCCGGTGACCCCGGAAGATGTGATTTTCTCGTTCGACGCACTGAAGAAATACAGTCCGATGTACTCCTCGTATTATCGTCACGTTGTGAAGACCGAGAAAACCGGCGAGCGCGACATAAAGTTCACCTTCGACTCTCCCGGAAATCGCGAACTGCCGACCATCGTCGGTGAATTGCCGGTATTGCCGAAGCATTATTGGGAAGGCACCGACAGCGAAGGCCGCAAGCGCGACATCTCCGCAACCAGCCTGGAGAAGCCGCTGGGCTCCGGCCCCTACCGCATCAAGGAATTTGTTGCGGCACGATCGGTCAAGCTGGAGCGGGTGAAGGATTATTGGGGCGCCAAGGTGCCGGCGCAGGTTGGCCAGAACAATTTTGACGAAATGCGCTTTGAGTTTTTCCGCGACAATCTTGTCGCGCTGGAGGCCTTCAAGGCCGATCAGGCCGACTGGATCACCGAGAATTCGGCCAAGCAATGGGCGACGGCCTATGATTTTCCGGCGATTGCGGAAAAGCGCGTCGTCAGGGAAGAATTCCCGATCAACGATTCCGGCCGGATGCAGGGCTTCGTTCTCAATCTGCGTCGCGATCAGTTCAAGGACGCGCGGCTGCGCCGGGCATTCAACTACGCCTACGATTTCGAGGAGATGAACAAGCAGCTGTTCTATGGCCAATACAAGCGCATCAACAGTTATTTCGAAGGAACCGAGCTGGCGTCTTCCGGATTGCCGGAGGGCGAGGAATTGCAGGTTCTCGAGACGGTGCGCGACAAGGTGCCGGCCGAAGTCTTCACGACGCCCTATGTCAATCCGGTCGGCGGCAATCCCGAGGCGGTGCGCGCTAATTTGCGGGAGAGCGCGAGGCTTCTGAAAGAGGCGGGTTACGAGGTGCGCGACCGCAAGCTCGTCGACGCTGCAGGCAAACCGGTCACCGTCGAAATTCTGGTTCAGGACCCCTCTGCGGAGCGCATGGCGCTGTTCTACAAGCCGTCGCTGGAACGCATCGGCGTGACGACTTCGATCCGCGTCGTTGATGATGCGCAGTATCAGAACCGGCTCCGCAGCTTCGATTTCGATATGATTAGCGATCTATGGGGACAGTCGCTGTCGCCCGGCAACGAGCAACGGGAATTCTGGGGCTCGCAGGCCGCGGATCAGCCCGGCGCGAAAAATACCATCGGCATCAAGAATCCCGCCGTCGATGCACTCATCGAAAAGGTGATCTTCGCAAAGGATCGCAACGGTCTGGTGGCCGCGACCAGGGCGCTCGACCGCGTGCTGCTCTGGAATTTCTACGTGGTGCCGCAATTCACCTACGGCTTTTCGCGCTACGCGCGCTGGGACCGCTTCAGTCATGCCGAGCCGATGCCGAAGTACGGCCGCTCCGGCCTGCCGTCCTTGTGGTGGTTCGATGCTGACAAGGCCGCCCGGATCGGTAAGCGATCTTGAGCGATTTCCCCCGCATGGCGAAGCTTTCCCGCCGGCATGTGCTCGGTCTCGGGGTTGGCGCGCTGAGTGCGGCGCGGTTTCGTCCTGCGATGGCTGTCGACGCCGGTGGCGAGGCCCATGGCATATCGGTGTTCGGCGATCTGAAATATCCGGCCGACTTCCATCATTTCGACTACGTCAACCCAGCGGCGCCGAAGGGTGGGATGTTCTCCTTCATTCCCTCGGTGCGTGCCTACAACCAGTCGTACCAGACCTTCAATTCGTTCAATGCCTTTATCCTGAAGGGCGAAGGCGCGCAGGGCATGGACATGACGTTCTCGCCGCTGATGGTGCGCGCCAATGACGAGCCCGACGCGATGTACGGCCTGGTCGCGAAATCTGTACAGATTTCACCCGACAAGCTGACCTATCGCTTCACGCTGCGGCCGGAGGCGAGGTTTCACGACGGCTCGAAACTGACCGCGCATGACGCCGCCTTCTCGCTGACCGCGCTGAAGACCAAGGGCCATCCCCTGATCGTGGCGCAGATGCGCGACGTGGTGAAGGCGGAAGCGCCCGACGACGCGACGCTGATCGTCACCTTCGCCGAGAAGCGCGCGCGCGACGTGCCGCTCTATGTCGCCGGCCTGCCGATCTTCTCGAAAGCCTATTACGCAACGCGGCCGTTCGATGAATCGACGCTCGATATCCCGCTTGGCTCCGGGCCCTACAAGGTCGGGAAGTTCGAGGTCAATCGCTACGTCGAATTCGAGCGCGTCAAGGATTGGTGGGCCGCCGATCTGCCGGCTAATCGCGGCACCTATAATTTCGACAACGTGCGCTACGAGTTCTACCGCGACCGCGACGTCGCGTTCGAGGGATTTACCGGAAAGAACTACCTCTACCGCGAGGAATTCACCGCCCGGGTGTGGGCGACGCGCTATGATTTTCCGGCCGTCAGGGATGGCCGCGTCAAGCGCGAGATATTGCCCGATGAAACGCCGTCGGGGGCGCAGGGCTGGTTCATCAATACCCGCCGCGAGAAATTCAGGGATCCGCGCGTCCGTGAAGCGCTGATCCAGGCGTTCGATTTCGAATGGACCAACAAGACCATTATGTATGGCGCTTATGCGCGCACCCATTCGCCGTTCCAGAATTCCGACATGATGGTGAACGGACCACCGTCGCCGGAAGAGCTCAAACTGCTCGATCAGTTTCGCGGCGAGGTGCCGGACGAGGTGTTCGGCATGCCGTTCGTGCCGCCGGTGTCGGATGGATCGGGGCAGGACCGGACGCTGCTGCGCAAGGCCGCGCAATTGCTTAACGACGCCGGGCTTGTTATCAAAGACGGCAAACGATTGCTGCCGAATGGCGAGGTTTTCAAAGTCGAATTTCTGATCGACGAGCCGTCGATACAGCCGCACCACGCGCCTTATGTCAAGAATCTGGGCACGCTTGGGATCGAAGCAAGCGTGCGGATGGTTGACCCCGTGCAATACCGCGCCCGGGTAGAGGATTTCGATTTCGACATGACCATCCAGCGCTTCAGCATGTCGGCGACGCCGGGTGACGGGATGCGCCCGTTCTTCACCTCGCAGGCGGCGCAAACCAAGGGCTCCTACAATCTGGCCGGGATCTCAAACCCGGCGATCGATGCGCTGATCGAGAAGATCCTCGGCGCCGAGAACCGCGCCGATCTGACGGTCGCGTGCCGCGCCTTCGATCGGGTGTTTCGCGCCGGGCGTTACTGGGTGCCGCAGTGGTATCGCACCAATCACCCGGTCGCCTATTGGGACCAGTTCGGGCACCCGGAAAAACTCCCGCGCTACGCGCAAGGCACCGGCGCTCCGGAAATCTGGTGGTTCGACGCCAGCAAGGCGGCGAAATCGGAGCAGGCGAAATAGCTCATGAGCGCATATATCGCCCGCCGCATTCTCTTGATGATCCCGACGCTGCTCGGAATCCTGTTTGTCTCCTTTGTCGTGGTGCAGTTTGCGCCGGGCGGCCCGGTGGAGCGCGTGCTCGCGCAGCTCAGCGGCGCCGATACCGGAGGCTCATCGCGGATTTCGGGGTCGTCCGGCGGCGATTTCGGCGCGCGCGCTCCGGTAGGCGCGTCCGCCGATGCGGTCGGCTCGAAATATCGGGGAGCGCAGGGGCTGGATCCGGATTTCGTCAAGAGCCTGGAAAAGCAGTTCGGCTTCGACAAGCCGGCGCCGGAACGCTTCGCGTTGATGGTATGGAATTTCGCGCGGTTCGATTTCGGCAAGAGCTATTTTCGCGATGTCAGCGTGCTGCAACTGGTCAAGGAGAAGCTGCCGGTCTCGATGTCCTTGGGGATCTGGATGACGCTGCTGACCTATCTGATCTCGATCCCGCTCGGCGTTCGCAAGGCTGTCATGGACGGTTCAAAGTTCGACACCTGGACCTCTGCCGTGATCATCGTCGGCTTTGCGATACCGGGATTTCTGTTCGCGATCCTGCTGATCATCCTGTTTGCCGGCGGATCGTTCTTCAACATTTTCCCGCTGCGCGGCCTCACTTCCGACGGCTGGGCGCAATTTCCATGGTACTTGAAGATCATCGATTATTTCTGGCACATCACGCTGCCGCTGATCTCGATGGCGCTCGGCGCCTTCGCCACCATGACATTGCTGACCAAGAATTCGTTCCTCGATGAAATCCGCAAGCAATATGTGATGACCGCGCGCGCCAAGGGCTGCGGCGAACGGCAGGTGCTCTACAATCACATCTTCCGCAACGCGATGCTGATCGTCATCGCCGGCTTCCCGAGCGCCTTCATCCACGCGTTCTTCTCGGGCTCGCTCTTGATCGAAACCATCTTCTCGCTCGATGGGCTGGGTCTGCTCGGATTCGAGAGCGTGCTGAATCGCGATTACCCCGTGGTGTTCGGGACGCTGTTCATCTTCTCGCTGGTGGGTCTCGTGGTCAATTTGATCTCCGACCTCGCCTACATGTGGATCGATCCGCGGATCGATTTCGAAGTGCGGGAAGTCTGATGACCATCATCGTGCCGCCGCCGATCGAAACCACCGTTCAGTCGCCGCTCGGCGAAATCGTGCCGATGACGCGCCAGCGGTTCAGCCCGTCGCCGCTCAACCGCCGCCGCTGGCAGAATTTCAGATCGAACCGCAGGGGTTACTGGTCGTTCTGGATTTTCCTGATCCTGTTCTTCGTCTCGTTATTTGCCGAGCTGATTGCCAATGATCGCCCGTTCCTGATCAAGTTCGACGGGCATCTGTATTGGCCGGCGTTCATCAGCTATTCCGAAACCACGTTCGGCGGGGATTTCGAGACTGCCGCGGACTATCGCGATCCCTATTTGCGGAAGCTGATCGCGGACAAGGGCGGCACGATCGTTTGGCCGCTGATCCGCTACTCCTACGATACGCACAATCTCGATCTGCCGACGCCCGCGCCATCGAAGCCGACCTGGATGCTGACGGAAGCGCAGTGCAAGGAGGTGGTGCAGAAGAAGGGTCTGCAGAGCTGCAGCGACCTCGAATACAACTGGCTCGGCACCGACGACCAGGGTCGCGACGTGGTGGCGCGCCTGATTTACGGCTTTCGCATTTCGGTGCTGTTCGGCCTCAGCCTGACCATCATCTCATCGATCATCGGCGTTGCCGCGGGCGGCGTGCAAGGCTATTTCGGCGGCTGGGTCGATCTCGGATTCCAGCGCTTCATCGAGGTCTGGAGTGCCATTCCCTCGCTGTATCTGCTGCTGATCCTGTCATCGGTGCTGGTGCCCGGCTTCTTCGTCCTGCTCGGCATTCTGCTGCTGTTCTCATGGGTGTCGCTGGTTGGTCTGGTGCGCGCGGAATTTTTGCGTGGGCGCAATTTTGAATACATCACGGCGGCGCGGGCGCTCGGTGTGTCCAACGCCGTGATCATGTTCCGGCATCTGTTGCCGAACGCCATGGTCGCGACCATGACGTTCCTGCCGTTCATCGTGTCGTCGTCGGTGATGACGCTGACCGCGCTCGACTTCCTCGGCTTCGGATTGCCGCCGGGCTCGCCCTCGCTCGGTGAATTGCTGTCGCAGGGCAAGGCCAATGTGCAGGCGCCGTGGCTCGGCTTCACCGGGTTTTTCGCCGTCGCCATCATGCTATCGCTTCTGATCTTCATCGGCGAAGCCGTGCGCGACGCGTTCGATCCGCGCAAGACGTTCAGGTGAGCCGCATGGATGCCGTCAACCAGCCTCTGCTCGACGTCCGCGACTTGTCGGTGGCGTTTCATCAGCCCAGCGGCACCTCGGTGGCGGTCGATCATATTTCGTTTGAGATCAAGCGTGGCGAGTGCGTGGCGCTGGTCGGAGAATCGGGTTCCGGAAAATCGGTCAGCGCGCTGTCGATCCTGAAGCTGCTGCCCTATCCGACCGCATCGCACCCCTCCGGCAGCATTCGCTTCAAGGGCCGCGAACTGCTGGAGCTGTCGGAGCGCGAGATTCGCGGCATTCGCGGCAACGACATTTCGATCATCTTCCAGGAACCGATGACGTCGCTCAATCCGCTGCATACGATTGAGTCCCAGATCGGTGAAATCCTGCAGCTTCACAGCGGAATTCGTGGGGCCATGGCGCGGGCGCGGACGCTTGAGCTCTTGACCCAGGTCGGCATTCCCGAGCCGGAAACCCGCCTTGCGAGCTATCCGCACCAGTTGTCCGGTGGCCAGCGCCAGCGCGTGATGATCGCGATGGCGCTCGCCAACGAGCCCGATCTGCTGATCGCGGATGAGCCGACCACGGCGCTCGACGTCACGGTGCAGGCGCAGATCCTGACGCTGCTGGCGGAGATTCGCGCCCGGCTCGGCATGAGCCTGTTGTTCATCACCCATGATCTCGGCATCGTTCGCCGCATCGCCGACGTGGTCTGCGTCATGAACAGCGGCAAGATCGTCGAGCAGGGACCGGTGGAACAGGTTTTCACCGCGCCGAAACACCCCTACACCCGCGACTTGCTGGCGGCGGAGCCGAAGCCTGACCCGGCGCCGCCGCGGCCGGAATCTGCGGTCGTGATATCGGCCGACGATTTGAAAGTCTGGTTTCCGATCAAGCGCGGTTTGCTGCGCAGCACGGTCGGACATAGCAAGGCGGTCGATGGCGTCAGCCTGTCGGTGCGCAAGGGCGAGACGCTGGGTGTGGTCGGCGAATCCGGTTCCGGCAAGACCACGCTGGGGCTGGCGTTGCTGCGGCTGATTTCATCCGACGGGCCGATCGTGTTCCTGGGCAGCAATATCCAGGGCCTGCGCTTCAAGGCGATGCGGCCGTTCCGCCGCGACATGCAGATCGTGTTCCAGGATCCGTTCGGCGCGCTCAGTCCGCGGATGTCGGTCGGGGACATCGTTGCCGAAGGCCTCGGCGTGCATCAACCCGGGCTTTCGGAACAGGAGCGCGAGACCCGCGTGATCAAGGCGCTCAGGGATGTCGGCATGGATCCGGCAACGCGGTTTCGCTATCCGCATGAATTCTCCGGCGGCCAGCGCCAGCGCATCAGCGTTGCCCGCGCCGTGGTGCTGGAACCGAATTTCGTGGTGCTGGACGAGCCGACCAGCGCGCTCGATATGCTGTTCCAGGCGCGTATGGTCGATCTGTTGCGCGAACTGCAGCGCAAGCGCGACCTGACCTACATGTTCATTTCGCATGACCTGCGCGTCGTCGCCTCGCTCGCCAGCCACCTGATCGTGATGCGTCACGGCAAGGTGGTGGAGGAGGGCCCGGCGTCGGAATTGTTCAAAAACCCGAAGACCGACTACACGCGCGCGCTGTTCGCCGCCGCGTTCCGGCTGGAAGCCGTACCTAACGGCGCTGCCGCGGCGAGCTAAATACGGCGGTGCCGCGGATTCTTCGTCATTGCGAGCGCAGCGAAGCAATCCATTCTTTCTTTATGCGGCGCGATGGATTGCTTCGCTGCGCTCGCAATGACGGCGCGGTGCGATGGATTGCTTCGCTCCTCGCAATGACGGCTCTACACCTGAACCGTCGTGGCTGTTTGAAAATTGAATCAGAAGCCCGCTCCCCGCAAGCGGCGAGGTCACCGAGCGCCGGTCTGGCTGTTTGAATTTCGACAGAGTGAAGCGACCAAGCAATCCACGCGACGTCATTCCGGGATGAATCTAACTGGATCAGCCGAGCCGCTTGATCGCGGTGATTTCGCTGCCCGCGGCCTTGATGCGCGCGACGGCCTCGCGTGTGCTTTCGATTGTCGTGGCCATGTGATGCGCGTTGGCGTGCACGATGGTGTCGGCATCACGCGCGATGGCGACATGGCCGTTCCAGAACATCAGATCGCCGCGCCGCAACTTCATCGTTTCCGCCGCATCCAATGCCCTGCCGAGGCCGTCCTGCTGCATGTCGCTGTCGCGCGGGCAGCCGATACCCGCGGCGTTCAACGCGACCTGCACCAGCCCGGAACAGTCGATGCCAAGACTGCTCTTGCCGCCCCACAGATAGGGCGTGCCGGTGAACTGTTCGGCCACCGCGACGAAATCGTCCACGTGGCGCTCGATGGGGCCGACATGCTGGCGCGGCAGATACCAGCCGCCGCGCGTCACGGCGAAAACGCCATCGTCGCGGATCACCGTGACGGCCGCCCCCATGACAAGCGTATCGACCGGCGGCAGTTTGATCGAGGGACCCGGAAACGCGAATGTGCGCAATGCCGTGATCTTGTGTGTCGGCGCCGCGGCGGGCTTGGCGAGCGCACGATCGGGAAGCCAGCCGACATAGCCGTCGCCGTTCAATTGGCCCCACGCAAAACCTTCGCCATTGCGGTCATAAATCGTGACGCGTTCGCCCATCAGCGCCTGCGTCAACAGCATGGCTTCGGAGGACGGCGCGCCGCGCAATGGCGCGATGGAATCCGATATCTCGAACGTCTCGCCGCTGACAAAGCGCCTGGCCTCGATCCTGCCTTCGAGATATTTCGCGGCGAGGTCGGGTCGCGCCGGGGTCAGCCGCGGATCATCCATAGCGTTCGCTCAGCAGTTTGTAGATCGCGCGCGCGGCCTGGCATTCGCCTCCCTCGGGCCGCGCCGGCTTCGCCGATGGCGTCCAGCCGTAGATATCGACATGCAGCCAGCTCTTTGCGTTCTCGACGAAACGCTGCAGGAACAAGGCGCAGGTGATGGAGCCGGCGAACCCGCCCGACGGCGCGTTGTTGATGTTGGCGACTTTCGAGTCGAGCCAGGCGTCGTAGGGTGGCCACAGCGGCAATCGCCACAACGGATCGTTCTCCTCTTTGGCGCAACGCGCGACATCCAGCGCCAGTGTCTCATCGTTGGTGTAAAAGGGCGGTAAATCCGGACCCAGCGCCACCCGCGCCGCGCCGGTCAGGGTGCCCATATCGATCAGCAGATCGGGTTTCTCCTCGTCGGCGAGTGCAAGCGCGTCGGCCAGCACCAGCCGGCCTTCGGCGTCGGTATTGCCGATTTCCACGCTAAGGCCCTTGCGCGAGGCGAAGATATCGAGCGGACGGAAGGCGTTGCCGGCGACCGCGTTCTCGACCGCCGGAATCAGGACTCTCAAGCGCACCTTGAGCTTGGCATCCATCACCATCAGCGCCAGCGCCACCACGTTGGCGGCGCCGCCCATGTCCTTCTTCATGATCAGCATGCCGCTGGATGGTTTCAGATCCAGCCCGCCGGTATCGAAACAGACCCCCTTGCCAACCAGGGTCACCTTGGGGTGAGCGGGATCGCCCCAGCTCAAATCGATTAGCCGCGGCGCGCGCGACGACGCCATCCCCACCGCATGAATCAGCGGAAAGTTCTGTCGGGTCAGATCGTCGCCGACGATGCAGTCGAACTTGGCACCGAAGCGCTCGGCAAGCTGCTGCGCGGCCGACGCCAGCTCCTCCGGGCCCATGTCGTTCGCCGGCGTGTTGATGAGATCGCGGGCAAGTCCTGCCGCTTCCGCCATTCGCGCGATGGCCGCAACGTCAATGCCGTCGGGCGGCACCAGCTTGACACCAGGAGCATCCGCCTTGCGATAGCGACGGAAGCGATAACTGCCGAGCGCAAACGCAAGCGCGGCAAGACGGGTGTCGTGCGGCGCATTGGCGAAGCGATAGACGCCGGCCGGCAACAGGCCCGGCAACGAGCCGGGCCGGAACAGGTCGCGGGTTTTGCTGGTGTCGTCCTCCAGGCCGAACACGACCTGCGCGATTTGGCCATCCGAGGCGGGCAGCGTCAGACACGCCCCGGGCTTGGCCGCAAAGCGATTGGCCAGCGCGAACTGCCGGGCCTGCGCCGGAAGATCGGCGCAGATCGCGTCCCATGTCGCCTTGGTCGCAAATGTGATGGGAACCGCTGATGGATCTGGCGCGGTCTCGAACACGGAGTGCATGCTTCCTAAGGCCTTCCATTGAAACCGGACAGCGGCAGAGGCGCCGGAGTGGTTATTGGCCAGACGCTGGGCTCTTTTTGCTTCTACAATGGCTTGCCATGTCAAACCAGTCTGAACGCGGCGAAACCCGCGGCGTTTGGCGGGACCGGTTGAGCGCCGCTTAGAACTTTGCGACGATGACGGCGAGGTGATTTGACCGGAAGCGTGGCTCAAACTTACGTTTTTAATAACGGGTTTTGTCTGTGTGAACAGGATGGCGAGGGAGGGAACCATGGCCAACAACCGAACGAGTTACCGCAATATCCTGACGCGCGGTTTGGCGGTGATGGCGTTGCTCTGCATTTATGGCCTCAGCATCATCGGCGCGTCGGCGCTGTTGTTGGGCGCCTCCACCACGTCCGCCCTTGCTCGGGGCGGCGGAGGCTTCCGTGGTGGCGGTTTCCGCGGCGGCGGCTTTCGCGGTGCGGGATTGGGGTTTGGCCTGGGTCTAGGCCTGGGCGGCCTTTACGGACCGTATGGCTACGGTGGCTATCCCTACGGCGGCTACTATCCCTATTATGGCGACGCGGGCGCTTGCTATGCGGTTCGGCGACGCGTCTGGACAGCCTACGGTTGGCGAATACGCCGCGTTTCGGTCTGCGAGTGATTGCGGCTGTGCGGCGCTCAACCTGAACGGTCGCGGCCGAATTGCAGGTGTAACATCGATCCCAGGACCACCCGGCCTCAGTGTCATCAACTGAAGGCCGTTTGGTATTGGGGCGGCGATCCACTATCGACCGCAATTCCACACATTGCCGATCGGGGTCTGGGTCCAGCACGGGCCGAACCCGCCGCCGTTCCAGCGCCCCCGATAAAAGCCGGGGCCGCCATACCAATAGACTCGCCGGCGATTCCGAGCCTCGTCCCATTCGATCCGTTCGGGTGTGCGGTAGCCGGGCAAGAAACCATACCCGCGCCAGTGCCGCGCCACGTGCGCCTTGCCCTGCACCGGTGCCGCAAATGTGGCCGTGGCTGTCAGCAGGAAAGCTGCAATCGCGATCCGGCCGAAGAGGTTTTGTAGCATTGAGGGCGTCCTGTTCCGCCTGTTCGACTATCACACATCGCAGAAGTTAAGGAGCGATTTGCTTCGGAGCCGGCATTATGATTTCACGCCTGATTTTCGCCAGCATCGCAACCGATCGGATGCTGGGGCCAACACCCCGCCCATCGGCTACAGTCTTCCAAAATTAGCAAAATTAGAATGTCAATTTCTCGAAAGTGGGGAACGCGATGGACGTCTTGTGGGAAATTGTTGTTACCGTCGGTCACACGATAGAGCAGGTGCTGGCCTACGTGGAAACTCACCACTGGATTTTCGGGTTTCTGGTCGTGGGATATAAGCGTCTCGCCATCGAGTATTGATGGGGGGCTGAACTCGGCAGCTGCAACTTCATTCGGAAGCTTTGGTCGCGAACGACACGCATCCGGATGCAAAATTCCGGCACAACCGGATGGCGCGGCCCTCGCGTGCGGCCGCTCGCCTTGCGCGCAGGCGGCAATTTTAACCCAGTATTAGGGTTAACAGCCTATTGCTGAGGGCATTCGGCCGCAACCATCCGCTTGATATCGTGAGTTAAAGCTCCATGCGCCAGCAGTGCAGTGTCGCCCGGCTTCTTGTATCCACCGCCATGGCGGCGATTTTGGCCGTTGGCCTTGGCGGCTGCCAGACCATGTCCGACATCACCGGATCGATATCGTCAAAGTCCGACGCCAGCCCCGACCCCGACCCGCGGCGTTCGGCAGAGACCTACGGCGAACGCTATCGCGCCAATCCCAAGGACGCCGACGCGGCCCTCAAGTATGGCCAGGCGCTGCGCGCCACGGGGCAGCGCACCCAGGCCGTCGCCGTGCTCGAACAGGCCACCATCGCTCATCCCGGCAACAAGCCGCTGCTCGCCGCTTATGGCCGGGCGCTTGCCGACAACGGCAATTTCCAACAGGCGTTCGATGTTCTCACCCGCGCCCATTCGCCCGATAATCCCGATTGGCGAATCCTTTCGGTGCAAGGAACCGCGCTCGACCAACTGGGCCGGCACGACGAAGCGCGCGGCTATTACGCCAGCGCCCTGAAGATCGCGCCCGAGGAGCCCTCGGTCCTGTCCAATCTCGGTCTTTCCTACGTGCTTTCCAGGGATCTGCCGAAGGCGGAGGAAATACTTCGCCGGGCCTTCGCGAACACCCGAGCTGACGCGCGGGTGCGGCAGAATCTGGGCCTGGTGGTTGGCCTGCAGGGCCGCTTTGCCGAAGCTGAAACCATCGTGAAGGCCGATCTGCCGGCCGACGAGGCGGCGGCGAATGTCGCCTACCTGAAGCAGATGCTGAGCCGCAAGGACAATCCGCGCGTAGGTGCCGGCACGGTGCCGGTGGCCGC
>WNGL01005417.1_pt1 | contig 15173 bp, 12 predicted proteins | sample 5400591 | NCBI WGS metagenome assembly WNGL01 (sample SAMN13153377, study PRJNA577476) | soil metagenome | isolation source: 80 cm soil or saprolite under Garry oak tree replicate 1 | place: USA:California | collected 2016-06-15
TGCTCGAGGATCTGATCGAGGATGTGCATCGGGCGCCCGCCGCCAATCATGAAGTTTTCCGAGATGATTTCGAACCAGTCCACCACGGGCTTTCGGCTCAAAATATGATCGTAGTGAGGAGCGCGTAGCCCGATACCGATGCCGTATTCTGTAAATCCGTTAAAGCGATTGGCGGGCATAAGAATGTCCTCGGAGCTTTATCAACCTTGAAGGAAGGAGGACCAGCGAACAGCCACCGGTCCTCCTCACAACGGGAGAAACCCCGGTTATGACGACTTCTCCATGGGCTTGCCGTCGGTCCTGCACTCCCCCTTGCCTTTACAGTCGTTCTTGCCTTTGGTGGTCCCGCAGCCGCCCTTGCCCTTGCAGGAGTTTTGACCCTTGCAAGCGTGCTTTTCCTTCACCTTGTCTTTGTCCTTGTCCTTGTCTTGCGCGTTCTGCGAAGACTTCAGACTCGGAAGAAGTGTGGAAGCTTGCACAGATGCGCCGGTGCCGGCGAGCAGCCCCGCCAACGCCGCACTGGCCATCAGCACCTTCTTCGATTTTGTCATCGTTGCCATTCCCTCCCGTTCGTTTGAGTTTGAAGTACGACCTTTCCTTCAGACAGTAGGTCATCCCAAAGCAAGTGGATGAGCGGTCGGACGCAGTCAATTTACGTACGGGCTAGGTGTCGGCCCCGGAGGGATCCCCGGAGCCGAAGCGGGAGCATAGACCAATTCTTCCGGCCATTCAACAGATACCTGCGCGGCCACGAGGCACGCCACACATCCACCCGCTTCGCGCGTCTCTGGGATCAGTCAGCAGGCGCGAAGATACGCCAAGATAGGAATGCGGCGAGCAAGTGTCGAGGACCAGAGGTGTGTTCCTCTGGTCCCCTGGTCAGAGGAGAAACTCCCGTTACGACTTGGCCATCGGTTTGCCGTCGGTCCTGCACTCCCCCTTGCCCTTGCAATCGTTCTTGCCCTTGGTGGTCCCGCAGCCGCCCTTCCCTTTACAGGAGTTTTGGCCTTTACAGGCGTGCTTATCCTTCTTGACCTTGGTTCCCTTCTTGCCGGACTCGCTCTTAGTGGTCTTGTCCTTGTCGCCGCCGGCTTGCGCCATAGCGTAGGTGCCCGAGAGCATCCCCGCCAGCGCGGCACCGGCAATTAACACCTTCTTTGACTTTGTCATGTTTCGCATTGCCTCCAATTCGGTTGAATTTGAGCCCCAGCTGTTCTTTCAGGTAGTGCCAAAAGCTCTTTTAATGTGTGGTTGTTTTTGGTTAGAACATCCACCGGGTCTGTTGCCAGCCCCGGGTGGCTCCCAGCGAGCCGACGGGGAGCATAGACCAATTCCCCGCCCCCATGCAATAGAAAGATTCAAATTCAACTCTATGCAGGCTTATAGGCACACGCTGCTGAAATGCGAGGAGTTTTATCTGGATTTCGAACAGACTTAGTACTAGAGTTGCTCGCCGTCGCGGTGTTTACCGTGACCATGGTGTCTTTTCGGATTCCCTTCAGAAACTAATTTTCGTAAATTTTCTGTTGGAAGGAGAGATTCAAGCATGAAAAAACTTGCGTTCCTAGTTTTGACAGTTCTTTGCTTCAGCGTCGTCACGGTCGCTTCCGACGACGATGTTACAGTCCTCACCGCCAGCCTCCGTGGTGTCAATGAAGTGCCGGCGGCCAATAGCGATGGCTCCGGCACATTCCGGGCTATCATTCACGAAGACGGGACCATCACCTTTACAGAAACCTTTAACAACCTCACCGGCAGCCCGCTCGTGTCGCATATCCACTTCGGCGAAATTCACGTCGCCGGTGGCGTGATGATCTTTCTGTGCGGCGGTGGCGGACAGCCAGCCTGCCCGGCGGTCAGTTCGGGAACAATCGACAACGGCACGATCGCAGCAGCCAATGTGGTTGGACCCACAGGGCAAGGGATCACCGCTGGTGATCTCGTGAGCGCTCTGCGCGCCATTCGCCAGGGAGCTGGTTATGTGAATATCCACACGACGAAATTCCCCGGGGGCGAAATTCGCGGCCAAGTCATTGTCCACCACGGCGACGAGGAGGGTGGCGACAAGTAAGCTCCGTTTATCTGCACAGAAGAAAGCCCCGTTCCGGCGGGGCTTTCTTTTTGCAACGGCATGCTAGGATAAGGCATGGCAGTCCGTAGGAGCACCTCAAGACGGAACCTCGGAGCTTAGCCGGCAATGAAACGTCTAATTCTCGCCAGCTCATTTGCCCTCGTTTTTGCGGCGCACGCCTATTCCCAGAGCGCGCCGAAAGCCCCGCCGGAATACTCTATCGAAGCCATTCGTTACGCCATGTTCCCGCAGTTTCCCGTGTCTGCCCTGGTGATGGGCGCGCCCAAGGACGAAAAGCTCGACATCGCCATGGTCTTCTGGCTGGTGCGCGGTGGTGGACGCACGATCCTGGTGGACAGCGGCTTCCACCGCGCAAAGTGGCTCAAACTCTTCGCCATGAAGGATTACCTGCCCCCGGATGAAGCTGTCGCGCAAGCCGGCGTCAAGCCCGAGGATGTCACCGACATCATTATCACTCACGGTCACTGGGACCACATGGGCGGCATTGACCTGTTTCCTCGCGCCAACATCTGGCTCCAGCGGCAGGAATTTCAGTATTACGTGGACGAGGCATTCCAGCCCGGCGGCGGACGCCTCGGGGTTGACTCCGAAGACCTTGCCGAGCTTGTCCGCATTGCCCCGGCTGGCCGCGTGCACTTGGTGGATGGCGACGATGTCGAAATCCTCCCCGGCATCCGCGTCTATACCGGCGCGCGCCACACCTACGCGTCGCAGTACGTTCGCGTCGCGGGAACTCCAACCTATGTCCTCGCGTCCGACAATTGCTATCTTTACCGCAATCTCGATACGCATGCCGCGAGCGCCACGTTTTCAGAGGCCGATCGCCCGGCCAACATCAAGGCGCAAGAACGCATGGTGCAACTCACCGGCGCCAAGGAACGTGTCGTCCCCGGCCACGATGCCCTCCAGTTCGAGCGCTTCCCAACCACCGGTCGCATCGCCAAAATCAAGTAAGGCGTGGGATGTTCTTTTGAGATTCACGGCACCAGGAAGGTACAATAGCAGGTAGCGGCAAAGCGCAATGGCCTCGCCATTTAACATTATCTCGAATTCACTGGTGCCCCCGGCCCCTCCGATGGAAGTGCATCCGCGCCCTCCCTGGCTGCGCGTGAAATTCTTCGGCGGGCCGAACTATCAGGACCTGAAGCGCATCATGCGCGTGCTCAACCTGCACACCGTCTGCGAGAGCGCGCGCTGCCCCAACATGGGCGAGTGCTGGGATCATCGCACTGCCACGTTCATGATTCTGGGAAACATCTGCACGCGGGCCTGCGGTTTCTGCGCTGTTCCTTCGGGCAAGCCGGTTGGCCCGCCCGATGAAGACGAGCCGCGGCGCGTTGCCGAAGCCGTCGAGAAGATGGGCCTGCAGTACGCTGTCGTCACTTCCGTGAATCGCGACGACCAATCTGATGGTGGCGCCGGAATTTTTGCCCGCACCATTGAAGAAATTCGCCAGCGCGTCCCGGGTTGCAGGATCGAAGTGCTCATTCCCGATTTTCGCGGCGAATGGTCCGCGCTCGAAACGGTTATCGCCGCGTGCCCCGATGTTCTCAACCACAACACCGAGACCGTGCCGCGCCTGTATCGCCAGGTGCGCAAAGGCGCCGTTTACGAGCGTTCCTTGGAATTACTGCGCCGCGCGAAAACTCTCGCGCCCGAAATGCCCACAAAGACCGGAATGATGCTCGGCCTTGGCGAAGAAAAGCACGAAGTCCTCGCCGCGATGCAAGACCTCGTCGCCCAGGGTACCGCCATTCTCACGCTTGGCCAGTATCTCCAGCCCACGCGGGAGCATTTGCCCGTCGTGCGGTTTGTTCATCCTGCCGAGTTCGCCGAATACAAAGTCCTCGGCGAAGCCATGGGTTTCAAGCACGTCGAGTCCGGCCCTCTGGTCCGTTCCTCCTACCACGCGTTCGAACAGGAAGAAGCCGCCCGAGTCTGAAATGTCCGCTCAAAAACTGGTCACGCCGCGCGAGGCTGCTCAAATTCTCGGGGTCAGCTATCCCACCCTCAAGCAGTGGATCTATAAGCGCAAGCTTCGCACCGTCAAGACAGCCGGCGGACATCACCGCATCCCCGAATCGGAGCTCGACCGGTTTCTGCACACCGCCCAGCAGCGCGGCCCGGTCGAAGAACGCCGCCGGGGGTTCCGCCGCATCAGCGGCCGCAACCAACTCGTCGGCCGCGTGACCGCCATCAAGATCAGCGGGCTGATGGCTCAGGTGACGCTCTCCATCGGGGGTCAGCACATCACCTCCATCATCACCGCCGACGCCGTCCGCGAACTGCGCCTCAAGAAGGGCGACACCGCCGCCGCCCTGATCAAGTCCACCGAGGTAATGATCCTCCGCGTCTAGCCGCTCCTTTTTCCTCTGGCGGAGTTCCACCGCTCCCCCGCAGAAAAATTTCAGCGCGTCCTTAAATCATACTGAATCACCTTGACTAGCTTATTTGATTCGTGTAAATTCGTCGTCCTTCTACCTTGTGGGGGTTGGGCCGCAGCGGCAAGCGTACAGACCGATCTTCTCCGGCTGAATGGCGCGAATAGACGATGATGCTCCCTGCACTCCGCGACCGCGTTCGTTTCGACCGCAACGAATTTTCCGGCGCCTTTGGCGACATCGGCACCGACTTCCCTCTCATTGTCGGCATGATCTTGGTGTGCGGCCTTGACGCCACAAGTGTTTTGGTTCTCTACGGTGCGCTGCAGATTTTTACCGGGCTTTCCTATGGGATGCCCATGCCCGTGCAGCCGCTCAAGGCCATGGCGGTCATCGTCATTACCCAGAAACTGAGCGCGAATGTCTTGTATGGAGGCGGGCTGGCCATCGGCATGGTGATGCTGTTGCTCACCGTTACGGGGGCGATGGACTGGGTCGCCAACGCGGTGCCCAAGAGCGTGGTGCGCGGGATCCAATTCGGTCTCGGATTGCAACTCGCCGCCCTGGCTCTGAAAGATTATGTCCCAGCGGACGGGAAAACCGGCTTCGTGATTGCCAGTGTTGCGTTTCTGATTGCCATCTTGCTGCTCGGCAACCGGCGTTTTCCCCCGGCGCTCCTGATTATTTTCCTGGGAGTGGCGTACGCGCTCTTCACGAAGGTGAGCCCGGCGAGCCTCGCGCACAGCTTTGGCTTCCGGCTGCCGCAAATTCACCATCCCAGCTGGTCCGACATCGCGACGGGGTTTGTAGTTTTGGCGCTGCCACAGTTGCCGTTGTCGCTCGGCAATTCGATTCTTGCTAGCCGGCAGATTGCCGAAGACCTTTTCCCGAGGCGCCACGTCACCGTGCGGAAGATCAGCCTTACCTATTCCTTGATGAACCTGGTGAATCCCTTTTTCGGCGGCGTGCCCACGTGCCACGGCTCCGGCGGCATCGCAGGCCATTACGCTTTCGGTGCGCGTACCGGCGGCTCCGTGGTCATTGCCGGGACGCTTTACGCGGTTTTCGGGCTTTTCTTCGGGGCTGGATTCCGCCTCATCGTGGACCTTTTCCCGCGTCCCGTACTCGGCGTGATTCTGCTGTTCGAAGCGCTGGCGCTGATCAAATTGGTGCGCGACATGGCCGTGTCCGCTGCGGACTTCACCATTGTTTTGCTCGTGGGATTGATTGCCTTTGGCGTTCCCTACGGTTACGTGCTCGGTCTGGTGATCGGGACTGCTCTTGCCTACTGGCTCCGGCGCAAGCCCGCCGGCTTCGCGGCGTAACCCTAATCCCCGATGATCCGGCCCTCTTCCTTATCTTCCTGCTGCCCGCGGGCTAATGAGAAGGCCTTGCTATATCCCAATCCTCAAACGGAACGGCGCGCCCGCCTCGAACAACGGTGGGAATGACGTGGTTGAACCCCTGGTGCTCTTTGGCGGAGTAATTGAGCTTTAAAGCTGGCCCCAGGCCGACGTCAAAGTCGTGAATGGACTCGATTGCCTGGATTAACTTCTCGCGCGTGAACTCGCGGCCGGCGCGCTTCAGCCCTTCTACTAGAACCATCGCGTCTACAAACCCCTCGAGACTGACAAAGCTCGGTTCGATTCCCGGATGATATTTCTGCATGCTTCGGCGATACAGTGCGACGCCTTTCAGATCGGTCAGGTAGTAGGGGGGAACGACCTGCGTGATCACCATGCCCTCGGCGTCGGCGCCTGCTTCATGGATAAGTTCATCGGTGCCCACAAAGGAAACCGTCAGAAACATCGGCTTCCAGCCTTTCGCATGTGCCTTCTTGAGGATGGTTGCGACCGGCGCATACGGCCCAACCAGCACAACCGCGTCGGGGTTGGCTGCGCGAACCGAATCAATCGCCTTGTCCACCAGCGCCGTCTGCCGCGGGAACGAACTCTCCGCAACCGGCGCCGAATCATGTTTCTTCAATGCTGTTTTCACGCCATCCAGGACGGTCGCGCCAAAGGAATCATCGGGATAGATGACGCCAATCTTCCGGTAGCGCAGTGTGTTCCAGAGTCCCTCCACCTGTTCGCGGGTTTCGTCAAAATAGGAGGCGCGCACGTTGATCACGTAATGGCGCAGCGGCACGCGCAGGGCCTGCGCTCCGGTGAAAAGTCCCACGACGGGAATCTTCTTGGCTTCGGCCAGAGGGGCGTGCTTCAAGGACGTGGGGGTGCCGACCAGAAATGCCATGGCGAACACTTTCTCGGCCATGAGGCTGTTGAAGCATGCTTGCACTTTTTCCGGGTCGTAACTGTCATCGCGGGTGATGAGCTTCAGCCTCCGGCCGTGCACGCCCCCTTCATCGTTGATCACTAGGAAGTACGTCGAAGCGCCGAGCACGGTCTGCGCGCCGAGAAACTGGGAGGGCCCCTCAAGAGCGGAGCACGAGCCGATCGTCACTTCCTTCTCGGTGACTCCCGGGGTGTCCTGCGCTCGGGCGGTTCCTGCCGTCAATATCAGGACGAGGATTCCACAGCACAAGGAAAGCAGCACCGCGCTTTGAGCCGGAACCATCAACGACACGCTCCTCCAACACGCACCGAAAAGCGGTTTCATTTTCATTTGTTTCATCCTGTTGTTCGCGATTCGAATCCAACGAACGATTCCGCCCAATTTAGTGGGACCCCAAGAATCAGGCCGGTTTCCCCGATGTATTTACGCCAACGTACCGCCGCATCTTTCAAGCGTCAACGCCTTTTTACCGGGATGCTTCCTCGGGGTAACGGTTTGTAAGATCGCTCAGTCCGTTGAGCCGTGCGTTGAATGTAAGGGATGCATGCGACCGAGCGGTGGAATGGAAGAGTCCTGCTCAGATTTTCTTGCGGAAACCAAAGATGGTGAGCACGACGCCAGCAGAAATCGCCAGTATGCCTACGCCCGCCGGGATCTGCACACTATTCTCTTTCTCCACGACCGTTTGAATAGGCCCGACACGCAGAACTTCCTGGTGCCTGTCGTAAGTGAACTCCGGATGGACCAGCGCCGCAGTCCCCAGGATGATCAGAACGATTCCGGCGCCGGCGAGAATCTTGTTGGCCACGCTCGGCGAGTCTATCACAGTGGCTGCCCGCTTGAGGCGGCATCCCGGCTTGAGCGCCGAAGTCGGTGGACCAAACCTCCCTTTTGGCGTCCTAATGTGCCAACCAGCCCCACACGATTCCCCCAGGCTGCGCGAACGGGGCGCGGTTTTGGTAAAACGATTGCACCAGTAACACTGAAAATGCTCGCTTTCGCCGCACAACCGTCATCGGCGGGCAGCACTGTGCTGCCTGAACCCGGCGATCAGCGTGCTACGTCACCGCAACAACAGGCGGCGCCGCACCGCGGGCCGCGGCTTATAATCTCCTCCGAGGCGCTGCCGGGCCGCAGCCGCCGCTTTATGCCCCGCACATCGCTCACGGAATTGTTCAACGATTTGCTCCGCCTCGGGCGCGAAGTCGCCTTCGTGCAGAAGCGCGGCTACCGTCGCGAGGCATGGACCTATGCCCAGATGGCCGGCGCAGCCTCTCATTTTGCGATGGAGTTGCGTGAACGCGGCGTTCGCACGGGCGACCGCGTCTTGCTCTGGGGACCGAACTGCGCGGAGTGGGTGGCCGCGTTCTGGGGCTGTTTGCTGCGCGGTGCCGTCGTCGTACCGATGGATGATGGCGCAGCGCCGGACTTTGCGCGGCGCGTGGCCAAACAGGCCGGCGCGAAACTGATTGTGGCCTCCCGCGGCAAGCCTGTTCTCGATCCGGCGTTGTCGGTACTCCTCTTGGAAGAATTGCCGGAGGGTGTGCGGCATCCGCGAGGGCGCACGGCAAGAGTCCTCGATGCAGCCGGGCGCGTGGTTTCTGAGCAAGGAGCGCTCTTCTCAGACGAGCCGTTGGGGCGCGATCACATCGCCCAGATTGTGTTCACTTCCGGTACGACCGCCGAGCCCCGCGGCGTGGTCCTCACGCACGGCAACATTCTTGCGAACCTCGAGCCGCTCGAGCGCGGAATTCAGCCCTACTTGAAATACGAGCGTTTCTTTCATCCCCTGCGCTTCGTGAATTTGCTTCCGCTGAGCCACGTCTTCGGCCAATTCCTCGGAATCTTCCTTCCTCCGTTGATGGGTGCCGCGGTCGTCTTCGAGGAATCGCTCAACCCTTCGGAGATTGTGCGCACCATTCGCCGCGAACGCGCCACGCTGCTTGTCGCCGTGCCGCGCGTGCTTGATGCCCTGCGCGGGAAAATCGAGCGCGACGTCGAGGCGCAGGCAGACAGCGCATGGCGCGAAAAATTTAACGCGAAATTCCGCGACGCCGAAGGCAAGAAATTCCTGCGGCGCGCCTGGAAATTCCGCCGCATCCATAGCCAATTCGGTTGGAAGTTCTGGGCATTTCTCTCCGGCGGCGCGGCGCTTTCCGCAGGGACGGAAACCTTTTTCAGCCGCATGGGCTACGCGGTGATTCAGGGATACGGGCTGACGGAAACCACTTCACTCATCAGCGTCAATCACCCGTTCCGCGTCGGCCAGGGCTCCATCGGAAAGATTCTCCCGGGGCGCGAAATCCAGCTTGGCGAAGGCGGCGAAATCCTGGTGCGCGGGGACAGCATCGCCGCCGGCTACTGGCAGGGCGGTGAGTTGCGGCCCGCCGGCGGCGCCGGATGGTTCCGCACCGGCGATATCGGAGCGCTCGACGCCGAAGGCAACCTGTATTTCAAGGGAAGAAAGAAAAGCGTCATCGTCACCCCCGCGGGGATGAATGTTTATCCCGAGGACCTCGAGGCCGCTCTGCGGCGCGACGCTGCGGTGAAAGATTGCGTGGTTGTGCCGCTCGCGCAGGACGGCAATGCGGAGGCTTGCGCGGTGCTCCTTCTCGGCGAGCCGCAGGGCGGTGCGCCGCGCGCTGCTGCGGGCGTCGTGGCGGAAAGCCGCGCCGCGCAAATCGTCGCTCGCGCCAACGAATCACTCGCTGAATACCAGAGAATCCGCCGGTGGCTGGTGTGGCCCGAAGCCGATTTTCCGCGGACTTCGACGGGCAAGCCCCGCACCAGCGTGATTGGCGGCGCCGCGCAGTACGCGTTCAGCGCCGCCGGAACACAGGCCGCGAAGGCTGCCGAAGGCGCTCGGGCCGGGGGTCGCGCCAGCGTCCTCGCGGAATTGATCGCGCGCGTCACCGCGGGAGGCGGTCCCGCGGCTGCGCCGTCTCGGGCAAATCTCGAAACGCACCTGAATCTCAGCTCCCTCGACCGCGTCGAGCTGATGAGCGCCATCGAAGACCGCTTCCAGATTGATTTGAACGAAACGCGCTTCGCCGAAGCGGAAACTGTCGCCGACATCGAACAGTTGTTGCAGGCCACCCCGGAGCGCCGCAGCGAGTATCGCTACCCTCGCTGGACGCAGCGCTTTCCCATCCCCTGGATTCGCTTGGCCGTCTACTATCTGCTCGTGTGGCCTGCCACGCACATCCTGGCGCACCCGCGCGTGCGCGGACGCAAGAATCTGCGCGGCGTGCGCGGCCCGCTGCTGATCGTCTCGAACCATGTCACGCGGCGCACCGACATCGGCTTCATCCTGGCTGCGCTCCCGCTGCGCTTCCGCCACAGCATGGCCGCCACCATCGGCGGGGAAACCCTGCGGGACATGCGCCATCCCCCGCGGGAATGGTTTTTCCTGAAGCGCTGGGGCTATTGGCTCGGCTACTGGCTCGTTGTCGGCCTGTTCAATGTGTTTCCGCTGCCGCAGCGCTCCGGCTTTCGCGAGAGTTTCCGGTTTGCGGGCGAGTCCGTGGACCGCGGCTACAGCGTCCTGGTGTTCCCCGAAGGCGAACTCACCCCCGACGGCATGTTGCATCCCTTTCAAAGCGGCATCGGCCTGCTGGCAAAAAACCTGCGCCTTCCCGTTGTGCCCATGCGCATTGACGGCCTCTGGGAAGTGAAACTCACCGGTTGGCGCTTCGCCCGGCCCGGCAAAGTCCGTGTAACCATCGGTGCGCCTGTTACCTTCGCGCCCGAAACTCCCCCCGAACAAATCGCACGCGACCTCCACTCTCGCGTCCGGGCGTTGTAGCGTCCGGCCCATTGGCGGCCCAGATCGTCGTCCTAATGCAGGCTAACTTCAAACGACCTGGGCCGGAAGAAATGAAAGAGATTCTGAAGTGTGCTGAAGGTCAAATTATTGCGCTCCACCCCCAGCAGCAGCCTTCTCCGTGTGTTCTCCTTTTTTCAACAAGATCGAAATGATACTGTGGACAGCTTCCAAGCCATCTTCGTTCTGCCAGCCGAGAACAACATTGTTGTAGACCATAACATTCGGTTGGCTTGTTCCAACGACTTGTAGCTGTTGGGGATTGAGCTGCAGAGACCGTTCGTGCTTAATCTTTACTTCCAGAATCTTCACGAGGTCTTTGTCGTTTACTCCATTTATCACCACTTGTCCAGTGAACATTTTGTTGCTCTCCTTGCCCCTTTAGGGCTGGTTATCGGGACGCAGCTGCGCTGCGTGTCTCGCTGTTGATTTTCGCTGTTGACGGAGAGCGGCGAACCGCCTAGAATAGTGGGTGACAGGTTCCACCATCCCCGTCGAACAGCGGGACTCGACGCCTCATTCGTCAGAATGAGGCGTCGCTGCATTTCGGAGCATCTAAGTATATCACGCTCCGCAAGTACCACACCAGGCGTTGTGGCCAATTTTTATGGCACCACTAGGCCGATTCCAGTATGCCTCAAGGCCAGATAATGTCAACTATTTTTTGTAATATTTTTTGTTCCACGGCAGCCAATAGTTATACAAAGTGTGTGTTGTCAACTACTTGAGGATAAGCAAATTCCTCTTTACATCTCTGGATAATTGTCTTATAATTCGGTTGTATGACAGCTATCCAATATACGTTGCCGTCCGCTTGGATAAAATACGACAAGACTGAAATATTCCAAGAAATCACTGATGCCAAAGCCGCTGTCTTGGCCTTAAAAAGCATTCCTTTTCAACGGCGTTGGGTCGAGGAGCTACAAAAAATACAACTAAAAATGGAGATCTCTGGAACTTCCAAAATTGAGGGAGCGGATTTTGCTGCGAATGAACTAGATGTAGCCATTAGGGCCGAAAGCCCCGAGCAACTCCGGACGCGATCTCAGAAACAGGCAAACGCCGCCGTTCGGACGTACAAGTTGGTTGCAACTATACCGGATGATGTTCCAATTGATCTTGCTCTGATCCGCCAACTGCATCGTCTCATCGTGGCTGACTGCGACGATGACCACTGTCCGCCGGGAGTGATTCGTGGGAAAGACCAAAATGTCAGCTTCGGAAATCCAAAGCATCGGGGTGCTATTGGTGGGAAGGAGTGCGAGGAAGCTTTTCGTCGGCTAACGAAACAGGTTCAAACCGCGTTCAAAGAACATGATTTGTTGATACAAGCGTTGGCACTGCATTATCACTTTGCTGCTATTCACCCCTTTTTGGACGGCAACGGAAGGACCGCTCGCGTCCTCGAAGCTCTGGTGCTTCAACGCGCAGGACTCAAAGATTCTCTATTCATCGCCATGTCTAATTATTACTACGACGAAAAGAAAGCCTATCTGGACGCTTTGGCTGCGGTGCGAGCTAGGAATCAGGATTTGACTCCTTTTCTGAAGTTTGGGTTACGCGGAGTAGCACTGCAGAGCAACCGGTTGGCTGAAATGATCAAGAACGAAGTTTCAAGGCAGATATTCCGCAACCTGATGCATGAACTTTTTACAAGACTCGAAAGCACGCGCAAGAGGGTCATTGTTAAACGCCAATTGGCTCTACTAGAGAAGCTACTAAATGCGGACGGGCGGGTAGAGTTCTTGGGGTTGACCGAGTCGGTCAAGAGTGACTACAGTTCTCGTAAGGCGCCCTTGCCAGCAATTGTGAGAGACATTAATCGGCTCCAGGCTTTGGGAGCACTGAGGGTTGAAAAGGAAGAGCCAGATCCCAAAAACCCCATTTATTACATCAGCGTTCGACTCGATTGGCCAAGCACAATTACCGAGACAGAATTTTTTGGCAGGCTAGCGGCGCTGCCGAAATCCAAAACCTATGGATTCTTGTCGCCCGATGAATCTTGACCTGTAGCTTCTCTGGTTTTCCTTTCGAAAGTCTTCCTTGCCCGCTTTCTCCTCTTTCCGCGTGCGCACATGATTGCGGAAGTCCCCAAGCCGTAGTTAGATCCCTGTCGATTTCAAAGCTGCACCGCTACTTCCTCTCGCCAAATCAGGCCTTGACAATCGTTTACTATAGTGGTATAATAACCAATGTAGAATCGCCAGGAGTCCGCTAGGTAGGTTCTTCGTAACCCGCCCTGCTTGCTCAGAGGGTCGGCAGAGACCGCCGAGAAGGGTCAGAGAGACTTCAGAAACCGTAAATGAGGCCAAAATGCCGCCTAAACTCTTTAGTTTCACACACTTTACGAAAAATGTGTCCGCAAACCCTTTAGAATCACATACTTTCAAAACAAAGGACTTAAAACCCTTTCGTTTCATACACTTTCAAAAAAAGGGTGGGGGGCTCCCCTTAATTCTGAGCCCAGCGAATGGAAAATGCCAGGCTAATGCGACTCTTCTCTCCAAGTCCCGACCTGTCGAAACAGGTCACCTTCTGTCGGCCGCGAATCACGAGTCACAAATCACCAATCACCAGTCACTTCGCATAAGTTGTTTAACATCAACACTTATAAAAACAAAGGACTTAAAGTCCTTTATCATCAACACTTACAAAAAAAGGGGTGAGGGTACCCCGATTTTCAAGGAAATCCGCCTTTGCACTGTCTACGGTTACATCCAATGCGTGAGTGCCGCAATTCCGGAAGGAGCAATGCCAAACCCTCTGTGGCAGAATTGAGTTTCCATGGCACACGGTCGCACAGTTCAAGTTAGCCGCATAGCGGGCGAAGACCGCGAGCGCGTCTTCGATGCCTTTCGCCGCTGGGGATATCTCGAGGCCAATCTCGATCCGCTCGGCTTCCTGAAGCCCCAGCCGCATCCGGAGCTGGTCGTGACCGGCGAAGCGGCCGACCAGGCGCGAAAGATTTATTGCGGGACGATCGGCGCGGACTTCATGCACCTCCAGGACCCGGCGCGCCGCCGTTGGATTGCCCAGCGTCTCGAAGCGGACGCCTCGGCCGTCAATCGCGGACGCATTCTCGAGCGGCTGATCCGCGCCGACCTGTTCGAGCAAGTCCTGCAAACGCGTTATCTGGGCTCGAAGCGTTTTTCCCTCGAAGGCGTCACCGCGCTGATTCCGCTGCTCGACGAAATTCTCGAGGCTGCCGGCGCAAAAGGGGCCGCCGAGTGCGTTCTGGCCATGAGCCACCGCGGGCGGCTGAACGTGATGGCGCACATCGCCTGCCGCCCATTCCATGAGGTGTTTGCGGGCTTTGAAGATGTGGACCCGCGCAGTGTTCTGGGCGCGGGCGACGTGAAATATCATGTTGGTGCGACCGGCGAGTATCAGACCGCCAGCGGCGCCTCTATTCGCATTCATCTGGTGTCGAACCCCAGCCACCTGGAAGCCGTGGATCCTGTGGCCATTGGCCGCGCGCGCGCCAAGCAGACGCGCCAGGGCGCCGACGGACGCCGCAAGGTGCTCCCGGTCGTCCTGCACGGCGACGCGGCATTTGCCGGCCAGGGAATCTGGGCGGAAACGCTCAATTTCGCCGATGTTGACGCCTACACCGTCGGCGGCACAATCCACATCATCGTGAACAATCTGATTGGCTTCACCACGCGCCCGACGGAGCTGCATTCGTCCCGCTTCGCTGCGGACCTCGCCAAGCGGCAGTCCGTGCCCATCTTCCACGTCAACGGGGAAGATCCCGCTGCCGTGGTTCGCGTCGGCCGCCTCGCGGCCGAGTATCGCTACGCCTTTTCGAGCGACGTCGTCGTGGACATCATCGGTTACCGCCGCCACGGCCACAGCGAAGTGGACGACCCCACCATCACGCAGCCGTTGCTCTATAGGAAGGTCAAGGATCACCCGCAACTCTGGCAGATTTACGCAAAGGAAACGGGAGCGGAACCTCCCAAGACGGTCGAGCAGATTCGTGCCGAATACGAAGCGGGCCAGAAAATTGCCAAAACGCTGAAGAAAATTCCCTCTCTTCGCGAATTGCCGAATTACTGGTCCCCCTACAAACGTGGGTGCTACGACTCCGCGTACGAGGTGGATACCGGAGTGCCTCTCGAAAAGCTCGCGGAAGTTTCCGATGCATTGACGCGCGCGCCCGGGGGTTTTCACGTCCACCCGAAAGTGCAGAAGCTTCTCGAGCAGCGCGCGGAGATGGGTCATGGAAAGCGCGCCGTGGATTTTGGTTTCGCCGAGGCGCTGGCGCTCGGCACGCTCCTCCTGGAAGGCGCTCCGGTGCGGCTCAGCGGGCAAGACACGGTGCGCGGCACGTTCAACCAGCGCCACGCGGCGCTGGTGGACACGGAAACGGAAGAACAATATCTCCCGCTCCAACACGTTGCGCCCAAGCAAGCCTGGTGCGAGATTCACAATTCCACGCTTTCCGAAGCGGGATGTCTCGGCTTCGAATACGGCTTCAGCCGCGATTTTCCCGAGGCGCTGGTGCTGTGGGAAGCGCAGTTCGGAGATTTCGCCAACGGCGCGCAGGTGATCATCGACCAGTTCATTAGCGCGGGCGAGG
>WNGL01005420.1_pt1 | contig 15172 bp, 10 predicted proteins | sample 5400591 | NCBI WGS metagenome assembly WNGL01 (sample SAMN13153377, study PRJNA577476) | soil metagenome | isolation source: 80 cm soil or saprolite under Garry oak tree replicate 1 | place: USA:California | collected 2016-06-15
CATCGGCAATACGCGTACTGACGCGCTCCATTTCAACCAGGGGACGCAGCGCTCCCCGAATCAGTGGCAATGTGAGGGCCGCAGCTACAGCCAATGCGCCTGCAATACCGAGTATCAGGATCAAGCGTATTGACTGCACAGATTGATCTACCCAGGTAGTTGATGTGCTCAATTGCAAGAAAGCAATTGTGTATGGCTGCTTTGTTGTGGCTTGTTTTATTCCTACCTCTATAGGCCACAATACGACCAGCTCGCGCTGCCCCCGGCTATCGTTCGTCAGTAGATATAGTGGATGCCTCGTCATCCATTGTTGGACGCTTGCCTGTTGCAGCGTAACCACGGGCGACCCCGTTTCTTTGCTATCGGAGGCAATAACGCTTCCATCGAGAGAGATAATAGAAACTCCTACATCTTTACTGGTGCCCAGTATTTTACGCGCCGCCGCAACAAGATTGGCTGCAAGTTCTTGAGGTATCCCATTTGCCGGAAAAGGAGGTCTCTCGATATTACCGAGCTTGTCAAATAGCGCCAGGGATAGGGATGCCTGGTTACCGAGCACTTTCGCCTGGCCTGAGAGCAATTCACCTTCTACAGTCGTGGAGATCAATATCCCTAATGCTGCAAATAGCCCCACGATCAGGCCAAACGACACCAGCGCGAGCCGCCAGCGCATCGGCAGACGCTCCATCCACCCGTAGAACCAGCGTAAGCGCCGCATATCTCTGCCTCCTCAGCCACGCAAAACGTAGCCAACTCCACGCACCGTTTGCAACAACTGTGGAGGATTGTCGTTCAACTTCTCGCGCAAATGACGCACATATACTTCGATCACGTTGTCATCACTCGCGTAATTGTAGCCCCAGATGCGCGCCAGTATGGCATTTCTCGTCAGCACCTGCCTCGGGTGCATCATGAAAAACTCCAGCAGGTCAAACTCGCGCGGTGTCAGCTCAATCATCCGTTCATCGCGGGTCACTACGCGCGTGCCACGATGAAGCGTCACGCCTTGAAATGTCAGCAGCTCGCCAAGCTGCATTCCCCGTCGCCGCAGCACGGCGCGCACCCGCGCCATCAACTCCTTGAACACAAATGGCTTTGTCACATAATCGTCGGCCCCCATATCCAGGCCGGCCACGCGGTCGTCAACATCCTCCTTCGCCGTCAGCATAATTATGCACGTATCATGCGCTTTACGGATCTGCTGTGCAACCTCCAATCCGTTGAGGCCCGGTAGCATCACATCGAGAATTACCATGTCGGGATGCTGCGCTGTCACGGACTGTAACGCTTCGGGGCCAGTCCTGGCAATACAGACGCTAAAGCCCTCGTAGTCAAATCCCATACGCAAAAACTCAATAATTTGCGGCTCGTCATCCACAATCAGCACTACAGGCTTGCGCTCGGTAGCGCGTTCTTCTTCTCCTAATGCCATGTGCGCCCTGCCTTTTCCCAGACATGCAGAAGTGGGCACCTTCTTTGCAGAAGATACCCATTCCCTAAAACTGCCATTCAGGTGTAGTTTACCACTCAATGCTATTTGCCGTGGTTATTTGCGCTACCAGATGTATCCGGTGGAATGCCGACAACCACGTACACTGCGGTGAGTGATCCATTAGCATCGAGCTTCCCCTGGGCGTATACAAAGTCGCCAACCTTCAGGCTCGCCAGCGTCACTTCCTTCCTCTCCAATTTGTTGATAAAGCGTGTAGTGGAGGTTGTCTGGACCGTGGCTGTTTTGCCTTCATACTGGATAGTGATCGTTGTGCCATGTATGCCGGTGATACTCCCAAAAACCGCATCACCCCCGTATTCCCTCTTGCCTTTGCCATCAGATGTAAGGGGATCAATCTCGACACGCGTCGCCGTGAAGCTGCCAGCGGCATTCGAGCTGCCAATCACGACTATGACTTCACCGGCCTTCACAGCGTCCAGGCCCACGGAAGCACCATCTTTCTTAAAAATCGTACTGGCGGTCGTAATCACTGTCACCGTCGTACCATCTTTGTGCTTCCCGTTGATCGTGTGTCCACTGACCCCCGTCACTATCAATACGTCTTTCTGTATGCTCCCCTGACCAGCCTCGTTCACCGACGCCTGGGTAGTTGAACCTGCGGCGTTCGTAGAGCTACCTGCTGCAACGAAAGCCAGGAGCAGAAGCATACCTATCCCCAGTATGTACACCCGTTTCCGCTTCAGATGGTGCTTATTTCTACCCAGCATTGTCAATATACCTGCGATCCTTGCCTTTACAGATGGCCTTTCCATTAGAAAACTGTCCCTTCTTCAAACTAACATTCTCTCATACAAATCGAAGTGTTAGGCAACTGCCTCAATTAGAGGATAGCAGGCTTCATTGAAGATTCAGGGGCAGTTTGCTGAAAAAATGCTGAAAAGCCGTCCGGTTAAGGAGCTGGGTTTTGCGTAGGGACAAGGTGCGGGGCAGGGCGGATGCGGGGGCCTGGTGCTTGTCCTCGTCCTGTTGGGTTGTCTGCCAATAACCGCTTTGTGTACCCGGCCGAATCGTTACCTCAACAGGACAAGCACCAGGCCCCCGCCCTCCACTGCACCACTCCTTGTCCCTACTCCAACCGCTCAGCAATAATCTGCGCTAAATGCAACACACGCATAGGCCGCCCACTTGCATCAACTCCCCCGCGGAGATGCATCAGGCAGCCGGGATTATCCGTTACCAGTACCGTCGCTCCTGTGCTCTCCGCGTTGTTCAGCTTATTGTTCATAATGCGTTCCGCCACATCAGCGTGCTCAATCGAGGTCGCGCCCCCGAACCCGCAGCACACGTCTGACTGCGGCATCTCGCGCAGCTCTAAACCCAGCGCCTCCTGGATGATATGCCGCGCCTCCGACCGCAGGCCAAGACAATTGATCGACTGGCAGGAATCGTGATAGGTCACGATAACATCACCCGCTTTGCCATCGCTTTTCCGCACGGGCAGTTTTGTACCATTTGCCAGCAAAACATGATCTACGAAGCTTGCAAAGTCCATCACCTTCGCGGCCAATGCCCGCGCTCGCTGCACCCACTCCTGCTGCTGTAGATCTTCAAAGAGCCGAATATAGTCTTGTGACAGGGTGACAACACAACTTGTCGTGGCACCGACGATGTAGTCGGCCTTGCTTTGTTCCAACGCCTGCTCCAGCACGGTGATCGTCTGGCGTGCCATTTTCACACAATCTGCGCGATCGCCAGAATTGAGAGCGATCAGGCCGCAACAATTTTGTTGCTGCGGGAATGTGACCTGCACACCACAGGCTTGCAGCACCTTGATGGCGGCCTCGCCCATTTCGGGAAAGAGACGGTCTATCATGCAGCCCGCGAAGTAGCAGACCGTTATGGCGGGATGCTCTGTAGGGGCTTGATTTATCATGCCCGATACCTGTCCTTTGACCCTGTCGCGCAGCGGTTTGATCGCGAAGGCGGGGAGGCTGCGCCAGCGGGCTAGCTCCGCTATTGGACGCACCCCTGGAAGCCTGCCGAGTACGCCGAAACTACGCGGGCGAATGTAGTTGCTGCCGCGCGTCACCGGAAGCTGGGCAATGCTGAAGAAGCGCACCGCCAGACCAAACAGGCGTGGACGCGCCAACGCCCCAAAGATCACTTTCTTCAGCCACGGCAGCCCTTTGGCCTCGACGACGCGGCTGCGCACATCCAGGATCAGGTTCGGCAGGGGTATCTCAACCGGGCAGATGGTTTCGCAGGCATTGCAGCTAACGCACAGGCTCTGTGGACCCGCATCTGCCTCGAGGCCATGGTGAAAAGGCGTCACGACCAGTCCGATAGCGCCGCTGTAGATATAGCCGAAGGCGTGACCTCCAACCTGCTGATAAGAGGGACAGATGTTGGCGCAGGCGGCGCAGCGTATGCAGCGCAGGGCATCCTTAAAATGCGGGTCTGCCCGCATCTCGCTCCGCCCGTTATCGACCAGCACGATATGCATTTCTTTGCCGGGAGTTGCCGGGCCAGTAATAAAGGTGGTGTAGCTCGTGATCTGCTGGGCTGTGGCGCTGCGCGCGAGCAGGCGCAGCTGCGTCATAGCCTCGGCAAACGTGCTAATGAGCTTATCATAGCCGGCCATGACGACGTGCACGGGTGGCAGCGATGTTACCAGGCGGCCATTTCCCTCGTTGGTGAGCATCATCACGGTGCCGCTTTCGGCGATCAGCGCGTTTGCTCCACTGATGCCCATACCCGCGTTGAGGAATGACTTGCGATGCTCGACACGAATTACGGCGACCTGTTCGTCAATATTTTCACGCGAAATCTCGCGCCCCAGCGACTCTGTGAGAACCGCGCCCACCTGCTGGCGTGTCTTGTGGATGATAGGCATTACCATGTGCGAGGGGCGCTCATGGGCGAGCTGGGCCACCCATTCGCCGAGGTCGGTTTCAACGGCCTTGATGCCGCGCGCCTCCAGGTAATAATTCAGCTCGGTCTCTTCGCTCACCATGGTCTTGGATTTCACAACCAGGTCAATGCCCTTGTGCTGGCACAGTTCGTAAATATAGCGGTTGGCATCCTCTGCAGTGCGCGCCTCGTAAATGATTGCTCCCGCCGCTTCAGCCTGGGCTTTAAACCGGGCTATCAATTCTGGCTGGTGCTCGATGGCATAATCTTTGGCCTGGCGTAGCGTAGCGCGCATGTGGGCAAAGCTGTAGTCCGAGCCGTAATCGTCCTCCTCAACAGCAAAAACGTCCTTACGCGATGCGCGCCAGGATGGTGCAAAGCGTTCCAGCGCGCCGTGCATGTTATCATCCCGGAGCGCGTGCTCCAGGCGTTCTTCAAAGGGCTGATTCTCGTTTGTTGGATTGGCTGTTTCTTCGCTCACGATCTGTTGAGGAGGGGTGACTGAATAATTGTTAGTCATAGCTTTGCTTCTTCCTCGTCTGCAACAAGAATGACGCACAACGTTTTTGGACCTTGCACACCGATAGTAAGCGTGCGCTCGATATCGGCGGTACGACTGGGACCCGTGACAAAAGACATATAGTGACGCTGATCGGAACCCGCCCTGGCAAGTTGCTGTAAGATCACGGCAGCGTCATCCAGCATTGGAACCAGCCTGTCCTCACTCACGAGGACAAAATGCGCCAGTGTCAGCATACTGACTACTCTCGCTTCGAGCGTGTTCTCTGCGAGAAGGACAGAACCAGTTTCCGAGATAGCCAGTTCCGCACCAGAAAGACCGGCGGGCGCATCGGCAACGCTGGCAGGACTGCCAGCCTCACGTACAGTGATGCCTTGATTGCTTAATAGCGGAAGGATTGCTCCCCAACGTGAATGTTGGCCAAAGTTTGGCGGCACCACAATTTCAGCAGCATTCAATGCAGGGTGAGCAGCAATGATTGCGGCGGCCTCTTCCAGGCATCCTACCCGGTGAGACTCACCCCCAGACGAAGAGAGTCGCTGCTGAAAGTGTGTGAAGTAGGGGCCCGATTTATCATGCCCGTAGGTTGGATGGCCCATTGCTATTCCTCCTTAGTTTTCCTGGTTGGACCAGCGAGATCGCAGGTCGTTTCCTGGCCCATAGATACGGGCCAGGTACGGTTCCTGGGATCAGGAAAGGACATCGCGAACCAGGCTGTTGCTCATAGGTTGAGGCTGTGTCCATCAACTCTTATTCTACAACAGATACTATAGAGGGGATTTTTTCACTTCTTCACAAACAGCATCCCTATGGCGGCGAGCAGGAAGAACAGCGATGCTGCCCCGAAGACGAGCTGATAGCCCAGCAGTAAATGCCCGTTTCCGGCGACGGCATTGATAATGACGCTGCCCAGCAGGGGCGCCATAAGCGCTGGCAGCGTGGTCGAAGCATTCCACATGCCCAGGTCTTTCCCCGCTTTTTCTAATGAAGGCAATACGTCGATTGACAAGGCCCAGCCCACGCTGGAATATATCCCATATCCAAGCCCGAACAGTACCCCAAGAGGCCAGAGCAAGGTCATAAGATTGTTTGGAAAGATGACAAAGGTGAGAGCGGCCAGGCTCATACACAACGTCGCCAGGCTGACTACAGGAGCCCGCCGTTTGATGCGATCCGACAGGATACCAGACACCAGCCCGCTTACTACCGCACCGCCCAACGTCAGAATTGCAACCATGCCCGTTACCTGTATAAAATTTGCAATGTGCTGCACAGTGGCGAAAAAGTACTCAATATACGCCATGAAGAGCGACAGCCCCAGCACAAGGGATGCTCGTGTGAGAAAGACCATCCTAAAATTGTAGCTGCGCCAGGGAGCTATCCACCCGTGCAAGAAGCGCAGCGCGTACTCGAGCAGCGCCTTCTCTCTCTTTATGGCACGTGCCTGAGTGCATTTCAACCACCGGTTTTCACGCACGCCGCACACCGTCACCACGATGGCGGCCAGCACAAGGAAAGCCGTCACCGCATAATATATGCCTGCGTTGGCCCGGATCATACTCGTGCTATAGGAATGCTGGTTGATACCACCAAGCAGCCATGCCGCGAGGCCAAGACCCACTACGTTCCCCAGGATTGTCATTCCACCCACATAGCCCGAGGTCTCCCCTCGCTGCTCTCCCGGTACACGATCCGGCATCAGGCTTTGATAGGCGGGCATCAGAATATTCTTTCCCAAAAGCAAGAGCGCAAGACCAACCAGGAAAATCACCAGGCTGCCCGCGTTTACCAGCAGCGGCGTACTCATTAACAGTAACAGTCCGCCGATCACAATATAGGGGCGGCGGCGTCCAAAACCGCCGGAGGTACGATCGGAAAGCGTTCCAATCAGCGGCGGTATGAATATCGAAATAATCGACGCTGCAATCATGAGCCAGCTGAGAAATACCACCTGCTGCACGCTGCCAATTTCTTTTGAGGAAATAAACAGCACAATCTGCGTGGGAATGACAATCGGCAATAATGCTGCCGATTGCGCGTTGAGGGCAAACCACAGTATATTCAGAACCAGTTGTCCGCGAATAGAGAGTCTAGAGACCTTCGCCTCTCCGCTCAACCCTATTGGTGTAATTTGATCATCTTTAACAGAATACATGTATCTCCACCTGCGAATATTTTCTACTGAAGTAGACACTCTGATGTTACAAAGCATCGCTAATTAAAGCATATTCTTGAGAAACAAGCTTATCTTCGATCTCTCCCTTGGCGTGGCTTCACATGAGGCTTTAATACATGTATTGGCGCTTTTCGGTTCTAGTACTTTTTACCTCATTACGAGCATTCTTTCAGGTCAACAAATGTTCTACAAGTCAAATTCATGCGCATATTTGCTGCTCGGCCCATCATAGCCACATACGCCTACTCTTGGCGAATTGACAACGGGCAACAGCAACCCCTCACCTTCGTACTTTTTTGCATGCTTCTTACAATACGTATTTCCATCGCCCCACGATCCACCGAATATGAGGGTCGCCGGTGCATCACATACACTACATTTGAACTCAGGAGCGAGGTTGCGAGCAAGCAAACTTATCACATCTTTAGGATTTACCAACCCCTCTCGCTCCGAAACAATCCTCAAGTTCAGATCAGTGGAGGAACCGAAATCGTATGTGTAGGAGAACTTCTGCCCAACACTCAGTGCCTCCCCCAATTCCGCATATAAGCTGTGATCCTCGATCATCTCAACAAGCAATTTTAGTGCCCGATGCCGATCATGACGTTGAAAGTATTGCCTTATCGACTCACGATCCTTATCGTCTGGGGCAGGTATCTTCACTTTCAGTTCCTCTCGCAGATACTTAGAGGCTTCATTTCTCGATTGGATTGTTCGCAACCTTGTCACTATATCGGCTGGAATTGTTTCGAGCAAAAGAGGAGCAATTTCCTCCTCCAGGTCGAACTTGTCATAGTCCTCGTCATCTTCTTCAGAATCTTCTTCGTCTTCCTCATCTCCAGACTTTTCACTTAAAGACCCTTCAACCTCCATACTTGCTGCCTCACCTGGGCCAAGGATTCTTATACTGGAGAAGTCGAAACGTGGCGGCTCTGACTTGTAGTAGAACTCCCCTATTTGGAAGGCGCTCAGGTGGTCGCAGCATTCTACCCAGACGGCTCGAATAAAGTTATCCAGGTCGATAAGCTGGGCGTCGGTGGGCATCTCAATGTGCATCCAGTATTGTGGATTGTATTTTCCCTCCAACACAATATGGAACAGTTTTGTCTGTATAAATTTTTTGCCTTTGGGTGACTTTGCGGTTTCAGCTTCTATTCTCGCCCGCTCTTTGCAATTTTTCAAATGTTGGGTCATTTTGGCCTTCTCAAATTGGCTCCGGCAAAATTTGCAAATCCCTGCATAACTCGGCTTTACCATAGTTTGTTCTGTCATTATTTTTCTCCTCTCTGCATTTACAACATCCTCATTATATCAAACCCCGGAATCTATAGTATACAATGTTTAATACCTCCCCGAAATACGGTATACTAGCGTATAGACTTATAGCAGACCAACTAGCCTGGTTCTGGTCGACCGGAGTAACATATGTCTTCCTCAAAGGATGCAAGAGAAGCAGATGAGGTGTCCCCCGTCGAGACGAAAAAAGGAAGGGGTCCCTTAAGCCGTAGCGCAGCGCTCATGATTGCGGCGGCGTTTGTCTTCAGTGTGCTGTCCGGTATTTTCACAGCACTTTCGCTGAATGCTATACTCATCTTTGTCGTAGCAGGGGCGGCGCTGGCACTGCTCGCAGCACTGGTAGGACAGGCGACAGAGCAACTTGGCTCGTATATGGGATCAGGCGCCACAGGGGTGCTGCAATCAGCGTTTGGCAACCTGCCTGAACTATTCGTTGGTATTTTCGCATTGCGCGCAGGACTCATTGGCGTTGTCCAGGCAGCCCTTGTCGGTTCTATTTTAGGCAACAGTTTATTTGTCCTCGGCCTCGCGTTCTTTTTCGGGGGACTGCGTCACGGTACTCAGCGTTTTGGTTCCGGGGCGCCACGCAGGATCTCGAATCTTACCTTGCTCGCGGTTGCGGCACTGGCTGTACCCACACTTGTCTATGGATTGCATACTCCGGCAGCCGCGCACGAGGATGGATTGAGCATTGCAAGTGCTGCTATCTTGCTCATTGTCTTCATCGCAAGCATTCCCTTTTCTTTGGAAGGGGGAGCGACCAGACTTCCAGATGGGCCACAAGAACTCCAAAAGGAAGCGGTTGCCTGGCCGCTCTGGCTTATCATTGTCGTTTTAGTTGGAGCGGGTGTTGGTTCGGCCTTCGTCTCGGATTGGTTCGTGAACGCTTTGACGCCTGCCATCACCTTCCTGCACATCTCTCAGGCTTTTACGGGTCTGGTGATAGTAGCGCTGGCGGGCAACGCGGTAGAAAATGTTGTGGGCGTTCAGTTCGCCATACGCAACCAATCAGACTTCGCCATCAGCGTCATCCTGAATAGCTCTCTCCAGGTAGCACTAGGCTTAATACCATTTCTGGTCATACTCAGCTTTTTCATAGGCGGCGCACACCTGACGCTGGTAATGCCACCGCTCCTGGTGGCAGCATTAGGGCTGACCGCCATTTTGAGTACTGTGATCGTTTATGATGGTGAATCGAACTGGCTGGAGGGCCTGACGCTAATAGGGTTATATGGGATCATTGCAATATCCTTCTGGTGGGGTTAGACATCATGCATTATTGACATGCTTGCAAAAACCGGGCATACTGCCTACAGATGAGAATAGCAGATGAACCGCTTGCATAAATGCGGAAAGCACAGAAAGCGATGAGCTACAGAACAAAACTACGCATTGGAGCTATACCGCAGACGACGTTACGCCGCCTGCGCAATACTCCCACCTACTTCTTCCTCATCTGGCGCTGGACGTGGTGGATTTATGCCTTTGCCTGGATTATCCTGAACCCCCAACTTCCACACTTTCTATTTGTCATACTCGGCATCACCCTCATTCAGACGTTAGTGGTTACGCTTTACGCGCCTGTCTTCAAACTCTTGCTTCCCAGCGTGGGCGCAAAACGGGACCGCTCACCGGCAAGCGCGAAACAGGATAAACAAAGACGACGGTTTCGATTGAGGCGCAAGACGCTGCCACCAATTGCCGCATACGAAGACCTGGAGATATTACCCCCACTCGTCCGCTCGAGCAATCGCTATAAAAATATTGCCCTCTATGGCCTGGATGTGATTATCTGTGGTCTGGCTACCTATTTTAGCGCAATCTACTTCTCTCCTCCTTTTGGTGACGGATCGCCTTTCTACCGCTACGGTTTCTCAACGGTCTTTGTAGCCGCTTTCATCTTTCGCTATTGGGGCGGTCTGGCGGCGGCAATCGGCTATGATCTTTTCGTATTGCTCGGCGTATTTTTACCGCCCCCACTGGCTCATCCGCACTATGTATTGCACATACAGGACCTGCTCGGTTCCTTGTTCGATGCCCCACTGGTAGCCATCTTCGCGGCTTATATGTCAAAGCTTATGAACGTCTATACACAGAGCAGGAGAAACGCTCAGGATAGTATGCGCAGGCAAAGAGCGTTGCTCCGCGTGGGTGGAACGCTGGTTACGGGAGCGAGCGCGAGTAGCAGGCAACGCCTCTTGCAGCAAAGCATATACGAGATTCGCCGGGGCGCTCACTTTGAACATCTGGTTATCGCGCTCATTTCCTATACGAATAACGGCAAGGCTGATGTGCCAGAAATCGAGACCTATCTTGATTCAGGAATCGTACCTGCAGGAGCGCCGGATGAAGGCGAATCGTTAGTAGAACAGGTGGCGCAAACAGGAGAAAAACTGCATAGCTTTGAGACCATAGAAAGGGAGGGAGATGAGATTGTCGGGATAGCTCGCCTGTACCTTCCTATCGAAGATAAAGATAAGCGGGTCTATATGGTGCTGGGAGGAGAAAGTCAACATAGCACGCACTTTGATGAGAGACAAGAGAACTTCTTGAAAATTGTGGGAACGCAACTGGTAATTGCGCTGGAGAATATACGCCTGACCGAACAAACCGCCGATCTTGCCGCTGCCGCCGAACGCGGTCGCATTGCGCGCGAGATCCACGACGGAGTTGCACAGCTTATCTATATGCTGAGCTTGAGTATCGAGACATGCGCTACACTCGTCCAGCGTATCGCTGATACCTCAGAGCAAGAGGCGAACGCCTTAAAGCCCGTCACGGAACGCCTGGAGAAACTGGTGACGATCTCGAAGCAAGCTCTGTGGGAAACACGCCACTACATGTTCACCTTGAAACCGCTCATCACCGGCACAAGTACGTTGACGCAAATGTTATCCAGCCAGCTTCACGAGTTCGAGTCGATCAGCGGACTGCCGGTACAATTTGAGGTTGAAGGGAGCGAAGAATCTCCCAACGGGGATAAACGACGAGCGCGCAAGCATGCGCAGGTGGGAACGGCCATCTTCCGTATCACACAGGAGGCGCTGACCAATGCCTATAAACATGCCAACGCCACACAACTGCAGGTATTTCTGCGTCACCAACTTCATGCCGTAGAGGTCGAAATTCGCGATAACGGCAAAGGCTTACCGGTGATGGCGCTCAGTAAAAACACCGAAGCCGACGGTGAACAACGATTTTATTCCGGTCACGGGATGCGCGGCATGCGCGAGCGTGCAGAAGAGCTAGGCGGGACGTTCGAGGTCATCCAGCGACCAGAAGGTGGGCTTAGTGTGCTAGCTCGCATCCCTATCTAATTTGCAGTATCCTCAAAGCGGATCGTACAAGAAATCAGTGAGTGTAGTGGCACACCTTTCCACTAGATATGAGTTAACCGAAAAGGTCAATCAATTATTGCACCAGGAGGGTTATGACAAAGACGCGCATTATGATTGTTGACGATCACGAAGTAGTACGCCTGGGGTTGCGCACTGCGTTTGAATTGGAGCCAGATCTGGTGGTCGTGGGAGAAGCCAGCAACGGAGCCGAGGCCCTGGCGAAAATGGCGGTACTTGATCCGCAGCTCATATTGATGGATGTGCGCATGGAGAAAATGGACGGGATCGAGACATGCCGCAAAATTAAAAACCGCTATCCCGATGTGCATATCCTCATGCTCACCTCCTATACCGACGAAGACGCCGTTATCGCATCCATCCTGGCAGGGGCGAGCGGCTACCTGCTAAAGCACCTGAGCCGCGCCGATTTGCTGCGTTCCATTCGCATGGCCGCGGCGGGGCAGATACTGATTGATGCCGATGCCACAAAGCGAGCGATGGAGCACATGATACAAATGCCAGGCAGCGAGCTGACCGAGCGCGAACGCGAAGTGCTGGCGCTGATAGCGCGTGGCTATACGAATAAACAAATCGCTGAGGCATTGACCGTGACGGAAAAAACCGCGCGCAACCACGTAAGCCATATCCTGGAGAAGCTGGGTTTTTCACGGCGCAGCGAGGCCGCCGTTTATGCGGTGGAACATCGGCTTGTGCCGCCTAAAGAGCAGCAAAAAGATTAGGATTCGTGATCATCTCGCATAACTCGTGACCATTACTACATGGTACTTCTTCCTCCAACTTCTTCAAAAAAAATCTTAAGAGAGATTTTTTAGCAAGATGCGCGTATTATATATCGGTAGATATACCTACCAAACGGTACTCCGGATGACATTTTTATCCTCTCTGAAAGAGCATGTCTAATAGAAAAAGCGAAGCAAAACGTATATGTATATGTGTACAGCGCGATAAAGTACGGGAAGTTGCGGAAAGAAATGACAGAGAAACAACTATCAGGAGAAGCGAAGGAAGTACGCGTCACGCTCTGGGATAGATTGCTGGCGCGTCAGGGCATCATAGCCTATCTCCCCATCATGGTGTCAATCATCTTGTTATTCCTGGGGGATTCCTGGGAATATTTCATGGTGCACGCCCCCGTGACGCGTTACGCCTGCTATGCGCTCACTTTCTGGCTCGGCGGTAGCGGAGTTCATTTATACCCTCCCATAGCGCACTGCAACTATTTACCGAGCGCAACGTATACTCTGCCGCCATTTCACGCGCTACCGCTCGAATATCCACCGTTCTCGCTTGTCCTTTATTCACTTGCCCTCTTCGCGCCCCTACACTACTATACAATAGCGTTCGCGATCCTGATGGCGCTGACAACTCTCTCTATTTACTGGCTGCTACTGCGCCACGGTCCGCGAGGTGCAGCGATGGCCTTTGCCATCTACATGGTTATTGGCGCATGGGGATTTGCACTGGGTCGCTTCGACCTGGCGCCAGCCGGGCTCACGCTGCTCTGCGTCATCGCTGCCGAACGCAAGCGCTGGACTTTCGCCTATAGTGCGCTGGCCTTTGCTTTCCTGCTAAAAATCTACCCAATACTCTTCTTGCCTGCTCTTTTCATCGCGGAACAAGCAGAACGACAGGATGCGCAGCGCTTCAACGCGCCAAAGCAACCGCTCACTCTGGCATCTTTCCCAGCAGAACTCCGGCAAACGCTGCGTGACATCCGTCGCTTGCGCTGGAAACATACCATCATCTTTTTCGCTATTCTGCTCGCTGTCACCGGCTTCTTCGCGCTGTTGAATTTCCAGGGCGCTGTGTTGAGCCAGTTGGACTACTTCGCCAATCGCCCCGTGCAGATAGAGTCCACGGGCAGTCCAATCCTCTTCCTGGCAGCCCATTTCGGTTACCCGGTCAAGCTTGTCTTTTCCTTTGGCTCGAGCAATGTTGTCAGCGCGTTGGGGCGAGGTGTGGAGTTCTCTTTGGATGCCCTGCTTGTGCTTGGCTACCTCTACGCCCTCTTTGTGCAGTGGCGCGGTAAGCTGAATGTTACCCAGGCATTTATCGCGATCTTGCTGGTCTTCATCGTAACGGGTAAAGTATTCAGCCCGCAATACCTCATGTGGCTGATCCCCCTGCTGGCCTATAGCGGTGCCTATAATCGCTTCTGGCTCATTATCTGGGTCCCCATCTCGCTGCTTACTACCTACATCTTCCCCTTTATCTATACAAGTACGATTAACCTGCCGGTGCCATACAAGCCCGGCTTTATCGAGAGTGTGACGGCGCGCAATGCACTCCTCGCCTTCCTCACATTGGCGTATCTCTTTAACTGGTGGCAAGTACGCTCCACCAGAGGCTGGAGACGCAATGAGCTTCGCTCCTCGACATTTTTCAGAGTACAAGGCGACCGCGAGGATCATTACTCTCCTTCCGCTGCTCTACCGCCCTTACCTGGACGCGATAAAGCGCGTCCCTACGAAACGTAGGTTGACACATGTCAAACAGAAAGGATCTTTCGTGAAGAATATCTCCTTATCAACGAACGACGGACCGTTTGTTGAACGACTAAAACAATTCATCTCGAATCTGTTTCATTTCCTGGATTGGTTTACACCTGCACATCCTTTCATCGCCGAGAAACGAGCGCGTACTTTCCTCATTTCCTTCACTATGCTCTTCTTCGAACTGCTCTGCATTCGCTGGATTCCGTCTTACGTCCGCTACCTGAGTTATTTTAACAACTTCCTCGTGCTGGCCTCTTTCCTGGGCATTGGCCTGGGGATGCTCTCAGCGAGGCGCGAGCGTTTCTGGTTTCCTCCGTTCCCCTTACTGCTGGCTCTACTGGTCTTGATCATCGCGAAGACGAAGTTTCAGCTTATCATCAACTCAACGCAGGTTCTCTACTTCGGAATTGTCGACGAGCAGGCCGCCCAGGCTGAAAACTTTCTGGTATTGCCAATCATTTTCGGCATGGTGACGCTCTGCTTCATTCCCCTGGCTCGCGCCTTTGGCAAGTTGTTCTCTCAGTTAAATCCACTGACCGCGTATACCTATGATATCGTAGGCAGCCTGGCGGGAATCGCCGCCTTCTCCGCGATGTCCTACTTCTCTCTGCCGCCGCTGGTCTGGTTCGCTATCTTGAGCGCCCTCCTGCTGCTGCTCAGCGCGAAACGCACGGTGCTATTCGCGGCAGTCGTACTGGCCGCCACACTCATCGAGGTGGGTCAGCTCCAGGTCGGCGCGTACTGGTCACCGTACTATAAAATCGTCCTCAGTCCTGCCGTTCCTGATGGCTACATTGTCGATGTAAACGGCATAGGACACCAGACCATGACTTCCTGGCAGTACAAGGAGCCATTCTACAAGGAGGTCTACCGGATATTCGGCAACGGGTCGTTCCACCACGCGCTGATTCTTGGAGCCGGAACCGGCTCCGACACCGCGATCGCCCTGGCGAATGGTGTGGA
>WNGL01015490.1_pt1 | contig 15169 bp, 13 predicted proteins | sample 5400591 | NCBI WGS metagenome assembly WNGL01 (sample SAMN13153377, study PRJNA577476) | soil metagenome | isolation source: 80 cm soil or saprolite under Garry oak tree replicate 1 | place: USA:California | collected 2016-06-15
GTCGCCGGTGTGCCCGCGAACCTTGTGCCAGCCACGCTGATCCCCATCATCTCCGCGCTCGGCTACACCTTGCACCGCCACGGGAGATAGGGCTTGCCATCTGGTGAGCACCCCGATCGCGCGGAGCGTCCGCAAAGTTACGGGCCTTGGCGGGGTCTACGGACCAGGATGACGGTAAGTCCTGCGGGTAGGCAGGCCAGGCAGTCTCCGGGGAGCGGCGCACCGCAGCGCTGGCCGAGGCCAATCTCCCGCCGGTCCAGCGACCGCGCCCCGGCAGCAATGAAAGTCACAGTCCAGTAACGGTCTTCCCCGCGCCGTTAGGGCCGAGCAGCCCCAAGACGGCGCCGGCGGGCAGCTCCAGGTCGATGCCGCGCAGGGCATGCACCCGGCCGAACCGCTTCGACAGGCCTTCGGCCACCATCGCTCGCTCGTCTCTCACTGGGCACCTCCGGCGGGTTAGCGCCCGTAGCCAGGGCCGGTCTCCAACCCACTCCCGACTGCACGGCATATTATGGGTGACTGGTCACCCATAATACTAGGAGCAGCTGGTCTGCGCAAGTTTTTTGCGGGTGACCAGTCACCCGCTATAATGAGAAGCTATGGTGAGAGTTACGGCTGATGCCAAGCAGGCGACGCAGGCGAGGCTGCTCGCCGCGGCGGCGGAAGAGTTCGGCCGGGCCGGCCTGGAGCGGGCCAGCGTCGACGCGATCTCGCTCGCCGCCGGCTATGGCAAGGGAACGGTCTACAACTACTTCCCCTCCAAGGAGGAACTGTTCCTGGCGGTGGTGCAAGAGGCATCGGCGCAAGCTGGCTCCCCGAGCCCGGCGAACCACGATGCCCCGGCCAGAGAACGGCTGCGGGCTGTGCTCGCCGGATTCTGCGCCTGGGCCGGCCGGCACGACGCCCTCGCCCGGGTGCTCGTGCGGGAGTGCCTGATGGGGACACCCGGGCTCTACCCGCGAGTGATCGGGGCAGAGGCGCCGCTCACCGGCGACCTGGAGGCGATCGTCCGGGCCGGGGCAGCAAGCGGTGAGCTTAGGGGCGACGTCCCCGCCGACGTACTCGCCCTGGCGATCGCCGGGCTGACCGACCTCGCCCTGGCCCGGCACTGGGCATCCGGCGGCACCCGACCGGGCCTGCAGGAGATCCCCGGACTTGTGCTCACCCTGCTGCTCGGCACCCCGCCAGCCGCAGACATCCCGTGACCAGCCCGCTGCGGCCGCTCGCCGTGGCTCCCTCTGCCTGCTGGCCGGCCCCGGAAAGGCGTCGTGCTTGCATCCCTCCATGCGCTGGCTGGGATGTTCTCTCGCCGACCAGCTGACACATGGCGTCCGGGCCCACCGCAACAGGCAGCCGGAAGTAATCGGTGATGGCGCACGCTGTCGCGACCCAGGCCACCGCGGCCAGGACCCGCCCTGGCACGCGCGGGCCACGGTTTGTTCTTGATCGTCGCAAATCGGGCCCCGCGCAGACGGCGGAGGAGAGCCCGGCCCCGGCCCGGCACAGTGACCATCTGCCCACCCGCTACGCCACCATGGGCGCGGTAGGCCGGTGGTATACCCCGCCTACCATCACGGCATGAGCTGCCTGCAGCTCCGGCCCTTTGCTGGGCGGGCCCGCCTGGCCTCGGCAGATGCTCGACCGCACCGAACGGCCGCTCGGCGAGTTCCGCGGGGCGGCCGAAACCGGGCGGTATCGCTGGCTGGCGTGGGATCACGGCACGGCGGTGGGCTACATCGACTGCGGCACCTACGACCGGTGGGCGATCTGGGAGGGCGGGCCAGGCGGGCGCGGTGTCATCGGCGCTATCGAGGTCCCCGCCGGGAGCATCAGCTACGTTGTGGACCCGGCGCGGCGCCGCCACGGCTATTGCACTGCGATGGTCACCGCGGTGGTGGCAATGCCCGAACTCAAGCACATCCAGCTGTTCGTCGCCGGCGTGGAGCCAGCCAACGCCGGGTCGGCCGGCTGCCTGCGCAAGGCAGGCTTCCAGCCGTTCCAGCCCGAGCCGGACTGGGAGGGCATCGTCTACTACTCCCGGCTCAGCTCCCCCGCGACACAACGGACCTAAACCGTCCGGAGAGCCACCGTGCCGAGGATGGTGCAGAAGTTCGCATTGCTCGCCCGGCCGTTGGGCCCCACCCTGGCATGTGACAGGTTCGCACAACCCGCGGGTCCTGCCGATGGAACCGCCGGTCGAGAAGCGTGCCCCGCCGGAAACAGGCCACAGAAGAGGGAGATATGGGCGGCATTCGGCGACGATGGCGAGTAAAGGAGGCCTGCGCGTAATCGGCGATCAGTTCGCGCGCCCGGCTCAGAAGTCGCCTACGCACCGTGATCAGTGCCGGTTAACGCTCAGCGTGCACACTCCCGCCGTTCTGTACGGCAGCAAGCTCTGCGCAGGTGGCTCGCGGTTGCGCGCAGATCAGGTAATTCTGCCGCGGCAGCTGAGTTGTCGGGTGGCCCGGGACCCGGCCTGGTCGGCTGGCCGCTATGGCGGTTGCGCGGATTTGCTGCCCGTGGGGGGTGGACTGCGGGTTCCTGACGGCGTATGCATTGATAGTCGATGTTGGCTTGCGGTGGTTTGTGTGGGGGAGGTGATCATGTCAGCGGCTCACCGCAGCAAGACCATGACTTCGTTCGACTCCGTTCGCGGACAAGGGGGTTCGCGTCATGAGAACACATCATCTTTTCCGTATCGGCGGCCGGGTGACAATACCGGCCGCGCTCTTGTGCGCCGGAATTCTCGGTATCTCCACGGCCGCGTCGGCGGCCGTCGCCGGCGCGCCCGTCCAGGCTCCTGATCACCCGTTCCCGGGCACCTCGGCGGCCTGCGACGCGCTGATCGCGCAGCAGACCTCGCTGGGCAGCCACAACTACCCCGACGCGGAAGTAGAGCCCTACATGGTGGCCAACCCGGTCGACCCGATGCACCTGGTTGCCGCCTTCCAGCAGGACCGGTGGAACGACGGCGGCGCCAACGGGACCACCACCGTTGTCTCGGACAATGGCGGGAAGAGCTGGACGCTCGCGTCCGGTCAGCCGGCCTTGACGGTCTGCCAAGGCGCCACCTCGGGGTCGTCGAGTTTCTTCAACCGGGCCTCTGACCCGTGGGTCAGCTACTCACCCGACGGCAAGACCGTATACCAGGCCAACCTGGCCTTCAACGCCAACGGCCCGGGGTTCGGCGGCGTCAGCTCGGTCCAGGTCAGCACGTCCGGCAACGGCGGCGTGACGTGGAACGCGCCGGTCGCGGTGCAGGTGGATCAGTCCTTCACCGTGCTGAACGACAAGGAAGCGGTGACGGCCGACCCGCTGCACCCTTCCACCGCCTATCTGGTCTGGGACCGGCTGGTCTCGCCGAGCGTCAACGCCAACCCGACGGCGTTCAACGTCACCCCGGCCTTCCGCGGTCCGGCGGTGTTCTCGATGACCACGGACGGCGGCAAGACCTGGAGCCCGTCGCGGATCATTTTTGACCCGGGCCAGAAGAACCAGACCATCGACAACCAGATCGTGGTGGTGCCGGCCGGCGCCGCCAAGGGCACGCTGGTCGACGGCTTCACGCTGCTCCTCACCAAGGGCGGGAAGGGCAATCCCAGCACCGACCGCAGCGTCGCCGTGCTCCGGTCCACCGACGGCGGCGCGACCTGGTCGGCGCCGGTCATCGTCAGCCCGTTCGCCCTCGCCGAGGTCAGCATCAACGGGGTGGGCGTGCGCACCGGCGATGTCATCCCCGAGTTCACCGCCGACCCGGCCACCGGGAACCTGTATGCCGTGTGGCAGGACGCCCGGTTCAGCCCGCACGGGCATGCCAAGATCGCCTTCTCCATGTCCTCCGACGGCGGCCTGCACTGGAGCACGCCGATCCGGATCGACCAGTCCCCCGGCGACGTCCCGGCGTTCACCCCGCAGGTGGATGTCAACGCTGACGGCACGATCGGAGTCACGTACTACGACCTGGAGAACGCCACTGCCTCGAATCCCGGGCTCACCGACGCTTTCCTCGTCACCTGTCATGCAGCCTGCGGCAGCCCCGCAAGCTGGGCCGCTGGCGGCGAGACCCGGCTGAGCACCACGGGCTCGTTCAACATGACCACCGCGCCGTTCGCCCGAGGCTACTTCGTTGGCGACTACGAAGGCCTGGCATCGTCCGGCAGCACCTTCGATTCCTTCTTCGTGATGGCACAGCCGATCGCGACCAAGGGCCTCACCGACCCATTCGCGAACACCGCCGGGTAACCGGCAGCAGCCCCACTATGTCCCGGCGCCGCCACCAGCTGGCGCCGGGACACCACCTTGACGGCCGGCAAGGAACATCCCAGGCATCCCGCGCTGCTGGGCACAGAAACGGATGATCTGGGCACATCCCGCCCACCCGGAAGGCGGGTCCTAAGGCGGTCCGATTCGGCGATCTCGAGCATCTCTCGGCGACCGGTCTCGACTTCGGCTCCAGCGGACTGTGACCTGGCGTGACCGGAGGGCGGAGCTTACGGTGGGTTTCCGCTTGATCGCTGGGGCCCGCTGCTGGCCCAGCTTCCCGGGTCTCAGCTCGTCCGGGAGGTGCCCGATGACCACTGCCGCCCCATCCACCGCGCTCGCCACGATCCAGCCTGCCTTCACCGATGCCGAGCGATTCGCCCTCGCCGGGTTCCTGGCCGGATACCGCGGCCTGACCCGCGAGGCCTACGCACTCGACCTGCGCCAGTTCACCACCTGGTGCCGGGCCCGCTCCGTTTCCCTGTTCGCCGTCCGCCGTGCCGACATCGAGACCTTCGCCCGTGACCTGGAGGCCCGGGGCCGCGCACGCGCCACCATCACCCGGCGGCTGTCCACCATCGCCGGGTTCTACAAGTACGCGGTCCAAGAAGAACTCCTGGACCGCTCCCCGGCCGCCCATGTCCGCCGGCCGCGGATCGACTACGAGTCCCACGCCGTCGCGCTGGACCGCAACGAGCTCGGCGCGCTGCTGGTCGCCGCAGGACTAGGACCGCCAGCCGGGCACGCGCTGATCTCGCTGCTCGCGCTGAACGGGCTGCGGGTATCGGAAGCCACCGGCGCGGACATCGAGCACCTGGGACTGGAACGCGGGCACCGGACGCTGGTCATCACCCGTAAGGGCGGCAAAGTGGTGACCGTCCCGCTGGCGCCGCGCACCGCCCGGGCGATCGACCTGGCCATCGGGGAACGGACCGAAGGGCCGGTGTTCGTGGCCAGAGACGACCAGCGGCTGGACCGGCACGCCGCCGGGCGGATCGTCCGCAAGACCGCCCGCCGCGCCGGGATCGGCAAGCCCGTCACGCCCCACACGCTCAGGCACGCGTTCATCACCGCCGCCCTGGACGCCGGGGTCCCGCTCCGCGATGTCCAGGAGGCAGCCTCCCATGCGGACCCGCGGACCACGACGCGGTATGACCGGGGCCGCGGCAGCCTGGACCGGCACGCCACCTACATCGTCGCGGCCTACCTCGCGGGCGCTGCCAGGTAACGCGCCGGCTGGCATCAGCTTCGCCCGGCGGTCACCCGCTGGGCGAAGCTGCCCGGCACCGATCTGACCACCTCGCCGCTGTGACACAGCGCGACTCTCCGAGTGAACGGGAACCGCCGTTATGATCGGCGGCTCGACCGTTGAATGACGGTTTCCGCTGCGTACCGGATGGTCGTTATGGCGCCGGGTGGCCGGGGCGCCGGGCTAGGTCCTGGCATGCCTGGCGTACCGGCACGCCCGCCCGGCTGGCGGCGGCGCGGATGAAGGCGACCGCCGCGAACAGGGCGTACTGCCAGAAGTCGTCGGTCTGCCACCAGGCGACCTCATCGAGCAGGTCCGGCTCGGTCCCGCCATGGAGGGCTGCCGCGGCCAGCACTGCGTACTGGAACTTCGTGTTTTCCCGGCCGCGGAAGGTGCACTCGGGCAGGAACCGCTCGCGTAGTCCCGCCAAGGGCAGCGGGTCGGCCCGGCTGGTCCCGCACCAGTTCAGCGCGTCCGCGGCGACGTGGAGGAACACCTCGCCGGGGAAGGTGTTGTCTCGCGGGTGCAGGGGCGCGAGCTCGCTCACCAGCTCGAAGATGTCAGCGTCGCGGGCGAGCCCGTCGAGCAGGACACGGCGGGCGGTCACGGTGTCCTCGGGGGCGGGCCGGTTCCTGGCAGGCATACACCGACGGTAGGGCAGAACCACTGATCGCGCGCGGCCTTACCGGTGGGTGCCGGGTAGTTTCGTAGTACGATTCCTGGGTGGAGGTTCTCCGCTCGGCGCTGCGCCATGGCATCCCGGGCGAGGACATCCTCCACGCCATCAACCATGCGATCACGATCGACGAGGCGGGTGACGACCCGGTGCGCTGGCTGGTGCTCGGCCCGGGCCGGGCCAGCAACCTGCTGGAACTGGTGGTGATAGACCGGCCGGACGGCCCGGCGGTCATCCACGCCATGCCGATGCGAGCCCAGTACCGGCGGCTGCTCCCGAAGGGCAGGCGAGAACAGGAATGAACGACCACGGACGCCGCAAGGACGGGACGCCGATCACCGACGCCGATGTCGAGGCGATGGCCGACGAGGCCGAGCGCGGCTACGACGTGGACACACTCCTGCGCCGTCGGCCAGGCGGGCGGCCGCCGCTGGGATCGGCGGCAGCCAGTGTCGAATCCGTGCGGCTGGACCCGGAACTCAAACGAGCCCTGCTAATCCGCGCAGCCGAGGAGCACGTCAGCGTCTCGGAGGTGATCCGCCGGGCCATCGGCGAGTACCTGCGGGCCAGCAGCTACAGGGCCCCGGCTCCCGCCGACCTGCGCAGTGCAGTGACATGCCCACCTGTCACGCTGCGTCGTTATCTCATGAGCTGCGTGACGTGCGTGAACCGCCGTTCGGCGCGGCAACCTGGTCTCCCAGACGCTGGCTCGCGGCGCGCCGAACTGGATGTTCTGCGTCCGGTCACTCCCGCAGCCAACGGCCCTGCCAACGCTTTGGATCTGCCGGTGAGCGCGCGCACTCGCCGCGACGGGCCTGGCTGTCGCTCCACCGGGCGGTCAGTGGTTGCGGTGGTCCGGTCAGCCGCGAGGACCGGGCTTCGCGTCCGGTCCAAGAGGCGCTGCCCCGCGTCCCCGGCTCAGGCCGGCGCGCAGGCCCGCGTTGCCAGGCCGCCGCCAGGGCAAGTCCTGCTCTAGCGCTGCGGGCCGCCTTCGGTCAGGCGCAGCCGGGGCGTCACCGCCGGCTGTCAGCCTGGCGGAGCATCGCGTCGAGTTCGGGGTCGGCCCCGATCGCCCGGACCTCTTGCGCGCAGCGGCAGGCGACGGCGATCTTGGCGGCCCACCGCAGCGCCTCCTCGCGTGAGGGCACGTCGAGGAGCGTGAACCCGCCGATGGCCTGCGGGTACGGGCCGTCGGTGACCGCCCCGTCGGTGGCCACGATGCTCGCCGGCTGGTCTTCCAGGCCGCCGGCGGACACGTACACGCCGGCGTTTATGGCCTCCTGGACCGCCGCGCGCGCGGCCCTGGCCACGGCGGGCGCGTCCTCGTCGGGGACATGGTCCATCGCGTTGGCACCGAACGAGATCAGGTACTGCGTCATCTGCGACTCCCTTGTCCCGGCGGCCTGCTCCGGCCGTGTCCTGACTCATAGACGAACGACTCGCCCGGATCCCATCGCCTTGCCAGAAGAAACCTCTCAGGTTCCCCGCCGCCCGGCCCCGCGAGCGTCATGTTGTTATCGGCCGATTTATCTGGGCACGGATCGATGATCAACGGCAACGCTCTTTCGTGAAAGGCTACCCGGACCGGCCGCCCGGCTTTCAGGATCACGAAGACATCCAAGACAGTGTGCATGCAGGACGCCGTCAGCGAGTGGCCGACGGCGGCCAGGCGTCGGTTCCTTGGCGGCTATCACGGAGCGTGATTGACTCGGTCGGCCTGGCGGGCGCCGAGTTCGCGCGGAACGCCAAATACGCGCTTCCTGCCGGTAGCGAGCTCGCTACCGGCGAGGAATACAGTCCAATTCTGGCACCATCACTGCATCGGCTTTCGCTTGGCCCAGGGCAACGGACTGAACAGTCTGTGCGTGGTCTCGCCGGACCTTGGCGGCGCTACGGTGTTCGGGCGGCAGCAACTCTCCGGGCAACGCTGCGGCTCTTGCCGCAGCGGGCCAGCCTGCCGCTGCAAGCGACCGGCTTTTGGCTGGCGGGTACTCGCCTGTCAATCAAGGCAAGGTGCCCGTTGGTGCACAATTCTCTGTCCGAGCGGCCTCTTGTATGTCGGACCCCCGGGGCGTATGTTCCGCTAAGTGCAAGGTGGGCGAGGCAGCAAGTCCCAGCGATCGCTCGATCATGCGCGTCGGGCGCGAGCCAGGACGTTCAGGTCCGAGCAGGACGGCGATTGAGGGCGCCCTTGGAGAGACCACGTCCACGCCGATCCGCTCAATGACGACGGGAGGAAGGCGGGATGGCATGTATCGAAGTGTCCGGCAAGCCCTGGACGCGAAAGCACGACAACCCGGCGGTGCCGCTGTTCGCAAGCGTGCCCGTCACGGCCTTCCCGAACTCGCTTGAGTGCCTCATTGAGCTCTGCGCCAGCCACGCCCCGGCCGACCGTCTCAAGGCAGCCGGCAGCCACTGGGCCCTGTCGGAAGCCGCGATCAGCGACCGCACCTTCGTCGAGACACACGACCCGACGAACACGACGCAAGCCATGGGCAGGACGCTGGACGAGGTCGTGCCGGGCTGCCTCGACGCCGCCTTCTACGAGGCGCTGAAGCGGCGCCGCCCCGCCCCCTACGACCGGGAGCACAAGGACGAGAACACCGGGCTCTACCCCGTGCACTTCGAAACCGGCAAGCGGGTGTTCCAGCTTTACTCCGAGCTGGACCTCCTTGGTGACACGAGCGACCCCTTCAAAGGCGAGGACCTCCCCGTGGCCACCCTCGCGCGGCAGCTGGCGGGGGACGGCAACCCGAGCTATCTAGGCCCGTGGGCCATCCCGACGCTCGGCGGCGCGGGCGGCCAAACGGTGTTCGGCGCGCTCACCACCGGCACCCACGGCGGCGACATCCACATGGGGCCGATAGCCGACGCGGTGATGGCGATGCACCTCGTCACCGACGGGGGCCGCCACTACTGGATCGAGCCCAGTACCCTCACCTCGCTCGGCGCGCCGTTGACCGACGACAACGCACTGGTCGCGCTCTACGGCCAGGACCGCTTCCGGGGCAACCAGCCGCGTGGTGTGGACAACTTCGAAGTGGTCCGCGACGACACCGCCTTCAACGCCCTGCTGGTTGGTGCCGGCCGCTTCGGCATCGCCTACTCGGTGGTCATTGGCACGGTGCGCCAGTACACCCTCCCCGAGGAGCGCCGCCTCACCAATTGGGAATACGTCAAAAGCATGGTCAACGACCCCACCAGCTCCCTGTACACCAAACGGTTCCTCCAGATCGCCGTCTGCCCCACCCCGCACGCCAACTTCACCAAGCACCTTGCCGGTGTGACCAAACGCTGGAACGTCCCTCTGGCTCCGAAGGCGGGTAGCGCCTCGGTGCCCGCCGGCCGGGACGAGCGCCGCGGCCCCGTCGTCAACCGCTTCGACCCCCTGATCCAGGCGCCACGGTTCGCGCTGGCGGGCAACAGCCACCCCTACTCGCCCGACCCCGCCCACCCCGGCGCCGCCCTGCCGCCCAGCTTCTTGGAGCAGGCCTGCATGAACGCGAATTTCCTCGTGGGCGTGCTCCAGGAGGTTGCCAAGGAGGTGGAGGACTTCATCAGCAGCAACGGCGCGGTGATCGGCGGCACGATTGCCGGCGTCGTGGCGGCGGGTGGTGGGGCGGCCCTGCTCGCGCTGCTCCCCGTCCTCGAGATCCTGCTATTGGTGCTCCTGGCGTTCATCGCCGCCCTGGCGGCCGCCGCACCGTCCAACCCGCGGCTCGGCCAGACCATGAACGATCTGAAGGACAGCCTGCTCAACCGACCGGACCCGGCCCAGCGAGCCGCCGGTTTGTTCATCTGGCAGCTGATCGTTTTCAAGCTGTTCTCGTCCCAGCAAGACGACCACGACTACGAGGCCATCAGCTACGCCGTCATGGACGGCCACGACTACCTCGACCAGAGCTGCGACGTCAACGGCGACTCTATCGAGGTGTTCTTCGACGCCACTGATCCCATGCTGATCGCCTTCGTCGACGCCTTGCTCGTATTCGAGCTTGGCCAGGAGACCGTGGGCAAGGCCATGGGCGGCTACATCTCGCTGCGATTCACCGGCCCGACCCGCGCCCTGATCGGCATGCAGCAGCACCCCCACACCTGCGCGGTGGAGGTCGCCGGGCTCAAGGACGTGACCGGGACCCAGGAGCTCATCGACTTTGCCGTGACGCTGGCCCTGGATCCGAACTTCAACGCGGTCCTCCACTGGGGCCAGCGCAACCCTTCCAACCAGGCCCAGGTCGAGCACCGCTTCGGCGACACCGTCACCAGCCCGACCGGCAACTTGCACGCCTGGCGGTCCGCCCTAAGCCAGCTTACCGACAACGGGCGGCTCGACGGGTTCAGCAGTGCCTTCACCCGCCACGCTGGACTCGAAGTAGTCGAACCACTGGCCGGATCGCTGACCATGGCTGGGGGGTCACCCTCGTCCCAGCCCATCCTCGTCAGCTGGGACTGCCGCGACAACCCGCCGGCGACGACCGTCGCTCTCGACGTCACTGCGCCGAGCGGCGCTCATCATGGCTTTGCGAGCCTGCCCCTTGCAGGCCAGCGATGGGTGGCGACGACCGGGACCGGCACCTACCAGGCCCAGCTGACGGCCGCGATCGACTTCAACGGCGAGCAGAGGACGGCGACGACCTCCGCGACCCTCACCGTCAGCTGAGGCGGACGCCCCAGGGCTTCGTACCACGAGGAAGGAGCAGCAGTGACCGAAGTCTTCTACGGCGAGTGGGCAGTCGCCGTCGTGTCGCACGAGCGCGCCTACGACCAGCGCTTCACGATCACCGGCTCTGACGCGAGCGACGGCGTCTACCTCGTGAGCACCACGGGGAGCGACCCGCCGCCCGTCAACGTCTTCGGCGCCCAGTGGACGCTCACCATCGAATGGGACTCCCCGGCGTCGGGCTGGCTCGAGAGCGACGTCCGGCGTACCCCCACCTACACCGCGCAGGACGGACTGGTCATCAACCTCGGCGCCGACGTCAGCTTCGAGGGCGACTACGACGAGCTCGTGCTTTCTTGCCGGAGCCTTGACCCGCCGCTCAACCCCCGGCGGCCCGTCGTGAACCCGTACGACTTCACCGTCAACCCAAACACCATCGAGAAGTACAAACGACAGCACCAGAAGCAAAGGGTCAAGAAGTAGCGGGACGCTGCGTCTACCACGTGGCCCACCGCCGAGTCGCTCGCGCCGCGTCGACGCGGCCGCTGTACGGCGGCCACAGGTCGAGTTTCATGAAATGTCTCTTGAGGTGTTGTCGGAAAGGGCCTGCGTCCGGCCTTGCGCCTGGCCGCTGCGAGGGCCGCCCGCGGGCGGCTCGATCAGGTACAGACGTCAGCGGCAGCCATCGACGTGACAATTGGCCAGGCAACCGCACCGTCGGCGTGGCCATCGCGTCCAACCTCCTTGAAGCCGTCCAAGACCAGGGTGAGCCGTCAACGCCCCGCGCCTGCCTGCCCTGGTCCGCACGGAACCCACCTCCATCAACCGTCAACTCGCCGGACGATAAACGCCATTAAGTACGTGGTCATCACGAGAGCCTGGCAAACAAGTATGAATGACACCGGAGCGAGGGAAGAATAATGCCTACGACGTGCACTGTTCCAGACGGGCATATGATCTTTAAGGGAGATGCGGTATGCGTCATCGGCTTTGATGACGCCAACAAACGCCCATCCGTCACGCAAGCGAATTCCGAAAACCTCACAATCTCGAAAACCGTATTCGGGGTTGCCCAGGATGATGCTGCTGATGGAAGCGTGCCTGTGCTCGTCGCCGGCGAGGTCGCTATGGGGAAGATCACGGGCCTCGGTGATGGTGCCTCACGGATCGTTGTTACAGATATCGCGAATCCAGAAGCCGCCAAACGGTGCCGCCTCAAGCGCATTGCCACGCGAGAGGCAAAGAAGCCCGATGGGTTTGTTGAGCGACGACCATCTCCGGAGGGATTTGTTGTCGGCACATGCAACGAGACGGGCGATGTCATCATCCAGCCGAGGCATTCGTCCTTCGAGACTGGCTTCATCAAGGTGCACAACGTACGAGCTTACGGCGCCGTTCCAGACTGGGGCCCGGACTGCCTCACGACAGACGAAAACGATTCAGCGCGGACGCCTTTCGACAACTTGCCCGCGTTCAATGCGGCCATACAGGCAGCAACCGACGAATATCAAAGCTCTGCTAGTCCAATCAAGATCCCCGTGAAGATCGAAGCGGACGGATGGTTCTACCTGTCGGACACGCTTCACATTCCTCGCGGCATCATTCTTGAGGGGACCGGTAACGGAGATCGTTTCCAAACCTCCGGCACGGTCCTCGCATTCCCCAAAGACGTAACCGGCATCAGAGTTCACAGCGTCTACGATCCGGATATTCCTGCGGAGTGGTTGCCGCCGACCGGTACTGTCGGAGAACAATCCCAGATCCGCAACTTGACAGTTTACTGCCAGCATCAGCGAGGTGAGCCTCCCTTCGAGGGCACGGTCGCTGTCCCTCCCAATGGTCACACTGGCCACGGCATCCACTCAAACATCACCTTCGCGACCCGCGACGTTACCGTCAACAACTTCGCAGAAAACGGTATCTTCGTTCAGGCGTTTCCTCCTCCTGATGCGCCTTTGCCACCCCCTTCTCCTGCCGAAGCTTATGGCAACGCTGCCGGTACCCATATCGTCAATGTTATCTCCAGTGACAACGGGGGGCATGGTTATCTCTTCCGGGGCGGCAACGCTGATACCAGCCTGATCGAAATGTGCGCCGCAAGCGGTAACTGGGGTAACGGCTTTCGCGACGAAGAAAGTACTGGCAACATCTACGTAGCCTGCTACGGCCAGGGCAACCTCGGTGAGCATGTTCCTCATTATTCCCGCCCAGAAGACCCCGAAGGATACTCCCCTGAGCATCGCAGAAATCACGACTTCCATGTCGAGAATGACAGGAACAATGCAAGTGCATTCTTCGGCTGTTATAGCGAGCAGTCCGACGATTTCATCAACTACCCTGCCATGGTGATCGGCGGGGTGATGGCCGAAGGTGAATTCGCTCCCGGCTGCGATGGCTTCTCTCTCAGCGGTGGGGTCGCCCAAGGCGGGCCCCTGGCTGCGCAGAACAAGCGCGATTCTGATAGCGCCAGAGTGGAGATCGGCGGTCCTACTGTTGATCTCGGCGCTTCGGATAGAAAGCCGCACGCGCTGACTCTAGTCAGCATGAAAGCAGGCGAGGAGCTGAATCACCTGTACCTGGTATATCAGCCCACGGTACGAGGACGGTTTCACCACTGGTGGGACTTCCTGAGCGAAGGGATCGGCCGCTCAATAATGCGCCTGCCGACTATAAATAGCACTATAGACAGAGATGATGAGGCTCGTGAGGCGCGCCATCCTTCACCATGGATGACCGATGGACTATACATCGGCAGGGAAGATATCGCGAATAACCCAATCCACATGACCGCTGCTCCTCCTCCTCCTGATCTTGATTGGCCGCCCAGGTTTCAGACCGGAACTAATGTGCCTCAGGAATACGAGGTCGGCGATATCATCTGGAATAATCAGCCAACGGCGGGTGGGCCGATCGGCTGGATCTGCATCAAGGGCGGCGCGCCAACGACTGCCAACCCTCCAACGTTCGCGGTCTTCGCGACGAGTGATAGCCCGTCAAAGGTCTATAGTACGGACCGCCTGCTTGATCTGAGCGATCAATTCGTCACCGTGACTGCGAGCGGGACAACCATGACGCTCCCCGAATCGCCGGTCGACGGCCAAACGCATTCGATAAAGTCCCAAACCGGCATCACCACCACCATCAACGCGGCTGGCGGAGCGACGATTGACGGACAACCGTCGGTTACGCTCGCTACTGGGGAGTGCGGTGTATTCCGTTACAGCCAGGCAACACGAGAGTGGGAAAGGAGATGAGGAGGTTGTTGACGGCACGTTTATCTGGACACCAAGTCATGATCAAGGGCAGTGCTCTTCATCCACTGTCTCCTTTGCGGTTGCGATCGCTGTCGGCCCGGAAGCGTGGCCCAGACGGCAGCCTGCGGGTGTCCTACCGGCGCAGGACGTAAAAGAGCCAGCGGGACGCAGGTAACGTAAGCTAGGTGACAAGAGGGACCGTAGGTTCCGCCGTAATCCTCCCGTAGGGAGGAGATGGGAAGCATTCAGATGAGAAGCTCAGATAGCAAGCTGGCTGCGGTGCAGCGGGCTTATGACGCCGGGCACCCAGAGGTAGCCCTGATGATCCTGGCCGGGAAGGTGCGGACGTACACCCGGACCCCGAAGTCGAAGCCCGGCTGGCAGGTGGCCGACTACCGCAACCCGTATCCGAGCGGCACGGCAGCCGTGGTCCTAGTGGATGCCTACACCACCGGCAAGCCCGATGGGTACTACATCGTCCCTATCGCCGATATCCGCAAGATCATCATGGACCTGCACGACGCCGCGTTCCCGGATGGCGTGCGCCCGGTCAACCCCGAGGCAACCCACGCGGTCGTCACGCCGGAATCAGTTGAGCAGTACCGCGATGCCTGGGACTTCTACCGGGCGGATTAGCGAAACGGGAGGAACTGAGCCGCTGTCAACGGCCGCACGGCGGAATGGGCGCAAGATTGAGCAGCCGGAGGAGAGCGGGATGCTTAAGCAGTCTTGCCGAAGCGTCCTCATAGAATCCCGCCGCTAGATCTCCAAATAACGAGGTCGCTAACACATGTGACCCGTGCCCGCGGAGATCATCGCCGCTGCGGCCGGCTACGAGCAGTCCGGCCGCACTCATCTAATGCCGCGATAGTAGCGTCAGTTCGGCTGTGCCGCCGCGCAGAACTGGGGCATCCGCTCACAGGTGCCGTGCCGTGGCAGACCGAGCGCCAACCGCGAATATTCGGCAGGGAGGATGGCGATGCGCCGACTAGCGAATCCGGTAGCGCTCTGTGATGGCTAGGGAGTCTTCTTCGTGGCCGCCAGCGGGCAGATACGGTTGGCCGCCAACA
>WNGL01005596.1_pt1 | contig 15167 bp, 11 predicted proteins | sample 5400591 | NCBI WGS metagenome assembly WNGL01 (sample SAMN13153377, study PRJNA577476) | soil metagenome | isolation source: 80 cm soil or saprolite under Garry oak tree replicate 1 | place: USA:California | collected 2016-06-15
ACGGAGGCACGCTCGCGGAGGAGCCCCAGAGCCGACCGTGGGGATCGCGCGACTTTGCCATCGTGGATCCGGATGGCTTCAAGATCAGGATCGGCTCCTCGACCTGAGATCGGGATCGGCCGCCCGACTTTTCGGCGCAGCTCATGTCCCCCAGTTCGTTGGGCCGAGCCCGCAGCCACGAATTGTGAGCGACCGCCCAGCGCGTGGGCAGAGTCGCGCAGCGTCGGGGCGAGGGCAAGGAAGGCGGCGCCTGTAGCGGCCGGTATCGACCGCTTCCTCCCCGGCCCTTGAGTGAGTTATGAAGAGATGGCGTCGGTCGGCGCAATGGCATTGCCCTTGCTCTTCTTGGCCGGGTCGGAATCCCTCTAGTGGAGAGTCTCCCGACTCCGCAGGCAGAGGTTCCCATGCTCAGCAACGGACCGGGACCGGAACGAGGTCTCCTGAGCCGCTTCCTGGACCTGATACGAGGGTCGCGTGCCCCCGGGTCCGGCGAGACGGATCTGCGCCGCGCCCTCGAGGCCCGATCGACGGAAGACCTGAGCTCAATCCTGCAAGAGCTTCACCGCGAGCCAGCTTCTCGCTCTGAACGTGGTGGCGGATGCCCTCGACGACCTCGGGGTTCGCCAGCGTCGTCGTGTCCCCGACCTCGGCGAAGTTGGAGATTCCCGCGATGACCCTGCGCATGATCTTTCCCGAGCGGGTCTTGGGCATGTCGGGGACGATCCAGACGTTCTTCGGTCGCGCGATCTTCCCGATCTGGGTTTCGATCGCCTTGGCCACCTTGTCGCCTATCTCCTTGCTCGGGGTGAGCCCCGGTTTCAGCGAGACGTACATCTCTACGGCCCGGCCGCGAAGCTCGTCCACCACCGGGACGGCAGCCGCCTCGGCGATCTCCTCGACGGTGATGCTCGCCGACTCGAGTTCCTTGGTCCCCAGGCGGTGCCCCGCGACGTTGATCACGTCGTCGATCCGGCCGAGGATCCGGAAGTAGCCATCGGCCGCCTGGACGGCGCCATCGCCGGCCAGGTAGGGCCAGTCGCGCCAGTCCTTGCTGTTCCTGTCCCGGCAGTATTTCTGGTAGTAGATCTGCACGAATCGCTCGGGCTGGCCCCAGATCGTCTGGAAGATGCCGGGCCAGGGGTTCCGGATGCAAATGTTACCGGCCCGGCCGCTTCCCGCCGCGACCACGTTGTAGTCCTCGTCATAGATCACGGGGTAGATCCCGAGGACCCCGGGGCCGCAGCTGCCCGGCTTCATCGGTTGGAGCGCGGGCAGGGTGCTGCCCAGGAAGCCGCCGTTCTCGGTCTGCCACCAGGTGTCGACGATGACCGCTTCGCCCTTCCCGACGACACCGTGGTACCAGCGCCAGACCTCGGGCTCGATCGGCTCGCCCACCGTCGTCATGTGCTTGAAGTGGTAGTTGTACTTCTTCGGTTCGTCCGGGCCGAGCTTACGCAGCATGCGGATCGTCGTGGGGGCGGTATGGAAGATGTTCACCCCCAGCCGCTCGGCGATCCGCCAGGGACGACCCGGGTCCGGATAGGCCGGCACTCCCTCGTATATCACGCTCGTCGCCCCAAGAGCGAGTGGGCCGTAGACGATGTAGGAGTGACCGGTGATCCACCCGATGTCGGCGAAGCACCAGTACGTGTCTTCCGGGTGGATGTCCTGGTAATACTTCGACGTGCCGGCGACGTAGGCCAGATACCCACCGGTGCTGTGCTGGCACCCCTTGGGCCGCGCCGTCGTGCCACTCGTATACATCAGGAACAGGGGCGCCTCGGCCGGCATCGAGACCGGCTCCACCACCTCCCCGCGGTAGCGCTGCAGGAGCTCGTCGACGAAGAAGTCCCGCCCCGCGACCATGGGGCTCTTCGACGCGTACTGGCCGGGATGCCGTCGCCAGACCAGCACCTTGTCGACCTCGACGCCGCGTTGACGGGCCACCGCCACCGCCTCGTCGGCCTTGGCCTTGTGGTCGATCAGCTCGCCGTTGCGGTAGTAGCCGTCCATCGTCACCAGGATGCGGCTCCCCGAGTCGGCGATCCGGTCTCCGCACGCCGCACCGCTGAATCCGCCGAACACCTCGGAATGGATCACGCCGAGGCGGGCGCAGGCGAGCATCGAGACGGGTAACTCCGGGACCATCGGCAGGTGGAAGGTCATCCGGTCACCGACCGTCACGTTGCCGAAGCCGCGCAGGAGCGCGCTGAACTCGTTGATCCGCTTGTAGAGCTCCTGGTAGGTAATCACCTTGGTGCCTTCAGCCTCCGGCTCGGGCACCCAGATGAGAGCGGCCTTGTTCCGACTCTTCGCCAGGTGGCGGTCGACGCAGTTGTAAGAGGCGTTCAGTCGCCCGCCGACGAACCACTTCCAAAACGGCGGGTTACTGCTGTCCAGCGTCGTGTGCCAGTAGGCGTCCCAGGTGAGCAGGTCAGCGTATTCCTTGAAGCACTCGGGAAAGTGCTGCTCGCTGAATCGCGCGAAGATTGCGGGGTCGGCCGCGTTCGCCTGGGCGATGAACTTTGCGGGAGGGTAGTGGTGCTCCTCCTCGCGCCAGTGAACGGCGATCTGTGCCTCAGAGAACTGTGCTTCCGGCGCCTCCGGTTGCTTTGCCATTCCTCGGCCTCCTGCTGGAAGGGCGACTCCAAGGACCCATTCTGATTCGTCTTCTGGGTTTTCGCAGCGTGACGGTTCGTCGACCGATGCTGCCCGGCCGCCTCTTCTGGTCTAGCCCTGGGCTGTTTGATCCGCGGCGACGGGCAGGAGGCGCCCCCACAACCCTCCCACCGGGCATGCGAGAGAGCGGGTGCGAGCGCGTCCGGCCTCCGGACCGCCCGGGAAGACTCATCCGGCCCTTTCCTCGAATTGCCTTGACCAAGCCGACGCAGACACTACCCCCGTTTCGCTGCCAGCGTCAACAGCGAAGCGGGGGACAGCGAAGCGGGGGACAGCGAAGTGGGGGACGCGTTACCGCCGGTTGACAGCAGGGGCGAGAAGGCGGAGTGTAACGGGCGCGTCCAGAACGCCATACCATCGGTGGCCGACGCGTCCATGATGAACCCTTTCAGGTTTGCGCTCCCGCGCGCTCTGCATCTCTTTCTCGGCTCGCTTCCTGTCTTCCCGGTCGCCATCCGCGCCAACGAGCAACCGCCGTCGGATGAAGCCCGGGCCGCGGCGCGCCATGAACTGGCGCTGGGGAGGTGTGCGTTTCTTCTCGTCGCCCACACGATCCGCGTCCAATACCGTAAAGGCGTCGAAACCAAAGCCAATGTCGCTCTCGCGCGCGCGGCGATCGCCGCCTATGAACACGTGCTGGTCCGTGACTGCGATAACTCTGAGGCTATCCTCGCGGTAGCGGACCTCTATGAGCAGACAGGGGAAGAGGACACGGCACTCGATTGGCTGGTGAACCACTCACCACGTAGCTCGGCCGCGATCATGGGGGTGGCCCGTCTCCATAGAGAGAGGAGGCAGGACGACAAAGCGCACGCCTGGTTGATTGAGCACGCCTCCATGGAGAGCGTGGCGGTAAGGGCGCGCGTCCAGATCTACGTGAGCCTGGCCGGCGATGGGTGGGCCTGCTCCCACAGAATCACGTCGAAACCATCGATCGGGTCGTCCTGCGGGACGACGAGGACCTGCGCGGCCGCGAGCCGGGCGAGGTGGCGGGCCACCTGCGCGCGGCCGTCCTCGCCGGCGGCCTGAAGCCCGAGCAGGTGGAGACGGTGAAGAACGAGGCGGAGGCGGTCCGCCGGGCGCTCGGGCTCGCGGGGCGCGACGACCTGGTCGTGGTCTTCGCCGACCGCATCGCGAAGGTGGCCGCCCTCGTGGACTTCGAGCGGCAGAAGGAGGTCCGCGCCTGAGCGGCCCCTCTCTCGCGGAGGCGGCGCCCGTCCTCTGCGCCATCGCGCGGACGGTCGCGGAGACGCTGGCCCTCCCCGAGGTCTTCACGCGGGTGGCCGCCGCCGCGCGCGGCCTCCTGCCCTTCGACCGGATGGGCCTCTCGCGGCGGGACGGCCCCGACTCCCTGCGCGTGCTGGCCCTCGTGGGCGAGGAGCCCGCGGTGGTGACGGGCGAGCGCTTGATGCTGGCGGACCTCTCGCCCGCCCTCCGCCCCGGCCCCACCCGCGTGCGGCGGATCGACGACGCGGCGCAGGAGCTGGACGAGGCCTTCGCCCTCGACCGGCGGGTCGTCGAGCAGGGGGCACGCTCGATCCTGCTGGCTCCCATCGTGCGCGGGGGCGAGGCCGCGGGCTCGGTCTGGTTCAGCGCTCGGGCGCCGCGGGCCTTCGCGCCGGAGCACGAGCCGCTCGTGGAGGCGATCGCGGCCATCCTCGGCTCCGCCCTCGAGCACGAGCGGCTGGCCCTCCTCGAGGTGGCGCGGGGCGAACGGCTCTCGGCCCTGGATCAGCTCCTGCTGACCCTGGCCGAGTCGCTGGACGTGCGGGAGGTGTTCAGCCGGGTCTCCGCGGTGGCCCAGGTGGTCCTTCCCCACGACCGGCTGCTCCTGACCGCGATGCGCGAGGACGGGCACTCGGTGCGGGTCCAGGCCCTGACCGGCGAAGCGCTCCCGGGCCTGCCCGAGACCATCGACCTCTCCCCCTTCGAGATGCGTCAGCGCGAGCACGACTTCGAGCTGCTCCGCGACACGGAGCGCGATCTGGAACCCGCGACCCCCCGGGCCCGCTGGCTGGCCGCGCTGGGCATGCGGTCGCTCCTGCGCGTCCCCGTGCGCCTCCTGGGCGCGATCTCGGGCTCGCTCTCCGTCCTGGCTCGGGAGCCCGGCCGCTACAAGGAGGACGACGTGCAGGTGGTCCGGCGGATCGCCGACCACGTGGCCCTCGCCCTCTCGCACCAGCGGCTGGCCGAGGAAGCGCGCCGGGCCGCGGAGGCGCGCGAGCAGGCGGAGCGCCTGGCGGAGCGCGTGCGCAGCCTGACCGAGGAGCTGGCGAGCCGCTCCGGCTACCGGCGCGTGGTGGGGCGATCCGCGCGCTGGAAGGAGGTTCTCGAGCACGCGGCCAAGGTCGCGGAGACGGAGACCACGGTGCTGCTCACCGGGGAGTCCGGGACGGGCAAGGAGGTGGTGGCCCGCCTCATCCACCGGGCCTCGCCCCGGGCCCACGGGCCCTTCGTGGCCCTGAACTGCGCCGCCCTCCCGGACACCCTGCTCGAGTCGGAGCTGTTCGGGCACGAGAGGGGCGCGTTCACGGGGGCGGACCGGGCGCGGGCGGGCCGCCTCGAGCAGGCCGCTTCGGGAGTGCTCTTCCTCGACGAGGTGGGCGAGATGAGCCCCGCCGTGCAGGCCAAGTTCCTGCGCGTCCTGCAGGAGCGCGAGTTCCAGCGGCTGGGGGGCAGCCGGGTCCTGAAGGCGGACGTGCGGGTGATCGCGGCCACCAACCGCGACCTCGAGGCGGCCCTCGCCCGCGGGGACTTCCGCGAGGACCTCTACTATCGCCTGCGCGTGTTCGAGATCCGCCTGCCTCCCCTGCGCGAGCGGCGCGAGGACGTGCTGCCCCTGGCCGAGGCCTTCCTGGAGGAGATCGGGGCGGGGATGGGCCGGCCCGCGGCCGGCATCTCGAAGGAGGCCAGGGAGCGCCTGCTGGCCTACGCCTGGCCGGGGAACGCCCGCGAGCTCCGCAACGCCCTCGAGCGCGCGGTGATCCTGGCGGGGGGCGGGCTCATCACGGCCGACCAGTTGCCCGGCGGTCCAAGGGCGGGTCCGGCGCTTCCGGCGGGGGCCGGGCCGGTGCTGGCCGGCGAGCTGCCCGAGGAGGGTGTGAACCTCGAGGCCCTGGAGCGCACGCTCGTGGAGAAGGCGCTCGCCCGGGCCCGGGGCAACCGTTCGCAGGCCGCTCGCCTGCTCGGTCTGACCCGCTCGCAGCTCTACACGCGACTCCGGCGCTACGGCCTCCACGAAGAAGAGGATTGATCCATGGCCACCGCCATCCGTGAGGATTCGGACCGCGATCTCGGGTTCGGCGCCCGGGTCGCCCAGCAGACCCGGGCTCGCTTCCTGAACCGCGACGGCAGCTTCAACGTGGTGCGGACCGGGCTGCCCTTCCACCGGACGCTCAGCCCCTACCACGCCCTGCTCACCATGTCGTGGCCGCGCTTCTTCGCCCTGATCGCCTTCGGCTACTTCGCGGCCAACGTGGTCTTCGCCGGGGCCTACCTCCTCTGCGGCCCGGACGCGCTGTCCGGGACGTCGGCCACGAACCCCCACGAGCGCATGCTCGAGGATTTCTTCTTCAGCGTGCAGACCCTGGCCACCATCGGCTACGGCAGCGTGGCCCCGAAGAGCCTGGCCGCGAACGCGCTGGTCACGGTGGAGGCGCTCTTCGGCCTCATGGGCTTCGCCCTCGCCACCGGCCTCCTGTTCTCGCGCTTCTCCCGGCCCGACCCGCGGATCGCCTTCAGCGACAAGGCGGTGGTGGCCCCGTTCCGGGACGGCACCGCCCTCATGTTCCGGATCGTGAACGAGCGCAGCAACCAGCTCACCGAGGTACGGGCCACCGTGACGCTCTCCCGCATGGAGGGAGCAGGTCCCTCCCGGGTGCGGCGCTTCTACGAGCTCGCCCTCGACCGGCGGCGCGTGGTGTTCCTGCCCCTCCACTGGGTGGTCGTCCACCCCATCGACGAGGCGAGCCCGCTCCGCGGAGTCACCCGCCAGGACTTCGAGGCCGCGGACTCCGAGGTGCTGATCCTGCTGACCGCGATGGACGAGACGTTCTTCCAAACTGTCCACGTGCGCTCGTCCTACAAGCCCGACGAGGTCACCTGGGGGGCGCGCTTCGCCGACATGTTCGTGCGCCGGGAGGACGGCCTGGTGGGGATCGACCTCCGAAAGCTCCACGACGTCGAGGCCGCGCCGTGAGCCGGGTGGCGCTGGTCACGGGCGCGTCGTCGGGGATCGGGGCCGCCACCGCGAGCCTGCTCGCCGACCGGGGCTTCCGCGTCTTCGGCACTCGGCGGCGCGAGGCCGCCTTCGAGCCGGGGATCGAGTGGGTCCGCATGGACGTGACCGACGAGGCGGCGGTCGAGGCCGGGGTGCGCGAGGTCCTCGGGCGCGCGGGGGGCATCGACGCCCTGGTGTGCGCGGCCGGCTACGGCGTCTTCGGGAGCGTCGAGGAGACGTCGCTCGCCCGGGCCCGGGCCCAGCTCGAGACCAACTTCTTCGGCGTGCTCTCCGTGGTGCGGGCCGTGCTGCCGGGGATGCGCGAGCGCGGGAGCGGGCGCATCGTGGTGGTGGGCTCGCTGGCCGGCCGCGCCCCCATTCCCTTCCAGGCCCACTACTCGGCCAGCAAGGCGGCTCTCGACGCGCTCGTCCTCGCGCTCCGCAACGAGCTCCACCGCGCCGGCGTGTGGGCGACCCTCGTGGAGCCGGGGGACATCCGCACCGCGTTCAACGACAGGACCGACTGGGGCGGGGGGGGCCGCTCGGCCTACGGCGATCGGATCCGGCGCGCGGAGCAGGCCATCCGCGCGTCTTTGGCGAAGGCGCCGGGGCCGGAGGTCGTAGCGGAGACGATCCACCGCGCGCTCGTCGCGAGGCGCCCCCGCGTGCGTTATGCGGTGGGTCCCGACTCCGTGCTGGTCCCGGTCGGCCGCCGCCTCCTCCCCGACGCGTTGTCCCTCGCGCTCATCCGCCGCCACTTCCGGGTCTGATCACTTCCGCACGGATGCCTCCGCTGGCTTCGCATGCGGTCAGCGGTCGGCGCCGGTCAGTAGTCGTCTTCGGGATGACGGGAGGCGAGCCACAGTTCCTCGAACTTGTCCCGCACGTAGGGATTCATCCGAGCACCGAAGTCGCGCGGGAGGTCCGCGGCACGGATGAGGCGGAGGACGTCGGCGAGATCCTGAAGCCTGTGGGGCGCCGTCATGCCCGAGGCCAGCTTCATCTCGACGAGCCGGTGCAGAGAGACGATCCGATACTTGGCACCCGCGACCGCAGCCTCTCGAGGATCGGGAAATGCCACCGGCTTGGGCTTTCCGTCGCCGGGGAAGTCCCCCGTGATGAGGAAATCGACCTTTACGTCGTTGATGGTGTCCCGGACCGCCTTGCCTCCGGGCCGGACGTCGACGTAGCCGCGGCCGAGCCACTCGGCCTTGAAGCGGTCGAGATCCTCACGGCGAATCAGGATGTCCACGTCGACGGTAAGGCGCTTGAACCCGTGCTCGCCCAGGGCTATCGCGCCCGCGATGGCGTAGTCGATCCCAGCTTCCGCCAGACGCCTTGCGATCGCCGCGGCCGCGTTGTGGACGCCACCCTCCCCCATGAAGTAAGCCTCCGCTTCCGCTAGGAGCGTGTCGGTCCGGCGGTCGACCTCGGCCGCGGTCAGCTCTTCCACGCTCCCATCCTCAGGCCATTGTACGGCCTGCCCACATCCCACGCATCCGAACTCCTGCTTCCAGTTCCGAGCGCGCGTCTTGTGTCGGGGGGACGCGGAGGGGAAGATGTGCCTCCAACCCGGGGTCAGGCGCAACGGATCGAAGGATCGAGCCCCGGCCAGGGAGGTGGGTCATGGATCGACGCGGGGCCTTGCAGTTCCTGTCGACGGGTGCGGTGGGCGGCGGCCTCGGCCTTCTCACCGGCGAGCCGTCCCCGGCCACGGAGCGGATACCGGAGAGGACAGCCCGGGGCCTGCCGCCCCTCAAGATCACCGACGTCAAGACGATCCTCACCGCCCCCGACGGCATACGCCTCGTGGTGGTCAAGGTGATGACCAGCGAGCCCGGGCTCTACGGCCTGGGCTGCGCCACGTTCACCCAGCGCGCCTACGTGGTGCAGACCGCGGTCGAGCAGTACCTCAAGCCCTTCCTGATCGGACGGAACCCCGACGAGATCGAGGACATCTGGCAAGCGAGCTACGTCAGCTCCTACTGGAGGAACGGCGGGGTCCTCTTCAACGCCCTGAGCGGCGTCGACCAGGCCCTCTGGGACATCAAGGGAAAACGGGCCGGCATGCCCGTGTACCAGCTCCTCGGTGGGAAGTGCCGCCTGGGCGCCGACCTCTACTACCACGCGAGCGGACGCGACTTCCAGGAGGTGGAGGAGAAGGCGCGGAAGGCGATCGATCTCGGCTACCGGCACGTGCGCATCCAGGTGGCGGTCCCCGGCCTCGCCACCTACGGGACCGCGGGGGCCGCCGCGGCGGCCGAGGCCGACAGCCCGACCAGCCCCACGCGGGTCTGGGAGCCGGGTCCCTACGTGCGGATGGTCCCTCGCCTCTTCGAACACATGCGGGTGAAGCTCGGGGAGGAGGTGGAGCTGCTCCACGACGTGCACGAGCGGGTGAGCCTGCCCCAGGCGGTCCAGCTCTGCCGGGACCTGGAAAAGTACCGGCCCTACTTCATCGAGGACCCGCTCCCCCCGGAGGAGAACGACCACTTCAAGGTCCTGCGGCAGCAGACGAGCGTGCCCATCGCCATGGGCGAGCTGTTCAACAACCAGCACGAGTACGTCCCCCTGATCGCAGGGCGCCTGATCGATTTCATGCGGGCCCACGTCTCCCAGATCGGGGGCCTGAGCATGGCCCGCAAGGCGCAGGCCCTCTGCGAGTTCTTCGGCGTGAAGACGGCCTGGCACGGCCCCGGCGACACCTCGCCGGTGGGCCACGCGGCCCAGCTCGCCCTCGAGCTGGCGAGCTACAACTTCGGCATCCACGAAGGGGCGCTTTTCCCCGAGCGGACGAGGGAGGTCTTCCCCGGGTGCCCGGAGGTCAGGAATGGCTATATGCTTGCGAGCGAGGCTCCTGGCCTCGGGATCGACGTGAACGAGACGCTGGCCGCCCGCCATCCCTTCCCCCCTGGTCCGCCCAACTTCGACTACGACTGGGGTCGTACCCGGCGGCGCGACGGCACCGTCATCCGGCCCTAGCGGCTGAACGGATCTGGCCAGGTGTGCATTTCTGGGCACCCGCTGGAGAGGGCGATCCGGACGGTCAACCGCAGTCGAATGAAGGGCTTGGGCCTTGGCCTCCCACATGGCATGGTCCGTGGACTAGAGATGGGCGGGAGGTGGACAGACGATGTCCCATCGGAATCTCGAGATCGTGATCGGAAAGCTGGTGACGGACGAGGCGCTGCGGTGGGAGTTCAAGCGCCGGCCCGCCTCGGTGCTGCTCCGTCTGGCGGACCACGGGTTCGGCCTCACGAACTCCGAGGCGGACGCGATCCTCGGCCTCGACGTGGCGGCCCTGGAGCGCTTCGTGGCGACCCTCGACGAGCGCCTGCAGAAGGCGTCCCTGCGCGAGCTCGAGGACCCTTCCGCCGCCTAAGAGGGTTCCGTGACGCGTGGGTTGCGACTCCCACTCGAAGGGGTCTAGGCAAACAGTTGCCGGCGGCGGACCCATTCCGCGGGTGACCCAGCGGCGATCCACGAGACCGAAGCTTACTCGATGCTCTCGGACAACGCTCACGCCCGACGACACGCGGCGCCGATCGGGGAGTTTACCTGGGCGGCTTGGCGCGAGCCAACTTGTCTTTGGCGACTTCACCGTAGAGGTCGAGCGGTCCTAATCTTGTCGTTGCGGTCTCTCTGACCGCCATCATCTCGTCGAATAGCTTGTATTCCCTCCGGTTGAGGGCGGCGATCTCGTTCCGTTGTGGTTTAGCCAGGAGCGGGACTTTTTGCCTCTTCAAGAGGTCCCAGGTCACGCGGTGCCGCCCCAATCCCGTCGCGGCGGATAACCATTCCGCGATGACCGCAGGAGAACGTAGGACGGACCACAGGTACATCGGATCCACGTCCGCGCCCTCCTTGACGCGAAGCACTGTGAACTCTGAGGTGACTAGATGATTCCTGGCCTTCTCCGGTAGAACACATGTCGCACCGTTTACGGCGTTGATGTTGCTGACGACGATGTCCTCAGGCTCGGCGCGACCGACCCACTCGTAGGAGATTTCCTTACCGAGGCGGTCGTCTCCCCCCGTCGCATAGCCTGCATACGTGATTCGAAGGAACGTATAGGTGTCTGCCGGCCGGATCTCGACCTGTTCCTCAACGTGATCCACCAGATCATCAAGGATCGCCGTCGAGGCTCCAACCTTCTCCCAAGTCGGCTCCAACTTGTCCACCGACCACGGATTTACGAACTTCGCATCCAAGCGGTCGTCGAGGTGTCTTGCCTTCACCACCCAAGGGCCCTTCTTTCCAGCGAGATAAGACTCGTAGGCCACGATGATCTTGTCTATCTCGTCGGCAGCTTGCTGTCGAGCCTTCGCGGCCACACTCTGGGGTGTCTTGGAGGGTACGTCATCGAGCCCGATATACCGGCTCTCGTACACGAACACGTCCGGCTGATCCTGGTATTCGCCCATCCGTTTCGTCAGACAAAGAATCGACGTCTTCGTTCTGGCCCCGGCTCGCCGGAAAGCATCGCCGTGCAGACTGATGATACCGTTGATCACGAAACGGTTGCGGATGAAGTCACGGACGAACTTCATCTTCTTGCCGCCGAGAACGCCGTCGTCGATCACGGTCAGGAGCCGCCCGCCCGGCTTGAGTAGGTCGTGATACCTCTCCATAAACATGATGGCGGAACGGAGAGACGCTCGATCCTTGCCGTCCCAGGTACGAAGGTCGTAGTCCTTCAAGACCGCCCACTCTTCTGACGCGCTCTTCGTGTAGTCCATTGAGAAGGGTGGGTTTGTGAGAACGAGGTCGAACCGAAGGGGCCGCGAACCCTCATCGCCCTCAAGTACCTTCTTGAGCTCTAACACGTCTTGCTTCCCCTCGGCGTCGTCAGTTCCTGATGGGGCAGGCGTCTTCCGAAGGCCGTCTGCCATGTATACCCTGCTGCCGCCATCACCGTGGAGGTACATGTTGATGCGGGCGATCTTGACAAGAGGTGGGTCTTGCCCCGCGTCGATCCCGAAGATTGCCTCGTTCGCAACTTCGTTCAACAGTTCTGCCCGTTGTGCGCTCGTCAAGGACCCGTTCTCGTAGATCTGACGGCGCATCTCCGTGAGGGCTTCGATCAAGAACCCCCCGGTCCCGCAACAGCCGTCGAGTACCCTCTCAATCTTCGACGGGCCAGCGAGGGGTTTGCCGAGACCGGTCATCAGCTTCACGATGCTCCGGGGCGTGAAATACTGACCGAGTTCCTGCCCGCGCATGGTCGCGACGAGAAACGCCTCAAACATACGGCCATTCAGGTCCTCGTCGATACCGAAGAGGTACTGATGCTCAAGCTCCTTGACAACCCGCTTGACGGTGCCAGGGGCAACGTCGAGCCGCGCCAAAGGGTCGAAGATTCGCTTGCGTTTCCTGGCTTGAATCTCTGCCTCTAGGGACTCAACCAGCTGACGGAACAGAATCCTGTCTGCGGGATTCTCTTCGTCTGCCTCCTGTTGCTCGATCCAGCGGATCGAGAACCGGACGGCATCCGCGGGAAGCGGGTCGCCTCGTCCAACGGCCGCAAGATGCTCCGGGTTGTCGCGGATTCGCCTGTCCTCCCATAGCTTCACGAAAAGAATCTTGGCGAACCGCAAGAAAGCAGCCTGCGGGCTCACCTTCTCCGCCTTCCAAATAATCCGGTGGCAACGATAGAACGTCTTCTTGACATCCTCCATGCCGGGTCGAACGATCCGGTGGCCGGTTGCTCCGCCTTTTGGTTTGTCGGCCCATCCGGCGCGAGCAGCGCTCGCTCCAAGGAGCACCCTGAGGGACTCGTACTTCGTGTTCCCGTCCACGAAGTCGCCGAATCGAAGGGACATAACGGGCTGTTCCTTATCCCAGCGGTAGACACGCGTCAGGAAGCCGTTGGTTAGCATGAAGTAGTGGACAGGGTTGTCCTCGTACTTCTGGTTCACGGCGAGACAATAGCCGGCACCTTGGTCAACGAAGTCGTCAGGGTTCTCTCCTGGCGCCTTCGCGTCGATGATCCAGCGAGGCTTCTTCCTCCCGTAGAGGAGAAAGTCAGGCCTGTAAGGCTCCTTTCTTCTCCCCTTGCCCACACGCAGCTCGGAAATGGCTGCCTTCGTCTTGATCTCCTGATCGTCGTAGCCCAACGCGTTCAAGAGTCGCAGGACGAAGAACGACTCAACACTGGCCTCGTTGGACAGGTCCCCGGCACGACAGAAGTTGTTCGCGCTGGGCTTCTCTGGGCTCACAATGGGGGCTTCACGCGTGCCGGGCCTTCTTACTCAGTCTCCACAGAAGCGCCCCATGACCGCTTCTGACCCGTTCAAATAGATCTGAGTGTGCGTAGATGCTGGAGCGGATCGTGGAACCCGTCACTGGGTAGCCTTGGAGCTTCGAGACTTTCTCTTGCAGATCTTTGAAGGATCGCTCTGGCCACGGATCGGTGCCGTCAGCAGACTTCCACAGCACACTGACGAGACAGTCAACGAGGGACGTCCGCCCCTTGCGACCTCGCACGAAACTCGGAACATCGTGGGGATTGCCCTTCATGGTACCAGTGATGTTAGCGTCAGGTGATGATACCATCGCTGTCAAGGACGTCCTCTCCTTGGGGCCCGAACCCTTGCAGCTGAGCCTTTCTGGGCACACCCCCAGCTACTGGCAAGATCCCATTCGGATGCGGTGGCGCCCATCGACGGCCTTCATTTGACAGGAACGCGCCCCGGGATCGACCATGCCTCCGTGCCCACCTTCGGGTACCTCCCGATCACCGACGAGCGCGAGGTACGGGCCTTCCTGGACCGCATCCCTCTCACCGTGGACCGGGAGCGCTTTACCCGCTTCGTCCTCGGCTTCCCGCACCACTACCTGGCCGCCACCTCGCCGGTGCAGATCGTCAAGCACTTCGCGCTCGTGACCAGCCTGGGTCGCCGCCCCGCCATCTCCGCCCTCGCCCGCGAGGGCTCCCTCTGGAAGCTCGTGGTGGTGGCGGCGGACCGGAGGTACCTCTTCGCCCGCATCGCGGGGAGCCTCTCCTCCTTCGGCGCGAACATCGTCTCCGCCGAGGCCTTCGCGAACACGGAGTCGGTCGTGCTCGACACCTTCACCCTGTCCGACGCACGGGGCCGCCTGGAGGAGCCCGAGGAACGGCGGCGCCTGCAGGTGTTCCTGGAAGGGGTGATCGAGGGCCGGGTCGACCTCGAGCAAGCCCTCCAGGGGGAGTCCGAGTGGCCGGAGCCGGGCGGGATGTCCCTCGCCCTCGAGTGGGACGACGAGGCGCATCCCACCTGCACCCTCCTGCGCCTCCGCGGTCGCGACTCCTTCGGGTTGCTCTACGCGGTGAGCCGCCGCCTCTCCGCTGCCGGGTGCAACATCGAGATCGCGCACATCGAGACCCCCGGGGGCGAGGTGCGCGACGAGTTCTACCTCACCAAGGGGGGAGCGAAGCTCACGGACGACCACAAGCGCAACCTCGAGCGGACGCTCCGCGAGCCGCCCGGCGCGCCGACCACCGCGAGCGTGACCTAGTCCGGGGGGCCCACGTCCTTGGCCGGGGTCGAGAACTCGTCGCGGGGGAAAAGGTCGTCGTTGAGGCCGCGGCGCGAGTGCGGGTTGCCCACGAGGGGCCGGGCCTCCGTGAGACGGTCCCGGATCCCCTCGGCCACCTCCGCCCCGAAATAGTCCGTGACCGCGGCGAGGCGCGCCCTCCAGGCGGGCAGGTCCACGGGCAGCGGGTCGTTGCTGCCGATCACGATGTTGCCCAGGTCGAGGCCATGGGGCACCGCGGCCGCCAGGCTCAGGGCGGCGCGGCGGCCGGGGGCCTGGGTGCACACGATCCCGCCCGGCTTGAGCCGCCGCGCGCAGAGCCGGAAGAACTCGACCGAGTACAGGGTCCCGCTCATGGCGCTCGTCCGGTAGAGGGCGTCTACCTGGATCAGGTCGTAGCGCCGCTCCGACCGCAGAAGGGCGTGGCGCCCATCCGCCACCTGGACCCGCATCCGAGGATCGGACAGGAAGCGCAAGAGGTCCGGGGCCGCGGTGGCGGCGGCCAGCGCCTGCAGCAGCCGCGGCTGGGCGCCCGCGATCTCGAACACGTCGACCGAGCGCGTCTCGGCGCGGCAGGCCGCGGCCCAGGCGGTCTCGCCGGAGCCGAGGCCGATCACCGCGATTTCGGAGGGCTCCGAATGGACGATGGCGGGGACGGCCCCCAGGAGCGTGTGCAGCCCTTCGAAGGGGATCCAGCTGTGGGGCAGGCCGTTCACCGTGACTCGCCAGTGGCCGGGCTGGCCGGGGGTCATAG
>WNGL01008933.1_pt1 | contig 15164 bp, 14 predicted proteins | sample 5400591 | NCBI WGS metagenome assembly WNGL01 (sample SAMN13153377, study PRJNA577476) | soil metagenome | isolation source: 80 cm soil or saprolite under Garry oak tree replicate 1 | place: USA:California | collected 2016-06-15
CGTGAAGCATCCGGAAATGGCCTGGCTTACCCGAATGGCTTTGCTGGTTGCGCCTCCTGTCGCCGATCCAACGGAAGACATTCCCGAGCGACACGATTCGGTCTCGCCATTACACATCGTGCGAATCGAGCCAGTCGTTCCAGCGTGAAAACAAGGTCGACACGTGATTGTCACCAGATTCGCCTTGCCAGCGCAAAAATGTTGCCTACAACTTCTTCTCGGCTCGCGATTAGTAATGCGAGCACGTCATCGCGGTCATCGCAGCTGCGGCGGCGCCAGAGTGTTTCGACCAATTCACACGAGTGAAAGTCGAAGAATTGCGACAAAGAAAAACGCGGCGTTGCGGCGCACTCCCGTTCCGCCGGCCAGGAGCTTGATTTAATCTGCAACAACAATTTCGTGTAAACGGTCGGATTCGCGCCCGCGAAGTCCGGGTCATTTTAGGTTCCACCGGCGAACAGCTCGGCGTCATGAAATTGTCGGATGCCTTGCGCAAAGCCCAGGGGATTGGCCTTGATCTGGTCGAGATTGCGCCCACCGCGAATCCGCCGGTTTGCAAAATCGTCGCGCTCGGAAAATTCCGATACGACATTTCCAAACGCACCAAGGACAAAAAGCCGGCCAGCTCGAAACTGAAGGAAATTAAGTTTCGCGTGAACATCGACGAGCACGATTACCTGACGAAAATCCGGCACGGTGAAGAATTCCTAGACCGCGGAAACAAGGTGCGTGTGCAGCTGCAATTTCGCGGCCGCGAAATGGCGCATCAGGAATTTGGTATGCAGCTCGTGGAAAAAGTGCGTGAAGATCTTTCCAGCATGTCGCAGATGGAAATGGAACCGAAGATCACCGGTCGCAACATCACCATGACGCTCGCTCCTCTGCCGGCGAACCGCCGGAAACGAAAATTCACAGTGCCGCCCAAAGAGCCTGAGCAGAGCGAAGAAAGCAGCTCGCCGATACCGGCGTAACCGTAATCCGCAAAACAGCGGTACAGCGGCGCCTAAGGAAGTGCCCATAGAGACGGCCAGGATCTAGAGTGCGGCGCCGTTGCGCCGCCTTGGCTCAGGGTTTTTTCTTGGCCGACGGTGATTTTTTAGGCGCCGGGGTGTTTGGTGGCGGGGTCGGCATCTTTTCAGCTTGCTTCCGCTCCAAACGCTGTTTCCGCTCTTTCGCCTCCTGGTTGTTGGGATCGATCTTCAAGGCCTTCTCTGTCTCAGCCATTGAATTTTGAGAGTCCTCTTTTGTCTCGTAGATATAGGCGCGGTAGTTGTAGTAGCGAACTTCGTTGGGCTTCAGTTTGCTGGCCTCCGCGTAATCAGCCAGCGCTTTGTCGTAATCATAGATTTTTATCTCCGCCGCGGCGCGCTGTTCATAAACGCGCGGGTCGTTCGATTTGACTTTAAGCGCCTCGGTAAAGTCCTGGATGGCCTCTTGATACTGCTGGTTCTTCGCTGCGGCGTAACCGCGCCCTTGATAGACAGTCGCCAGCTCATCCGCGTACTTATGGTCCATTGCGCTGGCTTTGCGAAACAAGTCCACAGCCTTGTCCCAATCCTGATTCTTGGCGGCCTCCGAACCTTCCCTGGCCAGTCTGTTTGCTTCGTTTTCCTTGACATTTTTGTGCGCTTGTCCCTGGCACACCTGTGAAATGCAGAGCGCGAGAGCCGTGACGAAAATAAATACGAACGATTTTTTCATGGTTTTCTATTGGACGTTAATGTTTTCAGAGAATTCGAAACTGAAGAGGTGAATAGTTGGCTGCAAGTTCAACAGTTTCAAGTCTGTTCCGGCGAAGGGGCCTGCTCGGTGTCGATCTTTGGCTCGGGCTCCAATGTAGCCGGCGAACTGGGTCCACGCTCATCGACCCGCGTAATGCGCACCGCGCGGCCGGTAGTCTCATCAATTTCGATGAGCGCACCGCGTAATCGCACCTCGCCACCTGCCACCGGGAACGATGCCGGCAGGTTCGATACGAACCGGTGCATGATCGGATCGATGGCGCGTCCCAGGATGGAGTTTACCGGACCGCACATGCCTGCATCGCACAAAAAAGCCGTGCCGCCGGGGAAGATTTGCTCGTCCGCTGTCTGAACATGCGTGTGCGTGCCGATTACAGCCGACACTTTCCCGTCGAGAAATCGGCCCAGCGCAATTTTCTCGCTGGTGGTTTCGCCGTGCGCATCGACGATGATGTTCGCGGTCTCACTGCGCATCTTCATTACTGCTCCTTCGACAGCACGGAAGGGATTTTCCAAAATCGGCTGCATGAATGTGCGCGCCTGAACGTTGATCACGCCGATTTTGCCCTTGGTCGTTTCCAGCAGAATTGATCCGCTTCCCGGCGCGCCATCGGGATAATTCACCGGGCGCAACAAACGCGGTTCGGTTTCGATGAATGAAAGAATCTCTTTCTGGTCCCAAATGTGATCGCCTGTGGTAATGACCGAGACACCCCCTCGCAAAAGGTCGATGGTGATTTTTCCCGTTATTCCACGGCCGCCAGCTGCGTTTTCGCCATTCACAATTACGAAGTCCAAAGCGTATTTTTTCTTCAGCTCAGGCATCCGTGCGATTACGGCGGTGCGTCCCGGCTCGCCGACCACGTCGCCAAGAAAAAGAACGGTTAGCATTCTGCGACACTAGACACACTAAAGCGCATTGTCATCCCGAGCCGCGAAGACGGCGAGGGACCTCACACAACCTCGCAAAATGACGCATTTCGCCCTGTGTGATCAATCAGCCTGTGTAAGGTCCTTCACTTCGTTCAGGATGACAGCGCGAAAAATCTGACCATCAATGGCTCATTACTTGCGATCATGAAGCGCACGGCCCTGCTCACGTCCTGTTTGTTGCTCCTGACACTTGCTGATCTTAGCGCGGACAACATCAGCGTTCTCAGCAGCAAGCCGCGATGGAGCGTCCTGGAACACTATCAGGAAACGATCACGCACGACGAGTTCGTACACCTGATTAACCACGTTTATTGCACTCACGGATTCGCTCCCGATTTGGTCGAAATAAATGAGAAGACCGCGCGGGTGCTGATGAACCGCGAGACACAGAAATTTTTCACGCTGCGATTTACGGAGAATCCCGCGACTGCGAGACGCAAACCGGTGCCGCGACTGTGGCGACGCGCGAAAATATTGCCGCCAGCGAAACCGGAGAAGGCACTTCTCGGTCTGAAGATTGCGCTCGATCCAGGTCATCTGGGGGGCAAATGGGCAAAGATGGAGGAGCGCTGGTTTCAAGTCGGCAACAGCCCGCCAGTCCAGGAAGGCGATCTAACTCTGCGCGTGGCGCGATTGTTGGCCCCGCGATTACATAAACTCGGCGCAAAAGTGTTCTTTGTTCGGAATACTAACGAACCGATCACGACCAAGCGTCCTGACGACTTTCGCGAGCTTGCCAGAAAAATTCTGATCAAGAACGGCGTGCCACAGCCGCGCGGCGATGTTCTTGATCCAAACGATCCTGCGAAAGAGCAAACGATTCGCTGGCAAAGCGAAATTTTATTCTACCGTTACAGCGAAATTCGACGCCGGGCCGCGCTGGTGAATTTCAAGTTGCATCCCGACCTGGTGCTTTGTTTGCATTTCAATGCCGAAGGGGCGGCTTCTGAGTCGCGCTTACGACGAGGAATTGCCGTTGGCGGATACGATTGCCGCCACAATGGCGCGCCAAACTGGTCTGCCGCCTTATGAATATCCAACCACGAACACAACGACCAAAGTCGGGACCAGCGGTTACGTGTACGCGCGCAATTTGCTGGCCACTCGGCTCTATCGTTGTCCGGTCGTTTATTGCGAGCCGTACGTCATGAACAGCAAGGACGTCTTCGCTCGGATTCAGGCCGGTGATTACGAAGGAATGCGCAACGTCAACGGCGTTGAACGCCAAAGTATTTTCCGCGAATACGCCGACAGCGTCGCGGAGGGATTGGTCGATTATTATTCGAAAGCGCGAGGTAGCGGCGATTGACCTCAATCGCCCGTTTTGTAGGGCGTTTCTGTGAACCCCGAAAGCTTTCGGGGCTGACAAACGCCCTACAGTTGTTTCACCGCTTCGCGAATATCGTCGAGCGTTACGTCGTTTGCCAGATGCGCAGTGCCCATCCGGGGCGTGACAACGAATCGGACTTTTCCGCCTTCGAATTTTTTATCGAACTTCAGCGCGTCGAAGATTTTTTTGCGCGGGAAACTTTTCGGCAACGTCGTGGGCAATTCGAACCGCCTGAGAAGATCGACAATTGCATCGCGTTGATCCGGCGTCAGCCCAGCCTTTTTAACGGACACGGCGCACGCGGCGATAATTCCGAGACTCAGCGCTTCGCCGTGAAGAAACTTGCGATAATCTCCTGCGCGTTCGATGGCGTGGCCAACCGTGTGACCGAAATTAAGAAGAGCGCGCTCGCCAGTCCGGTCGCGCTCGTCTTTTGTCACAATCCTCGATTTGATCTCAATGTTGCGCTTGATCAGTCGTTGTAGGGCAACCGCCTCGGTTGCCTTCCAGGATCGAAGCGTCCGAAACATTTTGGCATCGGCGATCACAGCGTGTTTGATGATCTCGGCGAAGCCCTGATTAAACTCGCGTCGCGGCAGCGATTTCAAAACATCCAGGTCATCAATCACAAGCAACGGATGATGAATTGCACCAATTAAATTTTTTCCATCCCGCGTGTTCACTCCGGTCTTTCCGCCGATCGAACTATCCACCATCGCCAGCAGCGTTGTGGGAATCTGAACATGCGGAATGCCGCGGTGATAAATCGCAGCGACAAATCCTGAGATATCGCCAACCACTCCGCCGCCGAGGCCAACCACAAACGATTGCCGGTCCAAACCCGCGGCGATCATTTGATCGCAAATCGCGCCGACTTGCTCCAGCGTCTTCGATTTCTCGCCGGCTGGAATCGTGATCGAGGTTGGGCGAAATCCAGCTGACGTTAAGCTTTGTTTGACCCGCTCGGCGAAGAGTGGCGCGACATTGCTATCCGTGATAATCGCGCATGTTTGGCCGGATAGAACTTTGCGCACCCGCGCCCCGAGTCGCTTAAGCAAACCCTCGCCGATCAGCACACGATAACTCTGCCTATCGAAAGAACCGGCAATAATGGAAACCCGTTCTTCTATTGCGTCGGGTCCCAATGTTTCAGACCGAGCGGTGACGTTTTGTCTTGAAATGTGCCGGCCGTGCTGTCCGGCCCAAATGTCAGGGTTTCTGTGTGCCAGTCGCAGAACAAGACATTGATCATCCTGCCATCGTTGTGAGTTCCCGTTGTTTCGCCGTCTCCGCCTACGGGTAAATCGGGCGCGCTTGTGGTGTTGCTCGTCCCCCATGAAGCAATTTTTGCAGGGTCCCCCGGAGGAGTCGGATAATTAGGCGCCATGAAGAACGTTGAAGAAGGAGATACAATTTTTAGCACATTGGGATTCGTCCCCAATTTGACATATATGTTGCTGTTGATGCTGTAGCTTACTGGGGCAGTGTCGGTTTCGGCAGGAGTTCGCTTATCGAAAGGCGACTGAAAGACCTTCCTCGTCGCAATGTATTTCGGATAAAGCACGGGCGTCGTGCTTGTGCTTATGCCCGGCCATGTTGCGGTAACGGGAAGAAGCTGGTCATTGTCGTTAAGAAGAGTCTGCATCGCGATGCCGATCTGCCGCAGATTGCTCATGTCCTTTGTCGCCTTTGCGCGTTCAATAGCCCGTGTGAAAGCCGGAAATGCGAGCGCCGCGATGATCACGATGATTGCTACTACCACGAGCAATTCGATCAGCGTAAAACCGCGGAGAGAATTTCTGACCATTGAATTTTTCAATTTGGTAGCCACGATATTGGTGTTCGCCAGAGAATGAAAGCGAAAAAGCGAGCATCGCGCCGCGAGAGTGCTTGACAACACCACTGTCATTTTGTGTATGTAGGTCATGCCAGACGAAGAGCCTACTCCACCGCCGCCTCCGCCAACTGCCGGCCCCGAGCCGGGCCCAAAATCCACATCGACGGGTTTGCCTTCGAACGTGGCTGCTGCCATTGCCTGCATACCGCTGATCGGTGGCATCATTTTTTACATTCTGGAAAAGCACGACAGCTTTGTGCGGTTCTACGCCATGCAATCAATCATATTTGGTGGCGCGTGGCTTTTGTTTAATATTGCCTCCACTGTGGTGCACGTGATTTTCGGCGCCATCCCAGGCATCGGCGGCATCCTGGTGTTTTTCTGGGCAATAATCGCCGCGCTCGTCCAGATCGCATTTCTTGTGGTCTGGATCGTCGCGACCATAAAAGCATTCACGAACGTCCGCTGGGAAATTCCCTACATCGGACCAATTGCGCGCAAACAGATGGAAGGCCCGGCCTGATTTTGCAGGGCGTTTCTGCGAAACGCCAGGCGTCTGGCACAGACGCCCTACAATTTTTGTTAACGCCACAGCAACTTCACTACGACCTCAGTCAAAATCAGCTCATGATCGAGCTGCGTGGTGACAAGCTTGAGGTTTGCGTCGAGACAGGCGCGCATGGCCGCAATTAGTTCGTTGGTGTCGAACTGGTTCGCGTGCTGCGCGGCGATTCCAAGCCCGTACGCGTTGATCGAGCCGTCTTTCTTGCGGGGCAAATGCTCCGTTGCTTTTGCCGGCAACCTGTTGATAGCGGAAATAAACTGGAACGGCGAATGCGGCGGCCGCAAGCGATGCCGTTCCATCAAATCGTTGGCGAGCAGCAAATTCCGGATCGTCGGTACGATTGCTACCAACAAAATGCCAATGGCGCTTTCGCCGTGATCTAATAAGCGTCGCACCAGCGTCAGAGCCAGTTCCAGATCGCGCGTTGCCAGGGCGGTGCTCAACTCGAAAATGACGCCCGCGCGCGAGAGCGGCACCAATTCGCGAACAAGATCGACACTCACCAGCCGATCCTTGCCAAGGAAAGTGTCGAGCTTTTCCAGTTCGTTATCGATCTGGCGCGTGTCGCCGCCGGTAAGCAATACGAACAAATCTAGCGCATCCGCATCGAACTGGAGTTTCCGTTTTTTCGCGCGCTGTTGAACGATTTCGGTTGCTTCTTCTTCCCAACCGGCTCGGCCCGAGTCCAGCCGGTCAAAAACCTGCACCTCTGCGCGTTTGACCAGCGTCTTGTAAAACCCACGCCGCTTATCCACTTCGGTGGCGCTGATCAAAAACGTGATCTCGGAACCGACACCGCGGTCGAGCAGTTCGGACAATTCTTCCAGCGCGGATTGCACTGCCGCTGAGCGCGCCTTCTGATCGTCGCCGAGGAAATTAGCGTTCTTCAGCCAAACTACTTTTGTGCTGCCGAAAAAAGGCAACGTTTGCACCGCCTCGATTGCCGATCTGATTCGCGCGGCAGCCTGATCCGCATTATCCGCGGCGCCGTCGATGATCTCCAATCCAAACTCACCGGCGCCCGAAGGCGTTAGGTTAGTCGCCAGCTCGGCGGCCACATGTTTTACTTCCGCTTCGTCCGTGCCGACGACTGCGTAGATTTTCGGTGCAGCGGTAGTCGCTTTAGTTTTAGGCATTGCGATTTTTTCGCATGCGTTGCGAAGATCGACAAGCGGGGACCGCGTGTTCCGGGTAGCGCACGCGTCGCGCGTGCTGGTTTCGGCGTCGCGCCGAAACCGGCTTTCCTTTGAATTCCGCCAGCATTGAAGGCGCGTGAATACGAAAGAAAGTTCGCGATCGCGAGACGCATGCGCTACCCCTTACACGCGCGATCGGCGACGCCCGGCATTGCGCGAGTATCTCACCGCTCGTCGTTTCGGTTCGATTTTCGCGATGCCAGCACCGCTTTTCACTTCCATGATCTGGTCTCGCAAAAGCGCCGCGCGCTCAAATTCAAGATTCGCCGAAGCTTCTTGCATTTCCTCCTCAAGCTCGCGCAGCAGCTCAGTTACGTTGAAATCGCCGCCAGCTTCGCGGATTACTGACGCGGCGATTTCGCGTCCGCGCAAAATTGTGTGCAGACTCTCCTGTACGGCGCGCCGGACGGTTTGCGGCGTGATGCCGTGTTTTTCGTTGTAATCCATCTGTTTTGCGCGCCGGTATTCAGAAATCGACATAAGCGCTTCCATACTTTTCGTAACGGTATCGGCGAAGAGCACCACTTCACCGTTTACATGACGCGCCGCGCGTCCGGCGGTCTGGATGAGTGAAGTCTGGCTTCGCAAAAATCCTTCCTTGTCGGCATCCAGAATGCAGACGAGCGAAACCTCGGGAAGATCGAGGCCTTCGCGGAGCAAATTGATTCCAACAAGGATGTCGAAATCCGCCGCGCGCAATCCGCGCAAAATTTCCACGCGCTCGATCGCGTCGATATCGCTGTGCAAGTAGCGGACTTTCAAGCCGACATCGCGCAAATAATCGGCAAGATCTTCAGCTGTGCGCTTGGTCAGCGTTGTCACCAAGACCCGCTCGCCTTTTTCCACGCGCTGACGGCAGAGCTCGATCGTTTCGTCGATCTGGTTCCTAAGCGGCTTTAGCGTAATTCTTGGATCGAGAAGTCCCGTAGGACGAATAACTTGCTCGACAACGAGCGGCGCCCCCGGCGTGCGCACATCAAATCTTTCCGGCGGCGAATCGGTGGGCGAGATACGTGCTTCTGAATTGGACGTTGAGCGTTGAGCGCTTGCCGCGCCGTAGCCTCGCGAAGGCGGGTTGAGCGTTGAGTGTTTTTCGCCGGCTACTGCAAACGGCACCAATTCCTCTTCACCGATCCGCTGTCGCCGGTGCGGGATGTATCCATTATTGCCAACCACGCTGTTTTGAATTTCAAATTCTGCCGGCGTCGCGCTCATGTAGATGATCTGGTTCGTCATCTTCATGAACTCATCGAAATTGAGCGGGCGATTGTCGAGCGCGCTCGGCAGGCGAAACCCGTAGTTCACCAGCACAGTCTTGCGCGAGCGGTCGCCTTCGTACATCCCGCCGATTTGCGGGATCGTGGCGTGCGACTCATCGATCACGACCAGGAAATCTTTCGGGAAGAAGTCGATGATCGTGTAGGGCTTCGAGCCGGGAGCGCGCCCCGACAAATGGCGCGAGTAATTTTCGATCCCGTTGCAGAAGCCCATTTCCTGCAACATTTCCAGGTCATATTCGGTGCGCATCCGCAACCGTTGCGCCTCGAGCAATTTGTTTTGCGATTCCAACTCGACAATGCGTTGCTCAAGCTCTTCGCGAATGGTGCGTAGCGCGCGATTCAGCTTGTCCGCCGGGGTCACGAACTGTTTGGCTGGATAGAAGGTGATCACGCTGAGCGATTCGTGCGCGTGACCCGTCAATGGATCGAACCGCGTGATCGCATCGAGTTCATCCCCGAAAAATTCAAGGCGAATGCCTTCTTCATCGGCGCTGCCCGGGTAAACCTCCACCACGTCGCCGCGCACGCGAAATCGCCCACGGGCGAAATTGACGTCATTGCGTTCGTACAGCATGTCGATCAAACGACTGAGAACGGCCTCGCGCGAGATATGCTGCCCGCGTTTTACGGTCAGCAGCATGTTCAAATAGTCTTCTGGCGAAGTGACGCCGTAGATGCAAGAGACGCTTGCGACCACAATGGTGTCCCGGCGCGAAAGCAAGGCGCTTGTCGCGGCCAGCCGCAACCGCTCGATCTCTTCATTGATCGAAGAATCCTTCTCGATGTAAGTGTCGGAGCGCGGGATGTACGCTTCCGGCTGATAATAATCAAAGTAGCTGACGAAATATTCCACCGCGTTACGCGGAAAGAATTGTTTGAACTCGGAGTAAAGCTGCGCCGCCAGAGTTTTGTTGTGCGAAATCACCAGCGTCGGCCGGTCCAACTCCTGGATCACATTTGCAATCGTGAAAGTTTTACCCGAACCGGTGACGCCGAGCAGCGTCTGATGACGATTGCCTGGCTCCACAGACCTTATCAGCTTTGCAATCGCCTGTCCCTGGTCGCCGCGGGGTTTGTAGTTCGATTCGAGCTTAAACGGCATTTAGTAAGCTACACTGGAGAATGAATTCGCGCTCGCGAAAGCGATTCCGGCCACAATCTCGCGTTGCGCAAATCGCATTTCAGAAATCCGCAAAATCGCGCAAGGTTCTATCCTTCGAGCATATGGCTGCTGAATCTGAGTCGGACGTTCAGTTAACGATCGGCCACGTCTTGTTTGTAGACGTGGTGAGTTACTCAAAATTACTTCTCGATGAGCACAGGGAGATTCAACAACAACTTGGCGAGATCGATCCAGTGAAGGTGCTGAGCCACCGGGAAAATCAGTGAGACATGTTAGCTGTCACTGACTCTGATAATCGGATAGAGATCGGCCATGTCTTATTCATGGACGTGGTCGGTTATTCGAAATTGCTCGTCGACGAGCAGCGTGAGATCCAGGAACAACTGAGTCAGATCGTTCGTAGCACTCAACAAGTTGCCGCCGCAGAAGGGGCGGCAAAATTGATTCGCCTTCCAACGGGGGATGGCATGGCGCTGGTTTTCTTTAACAGTCCGGAAGCACCAGTTTATTGTGCGATCGACGTTGCCAAAAAGGTAAGAGAACATCCAAAGCTCAGGCTGCGGATGGGGATTCATAGCGGCCCAGTCAATGAGGTTCGGGATGTTAATGACCGAATAAACGTTGCGGGCGCGGGAATTAACACTGCGCAAAGAGTGATGGATTGTGGAGATGCGGGACACATTCTTGTGTCAAAACACGCAGCTGAAGATCTCGCGCAGTCGCGGCAATGGCGTCCGTACTTGCACGATCTTGGAGAGTGCACAGTCAAACACGGCACGCCCGTACACGTTGCAAATTTCTACACTGGAGACTTTGGCAATCCACAATTGCCGGAGAAATTCAAGCACAGCAGACGTAGAAAAATACTGACGCTCGGTGCAGGGACAAAACGTTGGGCGTCAGTTAATGCAGGCCTTGTAGCGGCCGCCGCGTTTGCTCTTGTTGTTTCTTTCGTTTTGCATCGGCCCTGGAGTAAATCCACCAGCCCAGCTGTTTCCACATCGTTCCCTGCGCCGATTCCGGAGAAAAGCATTGCGGTGCTTCCATTCGAAAACAGGAGCGATGAAAAAGAGAATGCTTATTTTGCTGACGGAGTACAGAACGAAATTCTGACCAATCTTGCCAAGATTGGAGATTTATGGGTCATCAGTCGTACCAGCGTCATGCAATACAAAAGCGGGGCGCCGCGTAACGTCCGCGAGATTGGTCAGCAACTTGGGGTTGCACATCTCCTGGAAGGAAGCGTTCAGCGAGCCGGCAATCGCGTTAGAGTAACCACCCAACTCGTCGATGCTCGGTCGGATACTCAGCAGTGGGCAGAGCGCTACGACCGTGATTTGGCGGATGTGTTCGCGATTCAAAGCGAAATTGCGAAAGCGATTGCCGACCAGCTGAAGGCGAAACTTTCGCCGCAGGAAAAAGCACGTGTCGAAGAAATACCGACCGCAAATACAGAAGCATACGTTTATTATTTGCGGGCAAACCAGATCGAGCGAAATCCGGACACTCTGCTTGAGGATTATAAGATTGCCGAAAGACTGTTCGTGCAAGCGATTGAACTTGATCCCAACTTCGCACTCGCTCACGCGCGCCTCGCGTCCATTCACGCGGAAATTTTCCATTATTACGAGCCCACCGAAACCCGGAGAACGAGAGCCCGTACCGAAGCCGAAACCGCTTTACGACTTGAACCAAATCTTGCGGAAGGGCGCTTCGCGCTTGGCCAGTGCATTTACTGGATGGACCAGGATTACGAGCGCGCTCTGGAACAATTTACGCTCGCTTCTCGTTTATCGCCAAGCAATGGAGATGCGCGGCGATTGATCGCGGCGATTCGACGGCGGGAAGGCAAGTGGGAAGAAGCGCTTGAGGCGTACGAGAGAGTCGCGGAGCTCGATCCGCAAAACCCGAATACCGTCCGTGAAGTGCTTTTTACTAACACGTCGATGCGCCGGTGGCCGCAAGCTGCGCAATGGGGCGAGCGAATGCGCGCGATGGCTCCTGCATCGCTGGTGGCGAAGATGCAAAGTGGCTACGTCGATTTCTGGTGGAAAGGGGACACGCACTTGTTGAAATCGATCGTGGATCAAGTTCCCGGTGGCATTGATCCTGACGGCACTGTCACTTCGTGTCGATGGGATGTGGCCATGCTGCGGCGCGATTATTCCGCGGCCAAAACCGTTCTCCAAACTTCCGCGGCGAATGAGCTTTCGTATGCGAACGCTGGAACAACTCCGAAAATCTTTTTCGAAGGCTGCATTTACCTTGCCCAAGGCGACAATGTAAACGCTCAGAAGGCGTTCGAACTGGCAAGACCTGAATTCGAGGCGTCCGTAAAGGAAGCGCCTGCGAGCGCGGAGCGACACGCCGTTCTTGGCTGGCTGTACGCGTTTATGGGCCGAAAGGAAGAGGCAATCAGCGAGGGGCGACGCGCGGTCGAACTCAAACCTGAATCAAAGGATGCCGTCGATGGTACACTCATGAATGGTTATCTCGCTTTGATTTACGCTCGTGTCGGTGAAAACGATCTTGCCATTCCTTTGATTGAACGCCTGCTAAAAATCCCGGGAGCGGTGGACAGCGCCGATTACAGCATCACCATCAACGATTTGAAATATCGCTGGGAATGGGACCCTTTGCGCAGCGACTTGCGTTTTCAGAAGTTGATTTCGTCTCCGTGAAGGCGAGACGGCTCCAAAGATTCACCGCGACGATTTCTCAGGAATCGGATTGAGGTTGGCGTGGCAAATCCATTGCCAGCCGTGCGTTCCTTTCTTCCACACACTCAGGCGCGGAGTCGATTTGGTCGGCAGTCGTTTTTGATCAATCGTCTCCTGCACCGCGATCGTGTAGGTGATCACGATGTTGTCGCCAGTAACCGTCGTTTTAAAATTGCTCAGCGTGAACTCACCGAGATTCAGATGTTCGATTAAGGATATTTCGCCGGCCCGGTCGCGTGCTCCATCGGGGTGAATCGACTGAAAACCTTCCGCGATTTTGCTTTCCACTGCTTTCCATTCCTTCGCCTTGAAATCGGCCCACATTTGTCTCTCCATTTTTTCGCCTTCCGAAGCTCCTGCCGGAGCGGGACTCTCCTGTGCGCGGAGACAAACGGCTGAGACGAGTAACGACAATGCAACGCTCAAAACACAACTGTATAAGAATCGGGCCTTTGATGTTTGGCATCCGGCATTGAATTGATAGGTGATTGGTCTCATGGTGCGCCGATGTTATTGGGTCTGCGGCCTGTGTCAAAGCTCAAACTTGTTCGTTGCCAATCGTGGGCGAAATACGAGGCTTGATCGGCTGATTAAGCAGTGAATCCGGGAAAATTTTTTGCCGAACTAAAGCGCAGGAAAGTTTACACCGTCGCAGTCACGTACGCGATCGTGGGCTGGCTGCTGATCCAGGTCGTGACTCAGGTCTTTCCGCCTTTTGAAATTCCAAACTGGGCCGAGCGCTTTGTCATCGTGGCTATCGTCCTGGGTTTTCCGATCGCTCTCGTCCTTGCATGGATCTACGATTTCACGGGTCATGGTATTGTTCGAACAGTAGATGCGCAACCGGAGACGAAACTCGAGATACCTGACTCTGCGAACTCGGCCGAAAAATCGATCGCTGTTTTGGCTTTCAACGATTTGAGCCCGGAAAAAGACCACGCCTATTTTAGCGAGGGCATCGCGGAGGAGCTTCTTGGAGCGTTGGCTAAAGTGGATGGACTGCGGGTGGCAGCGCGGCGCTCTTCGTTTTGGTTCAAGGATAAGGAAGCCAACCTGAGGGAAATCGCGGCGAACCTAGACGTTGACCACGTGGTTGAGGGCAGTGTTCGGCGTGATGGGAATCTGGTACGCGTCACGGCGGAACTGATCGACGCACGCCGCGGATTTACTGTCTGGTCGGAGACGTATGAGCGCGAAATGCATGGAATTTTCGCGCTGCAGGATGATATCACGCACGCTATTGTCGATACTCTCAAGCTCAAGTTGGCAATATCGCCGCCGCGTGCGTCACGCAGCACGGATGCATACGACGCTTACTTGCAGGGTCTGTTTTATTCCGACAAAAGCACCGAAGAGGCATTGCGGAAGAGCCTTGAGTTCTTCGAGCGGGCGCTGGAACAGGATCCCAGATTTAGCCGCGCGTGGACGGGAATAGCCAAGGCTTGGCTGTGGCTCGCGGACGCTTATGTGCCGCCGCTTGAAGCGTATCCGAAAGTCCGTGATGCCGCTGTTCGTGCCTTGAAGCTCGACGACCAAGAGGCCGAAGCGCACGTTTATCTGGCCGAGTCCCAACGCATACTCGACTGGGACCTTGACGGCGCTGAAGCGGAATTTAATCGCGCGGTCGCAATTGATCCGAATTCGACGCCGTCGAATTACTTTATCGCCGCGCTTTATGCCGTGCGTGGTGACCGGGACAAAGCGCTGGCTTATTTGCAGCGCACATCGAAGATCGATCCGGCTTCACTGTGGGTGAGCAACTTCGCCTGCGAGCTGTACCGTTATTTCGGTCTTTACGATGAAGCGATCGCGGCCGGAGAGCGCGCGTTGCAGCTTGATCCAACATTTGCCCACTATGGCGAACCGCTGCTCGCAGCGCTGTATCGGGAGATGGGGCGCTTCGATGACGCGATTGCACTTTACAAAAAGGCACAGGATTTCACCGGCAGACCAGGGTTTGGTCTGGCGATCACTTACGCTCGCATGAACCGGCGCAAGGAAGCGCTGGAAACTCTCAATGCAGCGGTCGCAGGCTGGGGCTATCGACCAGGTGATGGCATCGCGCACGTGTATATAACGCTTGGCGCGCATGATGACGCAATTCGCGAACTCGAACGCGCGTGCGAGCAGCGCTCGTCATCTTTGCACGGCGTTGGCATCGCCCCTGAATTCGCGCCGCTTCGTTCCGATAAACGCTTTCTGTCGATCCTGAAAAAAATCGGACTCGAACCGGAGAAGGTTTTTGCGGCGACACCGCATTGATTATTGAACGATCACGTCTCGGCCGTGACCGTGAGATCGCACGCCGTGTTTATCTAAATCCTGTTGAGCGACGTGCATTCCGAAAAGCAGGACCGCAATCAAACCGAAGTACAAGATCGACATTATCCAGCGCTGGGATGGCGTGACTTCGAAATAACGCTGTTCTTCCTCGGTCC